>Ga0160464_100793_pt1 | contig 17360 bp, 19 predicted proteins | sample HID1971I_E11MG_FD_108275 | JGI IMG/M metagenome (GOLD analysis project Ga0160464, IMG submission 108275) | Enriched millipede-associated microbial communities from UW Madison campus, WI, USA - HID1971I_E11 MG | ecosystem: Host-associated > Arthropoda: Insects > Digestive system > Unclassified ... | reverse complement strand
GGTCGCCCTCGAGAAGTCGTTCACGGATGACCTCGACATCGACTCCATCTCGATGATGACGATCGTCGTCAACGCCGAGGAGAAGTTCGGCGTCACCATCCCCGACGACGAGGTCAAGAACCTGAAGACCGTCGGCGACGCCGTCAGCTTCATCGTCGCGGGCCAGGAGTAACTCCGGCAGGATGCCACCCCCGCGCTCGCGGGGAGTGGCATCCTCCGACCTGCCCTCTCACCCGTTCGACTTCGTTTCGACAAGGAACCACACCCCATGACCAAGCGCATCGTCGTCACCGGCATCGGCGCCACCTCCGCCATCGGCGGAACGGCCCCGGAGAACTGGACGAACCTGCTGGCCGGCATGTCCGGCACCCGCACGCTCGAACACGACTGGGTACAGCAGTACGAGCTGCCCGTCACCTTCGCCGCCGAGGCGATCGTCCGCCCGGAAGAGGTTCTCCCCCGGCACGAGGCCAAGCGTCTCGACCCCTCGTCGCAGTTCGCGTTGATCGCGGCGCGCGAGGCCTGGGAGGACGCCGGTTCTCCCGAAGTCGCTCCCGAACGGCTCGGCGTCGACTTCGCCACCGGCATCGGCGGCCTCTGGACGCTGCTGGACGCCTGGGACACCCTCCGCGAGAAGGGTCCGCGCCGCGTCATGCCGCTCACGGTCCCGATGCTCATGCCGAACGCCGCCGCTGGAAACCTGTCGCTGCAGTTCCACGCCCGCGCCTACGCGCAGACCGTGGTCAGCGCGTGCGCCTCCAGCACCGAGTCGATCATCCACGCCTTCCACCACCTGCAGGACGGTCTCGCCGACGTCGTGATCGCCGGTGGCACCGAATCGGCGATCCACCCGATCACGATGGCCTCCTTCGCCTCCGCGCAGGCCCTGTCGCGTCGGAACGACGACCCCGCCCACGCCTCGCGTCCCGGTGCGATCGACCGCGACGGGTTCGTCATGGGCGAGGGCGCAGCCGCGCTCATCCTCGAGACCGAGGAGCACGCCAAGGCACGCGGCGCCAAGATCTACGGCTACGTGCTCGGCGGTGGCGTCACGGCCGATGCCTACCACATCACCGGCAACGACCCCGAGGGCAACGGTGCAGCACGTGCAGTGACGCAGGCCCTTGAAGAGGCCGGTATCACCGCCGACCAGGTCACGCACATCAACGCACATGCGACGTCGACGCCGGTCGGCGACCCCAACGAGTACGTCGCGCTCAAGAAGGTCTTCGGCGACCGGATCGACGATATCCCCGTCTCGGCGACGAAGGCATCGACGGGGCATCTGCTCGGCGGCACCGGTGCGCTCGAGGCGATCTTCTCGCTCCTCGCGCTGCGCGACCGCGTGGCACCGCCGACCATCAACATGACCGAGCCCGACCCGGCGGTTCCGTTCCGTCTCTCCGGCGACGCCACGCCGCTCGGCGAGGGTCCACAGATCGCGATCAGCAACTCCTTCGGATTCGGCGGGCACAACGCCGTCCTCGTGGTCGCCAGCGCCGACTGACACCGCATCGAGCATGAAGAGAGGCCCTCGGGATTCCGAGGGCCTCTCTTCATATCTCTGGCAGTCATGCTCCGATCAGGCCGAGCGGAGCGCGCCCAGCTTCTGCGAGCGGGCCACGCGCGTCCGTGTGATGCGTGGGAGGAACCAGCCGATCAGCGGGCCGACGCCGAAGGCGAAGAGCACGGTTCCCACGCCGACGGGGCCGCCGAGGAGGAAGCCGACGAGCAGCACGCTCCCCTCGATCAGCGTCCGGACCAGCCACACGGCCCAGCCGGTGCGTCGGACGAGGCCCGTCATCAGCCCGTCGCGAGGGCCCGGACCGAAGTCGGCGGCGATGTAGAGCCCGGTTGCGAAGGCCAGCAGCAGCAATCCGAAGACGAACATGGGGGCACCGATCCACACCGAAGCCGGCTGCGGAATCAGAGCGAGCGCGAGATCGGCGCTGGGTCCGACGAGAAGCGCGTTCAACACGGTGCCGAGCCCCACACGCTGACGTAGCGGGATCCACAGCAGCAGGACGACGATCGAGACGAGAACGGTCATGACTCCGTAACCGAGCCCGGTCTGCTCGGCGAGTCCGAGTGCCAGCACGTCCCAGGGCGCCACGCCGATGCCGCCTCGAACCATGAAACCGAGGGCGACGCCGTAGAGGAACAGGCCGACGAGCAGCTGCACGAGCCGTTCGACGAGGTCCCGCCGACTGGTGGCCGTCACGGGAAGAAGCACGGAGCGGAGGAGCATCCTTCTACCCTGGTCTGTCGAACGCGTGCGAAGGCGAATCCAGTCACCGCAAAGTGGCCTGCACTCATCAGGCCACTTTGCGCCATGCTGGAACCATGGGATCACGACTCGTGGAACAGCTCGGAGCGCACAACGTGGCAGGCTCGACTGCGACGACCCTCGCGGACCGGATCAGGGCACTGATCCTCGACGGTCGCCTCACGGTCGGTGAGCGTCTGCCGAGCGAAAGAGCCCTCGCGATGGAGCTTCGCCGTTCCCGCTCCACGATCACCCGCGCATACGGACTGCTCGAGACCGACGGATATGTCTCCCGTCTCCACGGCGGAAGCACGCGCGTCACGCTGCCCAACGGATACACCGCTCCAGGCGCGGATGCCGATGACGAGGCCATCGACCTGTCCATCGCCTCGATGGATTCGACCCCCGGACTGTATGACGCGACGGTCCGGTCCCTTCCCCGCCTCGCGGCCCTGCGTGGCACCAGCGGGTATTCGCTCCGAGGGCTCCCCGAACTCCGGGAGGCCGTCGCCCAGCGCTTCCGCGATCGTGGAGCGCCGACCTCCCCCGATGAGATCATCATCACGTCCGGAGCACTCAACGCGGTGAACCTGATCCTCACCGCTGTCGGGCGACGCGGCGAGAGGGCACTGGTCGAGCAGCCGACCTTCCCACATGCCCTCGAAGCGCTGCACCGCCACGGTTACCGGCTGCTCCCCACGCCCGTCGACGTCGAGGGCTGGGACACCCGGCATCTGAACGAGACGCTGCTGAGCTCCCGGCCTCATGTCGCATATCTCATCCCCGATTTCCACAACCCGACCGGCGCCACCCTGCCCGACGAGGAGCGGGGACGCATCGTGACGACCGCGCGCAACGTGGGCACTCAGCTGATCGTCGACGAGACGACCACCGAGCTCGATATCGATCGGGGTTGGTCCCCCGCCCCGATGGCGGCGAGCGGCCCGAACGTGATCACCGTCGGGTCGATGTCGAAGATCGCGTGGGGAGGAATGCGCATCGGCTGGATCCGTGCGGAGCGCTCGATCATCGCGCGTCTGCTCGCCGTGCGTCCCTCGTTCGAGCTCGGCACCGCGTTGCTCGAGCAGTGCATCGCCGTCGAGCTGCTCACGGACATGCCTGCGCTCACCTCCCACGTGCGCCGACGTCTGCACGCGGGCCGTGCAGCGGTCGAGGCTGGCGTGGTCGGGATTCCCGGATTCCGGATGCCGCCGACGCCGGGAGGCCTCTCCGCATGGGTGGACATCGGCGCCCCGCTGTCCACGTCGCTCTCCCTCGCCGCGCGCGCACGGCATCTGATCCTGCCGCCCGGCCCGCGCTTCACGACGGGCGGTGTCCTCGAACGTCGACTGCGCATCCCCATCACCCTCCCGCCCGAGCGCACGGCCGAGGCGATGCTGCGCCTGTCCCTGGCCTGGGACGACGTGCGCGGCGGCAACGCATCCCCGCACGAGCAGCTGCAGCACGCAGCGGTCATCTGACGCAGACGACGAAGACCCCGCCTCGTTTCCGGGGCGGGGTCCTCGTCGTGCGGAGCGGGGATACGTCTTCTCAGCGTCCGGGATGACTCACCGGCATCCGATACTCACGCCTTGCCCGTTCCGGGTCTGTGGTGTCGGACTAGCCGACCTTGTGGAGCCAGACGACCCTGGCGTCATCGCTGGCGTGACGGAAGGGTTCGAGTTCCTCGTCCCACGCCGATCCGAGGGCGATGTCGAGCTCGCGCTGCAACTCGATCGCGCTGCCGGCGGCGATCTCCATCGCATAGCGGATCCGGTCTTCGCCGATCACGATGTTGCCGGCAGCGTCGGTCTGGGCGTAGTGGATGCCGAGGTCGGGCGTGTGCAACCAGCGGCCTCCGTCGCTGCGGGGCGTGGGGTCCTCGGTCACCTCGAAACGGAGGTGCTCCCACCCGCGGATGGACGTCGCGAGAGCGGCACCGGTACCGACGGGGCCGTCCCAGTAGAACTCCGCACGTCGAGCGCCGTCGAGAACGGGCTGCTCGGTCCAGTCGAAGTTCACCGCACGCCCGATAGCGCGACCCACCGCCCATTCGAGGTGCGGGCAGAGCGCGCGAGGCGCAGAGTGGATGAACACCACTCCGCGTGCGTAAGCCGTCGCCATGATCTCTCCGTTTCATCAGGTGCGTCTTCCCCAACGACCTGAACCACGAAGTGGCGAGAATATGCGGTTGTGCGCCCATTCTCGCCGAGATCTGTGGAAATCACAAGCATGTCATTCCACGAAGAAGGCCCCGATCACCGGGATCGGGGCCTTCGGACCGAAAACAGTCCTGGGATGTCGAGGGTCAGGCCTCGCTCATGGCCTGCTTGACCTGCTGGCCCTTGGCGGCGTAGTAAGCCGCGCGAGCGGCATCCTTGCGCGCCTGCTCGGCGTAGCCGAACTCGAGCGTCTCCTGGTCGACCTCGTAGTTGGGGACGTCGTCGGTGCCGTTGTACTTCTCGATGTAGGCGTCGAGCTCGGGGCCGGAGGTCCACGACGTGATGAGGCAGTAGCGCGGCTCGGTGCCGTTGTGCGTCGCCGCGTGCCACAGACGCTGCGTGTCGACGATGAGCTGCGCGCCGGCCGGAAGGGCGATGCGGTACTCGATGCTCGGGTCGGTGCGGTTCTCACGCAGGACGAAGTAGCTGTCCTTGTCGTCGGTCAGGTTGAAGAAGCCGCGGACCACCCAGCCGGTGCCGTCCGGGTTCAGGCGGTTGTTGTCATCCTGGTGCAGGTTGTAGAGGCAGTCGCCGTACGGGGTCGGCTGCAGCTCGATGACGCGGCAGCGGCCGACGTTCGCACCCGGCTCCTGCGCGCGGCGCGTGAGGTTCGGAGCCTTCTCGGTCTGGGAGTCGATCCAGACGCCGTCCTTGTCGGTGCGCGGCGGCTTGTGGTTCCAGAAACCGTTGCACTCGATGTCGCCGAAGGCGCTGGCGAGAGGAGCGAAGCGGGTGTCACCCGACGACTTCCAGTCGTTGTACTCGATGTCGAGCCACTCCTTGGGGTCGAGCTCCTGGTTGTAGCTGTCGAGGACGACGAATCCCTTTTCCTCGAGGGCAGCGGACTTGATGTAACCCATGATCGAGTCATGTTCCTTTCATCGGGGGCCAGCACGTTTTAACAGGCCCTGATAAGGCAAGCCTAACAGCGACCTCCGCGAGCCCCTCGGAGGGCGGCCGTAGATAACCGAATAGACTGATCGGGGCGCCCGGCGAGTCCTCGGCACCCGTCGCTACGGGAGGACGAGACACCAGCATGAGCACCGCGACCAACGTCGAGGCGACAGCAGTCAACACGATCGAGTGGCTCGCGACGGGGAGCACGACCATCGTGGTCCCCGTGTACCAGCGGCAGTACCGGTGGGACATCGGCGGCTGCGAACGCCTCCTGGCCGACATCCGCGCCGTCGCCGGCGAAGACGACGCCCACCGCCACTTCATCGGCTCGATCCTGTCGGCCGAAGACGGCTCTGCAGCGGACTCCGACCTGATCCTCATCGACGGCCAGCAGCGCATCACCACGCTCATGCTGCTGGTGGCCGCCCTGCATCATGCGATCCGCGACACCGACGCGGTCCTGGCCGCAGCGCTCGAACGCGTGCTGGTGCGCTCCGATGCCCCCGACCGCACGAAGCTCCGCCCGCACGATGCCTGGGCCGACCTGTACGAGTCCGTGGTGCTGGATCGACGCGATGACACCGACCGCGAGTCGCGCTTCGACGACAACTACGCCTTCTTCCGCAGCCAGATCCACGTCGACGAGGTGCCGACCATCTGGCGCGGGCTTCAGAAGCTCGAGCACGTGTCGATCACCCTCGGCGCCAGGGCGAACGCCCAGCAGATCTTCGAGAGCCTGAATTCGACAGGTGAGCCGCTGCGCGACCACGAGCTCATCCACAACTACATCCTCATGGGGCTGAGTCACGCCGAGCAGGTCGACGTCGAGGCCCGCTTCTGGGTGCCGATCGAGCGCCACACGGGAGAGGCGATCGGCGCCTTCTGGCGGCACTATCTCGTGCTCGTCACCGGCCGCGAGGTCGCGGCGAACGGCGAGCACGGCGTGTACAGCGCGTTCCGGCAGTCGTTCCCGCGCGTCGACGTCGCCCACCTGCAGGCGGACGCGGCCGAGTGGCGGCACTACGCCGAGATCTACGGCACCCTGCTGGATCCGACGAGAGAGCCGGACCCCGAGATCGCGCGGCAGCTGCGCCACGTCAACACGTTCGGTCGCTCCTCGTATCCGCTCGTGATGAGCGCCTACAGCGATCACCTGCGCGGCGTGATCGACCGCGGCGAGCTCATCGAGACCCTGGAGTGGTTGCAGGCCCTGTACCTCCGCCGCGCTCTCGTGAATCTGCCCGGGGAGAGACTCGTCGCCAGGCTCTGCCGCGCACGCCGCGACGGTCGCGACGCACTCGCACGTGCGTTCGCGCGCATCACGCCGTCCGACGAGCGCGTGAGTGCTGTCCTGAAGTACAGCGAGCTCCCTCACCCCGCCTATGTCCTGGGACGACTGGAGGGCGTCGACGACCTCGACTCCTTCGACCTCGAGCACATCGTCCCGACGGTGCCGGGCGACGCATGGTCGGGCGACGGAGAGCGGCCGTGGATCGAGTACTCCGAGGATGAGCAGAACAGCCACCGCGCCCTCGCCCCCACCCTCGGCAACCTGACGCTGCTCGAACAGCCCCTCACCGAGCGGGTGTTCGGCGCCACGTTCCCTGTCAAGCGCACCGAGGCCTACGCCCGCAGCGCGGTGCCGGCGACGCGCGAGCTCACCGAGGTCGACGCCTGGAACACAGCGGCGATCACTCGGCGCACGATCGCGCTCACGGCCGATCTGGTCCGCATCTGGGCGCGACCCGCCCTGCCGGAGATCGACGACGACGGCCTCACGCCGATCCTCGACGCCGTCCGCCGCCGCGGGTGGCCGACGGGCTGGGAGCGGGAGTTCGACTACGTCGAGTACCGCGGTGAGCGCTGGGAGGTGCCCGACGTCAAGTACCTGTTCAACCGGATCTTCCGCCGCGCCTGGACGGATACGAGGACAGCGGCGCTGGCGTACTGCGCCGCTCACGGAGGACCGATCTACCAGGACATGGCGTGGAAGGGCCAGTGGGACGAGCTCGACGAGGGCCACTTCCTCTACATGGGCTGGGATTCCAACTACATGATGACCGCTGTACAGGGTGTGCTCGAGGAGTCGGGTATCGCCTCGGAGGTCTTCGTCAAATACTCCTACATCGGAAATGTGATGTGAACATGAGCACCGTCGTCCGCACACTGCAGGATCTCACCGTCGAAGAGCACACCCTCACCGTCCCCCTGGTGTGGGGAGACCCCTCCGACCACCGCACGATCGACATCTTCGCGCGCGTGGTCGCCCGAGAAGGCGGTGAAGCGCTCCCCTATCTGGTGTTCCTGCAGGGCGGACCGGGGCACGAGGCTCCGCGTCCGTTCCACTCGTCGACGTCGCCGGCCTGGCTCGACGAAGCGCTCGCCCACTACCGTCTGGTGCTTCTCGATCAGCGCGGTACCGGACGCTCGACACCGGTCGGTGACCAGGACCTCGAACGCGGTGCGTCTGCCGTGGCCGAGCACCTCACCCACCTGCGCGCCGATGCGATCGTGCGTGACTGCGAGGCCATGCGGGAGCACCTGGGCGCCACCACCTGGAGCGTGCTCGGACAGTCGTTCGGAGGCTTCACGACCCTGGCGTACCTGTCGACGGATGCCGCCTCGCTCGAAGACGTCTTCATCACCGGCGGGCTCAGCGCCGTCGGTCGACACCCCGACGACGTGTACGCGCTCTGCTACGACAAGATGCGTGACGCCTCGGAGCGCTACTACCGCCGCTTCCCGGAACACCGCGACGTCATGCGACGACTCGTCGATCTCGCGGATGCCGGTGACATCGTCCTTCCCGACGGCGAGGTGGTCTCGCGCTCGCGCCTGCGGTCGATGGGGTCGGCCCTCGGCACGAACGACGGCTGGCAGAGCGTCTGGTCGCTCTTGGAACGCGATCCGTCCTCCAACGCCTTCCGGTACGACCTGATGCACGCGATGCCCTACGACGGCCGCAACCCGCTGTACTTCGCGTTCCACGAATCGAGCTACGCCGACGGCCACGCCACCCGGTGGTCGGCCGAGCGCACGGAGCCCACGGACTTCCGCGACGACCCGACGCTGTTCACGGGCGAGCACATCCGCCGTGAGTGGACCGACACGGTGCCCGCGTTCCAGCCGTGGCGCGACGTCGCCCTCGAACTCGCCGAGTTCGAGTGGCCCCGCATCTACGACGCCGCAGCGATCGCCGCGTCGGGAGCGACCGGCGCGGCCGCGGTCTACGTCAACGACGTCTACGTGCCCTACGAGTTCTCTCTCGAGACCGCGAAGCTGGTCCCGGGCGTGCAGCTCTGGCAGACGAGCGAGCATGAGCACAACGGCCTTCGCTCGGGACCCGTGCTGTCGCACCTCATCGACCTCGCGCACGGTCGTCGCATCCGCTGAGAATCTCCGCCCGGAGGAGGATGCCCTCCTCCCACCCGCCGCCTACCCTGGACCCATGGAACAGGGTGTGGGCGTGATCGTCACGATCGGAGCACTGCTGCTCCTGGTGTCCACCGTGATCGTCGTGATCGCCTTCGGATTCTCGAAGGTCCCCATCGACAAGAAATACGAGGCCAGCAGAGGTGGACTCGGCGGCGCGTCCGACGCCGTCTGGTCGCCGACGGCGCACGACGCGGGTATCGAGCGCGACCGTCAGACGCAGCGGACCGCCCCGGCACCGTCACCCGGCGATCCGCCGGACACCATCGACGATGGCCGGATCCGGCTCGACATCTGAAGCACCCGCGCACCGTCGGATCCGGAGCACACGTCCGAGCATGAAGAAGGCCCCACACTCCGAGGAGCGTGGGGCCTTCTTCATGGCAGTCGTTACTTGGACGAACCGCCGAAGCCCTTGAAGCGCTGGTTGAACTTCTCGACACGGCCGGCCGAGTCCATGATGCGCTGCTTGCCCGTGTAGAACGGGTGCGACGCGGACGAGATCTCGACATCGATGACGGGGTACTCCACGCCGTCCAGCTCGATGGTCTTGTCGCCGGTCACGGTCGAACGGGTGAGGAACGTCTCTCCCGAGCCGAGGTCGCGGAACACGACAGCCTTGTACTCGGGGTGAATGTCAGTCTTCATGGGATTCCTTAGTTGCTGCCCTGGATTGTGCCAGGGACGAGGGAAGTCTGCGGTGCAGAGAGCACCAAGGGTCAATTCTATCAGACGCTGATCAGGATGCTGCGCGGGCGGCGTAGCGGCCGTCTTCGCTGCTGAGCACGATCGGCATGCCGAACGTGTCCGTGAGCGCCTCTGCCGTGAGGGTCTCCGCAATCGGGCCCGCCGCGACCACGGAACCGTCACGGATCAGCATCACGTGGGTGAATCCCACGGGGATCTCCTCCACGTGGTGCGTCACCATCAGCATCGCCGGAGTGGTCGGCGAGGACGCGTATCCGCTGAGGAGCGCGAGGAGTTCCTCGCGAGAACCGAGATCGAGCGAGGCCGTCGGCTCGTCGAGCAGCAGGAGTTCCGGGTCGGTCATCACCGCACGCGCGATCTGGACCCGCTTCTGCTCGCCGTCGCTGAGCGTGCCGAAGGTGCGGTCGGCCAGGTGGGCGAGACGCCAGTCGCCGAGGACACGGAGGGCGCGACGCTCGTCGATGTCCTCATAGCTCTCATTCCAGCGGCCCAGTACGGAGTAGGCGGCAGTAAGCACGGTATTGAGGACCGTCTCGTCACGAGGCACGCGCTTGGCCATCGCCGACGAGGCGAAGCCGATGCGCGGACGCACCTCGAACACATCGGTGCGACCCAGGGTCTCCCCCAGCACCGTCACCGTTCCGGCCGTCGGGTGCATGAGCGTGTCGGCCAGCTGCAGGAGCGTCGTCTTGCCCGCACCGTTCGGGCCGAGGATCACCCATCGCTGATCATCGTCGACCTCCCAGGTCACGTGATCGATGATGTTGCGCCCCTCACGGCGCACGACGACGTCGGTGAATTCCAGAGCGCTCGGCATGTCCCCAGCCTATCGGCTCAGGCGGTCAGCTCCGCGTAGAGCGCGCGCGTCGTCTCGGCGATCGCGGCCCAGCTGAACTCGTTGCGCGCCCGCTCGCGTCCGGCTTCGCCGTAGACGCGCGCTCTCTCCGGCTCCATCGCGACCTCGGTGAGCACGGCTGCCAGGTCGGCGACGTAGCGCTCCGGGTCGACCGGCGTGCCCGTGCCGTCCTGCACCTGCTCGATCGGGACGAGGCGGCCGGTGACGCCGTCGGCGACGACCTCGGGGATCCCGCCGGTCGCGGTTCCGACGACCGCTGCGCCGCAGGCCATGGCCTCGAGGTTCACGATCCCCAGCGGCTCGTAGACGGACGGGCACACGAACGTCGTCGCGGCCGTGAGGATCGCCGACAGCTCGTCGCGCGGCAGCATCCGCTCGATCCAGATGACCCCGTCTCTCTCCTTCTGGAGCAGACGCACACCCTCCTGGACCTCGGCCATGATCTCCGGCGTATCCGGAGCCCCGGCGCAGAGCACCAGCTGTACGTCGGGCGGGAGCAGTCGCGCGGCCTGCAGCAGGTACGGCAGACCCTTCTGCCGTGTGATGCGCCCCACGAAGACGACCGACGGGCGTGCGGGGTCCATCCCGATCGACTGCAGGAACGACTCATCCTGCACCGGACGCCACCGGTCGACATCGATCCCGTTGTGGATCACCCGCACCTTCGCCGGGTCCACCTGCGGGTAGCTGCGCAGGATGTCGGTGCGCATCCCCGCACTCACGGCGATCACCGCTGCAGCGTTCTCGTATGCCAGCCGCTCGATCCCGCTGGAGACGGCATATCCCCCGCCGAGCTGCTCCGCCTTCCACGGCCGAAGGGGCTCGAGGCTGTGCGCAGTGAGCACGTGCGGGATGCCGTGCAGCTGTGAGGCGAGGTGACCGGCGAAGTTCGCATACCAGGTATGACTGTGCACGAGGTCGGCTTCGGCGATGGCGGAGACGATCTCCAGATCCGTGCCGAGCGTCTGCAGCGCGGCGTTCGCTCCGGCGAGTTCCACCGGAGTGCGGTACGCGAAGGTACCCGCCTCGTCACGCGGCCCTCCGAACGCGCGGACCTGCACGTCGACGTGCTCCCTGAGGGCCGCGACGAGCTCGGCGACGTGCACGCCGGCACCGCCGTAGATCTCCGGCGGGTACTCCTTCGTGATCATTTCAACTCGCATGTCTGAACGCTAGTACAGCGACGAGGAAGGCATCTATGGTGGAGCCATGTCCGCTCCAAAGAAGGTCTTCGGGATCATCCTCGCCGGCGGCGAGGGCAAGCGCCTCATGCCTCTCACTGCCGATAGAGCGAAACCCGCAGTGCCGTTCGGCGGACAGTACAGACTCATCGACTTCGCGATCTCCAACCTCATCAACTCGGGACTGCGGCAGATCGTGGTGCTGACGCAGTACAAGTCGCACAGCCTCGACCGGCACATCTCGCAGACCTGGCGGATGTCGGCGCTTCTGGACTCGTATGTGACGTCCGTTCCCGCTCAGCAGCGCCTCGGCAAGCGGTGGTTCTCCGGCTCGGCCGACGCGATCCTGCAGAGCATGAACCTCATCAACGACGAGAAGCCGGACATCGTCGTGGTGATCGGCGCCGACCACGTCTATCGCATGGACTTCCGTCAGATGCTCGATGCGCACATCGAATCCGGCGCGAAGGCGACCGTCGCCGGCATCCGCCAGCCGCTCGCGCTCGCGTCGCAGTTCGGCGTGATCGACGCCGACGCGGAATCGGGACGCATCAAGCAGTTCCTGGAGAAGCCCACCGACATCGCGGGTCTCGAGGATTCTCCCCACGAGGTGCTCGCCTCGATGGGCAACTACATCTTCGACGCCGACGCACTGATCGCCGCGGTCGAGGCCGACGGCGAATCACCGGTGTCGGGGCATGACATGGGCGGCGACATCGTCCCCTACTTCGTCGATCGCGGCGAGGCCGGCTACTACGACATGAAGCAGAACGAGGTCCCCGGCTCTTCGCCCCGCGACCGCTCGTACTGGCGAGACGTGGGAACCATCGACTCCTTCTTCGACGCGCACCGGGATCTGATCTCGACGCTGCCCGTGTTCAACCTCTACAACATGGAGTGGCCGATCCACTCGCAGGCGGTGAATTCGCCGCCGGCGAAGTTCGTCCGCGATTCGGTCGGTCGGATCGGCAACGCGATCGACTCGATCGTCTCGCTCGGCTCCGTGCTGTCGGGCACGCACCTGGAACGCAGCGTGGTCGGTCCGTGGACCCTGGCCGGGGGCGGCTCGACCATCACGGACTCGGTCGTGTTCGACCACGTGCACGTCGGCCAGGGAGCGCGCATCCACCGGGCGATCCTCGACAAGAACGTGGTGCTGGCGGATGGAGCGACGGTCGGCGTCGACCGCGAACGCGACCTGGCCCGTGGTTTCACCGTCACCGAGTCGGGCATCACCGTCGTGGGCAAGGGCGTCTTCATCGAACGCTGAGGCCGTCACACCGCGCATCGACCGTCCCCGCGATCGCTAGGCTCATCGGGTGACTGCCACGCGTTTCCTCGTCGTCCTCGATGCCGATTCCACCCTCATCCGCAACGAGGTGATCGAGTTGCTCGCCGACGAAGCAGGCCGGCGAGCCGAGGTTCAGGCCGCCACCGAAGCGGCGATGCGCGGCGACGTCGACTTCTCGACGAGCCTGCGCTCCCGGGTCGCCGCGCTGGAGGGCGTACCGGTGTCGGCGTTCGAGCGTGTACGCGCACGGATCGAGCCCACCCCGGGAGTACGTGAGCTGACCGCGGCCGCCCACGACCGCGGTGGTGTGGTCGGCGTCGTCTCAGGAGGCTTCCACGAGATCCTCGACAACGTCGCACCCGGCCTCGGCGTCGATCGCTGGCGCGCGAACCGCCTCGGTGTCGCAGACGGCGTGCTCACCGGCCTGGTCGACGGCGAGATCGTGGACGGCGCCGCGAAAGCCTCTTCGCTTCTGGAATGGGCTGCGGAGCTCGACGTCGATCCTCGGGCGACCATCGCGATCGGGGACGGTGCGAACGACCTCCAGATGATGGCCGTCGCCGGACTCGGTCTCGCGTTCAATGCGAAGCCGGCCGTGCGCAAGGCCGCGAGTCTCGTGATCGGTCCGCAGGATCTGGCCGAGGTCATCGCCCTGCTGCCCTAGACGGAAACCGGTGGAGAAAGTCCGAGGCCACCGCTAGCGTCGCCTCATGGACATCATCCTCATCCCCGGGCTCTGGCTCGATGCGTCCAGCTGGGAAGAGGTGATCCCGGCCCTCGAAGAAGCAGGGCATCGCGCGCATCCTCTCACCCTGCCCGGACTCGATTCACCGGCTTCGGCCTCGTCCGAGATCGGCATCGCGCGCTGGATCGCTGCAGCGGTGACTGCCGTGGACGCGGTGTCAGGAGACGTCGTGGTGGTCGGCCACAGCGGCGGTGGCAACGTGGCCTGGGGCGTCGCCGATGCGCGCCCCGAGCGCGTGCGCCGTGTCATCTTCGTCGATACCGTGCCACCGCCGCCCGGGAGCGGCATCAGCGAGTTCGAGATCGTCGACGGGGTCGTGCCCTTCCCCGGTTGGGACTTCTTCCCCGACGAGGATGTCAACGATCTCGACGAATCGACGCGAGCGCGTACGGCACCGCTCACCCGCAGCGTTCCCGCCAGAGTGCCGACCGACGGCATCGCGCTGGAGAACCCTGCGCGATACCGCGTCCCGGTGACGCTGCTGATGGGCGGCATCGATCAGGCCTCGTTCGAGGGGATGATCGACCAGTGGGGCACGTACGCCCACGAATACCGTGCGATCGACGACGCCGAGGTCGTGCGCATCGGCTCCGGCCACTGGCCGCAGTTCTCCGTTCCCGAGAGACTCGGCGAACTCCTCAACGCCGCGATCGCGCGCTGAGAGCAGACGCCCTGCTCGGGGTCAGTGTCCCATCCCGAGACCACCGTCGACGGGGATGACCGCGCCCGAGATGTAGCCGGCATCATCCCCCGCGAGCCACGTCACGACACCGGCGACCTCGTCGGGGGTGGCGAAGCGTGCGGCAGGGATGCTCGCCTTGTACTGCTTCTGCGTCTCCTCGGGGAGTTCCGCTGTCATGTCGGTCTCGATGAAGCCGGGAGCGACGACGTTCGCGGTGATCCCGCGCGCGCCGAGCTCACGCGTGATCGAACGGGCGAAGCCGACCAGTGCGCTCTTCGAGGCGGAGTAGTTGGCCTGGCCGGCGGACCCGTACAAGCCCACGACACTCGAGATCAGGATGATGCGGCCGAAGCGCGCCCGCAGCATGCCCTTCGAGGCGCGCTTGACGACGCGGAACGTGCCGCCCAGGTTCGTCGCGACCACACTGTCGAAGTCGTCCTCGCTCATGCGCATGAGGAGCGTGTCCTTCGTGATGCCGGCGTTCGCGACTACGATCTCCACCGGGCCGAGCTGCTGCTCCACCTCGGTGAACGCCGCATCGAGCGCGGCAGCATCCGTGACATCCGCTCGGACGGTGAGCGTTCCCTCCGGGCCCTCTCCGCTGCGAGCGGTGACCGCCACGCGATAGCCGTCCCGTACGAAGCGCTCCGCGATCGCACGGCCGATACCGCGGTTTCCGCCGGTGACGAGGACGACGCGCTCAGCGCTCATGGGGACACTCCTGCTCTGGACCTGCGGCCCGAGTTCCCGAGCCGTCATCGATCCTACCGACGATGCCGCGCCCGACCCCGTCACGACGTTGACACGCGCGGACGGGGCTGGAAGCCTGATCGAGACGAAAGGCTTCACCGTGAGCGACACCCCCACTCCTCCTCCCACCGGCGAGCCGGCGCTCACACCGCCTCCGCCGCCTGCACCGGTGCCCCCTCCCGCGGCCCCGCAGCTTCCCGCACATCCGGTGCAACCCGCCCCGCAGCCGACGCAGAGCTATCCGGGCGCACCGCCGACGTACAGCACCCCGACGCCCACGACCGTGCCTCAGCCCGGCTATCCGCTCTACGGTGCGCCCGTCTATCCCGCTACCGCGCCACGCCCCACGAGCGGGCTCGCCGTCACCTCCCTGATCTGCGGCATCGCCGGGATCGTGCTGTTCTGGGCGATCGTGCCGGTATTGGCATCGATCGCCGCCGTCATCACCGGCCATATGGCGCTGGGCCTGACCAAGCGCGATCCGGGAATCGCCGGTCGAGGTATGGCCATCGCCGGCCTGATCCTCGGTTACGCGATGATCGCGATCGGCGCGTTCACCCTCATCGGCATAATCATCAGCTTCCTTTTCGTCGGAGCATTCAGCCTGCCCTTCGTCTACTCGCGCTGAACCGACTCGGAAGCGGCACGCCGAGCGGCCGGTACCGGCGTAGGCTTGAGACATCGTGAAGAACGCGCGTCAAGTCCCGGCCGTCACCTCACTGCCGCAATCTCCGCGGGATGAGGCTGACCATCGCGTGCGCCGATACGTCCTGACGATGTCCATCCGCATCGCCTGCTTCGCGCTCATGGTGCTCGTGCAGCCCTACGGCTGGTACACCTGGGTCTTCGGCATCTCCGCGGCCGTGCTTCCCTACATCGCCGTGGTCTTCGCCAACGCCGGCAGCGACAGCACCGACACCACGGCGGAGTCCCCCCTGCAAGAGCTGGAAGCCCCGGGACCCGCGCCGATCGAGAACGATACGACGACTCCCTCGGTGTTCACGATCCACGAAGGCCCGAAGGACCGATGACAGACCTCGAATGCTCGCGCGCCGGGTGCCGGAGTGCGGCGACCAGACAGGTCGTGTGGCGAAACCCTCGTATCCATGCCGCCGATCGTGAGAAGATCTGGCTGGCGTGCGACGAGCATGTCGACTACCTCCGCGACTACCTCGCCGCACGGGACTTCCCGGTGACCGTTCGCGACGGAATCCCGGCATGAGCCGACGGTTGACCCGATGGGGCGTGTACGTGCTCATCGCGATCGGCTTCGCGGTCGCGTGCGTCTTCCTGTCGCAGTGGCAGTTCGAGCGGAACGAATCCCGGGCAGCCCAGATCGAACTCGTCGAGCAGAACTACGACGCGGATCCGGTGCCGCTGACCGACCTCATCGGAGAAGACGGCGCCCTCGATCCGTCCGATGAGTGGCGACCGGTGACCCTCCAAGGCGAGTACCTGGCCGACCAGCAGCTGCTGGTGAGGAACCGTCCGCACGGCGGGACGAGCGCCTTCGAGGTGCTGGTGCCGTTCCAGGACGCCGATGGGCGCGTCTTCATCGTGGATCGCGGCTGGGTGCCTCCCGGCGACGGGGACGCACCTGACTCGGTGCCGGCGCCCCCCGCCGGCGAGACGGAGGTCACCGTGCGCCTCCGACCGGGTGAGCAGCTTCCGGCTTCGGGGCGCGGCGCCCCCGAAGGACAGGTTCCGACCATCAACCTGCCCTCCATCGCGGAACTCGTCGACGGAGATGTGATCACCGGCGCGTATGGTCGCGTGATCAGCGAGAAGCCGGCAGGCGACGGCGCACTGGGCGGATTCGACTCCCCCACCGACGACCCCGGCCCCCATCTGTCGTACGCCATCCAGTGGATCCTCTTCGCTCTGATGGGCTTCATCTTCATCGGATACATCATCCGCACGGAGATCGTGAAGCATCGGGAAGAGGTCGAAGGCGCGCCGGCTCCCGTCAAGAAGTCGCGTCGCAAGGACCACGACGCCGACATCGAAGACGAGCTGCTCGACGTGCGGTGACCGCTCAGTCGGCGCCACTCGGTATGCCGCGAGAGTTCGGGTGCTGACGCGGAGTCGCGAGAGCTCAGGCGAGCTCGATGAGGTCCTGGTACTCCTGGCTCCAGATGTCCTCGACGCCGTCCGGCAGGATCAGCACACGCTCGGGGTTGAGCGACTGCACCGCGCCCGGGTCGTGCGACACGAGGACGACAGCGCCCTCGTAGTGCGCGAGCGCACCGAGGATCTCCTCGCGCGACGCGGGATCGAGGTTGTTGGTGGGCTCATCCAGCAGCAGCAGGTTCGCCGACGACACGACCAGC
>Ga0160464_100792_pt1 | contig 17387 bp, 8 predicted proteins | sample HID1971I_E11MG_FD_108275 | JGI IMG/M metagenome (GOLD analysis project Ga0160464, IMG submission 108275) | Enriched millipede-associated microbial communities from UW Madison campus, WI, USA - HID1971I_E11 MG | ecosystem: Host-associated > Arthropoda: Insects > Digestive system > Unclassified ... | reverse complement strand
CGTGCCGCCCGCTTGCAGGGTGGCGTCGTAGCCGGGGCCGCCGTTGTTGGTCCAGGTGGTGACGTCACTTGCGTAGGCGAAAGGCCGGCTATTGGGTGAGCGGCTTTTCAGTTCTTCGAAGCGCGCCTTGTCGAAATTGCCAGCCGCCGTGGCCGCATTGAACGCGGGCACGTCGACATATCGCATGCGTTCGAACAGATCGTCGGGAACGTGCCCTGGCGTGCTGATGACAAGCTTGCGCTGGCCCGTGCGCGTGGCCGCGCCCTGGTTGAGCAGGTCACCGGCGGTGATGCTCAGGTCGCCATTGGCGGCCATCAGGCTGTAGCGGTTCTGCACGTTGTCGCCTTGCAGCAGCATGTTTTTGCCAGCCACCAGGCGCGCCGCGACCGAATCCTTGGTTGCCGCCTCAAGGTACGTCTCGTAGATGGTGATCTCGCCACGTTCCCAGTTGTCGCTCTCGTCGCAGTGCTGGCCACAGACCCAATACAGGCTGCCGGTGGTCAGCGTCTGGCCGAGTTCGAATTCGTCTTTGGCGTTTTCGATGAAGCCTGCATTGATGCCGATGGAGCCTTCGCTTTCCACGGTGCCGGAACGGTTGCTGAACAGCACGGCGCGCCCGCCATCGCGGGCGGCGAAGCTCAAGTTGCCTTTGCTGTAGACGTCGCCATAGCTGTTGCTGAAGCCATTGCTGCGCAAGGTCATGTCGCCGCCGCTGAACAGCAGCGTATCGGCAGCATTGGTAATGCCGTTGACCGCCGTGAGGTTCACCGCGCCCTGGGCACCGAGGGTGCCACGGTTGTTGATTTGGGCGGCGGCGATGTCCAGTTGCTGGCGGGCGGTGAGGAAGCCGAGGTTGTCCAGGGTGCCGCCCAGGGTCAGGCGAGCATTGGTGGCGGCCAGGCGGCCGCCGTTCTGGCTGAGGTTGTTGGCGCCGACGGTGAGGGTTTGCAGGGCCGAGACGCGGCCGCTGTTGGTCAGGTCGCCGGTGGTGATGCTGATGTCACCGTCGCTGAGCAGTTCGCCGCCGTTGTCCAGGCTGGCCACGTTGAGGAACAAGCCCTTGGCGCTGGCCATGCGGTCGCCGGCCCTGAGGGTCAGCCCTTGGTCGCTCTTGTAGGTGAGGACTTCGTTGAGCTGCACGCGGCCCAGGCCGTCGACCTTGCCGAACGCCCAGTCGGCGGTGCCCATGGCATTGATGCTGCCCTGGCTGCCCGTGAGGCTGGCGGTGTTGAGGCGGAACAGGCCGGTGCCGGCGTGCTGGATCTGGCCGGCCTGGTTGTTGAGGCTGGCGGCGTCGAGGCTGAAGGCCTGGCTGCCGAATTCGAGGGTGCCGTTCTGGTTGTTCAGCGCACCGCTGAGGTTGACGCTGCTGGTGGCGCCACCGAGGGCGCGCAGTTGGCCACTTGCGCTGTTATCCAGGCTGCCGCCGTTGAGGCTCAGGCCCTGGTTGGCTTCGATCAGGCCGCCCTGGTTGATGAGGGTGGCGCGTGAAGTCAGGTTGAGCTGGTTGCCGCTGATCTGGCCGCCCGCACTGTTGTCGAGGCTGGCGCCGCTGACGGTCACTTGTTCTTTGCCGAACAGTTTGCCGCCACGGTTGGCGAGGGCTTCGACGGTCAGTTGCAGGTTGCCGACCAGGCTGGCCATCAGGCCGCCGCTGCCGTTGTTCACGCTGTCAGCGGTGACGGTCAGGCTGTCGCCTTGCACCGTGCCGCCCTGGTTATCCAGGCTGGTGGTGTGCAACTCGGTGAGGGCGCCGCCGCTGAGGATCAGGCCCTTGCGGTTGCTCACATCCTGGCCGCTGTAGTTCAAGCCCCCGGCGCCGGCCAGCAGTTGGCCGTCGTCGTTGTTATTCAGGTGCTGGGCGGTGATGTCCAGGCGCTTGCCGCGCAGGGTGCCGCCGTTGTTGTTGAGGGTGGTGAGTTGCTTGACCAACACACTGCTTTCGCCCGCGTCGATCTGGCCGCCGACGTTGGTCAGCAGGTCGCTGACGTTGAGCACCACGTCGCCGCCATCGCTGACCAGCGCGCCCTTGTTGCTGTTGTTGAAGCTTTGCGCCGTCACATCGACGGTTTGGCCGAGCAGGATGCCAGCGCTGTTGTCGAAACGTTCGCCGCGCAGTTGCAGCAGGCCTTCGCTCTGAATGCGGCCTTGGGCGTTGAGCAACTGGCCCGGGCCTTTGAGCAGCAGGCTTACGCCCTGGGCGCCACCGGCCAGCAGGCCGGCGTTGCGGTTGTCGAGGCCGGAGGCGCGCACGTCGAGTTGGTCACCCAATACGCGCCCGGCGCGGTTGTCGATATCGCCGCCAGCCACGTCGAGCAGCAGTTGTTTGCCGACGATCACGCCGTTCTGGTTATCCAGGTTCGCGGCGTGCAGTTCGATATTGCCCTGCCCGGCCTGTAAGCGGCCCTGGGCGTTGTTGAGCTGTTGCGCGGCGGTGAGGGTCAGCTTGCCGGTGTCGGCGCTCAGTACGCCGTCTGCATTGCTGCTGAGGGTGCCGGCAGTGACGTTGAGGTCGGTGCTGGCCTGGGCGAAGCCCTGGGTGTTGTTGAAGGCGTTGGTAACGGTGAGGTTGAGCGCGCCGCCGTCGGCCTGGATCAGGCCTTTGAGGCTGTTGTCGAGGTCGCTGGCATTGACGGTGGCGGTCTTGGCCACCAGCACGCCGTTCTGGTTATTGAGCTTGCCGGCGTTGACCGTCAGGTCGTTGGCGATGACTTGGCCGCCGCTGTTGTTCAGGTCGGCACTGGTCAGCACCAGGCTGCCACCGGCCATTTCGATACGGCCCTGGCGGTTGTCCAGGGAGGCGCTGTTGAGCGTGGCGGCCTGGCCTTCGCCGAAGCGAATCAGGCCGCCAAGGTTGACGATGGCCGGCGAGCTGATCGCCAGGCTTTGTTCGCCGAACAAGCGTGCGCTGGCGCCCTGGTTGGTCAGTTTGGCGCTGCTGACCTCGACGGTCTTGGCCTGGATGATCGCGCCCTGGTTGGTCAGCGCCTGTGCGGCGGTGATCGCCAGTGCGCGGCTGGCCAGCAGGTTGCCGCTGGTGTTGACGGTCTGCGCATTCACCACCAGATCGCCGGTGGTGTTGCGGCTGTTGTCGGGGGCAACGCCGGCTTCGATGATGCCGGCGTTAGTCAGCGTGGCCGCGTTGAGTTCGATGCGTTGGCCGGCGGCCACGCTTTTCTGGTTGACCAAGGCTTGGGCGCTGGTGACCTGCACGCTGCCGTTGGCGTAGACCTTGTCGGTGAGGTCGACGTTTTGCGCAGTGACCTTGACGTTACCGGTGGCTACCGTTTGCGCCATGCTCAGGCGCCCATTGGCATCGAGCTGAATGTCGCCGCCACTGGCCGCCAGGGTGCCGTCGAGCTTCACGCCCACACCGGCTTCGGTGCCCACCAGTTTGATCGCGCCGGCATACATGCCGCCAAGGGCCGAGGAGTCAATCGCCAGCTCAGGCTTGGCGCTGCCGTCGTCGGCGCGGGGGGTGGCCTTCAGACTTTGCGCATCGACGTCGTTACGGCCGGCGATCACGTTGAGTTCGCGGGCGTTGATCTGTGCGTTGATCTTGGCCGAGCGGGTGATGATGTCGAAGCGCTCGACGTTGCTGGCGTTCAAGCCCTCGCCGTCGATGGTCACGGCGCCGCCATCGACCTGGTAGCGCTGCAGCTGGCCGTTCTGGTCGATCACCGGTTTGCCGGTGGTCAGGGTGACATTCGGGGTGTTGATAAAGCCGCAACCGCTGCAGGTGATGCCGTAGGGGTTGGCGACGATGACCTTGGCCGACTGCCCCGCCACTTCGGTATAGCCGCGCAACTGGCTGCGGCTACCGCCGTTGACTTCGTTGAGGATGACGCTGGCCGCGCCGCCCTTGAGGTTGGGGTTGCCGACGATGTAGCCGCCCAGCTGGGTGTTGACCATGGCGCCGTTGGCGTTGTTGAGGATTACGCCATTGGGGCCGACGTTGTAGTCCTTGAACTGGTTATGGGACAAGCCCGCGCCGTTGGGCGTGGCGATGTTCACCACGGGCACGCCGTTGCCCGCCGCACCCACGGTAGTGCCCGGCGCACTGACCACAATGCCCTCGGCCTGGGCCAGCAGCGGCTGCCAGAACAGCGCATTGGCCAGGATCAGCACCAGCCCTCGCTTGGGCAGGCCGAAGAACGAGTTCCGCGGCCTCAGGGCAGCAGAAGGTTGGCGGGCCAGGAAGGCAAATTGGCGAACATCCATTGTCAGTTTCTCGTTGCAGCGGGGCGTTGAATTACAGGAAGAAATCCATGCGGAAGTAGATCGGCGCTTCGCGCTCGGTGACTACACCGGGTCTTTCCAGCGAGTGGGCAAAGGTCACGCTGGTGCTGACGTTTTTGCCGCGGGCGAACAGCTCCAGGGAGTTGCTGGACACCCGGCCATGCACGTTGTCGTTGTAACGGTCGTTGCGGATCACGCCCTGGTCATAACCGACGCTGGCGCCGTATTCGAAGAAGGCCGGGCGCATCCAGTCGAGGGTCACCGGGCGCGCCCAGCGCACTTCGTTGCGCCAGTAGCCGCCGCTGTCGCCGGTCAGCAGTTGGTCCTTGAAGCCGCGCACCGAGGCGGAGCCGCCGAGACTCATGCGTTGGGGCGAGAACAGCGGGTCTTCGCTGCGTTGCCCGGTGGCCAGGCTGCTGAAGCTGAACGACTCGCCCCACAGGCTGAAGGGTTGCAGGTAGCTGACGGTGGCGGTGTATTTGCGGTAGCGCGAATTCGGCTGGCGCCGACCGATGGAGTCACGCTCTTCCTGAGACTGAGCGTCGAACAAGCCGATGCCGTTCTGCATGCCGAGGTCGAGGTTGACGAAGGCATTGCCGATACGCCGCCCGTGGTTGATGCCCAGTTGCAGTTCGCTGAGGCGGTTGCTGCTGGGCGCGGTGCGCACATCGAGGACGTAGTTGTTGGTGCGCAAGTGCGCCAGGCCGACGTTGACCGAGGTCTTGCTCACGTCATCACGGTGGATCACCCGCTCGGCGCGCAGTTGGTGGTTCTGGTTGTCGCCGTCCTGCTTGTATTTGTAGTCGTCGGTCCTGCCGTAGGTGCGGTAGTCGCTTTCGCTGTAGGTGTAGCTGAAGTTCCACCAGCCCCACGGCACGTTGTAGTAGAGCATGGTGTTCTTCGAAGTTTTCTGGTGGTCGCTCATGGCATCGTGGCCGCCGCGCAACATCAGTTGGTCACCCAGGCCCAGCGGGCTGTCCCACTCAAGGCCGGCGCCCCATTGCTGTTCGCCGGTGCTTTTCTGGCCGTCGTTATTGCGCGACAGGCTGGCGCGCCAGGGCTTTTGCGCAGTGTTCTTGACCACCACGTCGCTGCCGCCGACTTGCTTGCCAGGGGTGAGTTCCATCTGCGCTTGTTTGGACGGCAGGCGGTTGAGCTGGTCCACCAGTTGCTCGATCTCGCGCAGGTTCAACGCCTCGCCGACCTTGCCGGGAAAGGCCATGGCCAGTTCGCGCTCGGTCACTGTGCTGCCTTCGGCGCTGCGCAGGGCTTCGAGCTTGCCTTCGACCACCAGCACTTGCAGGTGGCCGCTGGAGAGGTCTTGTTGCGGCAGGTAGGCGCGGCTGGTGACGCGGCCTTTGCCGAGGTAGTAGTCGGTGATGGCCTTGAGCAGTTCGTTGAGCTGGGACACCCCCAGGCACTGGCCGATATAAGGCTTGAGCAGGCGTTCGCGGTCGGAGGGCGGCAGGCTGTCGGCGCCTTTGAGCTCGATGTCTTTGATCGGGAAGCAGCGGGTGTCGGCGGGCGTTGCCGGGGCTTGGGGCTTGTCCGCTTTACCGGGCAGGTCCTGGAGTTCCTGGAGGCGTCGCTGTTGCTCTTCGAGCAGGCGGTTTTGCCGGTCGCGGATCAGGTCCTGGTCACCAGGCGTGGGGGCGGCGAATGCGCTGTTCAGGCTCAGGCAAGTGAGCAAGGCGCATACAAGAAACCGAGTCCGTGGCAATAGTGAGGACATGTTCGATCCATCGAAAATCAAGGGCCGGCAAACTAACATCGAACTTCCCGCTAGCCTAGAAACTGGCGAAGTTGGGTCTTTCGATGGGTTAGTCTTTTAACCTATTGATTATTAATAATAAATTTTCATCAAAAGAGTCTTGGCCGGGCACACGGAGTGATTATTCCGACAAGTGGCGACTATTTTGATGGCGATTCGACGAATGGATTTTTGATTGCCATTATTTAGCCATCAAGTTTCGTCGAGATAGGTTAGTACCGAGGAAGGGAGAAAAGTTCGCGGGGTTTTTGTGAATTGGATCCCATTTATCGGAATTCCAGGGAGGGGGCTGAACCACTGCAATTAATGGGCTGGAAATCTTACATGTGGGAGGGGGCTTGCTCCCGATCGCGGTGTGTCAGTCATATATAGGGTGATTGACACTCTGCTATCGGGAGCAAGCCCCCTCCCACATTGGGTACTCCTAGGTCAGCCAATGCCCTTGTCTTTGTCAGTGCCGGGCACCAGGGCCAAACCGGGGCGCTCGACGTCGCGAGAGACATGGGACTTCACGTCTTCCACACCGCCCTCCTCGTTATTGTGGATCACCAGCACGCCGGGTTTGCGAAACTGCTCCAGGTGGCCATCGCCCAGGTTGAAGCTTTCACTCAAGTGCTTATCGCTCAGGGCATTGGCCTCGGCGCGGCGCTGGGCAAACTGGCGGCCGCGGCGTTGTTGATAGCGTGCCCAGCCGATCAGGATCAACGCATTGAACAAGGCGATCCACAGGTAGATCTGCAAGGTGTTGAGCGCGGCAAAGATCGGCGCTTCGATGCGCGGGCCGCCATGGGTTTCGAGCATGGCGCCGATACCACGTGCCAGCAACCAGACCAGCCCGCCCCAGGCCAGCAGGGTCAGCAACACATCGATGATCCACATCACAGGGCTTTGGCGAGTTCTGACCAGTTTCATGCTCACGCCTCCTCTGCGGCAGGTTTAATTCCGCGATCCGGGCTGACCCAGCGTGCGCGCTTCTGATGCTGGTTGAACAACACCTTGGGAAAACTCACCAGCGTGGTGAACAGGCTCACCAGCCAGAACACCATCGGGTACCACACGGTCCAGAACAGGGTTTTCCACAGGTCTTTTTCGTAGCGCCGGTCGATCAGGATACTCACCGCAAACTGCAGCAGGCACACCATCGCCAGCACCAGGCCGGTAAACGCGGGCGGCACCAGGGAGTCCACGGTAATGGCCGCCGGCAGGGTGACGAATTTCCCCATGGCCCAGAAGACCACCGAAAGCAGGAAGGTAAAGGCCCAACCGGTGGACAGGCAGTATTCGAACAGCAGCGGCCACAGGTAGCGATGGCGCCATTGCCAGATGCCACGGATGTTCTTGAACAATACTTCGGCGCCGCCCTGGGCCCAGCGCAGCCGCTGCTTCCACAGGCCGCCGACGGTCTCGGGCATGAGGATCCAGCACAGCGCACGCGGCTCGTAGAAGATCGACCAGTGATCCAGTTGTAGCTTCCAACTGACATCGATGTCTTCGGTGATCATGTCGGTGCTCCAATAGTCGATGCGGTCCAGCGCCTTCTTGCGAAACGCCACCACCACTCCCGAGACCGTGAAGATTCGCCCGAACACCCGCTGGGTACGCTTGATCAAGCCGATGATCGAGGAGAACTCGCCTACCTGAACCCGGCCGATCAAGGTCGAGCGGGTACGGATACGTGGGTTGCCGGTGACGGCGCCCAGGCGCGGGTTGTCGAGCATCGGCGCGACCATGTAGGCCGCCGCGTTTTTGTCGAGCAAGGCATCGCCATCGATGCACACCAGGTATTCGCTGCGCGCAGCCACTGCGCCCATGCGCAAGGCCACGGCCTTGCCCTGGTTCTGCGCCAGGTGCAGCACGCGCAGGCGTGGGTGTTGCAGCGCCAGGGCGTCGAGCACTGCGGCGGTGTTGTCGCTGGAGCCGTCGTTGACGGCGATCACTTCGATATTCGAGTACACCTGGGCCAATGCGGCCGCCATGGTGTCGGCGACGTTATCGCCCTCGTTGTAGCAGGGAATGATGATCGAGATCAGCGGCTCGCCGGCCAGGATCGGCGCAGGCGTGTCTGCCTCCCACGGCCAATGGCGCTCCCAGTGCAGCCAGAAGTACAGCCCGCCGGCGATCCACAGCGCCGACATGAACAGCGGGTAGAAGAACACGAAGTCCATCAGGAACTGCCCGGTCACCAGGAAGATCAGGCCCAGGGGCAAGCCCAACACCAGTGCCAAGACGAATATAGCCAGGATTCTGTCGATCATGATCTAAGGATTCCACTGGTTGGAAAGAGCCGGACGTATGGTCTTCAAGTCCGGGGAGTTCTCCAGGAAGTTGTCCGGGTAGTAGCCGAAACTGGTGACGCCCTGGCGTTTGAGTACACCCATCCATTGCGCCAATTGCGTAGCGCTGATATCCGGCGCGGCCTTGGTGCGCCAGTCTTTGGCTTGCAGCTCGAAGATGGTTTTATCCAGGGCGCCGGGGCGCGCCTTGACCGTGGCTACCAGTTTTTCCAGCCAGGCATTGGAGTCTTTGAGCGACTGGCCTTCCATCAACGGCATGGCCATGGGCGCCGTCCAGTCATAGGTCTGGAGGAAGTCATCAAGGTTCTGCGCGAACCAGGCTTCGCTGCCAGGGTTGAGCATCGGCTCGGCGAAGATATTGCGCGCAGTGAGTATCTGCGGGCCGCGAATAGCACGGACCTTGACGGTCAACTCGTTGGTGAAGTCGATCAGGTAGCGGCTCTTGAAGCGCGTCCAACGTTGCATCAGCGCAGGGTCGGCACGCAGCGCGGCGATGTTGTCCGGCAGGCCCTGTGCGGCGTAGGCCTTGAGTGCGGCGGGGCTGGCGTCTTCAAAGTCGCTGAGCAGCGCATCGTCGTGGTAGAGCACGCCGTCGATGGCACTGTTGCTGGTGCGCGCCAGGTCTTCATAGATCTCGCCAATCATCTGTCGCACTTTTGGGTCGAAGGGTGACAGGCGCTGGTATTGATCCGGATCGGTGCCGACCTTGCCGGTTTGCGGGTCCCAACGGGTGACGCGTGGCAGCTTGGAATCGAGGGCGAAACTGAGCACCGGCATCCATGCAAACACGCTGGCGTGGGCACGGGTATGCAGCTGCCAGGAGACACGGTTGAACAGGTCGGCACGCATCGGCAGGTGGCGGTTCGGGAAGTACAGCGAATGCACCAGGCCATCGCCCTTGGGGTCGGCGTAGGCTTGCAGGAACACGGTGACTGCGCCCATATCCACCACGCGCTGCACCAGCACGTCGAGATTGTGCGCCTGCTGGACCGGGTCGGGGTCATAGACATGATCCAGGTCCACGTGCAGCACGCGCAGCGGCGCCTTGGCCTGCACCGCGACCATGCTGCTGGCGAAGTGTTCGCCATCCGGGTCGGAGGCCACCAGGAAGCGCGGGCTGTTCATCAGCTTGTTCGAATCATCCAGGCCGTCGTCGAGCGTCAGCGCCATCTCATAGCCGTGTTCACCCACCACGGCCAGGGTGGTGCCGTCGGCCGCGCCGTAAGGCCACACCCACACCCGCGGCGACTTGCCGGTGACGGTACGGATCTTGTTGGAGATGGCCGCGACGTCCGTGCGCATCCGTGCCTGGAACTGTGCTTCGGTTTCGTAGCGACGGGTCGCCGGGTCATAGCGACGCGTGGTGGCGGCCGGCTCCAGGTTGCCCTGGGGGTTGGCGAGAATGCCTTTGTGATTGGCGTCGGTATGGGCGGCGATTTCCACCAGGCCCGACTGGGACACTTCGCGGATCTGCTGCCAGGTCAGGAAGTCGCCCCGCGCCCGTGGTGTGCCGGCGAAGTCCACCGGCTGGTTCAGCGGCGTATCGATCCAACTGCCCACCGGCGCCAGCACGGCAGGCCAGTTGTAGGCCCGCAGGATCGGCATCACGCGGGTGTAGAAGCTTGAGTAACCGTCATCGAAGCTAAGCATCACGGCCTTGGGCGGCAGTGGCGGCCCACCACGGCGCGCGGCCAGGACTTGGTCGACGCTGACCGCCTGGTAGCCGTTCTCTCGCAGCCAGGCCAGTTGCTCGATCAAACGTTCGGTACGCACCGCCACCACGGCCTGGTCGGGGTCGTTGTCCGAGACGTCGTGGTAGGCAATGCCCAGGAAATGGTTCTTCGGCCACGGCGCTTCGCTGGCCAGTATCGGCCGCTCGGCAGGTGGAACGAATGGCGCGGGTTGCTGGGCGCAGGCGGCGGCCAGCATTACACCCAGGACCAGTAAGCAACGGCTGAGGAGGGTCATGGTCAGGCTCTTCTAGAAACGGTAAGTGAGGTCGAGGAGCAGGCGCAGATCACGTTCGCGCTCGCCGTCATAAGGTCGGCTGACCAGGCTCAGGTTGGCGCCGGCTTCCAGCACGTCATTCCAGCGAAAGCGTTGGCCGTAGCCGATCAAGCCAACGCCACCGGTGGAGTAATCCTTCTGGCTATAGGTGCCTGCGCCGATCTGGAACTGCTGACTCCACTGGGTTTCGTAGCGGTGATAAAGCACATGGTTGACGTTGACGGTGGGCAACACGCTGAAGTCGGACTTGGGGTTGAAGTAGATCGTGTCTTCCTTGCTGTTGCGGCTGGCACCGACGTCCAGGCCCAGCTCCACTTGTACTTTCGGCGAGCTATAGATGCCTTCGCGGCCCGTGAGCAAGGCCTCGACGCGGTCGTTGCCATCACTGAAATGGGACGGGCTGACAGTCAGTTTCCACTCGCGGCTTTCATTCGCACGCCAGCGGATAAAACCGCTGCCGCCGTTGGCCGTGACCCCATCATTCAACGCCCGTAATGGCGTGGTGTTGAGCAGATAGCCAAGGCTGCCGCCGTACTGCCAGTGGTCGTTGATGTCGCGGGCGATCGACACGCTCGCGCCTTGCTTTGAGCCATCGCCATAGGAATGGTTGGATACCTCGGCTTCGATAGTCATGTCACGGGTGCGCCGCTCCACACCCACACGCTGCCAGCGGTGATGGCCGGTGCCTTCGGCAAAATCGGCAGTGCCATAGCCGACACCGGCGAACACGCGCCAGTCTTCGTCGATGGGCGGGGTGTAGATCACACTTTCTATGCCCCAGTCACGGCTACCCGACACCGCGCCGGCTTCTTGGTTATTGCCGCCACCGAAGCTTTTACCGGTGTAGGCTTCCACCCGCACTTCGGCCATGTCGTGCACATCGCGCAGGCGCTTGAGGCGCTGTACCTGGCGGTTGTCCGGGGCACGGGCGACGACGTCATCGGTGAGCAGATCCAGTTGCCGCCATTCCTGCAGGTCCAGCGCGGTGAAGCCTTGGGACATTTCTACACCGATGTCACGGGGGCTCTGGTTTTCAGTCTCCTTGAGGGAGTCCTCAGCGCGCCTTGGCCATTCACGGGCCCGGTACATTTCCGCCTGTGCCAGGCGCACACCGATGCTGCCGGGGGCTTTGCTGCCCAGGTCTTCCAGGCTCTGTTCGCTGGCATCCAGGTCAGCCCCATAGGTGCCGGCCTGGGCCGCCAATTGCTGGGCGTCCATCCACTCGTCGTTGGGGTTGCCAATGGGCAGGCCCTTGAGTTCGACCCGAGGCTTCTCGGTGCTTGCCAGCTGCGTGGCGACCGCACGCGCCTCATCGACCTGGTCGTTTTCCAACAGGGCGTAGAACAGAGCAGTGCTGTCTTTGACGTGATCACCAACGTCGGCGTCCGCTGCGGTCAGCGCCTGGCGGTACAGCGGTGCGGCTTTTTCCGGCAGACGCTGATCGAGGTAGGACGCCGCCACCCAGCGCACGGCATAGGTCGGCAATTGCACGCCCTCGGCCGTGAGGGTTTCGTACTCGCGGATCACCTCAGCCGTGCGTGCCCGCGCCTTGAGCGCGCCCAGGCGGTCAATACGCCAGCCCACCACGTCGTCGTGGGCAGTGGCGTCCGGGCCCCAGCGGCTGATCAATTTGTCGTAATCCTGCAGGGCGCGATCAGCGATGACATAGCGCTCCTTCTCAGTACGCGTGGCGAACTCGGCCATGCGCACGCGCTCGGCGGCGAGGTCGCCTTCCAGGCGGCGCTGGGTCACCGCATCCACCAGGCCGGGGCGCTTGGCCGACAGGCGCAGGGCGGGCTCCGGCATACGCGCCTTTTGCAGGGCGACGATGTATTCACGGGCCACTTCCGGCTTGTCGCCGGCGCGGATAAAGGCTTGGTCGAACTCGAACAGCGCGTCGTAGTTCAAGCCGGCACGCGTCAGCGCATAACCCAGGGCCATGCGGCGGTTGGGGTCGTTGGGTTGCGCCGCCACCATCGTGCGCAGGCGTTGCACCGCCTCATTGGCTTTGCCGCCATCGGCCTGGGTCAGGGCTTGGCCCAGTTGCAGGTCGACGTTATTCGGTTCACGCAGCAACGCCTGGCGATAGACCGCCTCGGCCTGGGCCCACTGCTTTTGATTACGATAGGTGCGCGCCACTGTGGCGAGCGCCTGGGTGGTGAGGTTGCGATACTTGCCTTGTGCCTCGTACACCTTCAGCACTTCGGCGTCTTGCCCGGCCCAGCCGGCGATCACCAGGTGGTCGCTGACCTGGCCTGGGCTCTGGCGTTCGGCGGACAGTTGGCGCAACTGGGTCAAGGCGGGCGTGAAGTGACCGTTGCGGGCCTGGATGATCAGGGCGTCGTAGGCAGGGTCAGCCACGGCATAGGCCGGCATCAGCAATGGGCCGCACAAGGCTGCTCCAATGAGCAGTCGCAACTGGCCTGATGCACTGAGTGGATGGATTCGCAACATGTCGTCGGCTTCCTTACAAGGAAAGCTGCAACGATGGGTGATCCTGAGCGTTGTGCATCAGGGTGTCGGCGTCTCGGGACCCGACCTAGCTTTCCTGGGCGAACTATCCCTTAGCGATGTCAGGGGAAGGGCAATTCAGAACAATTGTTCAGAATTGGCTGACAGAGATTTCTTGCCAGGCACACATACAAATGTGGGAGGGGGCTTGCTCCCGATGGCGGAGTGTCAGCAGTATATTTTTTACTGACCCACCGCCATTGGGAGCAAGCCCCCTCCCACATTTTTTAGCGCATTCCAGGCTTATTGGGCGCCGCTTACTGCACCGACCTTGGACATCACAAAGCTGATGAACTGCTCAACAGTCATCTTCTGGCCGTTGAAGGTCACTTCGTTGTTGGCGTAGTGCAGCTTGGAAACCACATCGGTGCCCACCAGGGTCGCCAATTGGGTGCCGACCGCCATGCTGCTGACCATCTCGGCCGCCATCTGCGATTGCTGCTCGATGGCCTTCGGGTCAGTCACGCCACCGACCTGGGCTTGCAGGGCCGCCACGTCGCTGATCATCGGCTTGGACAGGGTCAGGTTGGCATCCAGCAGCGCGACCATTTGCTTGCCCAGTTCAACCGGCGGCAGTTCCATGGACGTTGGCTTGGCCAGGTCGACCACCAGGTTGAATTTGCTTTCGCCGTGGGTGGTTTTCAACGACAGGTTTTCCACCGCCAGTTGCGGCTTGGCGGCCAGCACCTGGTTGACGTTGGCTTCGGCCAGGGTCTGCTCGGCTTCGGTCAATTGCAGTTCCGGCACCGGTTGGCCCGCAGCGGCCGCGGCTTGCACCGGTTGCATCTTGTCCTGGTAGAGCTTGGTCAGCACCAGCATCGCCGGGATATCGACGTTCTTCATGCTCACGGCCATGGCGGCCGAACCGACAGGCTTACCCTGGTAACCGATCTCGTCGATCTTGTAGTCGACGCGGCCGGCCAGGTTGTTGTCCTTGGCTTGGGTGGAGTCTTTCTGCTCGAAGCCCTTGAGGGTCAACACGGCTTTCTGCGGGCCAAAGGTGACCTTGGTGTCGGTCAGCTCCACGGTGTTCTGGCCGGTGTAGAACCCGAAGGTGGATTTCTCCAGGTTGCTGGCCACGGTCAGGCCGGCCAACTCGGCTTCGAACGGCGCGCCGTTGGCATCCACCGCGGCGACCTTGAGGCTGTTCATGAAACCGTCAGCCTTGACCTTCTGGCCTTCGGCGCTGCTGTCGAAATCCAGGTTGGCACCGGAGAAGCTCACCGAGGAGGTGTCGTCCTTGAATTCCAGGGGCAGCAATTCGACGTTGCCACTGACCGAGCGGCTATAGCCGATGTTCGCCACGCCTTTGAGCGGTGACACGTCTTTGGCGGCAGCGAACCATTTTTCCGTGGTGGGGTTCTTTTCCAGTTCGTAGTGACTGGTGGCCATGACCGGCAGCCATTTGAGGGTCACCAGGCGCGAGAAGGGCAGCGGGCCGTGCTCGATGTGGTCGACGAACAGCAACTCGGGGTTCGGGTTGTCTTCACCGAACACGCTGCCCTGGCCCTTGAGGCGATAGTGCGCAGTGCTGCTGAACACGCCACGGTCCAGGGACACCAGCTCCAGGGCCAGGGTGCCGTCGACGCCGGCCATGGAGGTCTGCAGTTCTTTGTTGGCGTTCTGGATCGCGGTCTGCAGGACCGGCTCCAGTTGCTTGCCGGTGTACCAGGCACCGCCCGCACTGACGGCGCCGATGGCGACAACAAAACCCAAGAAAACAACGGCTGGCTTATTCATGAAGTGACCTGATCAAATCCTGTGAGAAGTGGGCTGTCTTCCTTGAACCCCGACGGGGTTCCTGTAGGAGCGAGCTTGCTCGCGAAGAACGCATAGGCAACGCGTTTATCCAGGATGCACGCGTTATCGTTGACGTCTTTCGCGAGCAAGCTCGCTCCTACAGTAGTGGCCCGTAGGGCCGAAGGCTGGGGAAGATTAGCACTGGCGGGCGCAAACGGCCCAACCTTTCAGAGGCATCAGTTCAGGCATGGTTCAGGAGTACTCCAGCTCGATTTCATCCAACTGGTGATCAAAACTCTTCAAGCGAGCGGTCCAGGTGTACACCAACACCTCAAACTCGCGGTGTATCACGGCATTGCCGGGGGTGTCTGCCTTGGGGTCGCAGAAATCCAGCTGATAACGCTCGCGGGCCATTTGCGTGGCCACGTCGGACAATTCCCGCGCGTTATTCAGCCAGTGCCTACCGTCGGCTACCTGTCGATCCAGCAGCACGCATTGTTTTTTCAGGACTTCGAGGCTTTTTTCCAGCGGGGTGCCGGTGAGGTCGCCCATGACTTCCTGGAAGGTGCGCCCGGGCTGCCAGTAGCTGCCCCAGAAATAGCGGTCGAACACGGTTTCGACCCGACGCAGGGCGACCTTGGTGTCCCAGATCGCGACGCGGGTCTTGCCTTGCTCGAGGAGCTTTTTCTTCACCCGTTGATTTTGGTAGGAGGCCCAGGCGACGACGCCGATGGACAAGGTGCCGATCACCAGGCAGGCGCTGTCGAGGAACACCATGGCCTTGTCGAGTTGATGGGCGAGCATGACGCCATAGAAATACGCGGCCGATAACAGGACCAGTGCGAAGAGCACGCACCAGAAAGCGGGAGCATAAGGGTTTTTCATTATTGGAATCCCCATGAGCAAACGCAAACTTTGTCGGGTGAAGCGTCACGGCACCTCCCCTGACAAAGCATAGCAATCACCTCACGGTTTGCCGGGTTTTGTACCTTGCGTTCGTCCGCTTTCCCAACCGCCACCCAAGGCCAGGAACAGATCGATCTGGCTCATGGCAACCTGGGTGTTGGCCGCCGCCAGTTGCGCGCGCATTTCGGTGTAGGTGCGCGTGGCTTGCAGGTCGGCCAGGAACGATTCGCGGCCGGCCTGGAAGAAGCGGTGGGTCTGGTCCGCTGCCTGCCGCGCGGATTGTTCGGCTTCGGCCAGGGCGTCGCGGCGCTGCAACACGGCGGTGTATTGCGCCAGGCCGGTCTGGGTTTCGCGGATGGCGTTGAGTACCACACCGTCGAAGTGGGCCAGGGCGCCCAGGGTCGCGGCTTCGGCTTCATGGATACGCGCGCGGGCGCCGTTGGTCGGCACCGTCCAACTGATCATCGGGCCAAAGCCCCAGCGGTTGGTGGCCGGTGTGCCGAGGTTTTCCAGCAGGCCCACGGTGCCTACCGTGGCGCCGATGCTGATATCCGGGTACAGCGCGCCGGTCGCCACGCCGATGCGCGCGGTGGCGGCGGCCAGTTGGCGTTCGGCCTGCCGCACGTCGGGGCGGCGCTTGAGCAACGTGGCGCCATCGCCTACTGGCAACAGTTGGGCGATGTGCGGTAGCTCGGCGCAGGTGTCCGTGCCGGCGGGCAGCTGGTCCACCGGTTTGGCCAGCAGCATCGACAATCGGAACAGCCCGGCCTGGCGCGAGGCCTCGTAGCGCGGCATCTCGGCACGCAGGGATTTGTATTGGGTTTGCGAACGGGTCACCTGAGTTTCATCGCCGCGCCCGGCATCGCGCAGGCGCTGGGTCAGCTTGGTGCTCTGGGCTTGCAGGTCGAGAGACTGGTTGGCAATCGCCAGCTCTTCGTTGGCCGCGCACACCTGGGTGTAGGAACGCACCACATCGGCCACCAGGGTGATGCGGGCGATATCGGCAGCGGCCTGGGTTGCATCTGCGCTGGCCTTGGCACTTTCGATGCCGCGCTGCAAGGTGCCGAACAGGTCGAATTGATAGGAAGTGGTGATACCGACGCTGCCGATATTGCCGACCGGGACTTTGTCCGGCAGCAAAAACGCTTCGCCGGATTCTTGCAAGCGCTGGGCCTCAGCCTTGGCGCCGGCACTCCAGCCGCCAGCGGATTCGGCTTGCTGCACCTGGTAACGCGAACGCTGCAGGTTGGCGGCGGCCACGCGCAGGTCGGTGTTGGAGGCCATCGCCTGCTGCACCAGCTGGTCCAAGCGCGGGTCGTTGTACAGCTTCCACCAGTCAGCCGGCACCGGCGCCGAGACCACGTTGCTGCCCTCACCCATGATCGGCCCTTGCAGGTCGCCACGGTTGACTGCGGCCTGTTCCGGCAGTTTGTAATCCGGGCCTACCACTTGGCAGGCCGACAGCAACAACCCCAGGGAAGCGGTTGCCAGAAGCCGCTTCATGGTTTGTCCCCGTCTTTAACTTTGTCGTCGATGATCGACACCGTCGCCGTACGCCCGGCGATCATGCGAAAGTCCGCCGGCACATCATCAAAGGCGATGCGCACCGGGATCCGCTGGGCCAGGCGCACCCAGCTGAATGCCGGGTTGACGTTGGGCAACAGGTTGGAGCCGCTGCTGCGGTCGCGGTCTTCGATACCGGCGACGATGCTTTGTACATGCCCATGCAGGCGGGCGTTGTCGCCGATCACGCGGATGTCCACGCCCATACCGACATGGATGCCGTCGAGTTTGGTCTCTTCGAAGTAGCCGTCGATGTGGAAGGAATTGCTGTCCACCACCGACAGCACCGGGCGCCCGGCGGTGACGAACTCCTGGGTGCGCGGTGCGCGGTCGTTGACGTAGCCGTCCACGGGGCT
>Ga0160464_100789_pt1 | contig 17462 bp, 18 predicted proteins | sample HID1971I_E11MG_FD_108275 | JGI IMG/M metagenome (GOLD analysis project Ga0160464, IMG submission 108275) | Enriched millipede-associated microbial communities from UW Madison campus, WI, USA - HID1971I_E11 MG | ecosystem: Host-associated > Arthropoda: Insects > Digestive system > Unclassified ... | reverse complement strand
GGACGCGCTCTACGACGGCACCGACCTGTACATCGGCGGTGTCATGGAGCACCTCGAGGAGGCCGGCATCCACTCCGGCGACTCCAGCTGCACGCTGCCGCCGGTCTCGCTCGGCCGCACCGACGTCGACCGCGTGCGCGAGGCGACACTGGCGATCGCGAAGGGCGTGGGCGTGCGCGGACTGCTGAACGTGCAGTTCGCCATCAGCGCCGGTGTGCTCTACGTCATCGAGGCGAACCCGCGTGCCAGCCGCACCGTGCCGTTCGTGTCGAAGGCGCTCGGAATCCCGATGGCCAAGGCCGCAAGCCGCATCATGACGGGGTCGACGGTCGCCGAGCTGCGCGCGGAGGGCATGCTTCCCGAGCAGGACGGATCGCGCGTTCCGCTCGACGCCCCGGTCTCGGTGAAGGAAGCCGTGCTGCCGTTCAAGCGGTTCCGCACGGCCGACGGCAAGACGGTCGACTCCGTGCTCGGACCGGAGATGCGCTCCACCGGTGAGGTCATGGGCATCGATCGCGACTTCCCGACCGCATTCGCGAAGAGCCAGGCTGCGGCCTACGGCGGCATGCCCACGTCGGGAACCGTGTTCATCTCGGTCGCCGATTCGGACAAGCGCGCCGTCATCCTCCCCGCGCACCGCCTGCAGCAGCTCGGTTTCACGATCGTCGCGACCGAGGGCACGGCCGAGATCCTCTCGCGCAACGGCATCGCCGTGACGGTCGTCGAGAAGTACAGCGAGACGCAGGAGTCCGGGGCGAAGAACATCGTCGACCTCATCAACGAGGGCGCGATCGACATCGTCGTGAACACCCCGTCCGGCGGAGCCGCCCGCGCCGACGGCTACGAGATCCGCGCCGCCGCGGTAGCAGCGGACAAGGCGCTGTTCACCACGATGGCTGTCCTCGGCGCCGCCGTGAGCGGGATGGACGCCGCGCATGAGGGCTTCCAGGTCAAGAGCCTCCAGGAGTACGCACTGGACCGGAAGGCGGCACTGTGAGCGAAAGCTTCGGGGAACGAGTCCGCTCCGCCCTCCACGCGCGAGGGCCCCTCTGCGTCGGTATCGACCCCCACGCCGCGCTGCTCGCGGCGTGGGGGTTGACCGATGACGCCCAGGGCGTCCGTGAGTTCGGCCTGCGCACGGTCGAGGCGGCTACCGGGAAGGTCGCCGTCGTGAAGCCGCAGGTCTCGTTCTTCGAGCGCTTCGGATCGCGGGGCATCGGCGCGCTGGAAGACGTTCTGGGGGCGGCGCGCGCTGCGGGGCTGCTCGTGATCGCCGACGCCAAGCGGGGCGACATCGGATCGACGATGGACGACTACGCGCGTGCCTGGCTCACTCCCGGTTCGCCCCTGGAGGCGGATGCTCTCACCGTGAGTCCCTTCCTCGGAGTGGGTGCCCTCGACGGCACCTTCGCCGTCGCTGAGACGTATGGCAAGGGTGTGTTCGTGCTCGCTGCGACCAGCAATCCCGAGGCCGAGGGCCTGCAACGCTCCACGGGCACGACAGGGAAGACGGTGTCGGCTTCGGTCATCGCCGATGTCTCGGCGCGCAACGCCGAGCTGGCCCACGCGGGGGAGTGGGGGAGCTTCGGCTTCGTCATCGGCGCGACCGTCGACTGGACGCAGGCGGGCATCGGGGCCTTCTCGCCCGCGGCCCCCATCCTCGCTCCCGGCTTCGGCGCCCAGGGCGCGACGCCGACCGATCTCCGCCCGCGCTTCGGCGAGATGTCGGAGGCGGTGATCGCCAGCGAGAGCCGCAGCATCCTCTCCGCCGGCCCCGTGGATCTGGCCGAAGCCATCTCCGCACGTGCCGCCGAGTACCTCGAGGTGGCCGGTGTCTGACGCGCAGCGCACGGTTCCCGAGGTCGACAGGGCCGCAGCGGCACGGCGCGCGGTGGAACGCCGTCGGGCCAGAGCATCGGTCAAGCGAGACCTCACGATGCGCGTGGTGACGCCGCAAGCCGTGCTCCACCGGGCGACGGCGGATGCCGACTCGGTCGAGGGCTCGATGCGCATCACCGACTTCCTGCTGGCCCTTCCGGCGATCGGCGCGGGAAAGCGCGACCGCGTCCTGGAGGAGCTGCATATCTCCCCGGTGAAGCGTCTCGGGGGTCTCGGTGCCCGCCAGCGCCGCGTGCTCGAGGCCTGGCTCGATTCCCGATTCCCGGAGCCGACCCCCCGCGGTGCACGCAGCCGCCTGCTGGTACTCGCCGGCCCCACCGCCGTCGGCAAAGGGACGGTCGCCGCACACATCCGCGAGAACAACCCGGAGATCCACCTCTCGGTCTCCGCGACGACCCGGCCTCCGCGCCCCGGTGAGATCGACGGCGTGCACTACTACTTCGTGGACGACGCCGAGTTCGATCGACTGATCGCCGACGACGAGCTGCTCGAATACGCCGTGGTGCACAACCGCTCCCGCTATGGCACTCCGCGCGCTCCGATCGATGCCGCATTGGCCGAGGGCAAGACCGTCCTGCTGGAGATCGATCTGCAGGGCGCACGGCAGGTGCGCAGGGCCGAGCCCTCCGCCACGCTGATCTTCCTGCTGCCGCCGAGCTGGGACGAACTGGTGCATCGGCTGGTCGGACGAGGCACGGAAGACGCCGAGGAGAGGGCCAGACGACTGCGTACCGCGAAGGTCGAACTCGCCGCACAGAACGAGTTCGATCACCTCGTCGTGAACGAGGACGTCGCCACTGCGGCTCGCGAGGTCGTAGAATTGTCTACAAGCTCTGCGCGCTGAGCGTCTTCGCGCGCCTTTCGCACCGTCTTCGCGACGATCCCGTCGCCTGATCAGGAGGTCTCACCATGGCCGGACACAACAACGGCATCATCGATCCCCCCATCGACAACCTGCTCGACCGCGTCGACTCGAAGTACGAGCTCGTCATCTACGCCGCCAAGCGTGCGCGTCAGATCAACGACTACTACTCCGACCTGCATGAGGGAAACCTCTTCGACAACGTCGGCCCGCTCGTGGACTCGTCGGTCGAGGACAAGCCGCTCACCATCGCCCTGCACGAGATCAACGAGGACAAGCTCCGCCTGCGTCACGCAGAGTGATATTCGAGACCGCGCCTCCCGTCTGTCGGAGGCGCGGTCCAGAATGGGTGCCACACCCTCCTTCCGTCCGTCCCGTTCTGGAGTATCGATGAGCGCCCTGCGTCTGTTCACATCCGAGTCCGTCACCGAGGGGCACCCGGACAAGATCTGCGACCAGATCTCCGACAGCATCCTCGACGGCCTCATCGCGAAGGACAAGGGCTCTCGGGTCGCGGTCGAGACGCTCGTCACGACCGGCCTCGTGCATGTGGCGGGTGAGATCCGCACCGATGCCTATGTCGACATCCCCACGATCGTCCGTCACGTCGTGAACGGCATCGGGTACACCTCCAGCGACACCGGTTTCGATGGCTCATCCTGCGGCGTCAGCGTCTCGGTGGGGGAGCAGTCGACAGACATCGCCCACGGCGTCGACAGCGCACAGGAGCACCGGGACGGGTCCTCCGTCGACCCGCTCGACAGCCTCGGCGCCGGCGACCAGGGAATCATGTTCGGCTTCGCGACGAACGAGACCCCGCAGCTCATGCCGATGGCCGCGTGGACGGCACACCGTCTCGCTGAGCGTCTCACCGAGGTGCGACGCAGCGGCATCCTGCCGTTCCTGCGTCCCGATGGCAAGACCCAGGTCACGCTCGGCTACGACGGTCTCACGCCGAAGACCGTCGACGCGGTCGTCGTCTCGACGCAGCACCACCCCGACATCTCGCAGGAAGAGCTCCGGGCTCAGGTCCGCCAGCATGTGATCGATCCGGTCCTCGGGACGACCGGGCTCGACCTCGACGACGTCACCCTCTACATCAACCCCGCAGGGCCCTTCGTCACGGGCGGCCCCAAGGGCGATGCGGGACTGACCGGTCGCAAGATCATCATCGACACGTATGGGGGAGCGTCACGCCACGGTGGCGGTGCCTTCAGCGGCAAGGACCCGTCCAAGGTCGACCGCTCCGGTGCCTACGCGACGCGATGGGTGGCGAAGAACGCCGTCGCGGCCGGCCTCGCCGACCGGCTCGAGGTTCAGGTCGCCTATGCGATCGGCGTCGCGCGGCCGGTCGGTCTGTATGTCGAATCCTTCGGTACGGGCAAAGTGTCGGACGAGGTCATCACGCGCGCGATCAACGAGGTGTTCGATCTGCGACCGCAGGCGATCATCGAGGAGCTCGACCTGCTGCGTCCGATCTACGCCCAGACGGCCGCGTACGGGCATTTCGGCCGCGAGCTCCCCGACTTCACCTGGGAGCGCACCGACCGCGCCGACGAGCTGCGCCGCGCTGCCGGGCTCTGATGGGACCGCGGTCCTGATGGCTTCGGCGAGCCGGCGCATCGCGCGCGTGCTCCTCGATTCGCCCCTGCCGCAGCTCGATCGACTCTTCGACTACGCCCTTCCGGCGGAGCTGGGCGACGTTCCGCTGGGGGTCCGCGTGCGGGTGCCGCTGCGCACCGCCGGCCGGGTGATCGACGGCTACGTCGTCGACATCGACACGGAAGACGACGCCGATCGCGCGCTCTCGGAGGTCGAGAGCGTGGTGTCGACGGTGCCCGTGCTTCCTGAGCGTCTGCACACCCTCGCCCGTCGTGTCGCCGACCGAGCCGCGGGTTCGGCTTCCGACGTGCTGCGGCTGGTGATCCCGAAGCGGCAGGTGCGCGTGGAGAAGGCATGGACTGCCGACACGCCCGCCGAGGTGCCTGATGCGGATGCCCTCTCCGTGGCTGAGAGCACGGTCGACCTCTACGACGGCCTCGACGCCGTGCTCGACTCGGGTGGTCGTGCGGCGGTAGAGGCGGTTCCCCAGCTCGGCGACGGCGTGCAGGGCTGGGCCCGGTTGCTGGCGGCTTCGGCGGCGCGGATGCTCGCCGCAGGGAAGTCCTCGATCATCGTCGTCCCCGACAGTCGCGATCTCGATCGACTCCTTGCCGCGCTCGAGGCCCTCGTTCCCGCCGCTGCGGTGGTCCGTCACGACTCCCGGCAGACCAATCCCGACCGCTATCGCGGCTTCCTCCGCACGCTCGAGGATGCGCCGTGCATCGTGGTGGGAAACCGTTCGGCCGTCTACTCTCCGGTCGTGGCCGGCCTGGTCACGATCTGGGATGACGGCGACCCGTTGCTGGGCGAACCTCTCGCCCCCTACGTCAACGCACGCGACGCGGCTCTGCTTCGTCAGGAGCTCGAGGGCTCCGCGCTGCTCTTCGCCGGCCATACTCGGACGACCGATGTGGAGCGCCTGGTCGTCCTCGGCTGGTTGCAGGACGTCAGAGCGAGACGCCGGGTGCTCCCGCGTGTCGTGCTCAGCACGCCGCAGGAGATGGAGCAGCCGACGGCGCAGCGGATGCCGTCGTCCGCTTTCCTCGCCGCGCGCACGGCTGCAGCGGAGGGCCCGGTCCTCGTACAGGTGTCGCGACCCGGTTTCTCCCCGTCGCTGGTGTGCGCGCAGTGCCGAGCTCCGGCACGATGCGCCCACTGCGGCGGTCCGCTCGGCGCGAAGCATCGAGGTGCTGTGCCGGTGTGCGCGTGGTGCGGTCGAGCCGCCAGTGCCTGGTCGTGCCCCGCGTGCGCATCGACGAAGCTGCGCCTGGCCTCGTCCGGGAGCGAACGCACCGCCGACGAGCTGGGCCGGGCGTTCCCGGGCATACGCGTGATCGTCGCGGACAGCGCGCACCCGGTGGAACGGGTCCCGGCCAAGCCGGCACTGGTCGTCGCGACCCGTGGTGCCGAGCCGATCGCCGAGGGCGGGTATCGAGCCGTCGTCCTGCTCGACGGACCCCGGATGCTGCAGGCTCCCGATCTGCGGGTCGCGGAGTCCTGCCTGCGCTGGTGGTCGAACGCATCGGCTCTCGCGGCGCCCGGTGCGCCCATCCACCTGGTCGGTGTCAACGGCGCGGCCGCGAAGGCTCTCGCGACGTGGAGTCAGGCGGCTCACGCCCGCTCGGAACTCGAGAGCAGGGCTCCGCTGCACATGCCGCCGACCACGCGGGTGGCCCTCGTGCAGGGGTCGGTCCCGGCCGTCGCCGGCGCCCTCGCCGCCCTGCATGACCTCGCCCTGCCCTCGGATGCGGTGCTCGGCCCGGTCCCCGTCGACTCCGACGACGTTCCGCCGCGGGTGCGGGCGCTCGTGCGGTTCGACTACGGCGCCGGAGCTCGCGTGGCGACCGCGCTGCGCGCTGCGGTCGTCGCCGAAGCGGTGAGCGGTCGTCGCAGAAAGGGGCGTGCGACCAAGAGCACGCTCTCCGTCCGCCTCGATATCCTCGAACCAGAGCTCTGACCCTTCCGGAGAACCTTCATGCGCCTCGTCTTCGCCGGCACACCTGCCGCTGCCGTGCCCACCCTTCGTCGACTCGCGGCGTCTCATGAGATCGCCGCGGTCGTCACGCGCCCCGACGCACCCCTCGGGCGTCGTCGGATCCTGACGCCGTCACCCGTGGCTCAGGCAGCCGCCGACCTCGGGCTCCCCGTCATCAAGACGGCCCGGCTCGACGATGCCGCGACCGCCGAGATCTCAGCCCTGGATGTGGACCTCGGTGTGATCGTGGCGTACGGCGGACTGGTGCGCGAGCCTTTGCTCTCCTCGCCGACGGCGGGCTGGATCAACCTGCACTTCTCCCTGCTACCCGCGTGGCGCGGCGCGGCTCCCGTTCAGCGCGCGCTGATCGCGGGGGACGAGATACTCGGTGCCAGTGTCTTCCAGCTCGTCGCGGAATTGGACGCCGGTGACGTCTTCGCGACCCGCGAGGTCGATGTACCGGAGACCGCGACCGCAGGCGAGGCGCTCGATGCCCTCGCGCTCGATGGAGCGGAACTCACCGCAGACGTCGTCTCCGCGATCGCGGACGGCACGGCGCTGGCGGTTCCCCAGGAGGGCGAGCCGACTTTCGCCGCCAAGCTCACACTCGCCGACGGACTGCTGGACTGGAGTCAGCCGCTCGAGGCCGTGTTCGCCCGGTTCCGCGGCGTGACACCCGAGCCGGGAGCCCACACGACCGTCGGCGGTCAGACGCTCAAGGTGCTCGAAGCTGTGCCTGACCCGGATGCGGAGGCGCTTGCTCCCGGTCATCTCCGTGGCACCAAGACCGCTCTCCACATCGGCACGGGCACCGGGGCACTCGCTGTTTCGCGGGTGCAGCCCGCGGGAAAGGGAGCGATGAACGCGGTTGACTGGTGGCGTGGTCTGCGCGGGGGCGACGAACTGGTGGCCGGATCATGAGCGACCAGGGACGCAACCGCCGATCCACGCCGTCGAACGGCCGACCGCGTGGTGCGCAGGGATCGCCGGAGGGACGTCGCGCCGGTCAGCGCGGCCCCGTCCGCACCGTGCAGCCCGCGAGACGGGTGGCCTACGACGTGCTGCGCGCCGTGTCCGAGACCGACGCCTATGCGAACCTCGTCCTTCCGTCGGCGATCGCCGAGGCGCGCCTCACGCCGCAGGACGCTGCCCTCGCGACCGAGCTGACCTACGGCACGTTGCGACGGCTCGGCACGTATGACGCGATCATCGCTGCCGCGGCGGATCGTTCGCCGGACAGCATCGACCCGGCCGTCCTCGATGCGCTGCGCCTCGCGGTGCATCAGCTGCTCGCCACTCGTGTCGCTTCACACGCGGCCGTCAACGAATCTGTGAACCTCGTGGCCACGGAGTCCGGCCGGGGGGCATCGAGCTTCGCGAATGCGGTTCTCCGCCGGATCGCTCGCGAGTCGGCCGAAGACTGGCACGCTCGTATCGAGGAGCAGGCGCGCTCCGACGACGAGCGCCTGGCTCTGCGATCCGCGCACCCGGTCTGGGTGATTCGCGCCCTGCGCCGCGCTCTGGCCGCTGAGGGGCGCGGTGACGAGCTGGAGGCGCTTCTGCACGCCGACAACGCGTCGCCCGAGGTCACACTCGTCGCCCTTCCGGGATTGGCAGAGCCGGGGGAGCCCCGCCTGCCCTATGCCCCCACCGCTTTCGCGTCACCCGGAGGCGACCCACGTCGCCCGGTCGAGGAGTCCGGCGGCACCGTGCGCGTGCAGGACGAGGGCTCCCAGCTCGTGGCACTCGCGCTGGCCGGTGCCGCTCCCATCGCCGCAGGGGAGCGCTGGCTCGACCTGTGCGCCGGCCCCGGTGGCAAGACGGCTCTCCTCGCCGCGGTCGCGCGTCAGCACGACGTCACGCTGGAGGCGAACGAGATCGTCCCGGTCCGGGCGCGTCTGGTGCGCAAGGCTCTCAGGGCTGTTCCCGGAGATGTGGTGGTGCACGAGCAGGACGGGCGGGCTCTCGCCGCATCTCGACCGGGCGAGTTCGACCGCATCCTCGTCGATGCGCCCTGCACAGGCCTCGGTGCACTCCGCCGACGCCCCGAGGCACGGTGGCGGAAATCGCCGGCCGATGTAGCCGAACTCGTCCCGCTCCAGGTGGAGCTTCTCTCCGCCGCTCTCGACGCTCTCGCCCCGGGCGGCATCGTCGCCTACGTCACCTGCTCGCCGCACCTGGCCGAGACCACGGGGGTCGTGATGGAGGTCCTACGCGACCGCGCCGACATCGTCGAGCTCGACGCGCGCGCTGCCGTCGCTGAGGTCGCCCTCTCCCCGATAGATCTCGCCGACGAGGGCCGTGCAGGGTCCGGCAGCGCTCAGCTCTGGCCGCATCGCCACGGGACGGACGCCATGTTCCTCGCACTCCTGCAGCGCTCATCCGACGAGCACACCTCACCCGGAAAGGAAGACTAGGACCGTGGACCTGCCTCGCGCCCCGCGCATCAACCCGAGCATCCTCGCCGCCGACTTCGTCAACATGCAGGCGGACCTCGCCAAGATCGCGACCGCCGACTTCGCGCACGTCGATGTGATGGACAACCACTTCGTCCCCAATCTGACGTTCGGCCCGCAGATGGTCGAGCGCATCCAGGCCACCAGCCCGATCCCGCTCGATGTGCACCTCATGATCACGGATCCCGAACGGTGGGCTCCCGAGTACGCCGAGATCGGAGCCGCGAGCGTCACCTTCCATCTCGAAGCGGCCGACGAGCCCGTCGCACTCGCTCGTCGCCTGCGTGCCATCGGTGCTCGGGCCGGAGTCGCGGTGAAGCCCGCCACGCCCGTGGAGTCGCTCTATGACGTGCTCGACGAGTTCGATCAGATCCTCGTGATGACCGTCGAGCCGGGCTTCGGGGGGCAGGGGTTCATGCCGGAGACGATGCCGAAGCTGCGCGCTCTCGCCGAGGAGGCGCGTCGACGCGGATCGCAGGTGTGGCTCCAGGTCGACGGCGGCATCTCCGACCGCACGATCGAGATCGCGGCCTCCGCGGGCGCCGACACCTTCGTCGCGGGCTCGGCGGTCTACGGTGCCGATGATGTCGAGGCGGCCGTCACCCGGCTGAGAGACCTCGCCAGAGCCGCTAGCCTGGAACCGTGAAGACTTTCGACGAGCTGTTCGCCGAGCTCAGCGTCAAGGCAGAGACTCGCCCTGTGGGATCGGGGACGGTCGCCGAGCTCGACGGCGGCGTGCACACGATCGGCAAGAAGATCGTGGAAGAGGCCGCCGAGGTGTGGATGGCGTCGGAGTACGAGTCCGACGAAGCCGCCGCGGAGGAGATCTCCCAACTGCTGTACCACGTCCAGGTGATGATGCTCGCGAAGGGTCTCAGCCTGCAGGACGTCTACCGACATCTGTGATGCGCTCCGTTCCGATCACCCCGAACTGAAAGCCATCCATGCTGCGCATCGCCGTTCCCAACAAGGGCTCGCTCTCCGAGACCGCCGCCGACATGCTCGCCGAGGCGGGCTACGCCGGTCGACGCGACCCCAAGACCCTTCATGTCATCGACGCCGAGAACGACGTCGAGTTCTTCTTCCTCCGACCCAAGGACATCGCGACCTATGTCGGCTCCGGTGCGATCGATGTGGGCATCACGGGACGTGACCTGCTCCTGGACGCCCGCATGCCGGGCGCTCGGGAGATCGAGGCGCTCGGCTTCGCCGGCTCCACGTTCCGTTTCGCCGCTCCGACGGGCCGCTACACCGATGTGACCGAGCTCGACGGTCTGCGCATCGCCACCTCGTACCCCGGTCTGGTCGACGCGTTCCTCGACGAGCGCGACATCGCGGTGGACCTGGTGCCGCTGGACGGGGCCGTGGAATCCGCGGTGCGTCTGGGTGTCGCCGACGCTGTCGCCGACGTCGTCGAGACCGGGACGACGCTTCGTCAGGCCGGGCTCGAGGTGTTCGGCCCGGTCATCCTCGAGTCGGAGGCCGTGCTCATCGCCGGGCCCGTCGATGCCGAGGGCGCGGATACACTCCTTCGCCGTCTTCGCGGCGTCATGGTCGCCCGGCGGTTCGTGATGATCGACTATGACCTGCCGGTGGCGCTCCTCGACGACGCCGTGAAGATCGCCGGCGGCGTCGAGTCGCCGACCGTCTCGCCGCTGCGCGACCCCGAGTGGGTGGCCGTGCGCGTCATGGTGGCGCGCTCGCGCGTCAACCCCGTGATGGATGCGCTCTATGCGCTGGGTGCGCGGGCCATCCTGGTCACCGCGATCCACAACGCGAGGCTCTGATGGCACTCGCCAGTCGTGTCATCCCCTGTCTCGACGTGGCCGACGGTCGCGTGGTCAAGGGCGTCAACTTCGAGAATCTGCGAGACATGGGAGACCCCGTCGAGCTCGCCAGGCACTATGCCGCCCAGGGCGCCGACGAGATCACCTTCCTCGATGTCACGGCGACGGTGGATGCGCGCGCCACGACGTACGACGTCGTGCAGCGCACTGCCGAGCAGGTGTTCGTGCCGCTGACCGTCGGCGGGGGAGTGCGCAGCGTCGACGACGTGGCTCGCCTTCTCTCCGTGGGGGCGGACAAGGTCGGCGTCAACTCCGCCGCGATCGCGCGGCCGGAGCTGATCGGAGAGATCGCCGACCGGTTCGGTGCGCAGGTGCTCGTGCTGTCGCTCGATGTGAAACGTGCGCCGACGACCCCCTCGGGCTTCGTGGTCACGACGCACGGTGGCCGCACCCAGACAACCCTCGACGCTCTCGACTGGGCGCGGGAGGCCGCCGAACGCGGGGCGGGCGAGCTGCTCGTGAACTCGATCGACGCCGACGGCACGCGCGACGGCTTCGACTTGGAGCTCGTCCGACTGATGCGGGAGGCGGCGTCCGTGCCGGTCATCGCCTCGGGTGGCGCGGGCCGAGCATCCGACTTCGCGCCGGCGATCAAGGCCGGTGCCGACGCAGTGCTGGCTGCGAGCGTCTTCCACACGGGCGCGCTCACCGTCGGAGACGTCAAGGACGCGCTTCGCGCGGAAGGAGTTCTCGTTCGATGACAGACGCAGAAGCGCAGGCGACTCCTGTCGACGAGCGCATCGCCCAGGTGGTCTTCAACGCCGACGGTCTGGCACCCGTGATCGTGCAGCAGTGGGACACGCGCGAGGTGCTCATGCTCGCGTGGGTCGATGCGGAAGCCCTTCGACGCACCCTGACCTCGGGGCGAGCGACGTACTGGTCGCGCTCTCGCCAGGAGTACTGGCGCAAGGGAGACACCTCCGGTCACGTCCAGGTCGTGCACGAGGCGCGTCTGGACTGCGACGGGGATGCCATCCTGCTCCTCGTGGCGCAGACCGGTCCGGCGTGCCACACCGGTACACGAACCTGCTTCGATACGAACGACCTCGAGGCGATCGCCGGGACGGAGCAGTCATGACCCTCGCGCAGCGCGGCCGCTCCCTGTCCGTCTCCGGATTCCTTCTCGCGGGTGCGATCGGCATCATCTCGTCGACCCAGACGTGGCTGACGGTCGAGCGCGCAGACGCGGGCGAGGCCATCCTGGTCCCCGGCGCGTCCGCCCTCGTGCTGCTCGCTCCGCTCAGCCTCGCGGTACTGGCCCTCGGCGCGGCGCTCTCGATCGCCGGCAAAGCCGTCCGCCTCGTGTTCGGAGTGCTCGCGGCAGTGACGGCTCTGTTCCTCGGGTGGTCGACGCTCCAGCTGCTGCTCGCCGAGCCTTTCGACGCCGTCTCGGCCACCGTCACCGAGGTGACCGGACTTGCCGGTGGCGCGGCGGTCCATGAAGTCGTGGCGAGCATCGTCCCGTCCGCCTGGCCCTACATCGCCCTCGTGGGATGGGTGATCCTGTTGGTCGCCTCGGTCGTGGTCCTGACGACGTGGCGGGGCTGGAAGGTCGGAGGGCGTCGCTACCGCACCGACCATGTCGAGGTCGTACATGACGGCCCCGTCGATGCCGTGGACTCCTGGGACGAGCTGTCCCGGGGAACCGATCCGACGCGCTGACCCCGATAGACTGATTCCGAACTGCACGTCGTCCCCCCGGAGGAGAACATGACCAACCCGATCGCCGACCCCGGCCACGGACACTCGCCTGCAGCCTGGACCGCCGTCGTGATCATGCTGGTCGGCGTCGCCGCCGGCACGGTCGCCTTCTGCTTCGAGCAGCCTGCCCTCGTCGTCGCTTCGGTCGCGCTCATCCCGATCGGCGCGATCGTCGGCTGGGTGCTCGCGAAGGCCGGTTACGGCGTGAAGGGTCCGAAGTACGCTCCGAAGGCGCACTAATGGTGCTCGCCGACCTGACGGCCGGCGCTGTCGCAGACGCTGAGCGTCGCGCCCTGTCGCGCCCGCTGGCCACTCTCGAACGAGAAGCTCTCGCACGCCCAGCGGCCAAGGACGCCCTGTCGTTCCTGGCTCCGGCGGATCGGATGAAGATCATCGCCGAGGTCAAGCGGGCGAGCCCGTCGCGGGGTGCTCTCGCGGACATCCCCGATCCCGCGCTGCAGGCATCGCTGTATGAGACGGGCGGAGCCTCCGCGATCAGCGTCCTCACGGAGGAGCGTCGTTTCGGTGGCAGCCTCGCCGATCTCGAAGCCGTCACAGCCAGGGTCTCGCTTCCGGTGCTGCGCAAGGACTTCATCGCCACCCGCTACCAGGTGCTCGAAGCACGTGCGGCGGGAGCAGACCTCGTTCTGCTGATCGTCGCGGGGCTCGAACCCGATGTCCTGCGCGATCTCTTCGGTTTCATCGGCGAGCTGGGCATGACGCCCCTCGTCGAGACGCATTCCGCTGACGAGCTCGAAGCGGCGATCGACCTCGGAGCGCCGCTGATCGGCGTGAATGCGCGTGACCTCAAGACGCTTGAACTCGACCGCGATCTCTTCGGGCGCCTGGTCGATCGCATCCCCGACACGGCCGTGAAGATCGCGGAGTCGGCGGTGCTGACTCCCGCCGACGTCGTGCACTACCGTTCCGCGGGCGCCGACGTCGTCCTGATCGGCGAGGCGCTCGTGACCGGCGACCCCGTCGCCACCCTCAAGATCTTCCTGGAGGCATGATGAGCCTGCGCGACCAGCACGGACCTTTCTTCGGTGAGTTCGGCGGGCGTTTCATGCCCGAGTCGCTCATCGCCGCGATCGACGAACTGACCGTGGCCTACGAGGCGGCGATCGTCGATCCGGACTTCCGTGCCGAGCTTGCGCATCTGCTCAGCTCGTATGCCGGGCGCCCCTCCGCGATCACCGAGGTGCCGCGGTTCGCGGAGCACGCCGGTGGTGCGCGCATCTTCCTCAAGCGTGAAGACCTCAACCACACCGGGTCACACAAGATCAACAACGTGCTCGGGCAGGCACTGCTCACCCAGCGCCTCGGCAAGACCCGCGTGATCGCCGAGACGGGTGCCGGTCAGCACGGTGTCGCGACCGCGACCGCGGCGGCGCTGTTCGGCCTGGACTGCACCATCTACATGGGCGAGGTCGACACCGAGCGCCAGGCACTCAACGTGGCGCGCATGCGTCTTCTCGGCGCAGAGGTGGTCCCGGTGACGTCCGGATCGCGCACGCTCAAGGACGCGATCAACGACGCCTACCGTGACTGGGTGGCGTCGGTCGAGACCACGAACTACATCTTCGGCACCGCGGCAGGACCGCACCCGTTCCCGGCGATGGTCCGCGACTTCCAGAAGATCATCGGCGAAGAGGCACGTGCGCAGTTGCTCGACGAGGTCGGCAGGCTCCCCGATGCCGTCGTGGCGTGCGTGGGCGGCGGATCCAACGCGATCGGCATGTTCGACGCGTTCCTCGATGACGCGGACGTCAAGCTCTACGGTGTCGAAGCGGCCGGCGACGGCGTCGACACGGAGAAGCACGCGGCCTCGATCGAGCGCGGCCGCCCCGGCGTGCTGCACGGCGCGAAGACCTACGTCCTCCAGGATGCGGACGGGCAGACGATCGAATCGCACTCGATCTCCGCCGGACTCGATTACCCTGGCGTCGGTCCGGAGCACTCCTGGCTCGCTGATATCGGTCGGGCCGAGTACATCCCGGCCACCGATGACGAGGCGATGCAGGCGCTGCGTCTGCTCAGCCGCACCGAGGGGATCATCCCTGCCATCGAGTCGGCGCATGCCCTTGCCGGTGCACTGCGCATCGGTCGCGGGCTCGGCACCGACGGACTGATCGCCGTCTGCCTGTCCGGCCGCGGCGACAAGGACATGGACACCGCGGCGCGCTACTTCCAGCTCTACGACGAGGCCGCACTGGCCCACGACGCCACCGAGGAGAGCGAAGAGGAAGAACTGGCCGCGAAGGGGGAGCCGCAGCTATGAGCCGTGTCGAACAGGCGATCCAGCGCGCCCAGGACGCAGGGCGAAGTGCCTTCGTCGGCTACCTGCCCGTCGGCTTCCCCGACCTCGAGACGAGCATCCAGGCGGCTATCGCCCTCGCCGAGAACGGCGTCGACATCATCGAGCTGGGCCCGCCCTACAGCGATCCGGTGATGGACGGCGCGATCATCCAGGAGGCGACGACCAAGGCCTTGGCCGCGGGCTTCCGGATGGCCGATCTCTTCACGGCGATCCGTGCCATCACGGCGGCGACGGACGTTCCGGTGCTCGTGATGACCTATTGGAACCCGGTGATGCAGTACGGCATCGATCGTTACGCGGACGACCTGCTCGCCGCGGGAGGCGCCGGCCTCATCACTCCCGACATCACACCCGATGCGGCAGGGGAGTGGATCGCCGCCAGCGAGCGGACCGGCCTCGACCGTGTCTTCCTTGCGGCTCCCACGTCCTCCGACGAGCGCCTGGACCTGGTCGTGAAGTCGTCCACCGGATTCGTCTACACCGTCTCGACCATGGGCATCACAGGGGAGCGCACCGAACTCGATCGCGCGGCCCGCACCCTGGTCGGCCGCCTCCGCGCGCACGGGGCTCACCGTGCCTGCGTGGGGATCGGCATCTCCACCGCCGAGCAGATCGCCGGAGTGTCGGAGTACGCCGACGGCGCGATCGTCGGCACAGCACTCGTCCGTGCCCTGCGCGACGGCGGAGTACCCGCCCTCGCCGAAGTCACCCGCACCCTGGCCTCCGGCACCTCGTCGGCACGCCCCGATCACGAGAACTAGAATCGCACTCATGTCACTCGCGCTCCACAGCACCTTCGCCGGTGTGCTCGCCAGCATCCCGAGCCCCACGGTCTCCTATTGGGACGTGTGGCCTGGCATCCGGATCCACTTCTACGCGCTCTGCATCATCGCCGGCATCATCGCCGCGACGTTCCTGACCAACCACCGTCTCACCAAGCGCGGAGCGGAGCCGTGGGTCGTGATCGACATCTCGATCCTCGCGGTGCCGTTGGCGATCATCGGTGCGCGCATCTTCCACGTGCTCACGCACCCGAACGACTACTTCGGTGAGGGGATCAACACCTGGAACCCCTTCCAGCCGGGGTCGGTGTGGGCGATCTGGGAGGGCGGAATCGCGATCTTCGGCGCACTCATCGGCGGCGCCATCGGCGCGTACCTCGGGTGCCGCTGGACGGGGATCCGCTTCTGGACCTTCGCGGATGCGCTGGCTCCGGGTCTGCTCCTGGCACAGGCCATGGGCCGCTTCGGCAACTGGTTCAACAACGAGCTCTTCGGCCTTCCCACCGATCTGCCCTGGGGTCTGGAGATCCCGTCCACGAACTCGGCGTTCCCTCCCGGGCTTCCCGAAGGAACGCTCTTCCACCCGACGTTCCTCTACGAGGTCATCTGGAACGGTCTCGGCGTCATCGTCCTGCTCTGGCTCGGCCGCAAGCTCTTCTTCCAGTGGGGTCGCCTGTTCGCGATCTACCTGATCTGGTACAGCGCGGGACGCATCGTCTGGGAGTCGATCCGCATCGATCCGAGCGAGATCATCCTCGGCCTGCGCAGCAACGTCCTCGCGGCGATCATCGGCGTTCTCGTGGGTCTCGCGATCCTCATCGTCCAGACCCGTCGTCACCCGGGACTGGAGCCGTCGCCGTACCAGCTCGGCCGCGAACGGACCGATGCGGACGCTGATGTACAATCGCAGAACAATCCCTCTGACTTCGTAGACGTGAGCGAGCCTCCGACCGAAGAAGTCACCGCAGGAGCCACCGCCACAAGCACTGCTCCCACGAGCGAGGACGGCTCTCGATAACGCCGCCTCGTGGCGGGAGAACCATTGCACTGAACGAGCGGGCCGACGTCGTCCCCGGGTTTCACTCGAAGATCTGAGGACGGTAACTGGTGTACTTCCAGCCCCCTTACGGCGCCTCTGGCGCATACCCCCCGAAGCAGGGCATGTACAACCCGGCGTTCGAAAAGGACGCCTGCGGCCTCGCCATGGTCGCGACCCTGCGCGGCCAAGCCGGGCACGACATCATCGCGTTGGCCCTCGAGGCCCTGCGCAACCTGGAGCACCGCGGAGCCATCGGCTCGGACGCGGGCACCGGGGACGGCGCCGGCATCCTGACGCAGATGCCCGATGAATTCCTCCGCGCAGTCGTCGGCTTCGAACTGCCGCCCGTGGGGGAGTACGCCGCCGGGTTGGCGTTCCTGCCCCGCGATTCGAGCGAGCGCCGCCAGCAGAAGGCCGGGATCGAGAAGATCGCCCGCTCCGAGGGGCTCCGCGTTCTCGGCTGGCGTGAGGTCCCCACCGCCAACGAGAACCTCGGCAAGCTCGCCGACGAAGCGCGACCCGCCTTCGAGCAGCTCTTCGTGAGTGCCGGAGGGGCGACCCACACCGATGCGCCGCTGACGGGCATCGCCCTCGACCGCGTCGCGTACCGCCTGCGCAAGCGCGCCGGTCATGAACTCGGCGCCTACTTCGTCTCGCTCTCGGCCCGCACCCTCGGCTACAAGGGCATGGTCACCACCCTGCAGCTTGAGCCGTTCTATCCCGACCTGCAGGACGAGCGCTTCGCCTCCGAGCTGGCCGTCGTGCACTCCCGCTACTCGACGAACACGTTCCCCTCGTGGCCGCTCGCGCAGCCGCTGCGGATGCTCGCGCACAACGGAGAGATCAACACGGTCGGCGGCAACCGCAACTGGATGCGCGCCCGGCAGTCCCAGCTCGAGTCCGAGCTTCTAGGGGACCTCTCGCCGCTGCTCCCGATCTGCACGGACGGCGCGAGTGACTCCGCCTCGTTCGACGAGGT
>Ga0160464_100788_pt1 | contig 17559 bp, 18 predicted proteins | sample HID1971I_E11MG_FD_108275 | JGI IMG/M metagenome (GOLD analysis project Ga0160464, IMG submission 108275) | Enriched millipede-associated microbial communities from UW Madison campus, WI, USA - HID1971I_E11 MG | ecosystem: Host-associated > Arthropoda: Insects > Digestive system > Unclassified ... | reverse complement strand
TCGCCGCGATCGTGAACCGCGCCCGCGGCGAACTCGACGCCCTGCAGAGCGGCGGCGTCGACGCCGTGATGATCTCGAACGAGTTCAGCCTCCCCTACCTCACGAAGACCGAGCCGATCACGGCGATCACGATGGCCCGCATCCTCGGCGAGCTGCAGAGCGATCTCGCAGTCCCCTTCGGCGTGAACGTGCTGTGGGACGGACGGGCCTCGATCGACCTCGCCACCGCCACCGATGCCGCCTTCGTCCGCGAGATCTTCACCGGCGTCTACGCCAGCGACTTCGGGCTGTGGAACACCAACGTCGGCGAGGTCGCCCGTCACCGCCACCGGGTCGGGGCCGGGAACGTGAAGCTGCTGTTCAACATCGTCCCCGAGTCGGCCGCCTACCTCGCGGAGCGCGACCTCGGCTCCATCGCTCGCACCACGGTGTTCGCGACCAACCCCGACGCCCTCTGCGTCTCCGGACTCACCGCCGGAGCTCCCACCGACACGCAGTCGCTCGCCATCGTGAAGGAGAACGCCGGAGACGTCCCGGTGTTCGTCAACACCGGAGTCCGCGCATCGAACGTCGCCGACCAGCTCTCGGTCGCCGACGGCGCCGTGGTCGGCACGTACTTCAAGCAGGACGGCAAGTTCGAGAATCGCGCCGACCGTGCGAGGGTCGAAGAGCTCATGGGCGCCGCCAAGGCGTTCCGGTCGCAGCTCGTCTGACCCGCGACCCCTGCACCGTGTGAACCGCTCCCGGTCCTCGTGATCGCGGGGCGGTTCTGCGTGCGGGCGTGGTCTGCGTGGCCGCGTTACGGGCGTACCGGCAGCACGTCGCTCAGATCGGCGCGCGTGCCGGAGGCGTGGATGCGTCCACCGTCCGCGGCATCCGCCCATCGCTCCGTGCCGGTGGACACGGCGATCCAGGTCGCGGCATCCATCTCGACGACGTTGGGCGGGGTGCCTCGGGTATGACGCGGGCCCTGGATGACCTGCACCGCACCGAAGGGAGGCACCCGCACCTCCACGCTGTTGCCCGGTGCCTTCTCGTCGAGCAGCTGCAGCAGGTAGCGCACGGCGGTGGCGAGGTCGGTGCGCTGCGGCTTCGTGCCCGCTGCTTCCGCGGAACGGACCGCATCGAGCGCCGAGCGCCCGTCCACGATGTCGATCTTCCTGGCCATGGCTCCAGACTACGACCGACCACGCACGGCGAGTCCTATGCTCGGACGCATGAGCATGCATCCCCAGGGCGCCCGCGCCGAGCTGCTCGCGGCGGTCGCCGACCATTCATGGGGTGTCCGCATCCCCCCGCTCGCCGACCCGGAGAGCGCCCACGACGCAGCCGTGCTCATCCTGTTCGGCGTGCTCGATCACGTCCCCGCCCCCACGACCGATGCGGCCGTCGCCCGCGACCTCGACGTGCTGCTGCAGCGACGCGCCCCCACCCTCTCCTCTCACCCCGGGCAGGTCTCGTTCCCCGGCGGCAGGGCGGAGCCGGAAGACGCCGATCTCGTCGCCACGGCCCTGCGTGAAGCCGAGGAGGAGACCGGACTCGACCCCCGTGGTGTCGAGGTCCTGGCCACGCTGCCGGTGATCCCGCTCGCCGCGAGCAATCATCTGGTCACCCCGGTGCTGGCGTGGTGGCAGTCGCCGTCACGGGTCGTGGCGGTCGATCATGCGGAGACGGTCGAGGTGTTCCGCGTTCCCGTCGCGCAGCTGCTCGACCCCGAGACCCGGTTCACCTCGACGATCACCCGCATGGGGCACACGTTCCGCGGCCCGGCGTTCGACGTCGACGGGACGATCGTCTGGGGCTTCACCGCGATGGTGCTCGATGCCCTCTTCGATGCGGCCGGCTGGACCGTGCCGTGGGACGCCACGGTGGAGCGGACCGTCGACCTCTGAGCCGGACCGACCCGTTCGCACGCGACGTGCGCACGCTGACTGGTGCACAGCTCAGGAGGAACGTGTCCCGATCCGGCCGAGGCGCCGCCGGCGAGCGCCGGTCCGGCACGTTCTCCTGAGTTGTGTACGCCCGCCGGACCGAAATCCGGAGCGTCACCCTCGGTAGTCTGGACGGGTGAAGATTCTCGTCCTCGGTTCCGGTGCCCGTGAGCACGCGATCATCCTCGCCCTGCGAGCCGAGCAGACGGAGCACGAGATCTTCGTCGCCCCAGGCAACGCCGGCATCGCGCGGGATGCCACCCCCGTCTCGGTCGATCCGCTCGACGGCGGAGCAGTCACCGCGTTCGCCCACGAGCACGCGATCGACCTGGTCGTCGTCGGCCCGGAAGCGCCGCTCGTCGCCGGAGTCGCCGATGCCCTGCGCGTGCGCGGCATCCCCGTGTTCGGACCCGGGAAGGCTGCAGCACAGCTGGAGGGCTCGAAGTCGTTCGCGAAGCGGGTCATGGATGCCGCCGGCGTACCCACCGGTCGCGCCGTCCGCGCCGCCACCGCCGCCGACGTGGAGAGTGCGTTCGACGACCTCGGCGCCCCGTACGTGGTCAAGGCCGACGGGCTGGCTGCGGGCAAGGGTGTCATCGTCACGTCCGACCGCGCGGAGGCGCTCGCGCACGCCGAGCAGTACCTCCCCGCCGGCCCGGTGCTGATCGAGGAGTTCCTCTCCGGCCCCGAGGTCTCCCTGTTCTTCCTGAGCGACGGCGACACCGTGCGTGCGCTCAGCCCTGCCCAGGACTTCAAGCGCGCGCTCGACGGTGACGCCGGACCCAACACGGGTGGCATGGGCGCCTACTCCCCGCTGCCGTGGCTCGCAGAGCAGTTCGGCAGCGAGCAGGCCTTCGTCGAAGAGGTCACCCGTGACGTGGCGCTTCCCGTGGTGCGCCAGCTCGATGCCGAGGGCACGCCGTTCATCGGACTGCTCTATGCGGGCCTGATCCTGACCCCGGCGGGTGTGCGCGTGATCGAGTTCAACGCACGCTTCGGCGACCCCGAGACGCAGATCGTGCTGCCGCGACTGGTCACCCCGCTCTCGCAGCTGCTGTTCGCCGCGGCATCCGGCACCCTCGAAGACCAGCCGGAGCCCGTGTTCAGCGATGACGTCGCGATCACGGTCGTGCTGGCCAGCGAGGGATACCCGGAAGCGCCGCAGACCGGCCGTCCGATCGAGGGCCTCGACGATGCCGCAGCCATCGAGGGCGTCCGCATCGTGCATGCCGCGACCGCGAGCCCCGATGCGCCCGGCGGATCGCTCATCGCGACGGGTGGCCGCGTGCTGAACGTGGTGGCCGTCGCCTCCGACTTCCGCACCGCGCGCGACCGCGCCTACGAGGCCATCGTCCGCATCCGCCTCGACGGCTCCCAGTACCGCACCGACATCGCCGCCCGCGTCGCCGAGTAGCCCCGCCGCCCGGCTCGTCCGGGTGAACGGAAAACCGTCGAACGCGGAGAGGAATCCTGCCAACGTGCGGGTTCGCGATTGACATCGACAGCTTTCTTCAAGAAAGTGGGCGGATGCCGCTCCGCTCCGACTGGTCATCCGCGACCTGCCCGATCGCCCGCTCCGCCGACGTGCTGGCCGACCCCTGGGTGCTGCTCATCCTGCGTGAGCTCTTCTCCGGCCGCACCCGCTTCGACCAGCTGCGCGATGCCACCGGTGCCGCCGACTCGGTGCTGTCCCGGCGTTTGACCGCGATGACCGAAGCCGATCTCGTCGAGCGCGAAGACTCCGACGAGGCCCGCAGCGGGTACCGGTTGACGGAGGCCGGGCGTGAGACCCTTCCGATCCTGCATGCTTTCGCTCGCTTCGCCCGCATCACCGACCCCGAGGGATCCTGGGGACTGACGGTGAGCTGCGGCCGGTGCGGCGAGGTCTCGGAGTCGGCCGACTGGTGCGCGACCTGTGCTGCACCGCTCGATGCCGACAGCACCCGCTGGGCACGACGCAGCATGGGCGGGGAGCCTTTCGCTCTCATCGCCGGACACACGGCATGACCGCCGAGTCGCTCGACGGGCCGATCGAGGAACCGCTGGGCGCGCGACAGCGCCGCTTCCACCCCGCGTGGACGGTCGCCCTCGTCGCCCTCATCGCCCTCATCGGTGCAGCCGGCTTCCGCGCAGCCCCCGGCGTGCTCATGGTGCCGCTCGAAGAGGAGTTCGGCTGGAGCACGGCCGAGCTGTCCCTCGCGGTCTCGATCAACCTCCTCCTCTACGGACTCATCGCCCCGTTCGCCGCGGCCTTGATGCAGCGCTTCGGTATCCGTGCGGTGACGGTGGTGGCGCTGTTCGTGATCGGGGCGGGTGCGGCACTGAGCGTGTTCGTCGCGACGCCCGGTCAGCTCATCCTGACCTGGGGTGTCCTGATCGGACTCGGTACCGGATCGATGGCGCTGGTCTTCGCCGCAACCATCACCGATACGTGGTTCGCCACGAGGCGCGGACTCGTCTCGGGCGTGCTCACGGCCGGCAGCGCCACCGGGCAGCTCATCTTCCTCCCGGTGATCGCGGCAGCGGCCGAAGACGTCGGATGGCGCGGAGCATCGCTCATCATCGCCGGCGGGGCGCTCGCCGTCATGCCCCTGGTCTGGATCTTCCTCCGCAACCGTCCGAGCGACCTCGGCGTCGCCCGCTACGGGGAGACCGCGCCCGCCGTGGCTCCGACACCCGTTCCTCGTGGCACGGCTTGGGGAGCTGCGAAGCTCGCGCTGACCACGCTGCGGGAGGCCGCGCGCACGAAGACGTTCTGGGCGCTGGCGATCGGATTCGCGATCTGCGGTGCGACGACCAACGGACTCATCGGCACGCACTTCATCCCGAGCGCGCACGACCACGGGATGGCGACCACCACGGCCGCCGGGCTCCTCGCCGTCGTCGGGATCTTCGACATCGTCGGCACCGTGTTCTCAGGCTGGCTGACCGACCGCGTGAACCCGCGCATCCTCCTCGCCGCGTACTACGCGCTGCGCGGCGTGAGCCTGCTGTTCCTGCCGAGCCTGCTCTCGGCCGAGGTGCAGCCGAGCATCATCGTGTTCATCGTGATCTACGGGCTCGACTGGGTTGCAACCGTGCCGCCGACGATCGCCCTGTGTCGCGAGGTCTTCGGCGACAAGGGCCCGCTCGTGTTCGGCTGGGTGTTCGCAGCGCACCAGATCGGCGCCGGCATCGCCTCGATTCTCGCCGGGATCGTGCGTGACCACACCGGCCAGTACACGTTCGCGTGGTTCGCGGCCGCGGGCCTCTGCGCCGTCGCCGCGCTGGTCAGCGCCAGCATCCGCCGCCGCCCCGCCACCTGACCCTCGTTCGAATCGCGCAAATGGCTGCATCCCGGGGTGGAATGCAGCCATTTGCGCGATTCGAAACGGGGGGGGGACGAGGTCAGAGCACCTTCGAGAGGAAGTCCTTCAGACGCTCGTTCTTGGGCGCACCGAAGAGCTCGGCGGGCGGGGCCTCTTCGACGACGACGCCGCCGTCCATGAAGACGGTGCGGCCGGAGACCTCGCGCGCGAAGCCCATCTCGTGCGTCACCAGCACCATGGTCATACCGCCCGAGGCCAGATCACGGATGACCTGCAGCACCTCGCCGACCATCTCGGGGTCGAGCGCGCTCGTGGCCTCGTCGAACAGCATGATCTCGGGGTCCATCGCGAGCGCACGGGCGATCGCCACACGCTGCTTCTGCCCACCCGAGAGGGATGCGGGCTTCGCATCCGCCTTCTCGGAGAGGCCTACGCGCTCGAGGAGGGACAGTGCCCGCTCACGCGCCTCGGCCTTCGTCATCTTGCCGCACTCGACCGGCGCGAGCGTGATGTTCTCGAGCACGGTCATGTGCGGGAACAGGTTGAAGTGCTGGAACACCATGCCGATGCGTTGACGCACCTCGTCGAGCTTCACGCTCTTGTCGGTCAGGTCGACGCCGTCGATGATGACGTGCCCGGACGTCGGCTCCTCGAGCTTGTTGAGGCAGCGCAGCAGGGTCGACTTGCCCGACCCCGAAGGACCGATGACCGCGACGACCTCGCCGTCCTCCACCGCGAGGTTGATGCCCTTGAGCACCTCGTTGTCTCCGAACGACTTGTGCAGGTCCTGCACCACGATCTTGCTCATGCGTTGAACGTCCTCTCCAGGCGGTTCGCGAGCAGCGTCAGCAGCGTGATCACGACGAAGTAGATGATGGCGACGATCGTCAGCACCTGCGCCGACAGATACGTCGAGGCGATGATCTGGCGCGAGACGAACGTCAGCTCCGCGAGCCCGATCACGCTGATCAGCGACGTGTCCTTGAGCGTGATGATGCCCTGGTTGACGAACGACGGGATCATGATGCGGAACGCCTGCGGGAGCACGACCTTCTGCATCGTCTTCCAGTGTCCGAGACCCAGCGAGCGCGAGGCCTCGTTCTGTCCCGGATCGACCGCCTGGATGCCTCCGCGGATGATCTCGGTCATGTACGCACCGGTGTTGAGCGAGAGCGTGATGGCTCCGGCGACGAACGGGTTGAACGTGAGCCCGGGAAAGAGCTGCGGGATCGCGAAGAACACGAAGAACGCCTGGATGAGGATCGGGGTGCCGCGGAAGACGTAGACGTAGGCGGTCGCGATCCAGCGGAACGGTGCGAACTTCGAGACCCGACCGAAGCCGAAGATGAGCCCCAGGATGAAGGCGGCCACGATGGCGACGATCGTCGCGAGGACCGTGAGCCACAGACCCTCCATGAGCGCTGGCCAGTACTGCACCGCGACGGAGATGATGTCGGTGGGCTGCGTGGACTCCTCGCCACCGGAGAGATACGTGTCGACGATCTCGTCGTACTCCCCGGACGCCTTCAGGTTGGCGAGTCCGGCGTTGAACATCTCGATCAGCTCGGGGTGCTGCCCCTTGTTGACCGCGAAGCCGTACTCGCCGCCGAGCTCGGGCTCACCGATCAGGCGGAAGCCGGAGCCCTGCTGGATGCCGTAGGCCAGCACCGGGAAGTCCTCGAAGTAGCCGACCGCCTGGCCGGCCTTCACGGCGTCGACCATGTCGGTCGTGTCCTGGTACGGGGTGACCTTGAAGCCGTATTCAGCCTTGTTCTCGTCGGCGAAGGTCTGCCCCTGCGTGCCGGTCTTCACCGCGACGGCCTTGCCGTCGAGGTCGTCGAGGGACTGGATGTCGCTCGACTCGAGCACGCCGAGCTGGATGCCGCTGGTGAAGTACGGCTCGCTGAAGTCGAAGGTCTTCTGCCGCTCTTCGGTGATCGACATGCCGGCCATGACCGCGTCGACCTGGTTCGACTGCAGCGCCTGCACGGCGGCGTCGAATCCGAGCTGGCGGATCTCGACCTCGAAGCCCTGGTCTTTCGCGATCGCACGGAGCAGGTCCATGTCGATGCCGACGAGGTTGCCGTCCTTGTCGGTGAACTCGAACGGCGCGAACGTCGTGTCGGTGCCGATGACGTACTTGTCGCCGTCGTTCGCGGCGGTGGCGGGGGCGGCTCCCGCGAGGAGAGCCCCGACGGCGACGAAGGCGACGAGCGCGGCCGCGCCTACGGTGCGCACCGATCGGCGCAGGCGGCCCGCCGCGGCGGATGGATTTCGGATCACGACGTGTGCTCCTCGGGTCGACAGCAGCGACCGGACGACCGCCGAGGATCTACCCTAGCTCGCGGCGAGTCGGGTCCCCGAAATATCGATCCAGTAGCGCCGCACGCGGGGCTGCCCGCTCTCCGGCGCATCGATCACGTCTTCGAGTTCGCCACCAGCCCCCTCGATGGTGCGGATGGACCCGATGTTGTCGTCATCGCAGGTGAGCATCACACGGTCGTAGCCGTCGACCTTGGCGGCACGCAGCATGAGGCGGAGGGCCTCGCGCACGATGCCCTCGCGACGCCGCGACGGGATCACGGAGTAGCCGATGTGCCCGCCGAAACGACGCAGCCAGTCGTTGAGCTCTCGCCGGAACGAGAGGAAGCCGACGACCTCATCGCCCTCGGTGATCCAGAAGTAGTCACAGGGCACGTGGCCCTCCGGCAGCGCGGCGCCGGGAGTGGCATACAGAGCCGCCTTCTCGACGATGTCCTCGCCGGAAGCCCTGTCAGGAACGAAACCCTTCTCGATACCGCCGCCGTCGACATGTCCGCCCTCGAACTCCGCCACTGCGGCGGCCCAGGAGTCGAAGAGGTCGATGGTCGGTCGAGTGAGTGCGATCGTCATCGCCCGATGACATCACATTCCTGAGTTCCCGGCAAAACGGGTCAGCGACCTCGAAGCAGCGCAGCGATGGATACGTCCTCATCCAGCTGTGGCCAGTGAATGCCCTCGCCGGCGCCGATCAGCCGCCAGTCCGCACGCTCGTTCGGGCTCGCATCGACAAGTCTCGGAAACCAGTCGAGGGGTACGCTGATCGTTCGTCCGTCCTTCATGCGCACATGCAGTTCGCGTTCGTCGGTCACGACGCCGACGGCGACGGCGTCATCCACCGAAGTGCTCATGCCACGCCTCCTCGATCAGCCCGCGCTGGCGTTCGATCAATCGTCGAAGCAGTCGCAGCTCACGGTCGTCGAACCTCGTCTTCGCCGCCGATTCTACCGGCCTGAGCCAGAACTTGGCAGTGAACTCCGCCCGCTCGACGTGCACATGCGGGGGCTCCGATCCTTCGTTGCTGTAGAAGAAGAATCGGTATCCGCGCACTCGCATGACCGTCGGCACGGAGCGACGATAGCTCCGCCACAAGTCCGAGTCGGAGGCAAGACGAGGACGAGCCCGAGAAGTGCGGAAGTCGCACCTCTCGGGCTCGATCGTGGAGAGACAGTCGCCGACTACTCCGCTCGCGTGGCCACCGGAGCAGCCGCGTCGGTCTTGTCGTAACGGCCGAGGAACAACGAGGCGATGAGGGCGATCACCATCACGCAGGCCGGAAGCAGGATCGCCTGCGACATGCCCGCGGCGAATCCGTCGGCCACCTGGGGTGGCAGCGTTCCCCCGGTCGAGATGCCCGCCGGCGCGTCAGCGAGCCCCGGAAGGTTCGCCTCGAGCCGGGACTGCATGAACGCGGCGATGGATGCCGATCCGATGACCGATCCGATGGTCCGGGTGGTGTTGTAGATGCCGGCACCCGCACCCGCTTGACGCGGCGGCAGCTTGCGCGTCGCGGTGGTGGCGAGCGGACCCCACATACCGGCGTTGCCGATGCCCATCAGCGCGGAGGGCAGCAGGAACATCCAGATCGGGGTGTCCATGTTGATCAGTGCGGAGTACCAGACGAGCGCTCCGGCCACGCAGAGCAGGCCCGGGATCAGGATGATGCGGGGGTCGACGCGGTCGAGCAGCTTGCCCGCGGCGGGCGCGAGCACACCGGAGAGCACGGCCATCGGGATCAGGAGCAGCGCGGCCTCGGTGGGCGTGAGCCCGCGTGCAGTCTGCAGGAAGAACATCATCGGCAGCGACATGCTCGTCACCGTGAAGCCGACCGCGGCGATCGCCACGTTCGCTCCCGAGAAGTTGCGGTCGCGGAACAGCTCGAGCGGAACCAGCGGCTCGCTGCGGGTCTTCGCCTGCTGCAGGATGAACAGCCCGAGCACGATGAGACCCACGATGATGAGGCTCCACACCGAGATCGGACCCCAGATCACGCCCCAGTCGTACTTCTCACCCTCCTGCAGTCCGAACACGATCAGGAACAGGGCCACGGCACTCAGCACCACCCCGACGATGTCGAACCGGTGCGGGTGCGTCGCCAGCTTCGGGACCAGACGCCACGCGAGCACGAAGGCGACGATGCCGACCGGGATGTTCACGAAGAAGATCCACTCCCAGCCGAAGCCGTCGACGAGCAGACCACCCACGAGCGGACCGACGAGGGTCGCGACACCGGCGGTCGCGCCCCAGAGTCCCATCGCGGCGCCGCGGCGCTCGGGCGGGAAGGTGCGGGTGATCACCGCCATGGTCTGCGGCGTCATGAACGCCGCGCCGAGACCCTGCACGGCGCGAGCGACGATCAATCCCTCGAGGGTGGTCGACAGTCCGCACCACAGCGACGCGAGAGTGAAGACGGCGAGACCGATCAGGTAGATGTTCTTCGGGCCGAAGCGGTCACCGAGGCGTCCGGTAATCAGCAGCGGCACCGCGTAGGCGAGCAGGTAGGCGCTCGTGACCCACACGACGTTGTCGAGGTTGTTCGTGTTCGGGTCGAGCGCGGCCTTGATGGCCGGATTCGCGACCGACACGATCGTGGTGTCGACGAGGATCATGAAGAAGCCGATGACCAGCGCCCAGAGTGCGGGCCAGGGGCTCGCGGGCTTGTGACCCACGGAGTAGGTACCTGTCGACGGACCGGAGGTCGAGGGACCGGAGGTCGAGGGCGCGGACACCGGCGGGCGGTCTCCGTCGCGAGGGGTATCTGTCATTGCTGTGCAGCCTTTCGCTGGGCGCGGTAGCGGTCTGAGTGTGGGAATGCCGTGGGACCCCACGGCAGGACCTGGGTTTCGAGGCGGTCGAGGAGGGAGTCGAGCCAGCGGAGCTCGGCTTCCAGCAGGACTTCCTGACGCTCGATCTCGACGAGCACCTGCTCGGGCACGCTCTTCTCCGTGGCCTTCCGCAGGCCGTCGCGGTGCCGTGCGTGATCCTCGACGAGCGCGACGCGCCTCGCGCGCAGGAGGCCGATGACCTCCTGGCGCTCGAGGTTGTGCGCCTCGGCGAGCGCGATGCGGAAGTCGGCCGGGTGATCGATGCGGGGCAGCTCGCGCTGCACCCACGTCACGACCGCTTCACGTCCGGCATCCGTCAGGGCGTATGTCGTGCGCTCCGGACGGTTGCCCTCGCGATCGATGCCGAGCTCCTCGATCAGCCCCGCGCGGTGAAGCCGGGAGACCGTGTGATAGAGCGTCCCGTTGGTGATCGCGAGCAGGCGGTCATCGTGACGCGCACGCATGAGACGCACCATCTCATAGGGGTGCATGTCGCCCTCGCGCAGCAGTGCGAGCACCATCACCCCCATGGGGGTGAGCCGATCGACAGGGTCCTTCGCCATGTCCCTCACCTCAAATAGTCCATGTGGACTATACGCCCAACGGCGGACAGCGACAAGACCGCCCCCGAGCGGTCGGTCAGCCGGTCAGCCGGTCAGCCGGTCAGCCGAGGGCGGCCGCGAGCTGCGTCGGGGTGAGCGGTCGGTCCGCGTACACGAGCCGCATCACCGCAGGATTGGGGTTGCCGACATCCGCCGCACGATGCACGAGTTCGAGGCCCAGCTTCTCCGCCACGTGCGCCGACGCCCGGTTGTGCTCCACGAGGTAGGCGATGACCGGGCGATCGGGGTCGATGAGTCGTGCCTGCTCGATGCCGGCGCGCGCCAGCTCGGTCGCATACCCGTGTCCGTGCTGATCGGCCGCGATGCGGTATCCGACGTTCCACACCTCGCCGCGAAGCAGCGTGCAGCCGCCGTTTCCGATGATCTCGTCCGTGTCACGCAGACGTGCCACCCACGATCCGAGTCCCGCCTGCTCCCAGCTGCGGTCCCAACGCTCCATCATGTCGAGGGTCGTCGCCGGGTCGATGTGTCGGAGGCTCGGAAAGTGCGTCCACACCCGAGGATCTTTCTGGATCGCGAAGATCGCGTCGAGGTCGGAGGCCACCGCCCGCGACAGACGGAGCCGGTCGGTGAAGATGTCGTCAGCCACGCCTCCACGCTAGACACCGGCTCCGACACCCGCGAGCGCGACCCACGGACGCGGGCGATCGCGGTCGGACGGAACCGGGATAATAGGCGGGTGAGCACACCTTCAGAAGGCACGGCACAGAGCATCCCCGGCTGGCGGCACATCTACTCGGGCAAGGTCCGCGACCTGTACGCCTCGGAGGATCCGGCGGACACCCGCATCCTCGTCGTGGCCTCCGACCGCGTGAGCGCCTTCGACACCGTGCTCTCCCCCGGCATCACCGACAAGGGCGCCCTGCTGACGCGGCTGAGCCGCTGGTGGTTCGCGCAGCTCTCCGATTTCCCCAACCACATCGCCGAGGGCGAGTTGCCCGAGTCGGTGGCCGATCACGCCATGCTCGCGCAGTCGCTCGAGATGCTGCCGATCGAATGCGTCGTGCGCGGGTACATCACGGGCTCGGGCTGGGCCGAGTACCAGGAGAGCGGCACCGTGTGCGGCATCCCGCTCCCGGCCGGTCTGCAGAACGGCGACCGGCTGCCGAAGCCGCTGTTCACCCCGGCATACAAGGCGCCGATGGGCGAGCACGACGAGAACATCACGTTCGAGCGCACCGTGGAGCTGGTCGGCGCCGACCGTGCGGCCGAACTGCGCGACACCTCCCTCGCGATCTACGCCCGCGCCGCCGAGATCGCCGAGGAGAAGGGCCTGATCCTCGCCGACACCAAGTTCGAGTTCGGGACGGATGCCGACGGCACCCTGCGCCTGGCCGACGAGGTGCTCACGAGCGACTCCTCGAGGTACTGGGACGCCGAGGCCTGGCGCACCGGCACCAGCCCGAGCGCACGGATGGCGAGCTTCGACAAGCAGATCGTGCGCGACTGGATGGGCGCGAACTGGGACAAGCAGGGCGAGCCGCCGGCGCTTCCCGACGATGTGGTCGCGCGCACCGCCGACCGCTACCGCGAGCTGATCGACCGCCTCGGCGCCTGAACCGTCAGGCAGGTTCGACGCGACGCACGTCGGTGTGGATGAAGTCGTCACCCTTGAAGAGCAACGGCTCGTCGCGACTGACCGCGAGCGCATAGGAGAAGCAGTCGCCGTAGTTCAGGCGGGCGCGACTCCCGGAGCCACGGCCGTAGCGCACGTAGGCTCTGGTCGCCAGGCGCGCCTGATCCTCGTCAAGCGGAACGACAGTCGCCCCCGTCGCCTCCAGAAGCTCGTCCAGCGCGAGCGCCTTCTCCTCGCCTCCTTTGCCACGGAGCACGATCATGCACTCCGTGAGCGTGGCCGCGGATAGGGAGAACGGGCCCGCCTCCAGCAGTCGTCCGATCTCCGCAGCTTCGGGCTCCGCCATCAAGACAGCCACGAGGGCTGAGGAGTCGACGATCACCGAGGCATTCCCGTCTCGTCGTAGAGCTCGTCCATGATCTCTTCGGTCGTGCGCCCGGTGGAGGGGATCTGCTGCGCCCGCCGGATTATCGCCCGTATTCGGCGACGCCGCGCCAGCTCGTCATCCGAGCGCTGCTGCTCCAGCTCGGCCAGCCTCCGCCGCACCGCATCTTCCACCGCGCTCGTCTGGCTCTGCCCGGTGAGCGCCGCGAGCCGGCGCACCAGCTCGTGCGTCGTCTCGTTCTTGATGTTCAGGCTCATGTCTACCATTCTACCGTTGCATCTACCATGGTAGAAAGCGCTCAGGGAAAACTCAGGAATCGGTAGTGTTGCTCCAGCACTCCCGACATCCCCCGAACCTTGAGGAGCCCGCATGGCCCTGTGGAAGCTGCACGGAAACGGCCGCACGGTCGAGCCCGGCGCCGTCGTCCGTCCCGATGAGCGCCTGAACTGGCCAGCGACCATCGCGATCGGTCTCCAGCACGTCGTGGCGATGTTCGGCGCCACGTTCCTGGTGCCGATCATCACCGGGTTCCCGGTCGCCACCACGCTGCTCTTCAGCGGTGTGGGCACGATCCTGTTCCTGCTGGTCACGCGCAACAAGCTGCCCAGCTACCTCGGTTCGTCGTTCGCCTTCATCGCACCGGTCACCGCCGCGACCGCCTCCGCGAACATGGGCACCGCCCTGGCCGGAATCGTCGCGGTCGGCGTGCTGCTGGCGATCATCGGCGTCGTGGTGCACACGGTCGGAGTGAAGTGGGTCGATCGGTTCCTGCCGCCGGTCCTCGCCGGAACGATCGTCGCGCTCATCGGGTTCAACCTCGCCGGCGCGGCGCACAACAACTACGCCGCAGCACCCGTGACCGCGACGTTCACCCTCGCGATCACCATCCTCTTCGCTGTGGTGTTCCGCGGCTTCCTCGGGCGCATCTCGATCTTCCTCGGCGTGATCGCGGGGTACATCTTCGCGGCGTTCCGCGGCGAGCTCGACTTCAGCGCCGTCGAGAAGGCCGACTGGGTGGGCCTGCCGACCTTCACCTTCCCGAACTTCACCGAGCCCGGCACCCTCACCGCACTCGCGATGTTCCTCCCGGTCGTCCTCGTGCTGATCGCCGAGAACGTCGGCCACGTCCGCGGCGTCGCGACCATGACCGGCGACGCGAGCGTGAACCAGCAGACCGGAAAGGCGCTGATCGCAGACGGTGTCTCGACCACCCTGGCCGGCTTCTTCGGCGGTTCGGGCACCACGACGTACGGCGAGAACATCGGCGTGATGGCATCCACCCGCGTCTATTCGACCGCCGCTTACTGGGTGGCCGGCGCAGCCGCGATCCTGCTCAGCCTCTCCCCCAAGTTCGGCGAGGTCATCAACTCGGTGCCCGCCGGAGTGCTCGGTGGCGTGACGACGGCGCTCTACGGCCTGATCGGCGTCATCGGCATCAAGATCTGGGTCGACAACCGCGTCGACTTCTCACGCCCGGTCAACCAGTACACGGCAGCGGTCGCATTGATCATGGCCGTCGGGGGTTTCATGATCAAGGACGAGGCTTCCGGGTTCGAGCTCGGCGGCATCGTCATCGCCACCGTCGCGGCGATCCTCATCTACCACCTGGGCAACCTCATCGCCCGCCTGCGCAAGACCGGCGCCGACGACCCCAAGCCTCTCGAGGCGGTCGGTCCGCTCGGCGGCGACCCCGCGTAGGTCGCCCCCACGAACACGAAGATCCCGGATGCCTCGCGTGAGGCATCCGGGATCTCTGCGTTTCGCAGCCCGCAGAGTCTCAATCGATGACGGCGAGCACGGCGTCGGCGGCGACCATCGCGGACAGCTCTGCGCGCTGCGACAGGGTTCCGGCGCGATGCGCACCGACCGTGGTCTCCATCTTCATGGCGTCGAGGACCGCGACCGGCTCACCCTCCGCGACCTCGGCGCCGTCGTCGACGAGCCACCGCACGAGCGTGCCCGGCACCGGCGAGCGCAGTGCAGTCGGATCGGCCGTGGGCGCCGCCGCCGCAGGGCCCGCCGCACGCCCCAGACCCGCCAGCAATCCGGCAGGGAGGCCGAGCATCACGCGGCGGCCGTCGATCTCGACCGGGAAGCGCTGCAGCGCGGCATCCGGCACGGCTGCGGGCCGCGCCTGCGACTCCAGCTTCGACAGCAGGGCGCTCTCGATCCACTGCGTGTGCACCGCGAAGGTCGCCGTGGCGAACTCCTCCTCGTCGAGGGCCATCAGGTCGAACGGGATGACCGTCGCCGGGCCCTCCACCGCGAGCTCGCGCAGCGCCCGCCTCGCGCGCACGATGGCCGCGTCACGGGATTCGGCGTGCACGATCAGCTTGGCGATCATCGAGTCGAAGGCCGACTGCACGATGTCGCCCTCTTCGATGCCGCTGTCCCAGCGCACGCCAGGACCGCCGGGGATCCGCAGCCTCTCGACGCGACCGGGGCTCGGCAGGAAGCCGCGCCCGGGGTCTTCGGCATTGATGCGGAACTCGAACGCGTGTCCCACGGGCACAGGAGTCTCGACGATCGAGATGCCCTCACCGAATGCGATGCGGAACTGCTCGCGCACCAGGTCGACGCCGGTGACCTCTTCGGTGACCGGATGCTCCACCTGAAGCCGTGTGTTGACCTCGAGAAACGAGATCGTGCCGTCGGCCGCGAGCAGGAATTCCACGGTGCCCGCCCCGCGGTACTCCACCTCGGCGCAGATCGACCGCGCCGCATCGTGGAACCTCGTGCGCTGCGCGGCGGAGAGTCCCGGCGCGGGTGCCTCCTCGATGAGCTTCTGATTGCGGCGCTGCATCGAACAGTCGCGATCGCCGACCACCACGACACCGCCCAGTCCGTCGCCGAGCACCTGCACCTCGATGTGTCGCGGGCTCTCGAGGAAGCGCTCCACGAAGCACTCTCCCCGCCCGAACGCCGCGATCGCCTCACGGGTGGCCGCGTCGAACGCCTCCGCGACCTCGGAAAGCTCGCGCACGACCTTGAGGCCGCGTCCGCCACCGCCGAACGCCGCCTTGATCGCGATGGGGAGACCGTGCTCCTGCGCGAACGCCACGGCTTCCTCCGGGCCAGCCAGCGGCTCGTCGGTTCCTGCGGCCAGCGGTGCGCCGACCTGCTGGGCGATACGCCGCGCGGTCATCTTGTCGCCGAGCGCATCGATGCTCTCGGCCGTCGGTCCGATCCAGACCAGCCCCGCATCCTCCACGGCCCGTGCGAACGTCGCGCTCTCCGACAGGAACCCGTATCCGGGGTGCACAGCGGTCGCACCCGACTGCTGCGCGGCGGCGAGCAGCGCATCCACGGAAAGGTACGTGTCGGCAGCGGTCGAACCCCCCAGACCCACGGCCTCGTCGGCCAGGCGCACGTGCAGGGCGTCGGCATCCTGATCGGCGTAGACCGCGACGGATGCGTATCCGGCTTCGGCGCAGGCGCGGATGACACGCACCGCGATCTCCCCGCGATTCGCGATCAGGACCCTCTGCGTGGTCGGCGCGGTCGACACGGTGGTCATGAGGACTCCTTGACGGTGAAACGAAGGCGCACGCCCGGAGCCAGTTGACCGGCGAGGTCGAGGCTGCGGTCCGTGAGTGCACCGATGATGGGGTATCCGCCGGTGAGCGGATGGTCGGGAAGGAACAGGACCGGCTGCCCGTCGGGCGGCACCTGGATCGCACCGGTGACGGCTCCCTCGCTCGGCAGTTCGCCTCCGAGCGCGCGCTCCAGCGGCACCTCGCCCTCGAGTCGGATGCCGACGCGATCGGAGCGCGGGGTGACGGTCCACTCCTGGCCGGTGAGGGCCGCGAGGGCCGCAGCCGTGAACCAGTCGTCGCGAGGGCCGAGCGTGATCTCGAGGTCGACGAGCTCTCCGGGTGCGGGAAGCTCGCGCGGCATGACGGCCGGCTCGACAGCATGCCGACCGGCGTCGCCGACCGGGAGCACGACGCCGGCTGCGAGAGGTACCGGGCCGAGTCCCGCGAGGGTGTCGGCAGCACGGCTGCCGAGCGCGGGGGCCGCATCCAGTCCGCCGCGAACGGCGACGACGTAGCGCAGCCCACGCTCGGGGTGGCCGAGGGTCAGCTCGTCGCCGTCGACCGTGGCGAAGGGCTCACCGTGCGCGACGGGTCGCTGTGCGCCGCCGGCCTCCTGCAGCGTGAGCGAGCCGAGGGCCCCCGTGACAGCGGCCACGCCGGAACCTCGGAACCGCAGCACGGCGCCCCCGACGCTCTCGAGCACGGCGGCCTCGGTCGCATTGCCCACCGCACGGTTCGCGTCGCGCATCGCCCGGCGGTCGGCCGCCCCCGACGCCGAGACTCCCAGGGCCGCATAGCCCGGACGCCCGGCATCCTGCACCAGCAGCTGCAGCGACGGACGCACGACCTCGACGGCAGCATCCGCGCCGGAACCGAGACCAGGTGCGTCGACCGCAGCAGCTCCGTTCCGATCGGGCGCTCCCGCGTCGAGCCTTCCCCCGTCGAGCCGAGCCGTGCCCCGCGTCTGCTCGAAGCGCACGGCGATTCCGGGAGAGAGCAGTGCCGGCGGGTTCCGATCGATGTCCCACATCACGGCATCCGTGCGTCCGATGAGCT
>Ga0160464_100787_pt1 | contig 17606 bp, 10 predicted proteins | sample HID1971I_E11MG_FD_108275 | JGI IMG/M metagenome (GOLD analysis project Ga0160464, IMG submission 108275) | Enriched millipede-associated microbial communities from UW Madison campus, WI, USA - HID1971I_E11 MG | ecosystem: Host-associated > Arthropoda: Insects > Digestive system > Unclassified ... | reverse complement strand
GCAGTATAGATGGCGGACTGAACTACGGCGGCTGGATCCCGATCGGCGGGCAAGGCGTCACAGGCGCGACAGGAATCGGACCGACAGGGGCTACCGGCCAACATGGCGCGACGGGCGCTACAGGTACTACTGGCCGGACAGGCTCGACGGGCATAACCGGCCCCACAGGCCCGGTCGGCGCGACGGGGGCTACAGGCGCTCAAGGGGTCACTGGCGCCACAGGACCAACGGGCTCTGCCGGGAATACCGGCGCCACGGGGGCTACGGGGGCCAGAGGCGTGACCGGTATGCGCGGTGCAACTGGCGGGACCGGCGTTACTGGCCCAACCGGAGTCACGGGCGCCACCGGCGCCACGGGGCTCGCGGGGCCGACGGGGGCTACAGGCCCGACTGGAGCTAGCGGCGCTACAGGGCCGACAGGCGGGACCGGTATGACTGGCGTCACCGGGGCGAGCGGGGCGACAGGACTGACAGGTCCGACAGGCGCGACGGGAATTACAGGACCTGCGGGACTCACAGGAGCGACAGGGCCTACAGGCACCGCCGGCGCCACCGGCGCTACAGGGCTGACGGGGGTCACAGGGCTCACTGGTGCGACAGGAGCTACTGGCAACACTGGCGCGACGGGGGCGACGGGATATACAGGCGTAACAGGGCCAACGGGCGGCACGGGCCCGACGGGAGCCACCGGGCCTACAGGGGCCACAGGAGCAACAGGGACTACCGGGTCCACCGGGGTTACGGGGATCACAGGCGCTACCGGACCGACAGGTCCTACCGGCAGTACGGGATTAACAGGCGCTACGGGCGCCACGGGGATGACAGGCGCTACGGGGCCGACCGGCTTGACAGGCCCCACCGGCGCTACCGGCATCACAGGCGCTACGGGACCGACTGGGGCGACAGGGTTGACGGGCCCCACAGGGGTTACGGGAGCCACCGGGAACACCGGGGTCAATGGGGCGACAGGCGCGACAGGCGTGACCGGACCGACTGGAGCCACTGGCCCTACTGGCCCCACAGGGATTACTGGCCCTACTGGCCCTACTGGCATTACGCCCTCCTCCACGGTATACCGTTACATTGCGTCCAATCAAGGCGGGCTATCGATTACGGGAGGCTCGGATATTACGTTTACCGAGAGCCTGCTGGACACGCCGGGGACCGAATTCACCGCTCCATCGACGACTGTAACGGTGAATACGCCAGGAACCTATAATATTTCGTTTCAAGTGACTTCGATCTATACCGGCGCTACTTCCCAAACTGTCGAATGGTCCGTCGCCATCGATAACGTGCCGATTCCTTCCGGAGAGTTCCATGAACTGCTCTCCGCCAATGTCATTAATCAGGTCTCGGGTCAGTATGTCGTCGGCGTGACCGGCGGAGCATTGATTTCCTTACGGAATACGTCCACAACAGACCAGCAATTGCCGCCTCTCGACCCCGATGAACGAGTGGCGTATCTGACGATCATGAGAATCGGAATATAACAGGCATTCATTCTGATTTAAGGAGGCAGTGACTTGTCCAATCCGAATATACCGAATATTAGTCCGACGATTACGTTGACACGCGATGATGCGGTCAATCTCCTCTTCTCCTCCATTGCCATGGAAGAGCTGGGGCTAGCGCATGTCATTAATGCCGAGGGCGAGAAAATCCAATACGCCCTTGGCACCTTGCCAGGAATTACCGGCCCGAACGCTACGCTCGAACAGGTGCTCGCGATGAACCAAAGCGTACAGTCCATGCTCGATACCGTGATGCGCCAGGAAATGATGCTCGAATCCAAGCTCAGAACCACCGCAGCGATCCCGACCATAGCTGGCCCGACCGGCGTGACCGGAGCCACGGGAGCTCCAGGCGCAGTGGACAGCGTGAACGGGCTGACTGGCGAAGTCGTGCTTGATGCAGTAAACGGCGTCTTCCCCGCTTCGGTCAACGAAGAGTCCGGCGGATATCTGTCTCGATTCAACGAACCCGGGGTATACAGCTCAGGCGATGTGGATGGCGACGCACCGCAGGACGGTCCGCCAGTGGCGCATCCGACCGTCTGGACGATCTATGTCTCTCGTGTAGGCGAATTTGTGCAGCAGCTCTATATCTCCAACCCCTCCCTCTACTACCGCAGCAGTCAGGATGGGGGACAGTCCTATCCCGATGGCTGGATTGCGATAGGCGAATATGGACCGACTGGAGCCACGGGTGTGGCTATAACCGGCGCTACGGGAGCCACTGGAGCTACGGGGGCTACCGGACTGCCAGGAGCTGCTGGCTCCGTCGGCCTCATGGGAGCGACCGGATATACAGGCGCAACGGGTGCGACAGGCCCAACAGGGCTGACAGCTAATCCTGGCCCTACCGGAGCCACAGGGACGACAGGCGTCACAGGGTCGACAGGCATCACAGGGCCGACAGGAGCCGCAGGGCTCACTGGCGCCTCAGGGCCGACAGGAGCCGCAGGGTCCACAGGATCCACCGGACCGACTGGCGTGACAGGCAACACTGGCAATGACGGACCGACAGGGATGAGCGGATCGGCCGGAGTGACTGGTCCGACTGGCATGACCGGCCTGATCGGGGCTAGCGGGGCTAGCGGAGCGACCGGTCCTGGCGGGACGAGAGGAACCACTGGCTCGCAAGGGCCGACAGGGGTGACGGGTGTCACCGGCGCGACGGGTGCGACGGGAGCCTCCGGCACCACAGGTCCGACAGGCCAGGACGGGGTTACGGGTGTCAGCGGCGCCACGGGTGCCACAGGAATGACAGGTCCGACAGGCGTCACAGGCGCTACAGGTATAACCGGAGCCACGGGTGGGACGGGTGTCACCGGGGCCACGGGGGCGACGGGTGTCACCGGCGTCACCGGATCAACCGGAGCCACGGGCGCCACTGGGACCACAGGACCGACCGGAGTTACAGGATCGACAGGAGCTACCGGACCGACAGGCCATACTGGAGCGACGGGGCCTGCGGGGGCTACAGGAGCCACGGGACCAACTGGTGCAACAGGCGCCACCGGGGCCACCGGGGCCACAGGACCTACCGGCGCATCTCATGTCACCGGGGCCACAGGACCTACCGGGATGACAGGAATCGGCGTCACCGGAGCTACAGGAGCTACCGGCTTGACAGGCGCCATCGGAGTCACCGGGATGACCGGCTCGACAGGAGTCACCGGCGACGGACCGGTACCTTCGTATCGATTGGCCATCAGCACAGCTAGCAATGTAAATGTTCCGATCAATACCCCGATATCTTTCACAGATAGTACCGGCACTGCCGATGTCACGCTCTCAACGCCTACGACCATTACGGTTGCGAATGGCGGCGTATACCGCATTACTTTTCAGGTCACCACGGCTAATAATAACGCTGCCCCACAACCCTTGAATTGGGGACTGAATGTTAACGGTAACCTGTTGGCAAATAGTACGGTTTACGTCTATCCGCCAGCCAATACGAACGCCCAAGTGAATGCTGAATATTTGCTCCAGTTAACTGGCGGAGATACTATCGGCATTCGTAGTAATGGAAGCAATAATACAATCTCAGGAGCCAATCCAGGCGAGACCAACGCCTATCTGATGGTCATCAAAATCGCAGATTAGCTTGAAGCTTCAATAAAATCCACTCTTTAAGGAGGCTATCACTTGTCCAATCCGAATCTACCGAATATCACCCCTGTAATTACGCTGACACGCGATGATGTGTTGAATCTGATGTTCTCCTCGATTGCGATGGAGGAGCTCGGATTAGCGCATATCATCAATGCGGAAGGGGAAAAAATTCAGTTTGCGCTAGGCACACTGGCAGGAGTCACCGGCCCGGGCGCCAGCCTCGCCGAAATCCTCCAAGTAAATCAGAGCACACAATCGATGATGGATACCGTCTTCCGCCAGGAAATGATGCTCACATCCAAGCTCAGGTCGGCATCCAACGTCCCTTCGATGATCGGTCCTCAGGGCCCTGTCGGTCCGACCGGCGAACCTAGCGCTGTGCTGACTGTCAACGGCCAGACCGGCGAGGTCATCCTGAGCGCCGAGGATGGCGTCTTCCCAACCGACACGGAGATCCCGTCCGGCACGCTCTTGTCAACCTTCCGCGAACCTGGCGTCTACAGCTCCGGCGATCCCGATGGTCCAGCGCCGCAGGACAGTCCGCCGGTCGATCATCCGGGAGTCTGGACGATCTACGTCTCGCGCACGGAGAACTTTGTTCAGCAGTTATATATCTCCAACCCATCGCTCTACTACCGTAGCAGCCAGAATGGAGGTCTCTCGTACCCGGGCGGCTGGATTCCGATCGGAATACAAGGTGCAACAGGCTCGACGGGCCCGGGGGCGACGGGAGCGACGGGAGCGACAGGCCCAACCGGGGCAACAGGGTCCATCGGCCTCACAGGCGCGACCGGGGCGACGGGGCCGACGGGCAGGCCCGGCGCTACAGGTATGGCAGGCCCGACAAGCGCAACAGGCCTGACCGGCCCTACCGGGGCGATAGGAGACGACGGGCCGATAGGTCCCATCGGCCTGACCGGAGAGACGGGTCCGACCGGCAGCAATGGCCCGACCGGGGCGACGGGGCCTACAGGCTCTACTGGTCTTACCGGCGTCGCCGGATCTACTGGTGCACGGGGCAGTACCGGTCTTACCGGCATTGCTGGCGTCACTGGCTCGACAGGTCCGAGCGGTCCGAAGGGCCTCACTGGCCCGACTGGCCCCACAGGTCCGACAGGCCCCACGGGCGCTACTGGCGCTACAGGTCCGACCGGACCGACTGGCTCGACCGGCGTGAGCGGCCCTACCGGCGGGACCGGCGTTACCGGTGCCCAGGGATCAACAGGCATCACGGGTGCAACTGGCGCGACGGGTCCTACAGGTAGCACAGGAGCAACGGGAGCCAGCGGTCCGACGGGCGTCGCAGGGGCGACCGGGAACTCTGGCCCTGGAGGCGCAACAGGCATCACCGGCACTACGGGAGCCACCGGGGCGACAGGCCTGACAGGCGCGAGAGGGCTTAGCGGTCCCACCGGGGCAACAGGCGTCCGTATCGACGGAGTCACAGGCGTGACCGGTACCACCGGACTTACCGGCTCCACAGGCCCCACAGGGCCGACAGGCGCAACAGGCGGTACGGTGAACGGTCCTACCGGAGCCACAGGCCCTACCGGAGCCACCGGCCCTACAGGCGCCACCGGCGTTACAGGTGCCACCGGTCCGACGGGAATCACTGGCCCTACAGGGATCACCGGCCCTACAGGGACCACCGGCGCTACCGGCGCTACCGGGGCTACCGGAGCGACGGGTCCCAGTTTTGCTCCATCTTATTCATACCTTGTACATCGCACGGGCGTGTCATCGACTGCGGCGGGTGCGGATTATGTCTTTGAGTCCAATCCCCTAACCACAGGGGATATCGCATGGAATGGCAACACTCAGCTAACCTTTGCTAATTCCGGCGTGTACCGGGTTAACTTTATGATACTAACTAACTTCTCTGCCACAGGCGACATATTGGAGTGGAGCGTTGCGATTAACGGCACCCCGGTTCCCAATGGCCAGTTCCACCAAAGAACCGCAAACCCGACAAGGGCTCAAATCTGCGGGGAATACCTGCAACGCATCAACGCTAATGACACGCTAACGATTCGGAATACGTCCTTAGTCGCTCAGAGTCAACAAGTGCTAAACAATTTTACCCTTGCCTATCTAACCGTTATCAAAATAAATGACTAGGAACCATCACAATATAGTGTGGGGATGAACCTGTCGATCAACGGACTTGTCGCCATTTCTTCATAAGGAAAGCCCTTGAATGGCTTTGTGCATTCAAGGGCTTTTGCTTAATCCAACAATTATATAGTTACATGATCAGCATAAAACGGAGTAATCGAACACCCTTCGCCAGCCGTCGTCGACCCCGCCAGCTTCTCCAACTGCACCGTGTTCCAGACGATGATCGCATTGATGAGCAAGCTCTGCGACAAGATGGCCAGCGAATGCTCCCCGCTCTCGTCGCGGCGGACATGCCACTCGTTGCCGCGCGCGAGCGACCGGGTGAGTCGATGCAGCATCCGCCACCTCTCCGCATCTGCGGCGAGAGCCTGATTCCGTTCGTGGGATCGCATCAGCTCGGCTGCGTACAATGTCTTCTCGATCCGCCCGATCTCCCGGACGCCCTCTCGGAGCTTGGGATACGCTTGCAGCTTGCCGTACGACAAAACAGCCGTGAGCGTCCCCTCCCCTACCGCCTCAGCTATGCCGTTCAACTCAGATGCCGCGTACTCGATCTTGGCTGTCTTGATCAAGCCCGCTCTCGCAAACGGCGCAAGCGTCATACGGCCGATCCTGTATATCCGCGCCCGGGGCGAACGTCGCAGTCGCGGCATCAGTCGGAGCCCGAAAGTACGCGCCAGCCCGAACAGCTCATCCGCCATCCCGCGCGCCGGACAATACCTCACCTGCGCGTCCAGCAGCCCCTTGCCGCTCCCGGCCCCGTCCAGCAGCCAGCCCAGATGATGGTCGAAGGTCAAGTGCGTCGACACGATCATATGGCGGTCATTGATCGTCCGGCACAGATGCCCCTCTATCTCTTGGCCTTGCCCGCCGATCGGATAAGCGTCATAGGACGTCTCGCCGCCCCGATCCCATGCGCGAGACAGCGGCAGACCGCTCTGGTAGGCGATCAGCCGCTCCTGCGCAGCGCTTAGCGTATCGGAGTTGAGACGCCACTGCAGCGTTGTCATCCGTTGACGGTAGGTCGCCGACTCTTGATCGTCCTCCTGGCTCGATGGCAGGCCGCTCAGGGTGCCGAGACGGATCAGGAGCGAGTAGATCCGTTGCTTCTCCTCGGCATCCGGTCCCTTCAATGTAGAGGCATGAATGCAGCATTCGCTAAACCCTGTCCATGCATCGACCTCCGCCAGCAAGTCAAGCAGATGGATACCAGGCAGCCGGGCGAGCAACGAGGCTATCTCGTACGCCTGCTTGCGGGACGGGCGCTGTTCAGCCGGATGGACATAGGGCTCGCATCGATCCGGCAAGAGCGGGAGCTCTGCGAGGCAAGCTGACAGATGCTCCGACCGATCCGATAGGTAGCTCTCCACCGCTGCTGCCGCTTCCTGATCATGAGCGCCGTCGCCGCTCCAGCTCTCATAAGGGCGGAAGCGCACGCTGCCGCTCACCCACAGATGGCCGTCTCGCAGGAGATTGCGCAGCTCCACCAGGACGGCTGTCTCGAACAGATACCGGTACACCTCCCCGCTTTCATCCATGACTAGCGGACGCCATCGCTCTTCGATGCAGACGACCAGCGATGGATCGATGACCCCGTGGCGCTCCCCCTTCTCATACATGCTCCGGAGCGCATCCATCGCTCGCAGCAAAGGCTTGGCTTGCTCCCCGCCTTCGAAGGCATACAGGGAGAGCAGTACAGGCGCATACTTGCGCAGATGGAAGTAGCGTTTTTTGAATCGTTTTTTGGCTTCGCCCATAAATCGGAGGTCCAGCGTTTCCATTCGCTCCTGCTTGGGCAGATTCGCTTGCTCCCTCCGCCACTCATTCATCAACCGACCGATAATCGTCATGTGGACGAGCAACGCGCGGTCCGTCAGTTCGGCACGTAGTCTATGCAGGTGCAAGGCGAGCAAGCCGTATTTTTTGGCAGGCTTCAGCCTTGCGAACATCGTCGCATCGTAGCAATCGGCGATGGTGATCATTCGCTTCAGACGGGACTCTGGGATGCCATCGGTGCGGACGACGAGATCCAGACGCTGTAGACAGCTGAGCCGCTCTGAGATCCTCAAAAATCCATCCGCCGTATACGTATCCGTCCCCAGTCGGAGCCAGCTTAGAGACGGCGTGCTGCCGGTACGCAGCAGCTGGTCTAGCTGCTCGTACTGGGCCGGAGACAGACACTCGGTCAGTTGACGAAGGATGTCGTTTTCGATCTGATGACGCGTCTCCCACACGACTCGCTCGATGGTCGATAGCGCCGGGAAAATAATTTTCCGCTCTCTCAGCCAGTCGGTGCACGCCTGGACCGCTAATACCGGATCCTCCGACAGCATGAGCGTAGCATACATGTCTTGCGCCAGCTGGTCGTAGTGCTCCTTGGTGAAGCTGGAGTAGCCGAACAGTCGCCGAATCTCGTCGAGATGCTCGCGGCGCGTCGGCTCTCGCCGAGCATAGTTGGCGAACTCGCCAGGCGCGATCTTGAGCTGACCGGCGATATAGGCGACGAATTCATCCGGAATGAACTCGTATTGCTGGAGCGGCCAGCCCGGATACGCAACCAGCGCCAGTTGCACCGCAAAGCCCAAACGATTGTAATCGCGCCGATGCATCAGGATCGCATCTATCTGCTCTTGCGAAAACGTGTAGTGCTTGAAAACCTCAGCATCGCCCAAGCCGGGGATTTGTTTGAAGGCAAGCTTTTGCTCATCGGTTAACACCTCTTTCGGATTCATAATCACGCCTCCCATCATCCCTAACCTATGTTTCGGAGCATCAGTTATGCTTGTCCCATGAAACAGAAAGAAAAACTATGTTCTAGTATTCTGTTCGATAGGGGGAAATTCCTTTTTTTGTATAACTATTATTTTTAATGGATATTTTCACAAGGCGGCTTCCTGACTTACAGGAGCCGCCTCGCGAGGAGATGGTCCCAGTCGGGGAGCAGCCGACAGGGACCCGCTGTTGCTGGAGCAACAGGAGTAACAGGAGCGGCCGCCCGCGAGCAAGCAGGTCAGCCTAGTTGCCTCCCTCATCTATCGTGCGTGAGGAGTGGCATATCGATCCTCCCGAAGATCGACATATCACAGCTTATGACCCACGAGTCAAAGTGATACACGATTTTCCGAAAAAATCTCGCGTCCGTTAAAAATCCGTACGGTAAAGCTCCGTTGTCATGATCATGTCCGAAAAAAGCTGCGCCTGTCAAGTGAAAATTCCATTTTCATCTGGTATACTGAAGACCTATCTTGAATGTTGAAAGGGAGAGATCGCGCGTGGCCGTAATTGCACTCTTGCTGGCTCTATTCCTGCTCCTGCAGGTGGTTAACTTGAAAAGACAAGTAAATGAACTACGAGATGAACTCCGACAACGGAGCAACTGGATGGATGATACGACTTCGGTATCGACTCCGTTCAGCCCGACATCGCCTGGCGGCTTGACGGATGGCTACGGAGACGAGCTGTCGCCCGAGCTGGAGGACAGACTGCGCGAGCTGCTCAGGCAGGGCAAAAAAATCGTAGCCGTCAAAGAGCTGCGCATGGCGCGCAACCTGTCGCTCGCAGAGGCCAAGCGTATCGTGGATCGATTGGAGGAGCGGTAGGGATAAGCTGAGCCATCAAAAACTAATAGATACGCATAGAAACCCAAAAATAAACGCCCGAAATGACCTTTAGGCCATCCGGGCGTTTTTGGAATTTTTTTGGACGGGGCAGCGAGCAAAATAAGATCACCTATGTTCCTAATGTTAGCCAAAACCGTGATATGATGCCGAATAGCGATACCTATGTTCATGGCCGGCTCCGCACCGAGCATCAGGCAGCGCTAGGCGACGGTGTTGCTGATCTCCTTGATGAACCCATTGTTGCGCGCGCGCTCCAGGACTTCCGCGATTGCGTCGGGACGGGCGTTATCGAGAACGAACCATTCGTCGCTCACCGCATCATGCACGAGATATTTCGGCAGTCCGGCGAGCAGCTCATCCGGGAACGCCTCGACGAGGGCACACAGGTCATAGTCGGCCAGCTCCTTGCCGTCCTTGTCGCGGAACGTATAGGCCCCAAACTGCGAGTATGAGCCGGGATCATCGATCAACGCGCGCCAGTCGTAATGCTCCGGCGCCTCCACCTTCTCCCCCAGGTCGCGGCTCAGCAGAGCGTAGAGCTGCTCCTGATAGGCTTCGCCGCTAATCTCGCTCACGACACCGCCCATAATCATCCGGTACTCCTGCTGCAACGAAGCGACTGGCACCCCGCCGATCTTAAGCGGCTGAGCCTGCACGCTCACCTGGCCGTCCTTGTAGCTGACGCTTGCGCCGAAGGCTTCTGCGATCAGGCGGATCGGCACGAGCAGACGATCCTTGGATACATAAGGCTTCGCATCTACCGTCAGCGCGACGCCGTTTTTGTTCGCCTTGCCGTCCATCAGCGACAGCGTCACTTTCATGTCCTGCTTGGTCAGCACGACCTGAGCCGCTGTCCATTCGACCTCGGCGCCGAGATTCTCGCTGATGACGCGCAGCGGCACCATCAGACGATCATTTTTCATCTCGGGCTGCGCTTCGGAGACGATGGTCACGCCATCGATGACGATCGGATATGTAGCGGCGTAGGCCGCAGTCGAAGACAAGACCAGCGATGCAGCAAGCGTTGCGGACAAGATCAGCTTTTTCATGTTCAGTCACTCCTCGGATCTATGGTTTCACCTAACATAGACGTGCCGCAACTGGCAAAAGTTGCACGCATATGATCGCCGCATCCAATCGCCGCATCCTGTTGTGGCGCATGTGGTTCGTCCGACCGCCGTCATGCCGCCGGACCCCCGCTGTGCATTTACACTTTTGCATATACAACGAAGAAGCCGCTCGACGTCCGAGCGGCTCGCTTAAGTTACCTTTCTCTGTAGAGGCTGGATCAGCCCGTCTGGGCAGGGGCCTCCGGGAGTACGTTCAGTCGGAGGAGAACGCTCAATATCTGATGATGCTCCATCTCCTGGATCTCCCACAAATGCATCCCATGCGCGATCGGCTCGGGCGGTCCGTCGCCGAGATCGGCGCGCAGCTGGAGCCATCCCCCTATCGTGTCGATGTTGTCGCTGTTCTCAAAGGCGATGCCGTATCGCTCCTCCAGATCGCGGAGCAGGACGCGCCCGTTGATCAGATACGTCTGCGGCTCCTGCTCGACGATATCCTCCACCTCATCCTCGTCGAACTCGTCGCGGATCTCGCCGACGATCTGCTCGAGGATATCCTCCATCGTGATGATGCCTGCCGTACCGCCATACTCATCGATGACCAATGCCATATGCACGCGGTTTTTTTGCATCTTGACCAGCGCGTCATGGAGCGGCGTCGACTCGTGGATGACGAAGATCTCATGGATATGCTCGTGCAGCTCGCCAAGTTGGCGTCGGGCGAACAAGGTGACGAATTCTTTGGCATTGAGGAATCCGACGATCGCATCCTTGTTATGCTCCTCGGTCACCGGGAAGCGGGTGTAGCGATGCTCGTCGATCATCTGCAGGATCTCCTCGGCCGGCGTCGTCAGATCGACGACGGTCATCTGTGTGCGTGGCACCATGACGTCCCGGGCGATCCGCTCGTCGAAGGCGAAGATGTTCTTCAGATACGCCAGCTCCGTCTGATTGATCTCGCCGCCCTCGAAGCTCTGGTTCATGATGATCTTCAGCTCTTCCTCCGAGTGCGCCTGCTCGTGGCCTGCCGGTTTGACGCCGAAGAGGCGGAGCAGGATCTGGGCTGAGCCGTTGAGCAGCCAGATGAGCGGCGCCAGCAGCGTACCGAACAGTACGAGCGGCCGCGAGAGCACGAGCGTCATCCGCTCGGCGAACTGGATCGCCAGCGTCTTCGGCGCCAGCTCGCCGACGACGACATGCAGGAACGTCATGATCGACATCGCCAGCGCATAGGAGATCGCTGTGCTGGCTGCCGCTGCCAGTCCCCAATCGTTGAAGATCGGACTTAACAGCTTCTCGACCGTCGGCTTGCCCAGCGCGCCCAGGCCGAGCGCGGTCACCGTAATGCCGAGCTGACAGGCCGACAGGTAATAGTCGAGATTGGTGACGATGCGTTTAGCAGCGATCGCTTTTTTGTTGCCTTCGGCGACGAGCTGATCGATGCGGCTCAGACGCACCTTGACGACGGCAAATTCGGAGCCGACGAAGAAGGCGGTCATCACAATGAGCAGCGCAGCAATCGACAGATTAATAAACGTGGATGAGTCCAATAAGTTCCCTCAGTCTGAGGGATTCACCTCCATAGGGTTTCAGATTAGTTGCACTACGTAGGATTCCATGCGGGCCGTCGAATCGACTTTATTGCTTGTTCCGTTACTGTGCCATGCACCTTCCCAATTGATTCACCTCCACTCGCTTACATCCTTTATTATATTATTTTTTCTTATGAGACGCAAAAAAACGCCGGAAACCGCCTAATAGCGAGGTTCCCGGCGTTCCTGTCGCAAATGCGCCGCGCGTGAAAATATAACGAAAGCTTATGCCTGCAGCCCGCCGATTTGCTCGTTCTCAAGGCTACGCATCTCGTAAAAGTAACCTTTGCGGGCCATCAGCTCCTCATAGGTGCCGGACTCAACTACGCTGCCCTGCTCCAGCACGATGATCTGGTCCATCGTCTCCAGACCCGCAAGCCGGTGCCGGATCCAGATAACGGTGTCTTCGCGTGCTTGCGCCATCAAGGCCTCGACGATATGCGCCTCGGTCACCGCATCGAGCGACGAGGTCGGCTCGTCGAGCAGCCACAGCCGCCCCGCTCTCAGCATCGTCCGCGCCAGCGCGAGCCGTTGCTTCTCTCCGTCGGAGAGATTCTCCCCGCGCTCGAGCACCAGGTCCTGGAGCGACTTGTCCGCCAGTCTGACCGCCTCGAGCGCGCGCCGCATCTGCTCCTCGCTGCACTGTCCGTCCTCGGTCAGGAGATTATCCCGGATCGTGCCACGGAAAAAATGGTTGTGCTGGAGGACGACATGGGCCGCTCGCCAAATATCTTGTTCGCCAAGACCAGACGCCGGAATGCCTTGCAGCCGAACCTCGCCCGCTGTCGGCTCATACAGCTTCAGGATCAGCTCGAGGATCGTAGTCTTGCCCGAGCCGCTCGCTCCGACGATTGCCGTCTTCGAGCCGGCCGGAATGGTGAGATCGATACCCCGCAGACTGGGCCGCCATTCATCGTCATGCCGATAGACGACATCGCGTAGCTCGACTGACGGCGCGCCTGACGACAGCTCCGCCGACGATTGCGGCGTCTCATCCTCCGAGACTTCCGAGACGCCGACAGTCTCCACGAGACGAGAGGCCGCATGCTCGCTGTCCTGCTTGTAGGCCGGCAATACAGCGACTGCCGCTGCCTCCTCGAACATCGTGTTGGTCGCCAGCACCAGCATCGCCAGATAGACCCCGGCCAGCTCCCCTTGAGCGACTAGCCAAGCGCCAAGCGCCAGCACGCCAGCGGTCATCCCATGCGTGAGCAGCACGTGGAACGACTGGCCGCGCAGCAGCCTTACGGCGGCTTGCTCCTGCGCGACGGCGAGACCGTCTGCCTGCTCGAGCAGCCCGCGCTCTCTCGCTGTCAGCTGACCGTATACCTGCAGGTCCCGGTAGCCATATAGCAGCTCGGTCATCTCGGTGGAGAGCCGGGCCCGGCGTAGCCGAACCTCGCGGGAGCGCTGACGCTGGCCGAGCATGACCAGCCAGGGCACGACGAAGGCTGCGAGCAGCAGTCCTGCCATCAGCAGCGCGGCCACGCCGATCGAGTAGACCGAGGCAAAGGCGATCGTCGCGAAGCAGACGAGCAGCAGGATCAGCGGCGGATAGGCGACGCGCAGGAAGTAATGCTGCAGGCTCTCGACATCGCCGACGATGCGAGACAGCAAGTCGCCGCTCCGATGCCGGTTGAACAGCCGAGGCGTCAGCGGCGTCAATCGGCGGAAAAACATCACCCGGAGTCTGCTCAGGATCGAGAACGTCGCCCGATGCGAATAGAGCCGCTCGCCATAACGGCTGACGGCCCGCAGCAGACCAAGCAGCTTCACCATCGAAGTGAGCACGATCAGCGTATAGAGCGGCGGCGCATAGGCGGCCTTGGCGATCATGTATCCGCTGGCCGCGAACAGTCCGACGCCGGCGATGCCAGCGACGAAGCCGCAGACGATCGCCAGCAGGATATCCTTGCGCTCCTGCAGCATCGCGCGCGCCATCACTTGCAGCTCGCTCATACGACATCCCCTCCCCTCTGCATACGGACCATCCGGGCGTACTGCGGCAGTCGCTCGAGCAGCTCCTCGTGGCGACCGCTGCCGAGCAGGACGCCGTCCTCGAGGTACAGGATCCGGTCGGCCTGACGGATCGTATGCAGCCGATGCGCGACCGTGATCATCGTTGCCCGGCGGGACAGCTCGCCGATCGAACGCTGCAGCACCCGCTCGGTCTGCAGGTCGAGGCCGACCGTCGGCTCGTCGAAGAGCAGCAGCGTCGGCGCATTCAGGAACGCCCGCGCCAGCGCGAGTCGTTGCTTCTCGCCGCCAGATAACCCGCGGCCGCCCTCGCCGACGACGGTGTCGAGCCCGCGCTCCAGCTCCGCGAGCAGCGGCGTCAGACCGGCAGCGTCGGCGGCTCGCTCGATATCGGCGCGGGACGTCTCGCGTCCGGCGCCGATCGCGATGTTGTCGGCGATCGTCCCGGCGAACAGATACGGATGCTGCGTAATATAGCTCATCCCGGCGTACCAGTCCTCCGGCGCATAACGCTCGAGCGGAGCGCCTTCGACCAGCACCTCCCCTGATGTAGCAGGCAGCAGCCCAGCGATCAGATGGAGCAGCGTCGTCTTGCCCGCGCCGCTGGCGCCGACGATCGCCACCTGCTCGCCCGGCTCGATGACGACGCTCGCCCCGCGCAGCTCGAAGCCGTCCGCACCATAGCTGAAGCCTACATTGCGCAGCTCGATCCGAGGCGGCGCTGCAGGAGCCAGCGTCAGTCGTTCGCCCGTCGCGTCAGCCGACCGCTCTGTCGTCTCCTCGAGCAGCGCATCGAGCTTCTTTACGGCGCCCATGCTCGTGCGTCCGCTGTGGAAGGCGGTGCCGAGATTTTTGATCGCGCTATAGAACTCGGGGACGAGCATAAGGATGAAGAAAGCTGTGCCGAACGGCAGCGTCTGGGCGATCAGCATCCGGAATGCCAGCTCCAGCGCGACCACGCCGATGCTGAGCATGACGACGAGCTCCATCATAAAGGTGTTGGTAAAGGCGATGCGCAGGATGCTCATCGTCGCTTCGCGGAAGCCGAGGCTGCTCCGCTCGATCGCCTCCTCCTGCGCCTTGACGCGGCCATACAGCTTGAGCGACACCAGCCCTTGCAGCGCATCCAGGAACGCCCCGGAAAACTGCGAGAGCTGCTCGAACTTCTCCTCTGACTGCGTCTTGGTGCGCAAGCCGACCAGGATCATAAAGATTGGGATAAACGGTGCGGTCACCAGCATGATCACCCCGGAGGGCCAATGCTGAGTCATGACGACGATCAACAGCATCAGCGGGATCAACGCGGTCTCGACCCTGCGCGGCAAGTATTGGCTAAAGTAGCTATCCGCCTCGTCGACGGCGTCCATGACGAGACTGACCTTGCCTCCGGTCTGACCGGAGAGCGCGGCCGGGATCGATGCGCGGGACAGCCTGCGAATGACCGTCTGCCGGATCGCCGTCTTCGCTCGTCGGGCGATGCCCAGCCCGACGCGGCCATTGATATAACCGAGCAGCGCTCGTAGCCCGATCACCGCTCCGAGCCCGCCGAGCAGCGCCGCGATCGTGGCGAAGGCCGCCTCGTCGACGAAGATCCGGCTGACGACTGTCGCGACGAGCGCCGCTTGGGCGATAATCGCCGCTCCGAGCAGCAGCGAGCACAGGGCCAGGAGCAGCAGGGAACGGCGATGGGCGGCAGTTTGAGCCGAGAGAAAGCCTGGTTTGCGTTTCATACCGATTCCCTCCTGTCAGCGTTAGGGTTTACTTTTTGCCCTTGACATAATCCGCGTCGAACAGGAACAGCTTGAACACGAGCACCAGCGACGGGATGAGCAAGCATAGTCCGCCGATGAAAGCCGCCACCAGCGCGATGCCCATCGACTCATGCGTCGCCCCCTCCTGGATCGTGATGAACGGATCGAGGATAAACGGGTAATGCCCGATCCCGTAAGCAAAAAACGCGCACAGGAACTGCAGCATGACGAAGATAAACGCCAGTCCGTACCGTCGCCCGGCATTGAGCAGCCATACGGCGGCCATGAAAAACGCAACCGAGAGGCCAAGCAGCCACCAGAGATCCATCATACTGTCAAAGTGGCGCTCATTGTGCTGACCGAGGAAAATAAACGCCGTCAGCGCGGCGATAATCGTCGGCGTGCTCCAGAAAAGCGCATAGGTGCGCAACAGCTTGAGCGCTGGCTGGTCGTCGGCTCGGGACGCATAGAACGTCAGGAACGCCGAGCTGATGAACAGCACCGAGACAATCGCCAGCGCGACGATGCTCCAGGATAACGGACTCGTAAACAGTGTAAAATATTCAAGCGAGACGACGTTGCCGGTCTCGACGATAAATCCGCCCTCCGACAGTGTCAGCGCAACCGACAGCGAGGCCGGAATCAACAGACCTGTCGCGCCATAGAGGAACAGATAGACGATATTCTCCTTGGACCCGTAGTTCTCAAATGCATAAAAGGAGCCGCGGATCGCCAGCAGGATGATGGCAATGCTCCCCGGGATGAGCAGCGCCGACCCGTAATAATGGGCGGTGTCCGGAAAAAAGCCGATCATGCCTACGAAGAAGAAGACGAAAAACACGTTCGTAATCTCCCAAACCGGCGACAGATAGCGCGAGATCAGGCGGTTAATCAGATGGTCCTGCTTGGTCAGCCGGGCGTAGAAGGCGAAGAAGCCGGCGCCAAAATCGACCGAAGCCACGACCAGATAGCCGTACAAAAAAATCCACAGTACCGTAATGCCGACAAGCTCGTAACTAATCATCGCTCTCTCACCCTCTTCCCTGCGCTTCGATGTATTTCTCCAGCTCCGCCTCGGCAGGGTTGTTGCGGAAGAGACGCCGCAGCACAACCGCCGACAGGACGCCAAGGACGATATAGAGCGCCAGGAAGACGAAGAACAAACCTACGACATTAGGCGAGGACGTGGCAGCTTCCTCGACGCGCATATAGCCCCGGATAATCCACGGCTGCCGTCCGACCTCGGCGTAAAACCAGCCCAACTCGACTGCGAGGAAGGCGAGCGGCGCGCAGATAACGATGCCCCGCATCAGCCAGGCGTTGTAGAGATGTCGCTTCTTCTTCCAGAAGCGAAGCAGGAAGAACAGCGCAGCGATGCCCAGTATAACGAAGCCAAGGCTGACCATCAGGTCGAACAGATAGTGCGAGACGAGCGGCGGCCATTCATCCTGAGGGAACTCATTCAGTCCCTTCACCTCCGCGTTGAAGTCGCCGAAGCCGAGGAAGCTGAGCGCATTGGGAATGCGGATCGCGCCGGTCGGCTCCATCGCGTCATTCAGCCAGCCGAACACGAGCAAGTCTGCGCCGCTCTCGGTCTCGAAGTGCCATTCCGCCGCTGCTAGCTTCTCCGGCTGATGCTTGGCGAGGAACTTCGCCGAGACGTCGCCAGCGATGACGGTCAGGAAGCTGAATACGAGCACAACGGCCATCATCAGATGAAGTGATTTTTTGTAATAGACGGTAGCGCCCTTCTTGAGGATCATATACGCCGCAACCGCCGCCAGCAGCGCCGCCCCAGTCATATAAGCCGACGTCAGCACATGGAACACCTTGGACGGCGTCGCCGTGTTGAGCATGG
>Ga0160464_100786_pt1 | contig 17647 bp, 18 predicted proteins | sample HID1971I_E11MG_FD_108275 | JGI IMG/M metagenome (GOLD analysis project Ga0160464, IMG submission 108275) | Enriched millipede-associated microbial communities from UW Madison campus, WI, USA - HID1971I_E11 MG | ecosystem: Host-associated > Arthropoda: Insects > Digestive system > Unclassified ... | reverse complement strand
TCGAAATTCAACATATCGTGTAGAGATTCTCAGTGACACAAGCAGCACAGTGGCGCCACCTTAACCCTTTTTCCGGAACGTGCCAATGGTATTTCCGAAGGTTTCTCTATTTTCGTGACTGGCGGTGGTATTTACCGTCACCCTTGGCGGCGATCCGGGGCCCGGCCTCGCTGGCCGCGGCCTATAGACGGCAGTACATTCAGCAAGAAAACCCCTGCGGCCTTTGAACCCCAACGCCGGCCCCGGTAAGATGGCCCACAGTTTTTTCTACCTCGCTATTCAGGACACCGCCATGAGCATCAAATCGGACAAGTGGATTCGCCGCATGGCGCAGGAACACGGCATGATCGAGCCGTTCGTCGAGCGCCAGATTCGTGGCGAAGGCGACGAGCGGGTGATTTCGTACGGGGTTTCCAGCTATGGCTACGACGTGCGGTGCGCCGATGAATTCAAGGTGTTCACCAACATCAATTCGGCCATCGTCGACCCGAAGAACTTCGATGAAAAGAGCTTCGTCGACGTCAAGAGCGATGTGTGCATCATCCCGCCAAACTCCTTCGCCCTGGCGCGTACCGTGGAGTTCTTCCGTATTCCCCGTGACGTGCTGACCATCTGCCTGGGTAAAAGCACCTACGCGCGCTGCGGCATTATCGTCAACGTGACGCCGCTTGAGCCGGAATGGGAAGGCCATGTGACCCTGGAGTTCTCCAACACCACGACGTTGCCGGCGAAAATCTACGCCAACGAAGGTGTGGCGCAGATGCTGTTCCTGCAGTCTGACGAAGCTTGCGAAGTGTCCTACAAAGACCGCGCCGGCAAGTATCAGGGCCAGCGTGGCGTTACGCTTCCACGCGCTTGATCGAAAGCTCCTACCGGTAAAGGGAATTAGTCTGCGCAAAGTGACTCTATCTAGGTGTACTGCCTCGGCGCGTGCAAAACGCGCCGGGCCACGCTTGAGGAGTACCTTATGAAGATCGATCCGCGAATCAGCGCAGAACTTGCCCGGCTTGAACCCAACCAAATTGGCGTTCTGGCCTGGTCCCTGATGGCCAATCCCGCCCATGCAGGCGGCATTCCGGGCCAGCCCGAACCCGATTATCCACAGCCTACCGAACCCGGTGAGCCGACCCTGCCAGACGAGCCACCACCTGCACCTGTCGCCTGATACCCGGATGGCCGGTCAGCACTTCACTGAATCGGCCAGACCGCCTGATCGCCGATCACAAAGATTCGGTGGTCATCGCCCTGCTCCACGGCATACCCGCCCGTAAATGCGCCAAATGCTGGCAGCAGGCTGACCCGTCTGCCGATCTGGAAGCACGGTAGGCGCAGACGCTGGCGGCCTTTGCCGCGCAGGCGATACACCGGGTGCACATGCCCCGCCAGCACGTGATGGGTGGGGTGGCTGTCCGGTTCATGTTGCAGGGCGAAAGGGCCCATCAACAGCGGCTCAGGGACCACCTCGATCCTCAAGTCCGTAGGCGGGTCGCCCGCACGTTTATCGTGATTGCCGCGAATCAGGGTCATGACCAGGGTCGGATTGCGTGCACGCCAGGCTCGGATCGCGCTGAGGGTGCCACTGGCGTGTGAGCCTGGACCATGGAGAAAGTCACCGAGAAAGATCAACTGCGAGCAAGGCAGGGCCGCTAACAGGTTGTCCAGCCGTTGCAGATTGGCGGTGGTGGTGCCCTGGGGCACAGGTTGCCCGAGGCTGCGGTAGGCCGATGCCTTGCCAAAATGCGCATCGGCAACCAGCAGGCACTGACGGGCTGGCCAGTACACGGCCTTTTCCGCCAACAACCACAGCTCTTCGCCTTCCAGTGTCAGTGCACAATGCATCACCCAATTCCTTTGTCTGCGACTTTCTCCAGGTCCTTGACCATCCGCGCAATGCGCTCCGAGAGTTTTTCCGAACTCATGCTCTCGCGCATGCGTTCTACCAGCAGCGGGAAGGCCAGGGGCGTAGGCCGCTGGATCAGGTGCAGATCCAGCTTCAGCGCCGATAAATGGCTTAAGGTCTGCTCCAGCCGACGAATATCCAACTCATCGCGCAGCACTTCTTCCCCGGCCTGGGCCAGCAGCAGGTTCTGCGGGTCATATTGCTTGAACACTTCAAAGAACAGACCGCTGGACGCTTGCACCTGCCGCGTACTCTTCGGTGCGCCAGGATGGCCGGCAAATACCAGCCCGGCGATCCGCGCAATTTCGCGAAAGCGGCGCAAGGCCAGCTCGCCGGCATTGAGGCTGGCGGCCACGTCGTTGAGCAAGTGCTCGGGGCTCAGCAACGCTGCATTCAGCAACCTTGGCCAGTGCACCTCGGTAGCGCTCAATAGCTCCAGCCCATAATCATTCACGGCAATCGAAAAGGTCAGCGGCTGCTGTTGGCTGACGCGCCACGCCAGCAAGCTCGCCAACCCCAAGTGCACCTGGCGCCCGGCGAAGGGATAGAGAAATAGATGCCAGCCCTCCCGCGATTGCAGCCTTTCAGCCAGCAAATTCTCGCGTGTGGGCAGGCCGGACCAGCGCAGCTGGGTTTGCAGCAACGGTTGTACCGCCTGCATCTCCGGGCCTTCAAAGTGCCCCTGTGCCGCGGCGTCAAAACGCTCGATCACCGCCTGGGCCAGCTCGTTTGAAAGCGGCATGCGCCCGCCATTCCAGCGCGGCACGGCGGCTTTTTTGGCGTTACTGCGGCGCACATAGGCGGTCATGTTTTCCACCCGTACCAACTCCAGCAAGCGCCCGGCGAACAAGAAGCCATCCCCCGGCTTGAGCCGGGCAATAAAGCCCTCCTCGACACTGCCCAGGTGCTTGCCGCCGCCGCCTTTGCTCCAGAATTTCAGCTGGATACTGGCATCGCTGACGATGGTCCCCACGCTCATGCGATGGCGACGCGCCAGGCGTGCGTCCGGGACACGCCAGATGCCGTGCTCGTCGGGCTCTACACGGCGGTAATCCGGGTAAGCCGTCAGTGACAGGCCGCCATGGCGTACAAACCCCAAGGCCCAGGTCCAGTCAGCCTCGCTGAGATCGCGGTAGGCCCACGCGCCGCGCACTTCCGCCAGCAATGCATCCGGGGTAAATCCGCCGCCCAGGGCCATGCTGACCAGGTGTTGTACAAGCACATCCAGCGGTTTGTGCGGCGATTCCCGCGCTTCGATGCGCCGTTGGGCAATCGCCTCCTGGGCCGCCGCGGCTTCCACCAGTTCCAGGCTGTGTGTCGGCACCAGTGTCACCCGTGATGGCCGCCCGGGCGCATGGCCGGAGCGCCCGGCGCGCTGCATCAGCCGCGCCACGCCCTTGGCGGAACCGATCTGCAGCACCCGTTCTACCGGCAGGAAGTCCACGCCCAAGTCCAGGCTTGAGGTGCACACCACCGCCTTGAGCTGGCCGTCTTTCAAGGCGCGCTCCACCCAGTCCCGGGTTTCCCGCGATAACGAGCCGTGGTGCAGGGCAATCAATCCCGCCCAGTCCGGGCGGGCGTCGAGTATCGCCTGATACCAGATCTCCGATTGTGCCCGGGTATTGGTAAACACCAGGCAACTGCTGCTGGCCTCCACCTCGGCGACCACTTGCGGCAACATCTTCAAGCCAATATGCCCCGCCCAGGGAAAACGCTCGGTGACGGGCGGCAGCAAGGTGTCGACCCTCAATTCCTTGGCCGTTTGCCCCTGTAGATTGACCCCGCCACCCTGTGGGACCAGCACCTCCAACGCGTGGGCCTGGTTGCCCAAGGTCGCCGAGATGCCCCACACCATCAGCTCAGGATGCCAGCGCCGCAAGCGTGCCAGGGCCAGTTGCAACTGCACGCCGCGCTTATTGCCGATCAGCTCGTGCCATTCATCCACGATCACCATGCGCAGGTGCGCCAGGCTCGTCTCACTGTCGGCCCGTGCGAGCATCAGCGTCAGGCTTTCCGGGGTGGTGACCAGAGCGGTGGGTTGGCGGCGGGTCTGGCGTGCGCGCTCGCTGCTGCTGGTGTCGCCGGTACGCAGGCCCACGCTCCAGGGAATTTGCAGGGCGTCCAAGGGTGCCTGCAGGGCACGTGCGGAATCGGCAGCCAAGGCACGCATCGGCGTGATCCACAGCACCGTCAGCGGTTCAGCGGGTGGCTTGCGCTTGCCGGTAGCGGGCGGGCGGGTGATGGCGAAACGGTTGAGGGCGGCGAACCACAAGGCATAGGTTTTACCTGCACCGGTACTGGCATGCAGCAGCCCTGACTGGCCAGCCTTGACCGCTGCCCAGACGTCTTTCTGAAAGGCGAACGGTTTCCAGCCTTTGGCGGCGAACCATTGTTTGGCGAAATCGTGGGTTTTTGCCATTCGGCAACTGACGCTCTGGAGGGCTTAGTTCAAAGACCCTTAAGGCTGTGCTGACGTTCCAACTGTAGGAGCGGGCTTGCCCGCGACAAAAGCTCAGGCGCCGCGTTTAATCTGGATGCCCGCGTTATCGTTGACGATTTTCGCGAGCAAGCTCGCTCCTACTTCAAATTGCCACTCAGAAACTGCTGCAGGCGCTCGCTTTTCGGATTGCCCAGCACATCCTCGGGGGTGCCTTGCTCTTCCACCAGGCCCTTGTGCAGGAACAGCACCTGGCTTGAGACCTTGCGCGCAAAGCTCATCTCGTGAGTCACCATGATCATGGTGCGGCCTTCCTCGGCCAGGCCCTGGATCACCTTCAACACTTCACCCACCAGTTCCGGGTCGAGGGCCGAGGTGGGTTCATCGAACAGCATCACCTCAGGCTCCATCGCCAGGGCGCGGGCGATGGCTACCCGCTGTTGCTGGCCGCCAGACAGGAACGCCGGGTACTGATCGGCTACACGTGCCGGCAGCCCGACCTTGTCCAGATAGCGGCGGGCGCGGTCTTCGGCGTCTTTCTTGCTGCACCCCAGCACGCGGCGCGGGGCCATGGTGATGTTTTCCAGCACGCTCATATGGCTCCACAGGTTGAAGTGCTGGAACACCATCGCCAATCGTGTGCGCAGGCGTTGCAGCTCGGCATCGTCGGCCACGCGCATGCCGTGGCGGTCGCTGACCATGCGGATCGTCTGGCCGTCCAGGGTCATGGCGCCATCGTTGGGGGTTTCCAGGAAGTTGATACAGCGCAGGAAGGTGCTCTTGCCCGAGCCACTGGCGCCGATCAGGCTGATCACATCACCGGTCCTGGCCTTGAGCGACACACCTTTGAGCACTTCATTGTCGCCATAGCTTTTATGCAGGCCTTCAACGGTCAGTTTGTACATGGGGCGTGCATCCTCAAGGCGAAAGTAGATAGCCGCTGCGGTAGGCCTGCGTGCCGGCGATATGGCTGATGACCATCCCGGCAGTGGCCATGCGCCGCAGCGAACGGGCGTAGAGCAGGCCGGCGTGCTGGCAATGCACGGGCGTTACGCGGTCGGTAATGGGGTCGATGATTTCGGCGATCAGTTGCCCGGCCTCTAGGTATTGACCCGGCAAGGCGCTGAACACCAGCAAGCCGCCCACCGGAGTAGTCACCGGTTCCACGCCCGCCAATGGAGTGGCCGGGTAGGCCAGGGCAGGCAGGGGGGCGACGTCGCCGGTGATGGCGCCGAAGTGGATCAGGTAATCGATGATGGCCTGGCAGTCCGACGCAGCGAGGCCATGAGTGACATCGCCTTGGCCGCGCAACTCGACGGTCACCGACAAGCTGCCCATGGGAATCGGGAAGCGCTCGCCGAAGCGTTGCTGCAACTGCCACCACACCAGAGTGAAACACTCATCAAAGGACTGCCCGCCAGAGTCGGTGGCCAGCAAGTTGGCCTGCGAGCCGAGGTAACGCGCCAAGGGTTCCACTCGCGGCCAGCCCTGTGGCGTGGTGTACAGGTGCGCGACGGCTTCGAAGTCGCAATGCAGGTCGAGCACCAAGTCGGCATCACAGGCCAGGTGTTGCAGCACCAGGCGTTGGGATTGCAGCTGGGTCTGGGGCGTCTGCGCGGCCAGGGCGTTGGACAAGGCTGTGCGGATCAAGTGGATATTGTGTTGGGGATCATCGCCCAAGCGCTCTTCGATTTGGTCGCCGACCGCTTCGCTGAGGTCGACAAACAAACGATTGAAGTTCTGCCCGCTTTCCAGCTCGTAGCGGCCCAAGGGGATGTCCATCAACACTTGTTCGAGGCCCACCGGATTGGCGACAGGCACCAGCACGATTTCGCTGCGCAAGCGTCCGGCTGCCGCCAGCTCTGCCAGGCGCGCCTTGAGGTGCCAGGCCACCAGCATGCCCGGCAGTTCATCGGCATGCAGGGAGGACTGGATATAGACCTTGCCCGCGGCCTGTTCCGGGCCGAAGTGAAAACTGTGCAGTTGCCGCGCCGTGCCCGGCACCGGCGCGATCAGGTCATGTTGCTGATGTCGCATGCAGGCTCCTTAGTGGCTCGGCCCGAGGAAGGCCAGCCAGCGGCGCTCCGCCAGGCGGAACAGGCCGACCAGGGTAAAGGTCACCGCGAGGTAGATCAGCGCGGCGATGCCGAACGATTGAAAGGTCATGAAGGTGGCGGAGTTGGCGTCCCGTGCCACCTTGAGGATGTCCGGGATGGTCGCGGTAAACGCCACCGTGGTCGAGTGCAGCATCAGGATCACTTCATTGCTGTAGTAGGGCAACGCGCGGCGCAGTGCTGAGGGCATGATCACGTAGGCGTACAACTTCCAGCCGCTGAGGCCGTAGGCCTTGGCCGCCTCGACTTCGCCGTGGGCCATACTGCGGATCGCCCCGGCGAAAATCTCCGTGGTGTAGGCGCAGGTGTTGAGGGCGAAGGCCAGAATGGTGCAATTCATTGCATCGCGAAAGAACGCATCCAGCACCGGCTGAGCACGCACTGCCGCGATGCTGTAGATGCCGGTGTAGCAGATCAACAATTGGATATAGAGCGGCGTGCCGCGAAACAGGTAGGTGTAGAACTGCACCGGCCAACGCACCAGGCGCTTGCGCGAGACGCGGGCGATGGACAGCGGGATCGACACCAGGAAACCGATGACGAGGGCAGCACTGAGCAGCCACATCGTCATGGCCAGGCCGGTGATGTGCTGGCCGTCGCTGTAAAGGAAGGGGCGCCAGTATTCCTGCAACAGTTCGATCATCGCACTGCCTCCCGGGCGCCTGCGGAGTAGCGACGTTCAAGCCGACGCAAGACAAAATTGGAGGCGCTGGTGATCAACAGGTAGATCAGCGCGGCGAGTACCAGGAAATAGAACAGTTGATAGGTACTCTTGCCCGCGTCCTGGGCTGCTTTCACCAAGTCTGCCAGACCGATGATCGACACCAGCGCGGTGGCCTTGAGCATCACCATCCAGTTATTGCCAATGCCCGGCAGGGCAAAGCGCATCATCTGCGGGAAGGTCACGTAGCGAAACCGCTGACCGCGCTTGAGCCCGTAGGCGGTGGCGGCTTCCAGCTGGCCGCGGGGCACGGCGAGGATCGCGCCGCGAAATGTTTCGGTGAAATAGGCGCCGTAGATGAAACCCAGGGTAATCACTCCGGCGCTGAAGGGGTCGATCTCGATGTATTCCCATTCCATAAAGTCGGTCAGGCCAGTAAGCCAGGTTTGCAGGCTGTAAAAAATCAACAGCATCAGCACCAGGTCGGGCACCCCGCGAATCAATGTGGTGTAAAGCTGGGCGGGGATGCGCAGTAATGCCAGGCTGGACAGCTTGGCGCTGGCGCCGAGCAGGCCGAGCAAGACGCTGACGGCCAGGGACAGCACCGATAACTTGATGGTCATCCAGGTGCCTTGCAGCAACAGCGGGCCGAAACCCTTCAAGCTGAACGCGCTCAGCCCGAGGGTTTGCAACAGATCTTCGAACATAAATCAGGACCTATGGCGATAGAAAAGCGCCCCTCCCGAGGAAGGGCGCCCCAGGCATTATTTGCCGCTGTACAGGTTCAGATCGCCGAAGTGTTTTTTCTGAATGGTGGCGTAGGTGCCATCATCGTGTAACGCTTTGATACCTTTATCCAAAAGGGCCTTCAGCTCAGTGTTACCTTTTTTGATACCGATGGCGGTTTTCGAGGGCAGCAACGGGTCATCGATGGCTGCGCTGACTTCGTAGCCGGCGCCCGCTGGCGACTTGAGAAAACCCAATTCAGCTTGCAGCATGTCCTGCACGGAAGCATCGAGGCGCCCGGAGGTCAGGTCGGCGTAGACCTGATCCTGGTTGGCGTAGGCCTTGGTGGTCACCCCGGCTTTATCCAGCACGGCCTTGGCGTAGGCTTCCTGGATGGTGCCTTGCTCGTAGCCTACGGACTTGCCCTTGAGGGATTCAGGTGTCGAATACCCTGCGCCTTTTTTGAACACCAGCGAGGTGGGGCCGGAGAACAGCTCGTTGGAGAAGTCGATCGCCTTCTCGCGCACTGGCGTCACGGTCATGGAGGAAATCACGCCGTCGAACTTGTTAGCTTTCAGGCCCGGAATCATGCCGTCGAAGTCGCTTTCGACCCACTTGCATTTGACCTTCAGCTCCGCACAGATCGCATTGCCCAGGTCGATATCGAAGCCCACCAGGCTGCCGTCGGCGGCTTTGGATTCGAACGGTGCATAGGAGGGGTCGACACCAAAACGCAATTCCTTGTATTCCTTGGCGCTGGCAACACCAGCAGCCATGCACAGAGCCAGTGCAGAAAGGGTCAGCAATGCTTTTTTCATTAGGTAATCCCTGGAAACCAAGATAAGCGCTTTTGGCGCGTTTAGAACTGTTACTGAGCGGTGTCAGACGGATCACAAGTAGCAATTTCTGCACCATAGTTCCGGATGGGCTTTTTAAAAGGTGGGATAAGGCAAATCGGAGTGTAGGAGATGCCCGAAAATGAGCATCAGAAAATGGGTGCACTGTTTCAGGTCGTATGGAGATTCCAATGTGGGGCTTGCTCCCACAGGGATTTATGTCAAATCAGTAGGTCTTGTAGTGTGGCAAGGTTGTCAGCCTCTTCCACCGTCTTGTCCTGACGCCAGCGCAACATGCGCGGAAACCGCACCGCAACCCCGCTCTTGTGCCGCTTGGACAGGGCGATACCCTCAAAGCCCAGTTCAAACACCATGCTTGGCGTCACGCTGCTGACCGGGCCGAATTTTTCTACCGTGGTTTTACGCACGATGGCGTCCACCTTGCGCATTTCCTCGTCGGTCAACCCGGAGTACGCCTTGGCGAACGGCACCAGGGTGCGCTCGCTGCCCGGCGGGCCATCCCACACCGCGAAGGTGTAGTCGCTGTACAGGCTGGCGCGCCGGCCATGGCCGCGCTGGGCGTAGATCAATACGGCGTCGACGCTGAAGGGGTCGACTTTCCACTTCCACCACAGGCCCATGTCCTTGGTGCGGCCCACGCCATAGAGGCCTTGGCGATCCTTGAGCATCATGCCTTCGACACCAAGGCTGCGGGAGGCTTCGCGCTGCTCGGCCAACGCTGCCCAGGTTGGCCCCTCGAGCAGCGGTGAGGGCAGCAATACGGGTTGGTTGCACTCAGCGATCACGCGTTCCAGCTGTGTACGACGCTCAGCCTGGATATGGTTGCGCCAGTCATCGCCCTGAAATTCCAGCAGGTCGTAGGCGAGCACTGCAACCGGAGCATCCTCCAGGACTTTTTTGCTCAGGGTCTTGCGGCCGATCCGCTGTTGCAGCAATGCAAAGGGTTGCACCGAGTCTTTCCACACCACGATTTCGCCATCGATCACCGTGCCGTCGGGCAGGCCACTCACCAGGCTGTGCAGCTCGGGGAAACGCTCAGTCACCAACTCTTCACCCCGGGACCAGATCCACAGACGCCCCTCACGCTTGACCAGTTGCGCGCGAATGCCATCAAACTTCCATTCCACCTGCCAATCGGCGGGCGAACCGAGCAGCGTGTCGAATTGCTCCACCGGTTGCGCCAACCCATGGGCCAGAAAAAACGGATACGGCTGCCCACCTCGTTGCGCATGCTCGTCGGACGATTCGGCAGCGATCAGCTTGAGATAGCCCGCAGGCGTCGGGCGATTCGATAAATCGGTGTAGCCCACCAACCGCTGGGCCACGCGCTTGCTATCGAGGTCGGCCATGGTGGCAAGCGCGCGGGTGACCAGCAGTTTGGACACGCCGACGCGAAAGCTGCCGGTGATCAGCTTGATACACACCATCAGGCTCGGCTGGTCCAACTGCGCCCAGAGGGCCGGCAGCCGTTCGGCCAGGTCCATGGGCGAAAGCCCGCGCAGGGGCAGCAATTTGTCTTCCAGCCACACGGCCAGGCCGTCCTCGGAGCTGTAGGTGGATTCGGGTAGGAGCAGGGAAATCGTCTCGGCCAAGTCACCCACTGACTGGTAGCTCTCCTCGAACAGCCAGGGTTCGATGCCGGCCGCTTCGGTGGCCATGTCCCGTAGCAGGCGCGTGGGCACCAGTTGCCGCGGCCGTCCACCGGAGAGGAAGTACACCGCCCATGCAGCATCTGCTGGCGGCGCTTGCAGGAAGTAGGCTTGCAGCGCCGCGAGCTTGGCATTGCTGGAGGTGGTGGCGTCGAGGTTGGCGTACAACTCGGCGAAGGCTTTCATGCCGTAGCCTCTTCTTCGTCATCACCGTACTCGGTGGTGAAACCCTGAGCATCCAAGCCTTTTTCCCGCAGATGACGTACCAGCACGCCGACCGAGCCGTGGGTAACCATTACCCGTTCGGCACCGGTTTGTTCGATGGCCCATAACAGCCCGGGCCAATCGGCGTGGTCCGACAGCACAAAGCCACGGTCCACGCCACGCCGTCGACGGGTACCACGCAGACGCATCCAGCCACTGGCGAAGGCGTCGCTGTAGTCGCCGAAGCGGCGCATCCAAGTGCTGCCGCCGGCGGAGGGCGGGGCGATGATCAGTGCTTGGCGTAACAGCGGGTCGGTCTTCTTGAAATCGCCGGCGTACAGCGTCTCGGGAATGTAGACGCCGGCTTCACGGTAGACCCGATTCAAGGGCTCGACTGCGCCGTGGCTGAGGATCGGGCCGATACTGGCGTCGAGGCCATGGAGAATGCGCTGGGCCTTGCCGAAGGAATAACAGAACAACACGCTCGCCTTGCCGTTGGCGATATTGGCCCGCCACCAGTCGTTGATCCCCGCGAAAATCTGCGCCTGGGGCTGCCAGCGGTAGATCGGCAGGCCGAACGTAGATTCGGTGATAAAGGTATGGCAACGCACCGGTTCGAACGGCGCGCAGGTGCCATCGGGTTCGACTTTGTAGTCGCCGGACGCCACCCAGACTTCGCCCTGGTATTCCAGGCGGACCTGGGCCGAACCGAGCACATGCCCGGCAGGATGAAAGCTCAAGGTCACGCCGTGATGCTCCAAGCGTTCGCCGTAGGCCAGTGTTTGCAGGTTGATGTCCTGGCCCAGGCGCCAGCGCAGGATACCTTCGCCGGGCGCGGCGGCCAGATAATGCTGGTTGCCGGTGCGCGCGTGGTCGCCGTGGGCGTGGGTGATCACGGCGCGCTCCACCGGGCGCCAGGGGTCAATATAGAAATCACCTGCAGGGCAATAGAGGCCTTCGGGGCGGGCGATGACGAGGTCCATGGGGTTGCCGTGGGCGATGGGCTTGTTAGTTATGAGGAGGGGCTGGGTGTAGAAGTTCTATCTGAATGCATGGGATCCAAATGTGGGAGGGGGCTTGCTCCCGATAGCAGTACTTCAGTCAATGAATGTGTTGACTGTCACACCGCTATCGGGAGCAAGCCCCCTCCCACATTTGGATTCGGTTTCTGCTGGGGAAAACCGGGTTACTTGCCAGGCGTCAGGGTCAGCCTTGTCTTGCCATACACCTTTTCAAAGTTTTGCGGCTGCATCGGGAAGCTCAGGTATTGCGCCTTGAGCGATGGGTCGATGCCGTTGGCATAGTTCGGGCTCGCCGGGTTGCCTGACTGGCCGATGCCACCCTGGCCCAGCATTGGTTCCGCTATGCCGAAGTCGATGATCATGCGCAATGCCGGCACCTGGGTGGTGTTGAAATCCTGGCCCCAGCTGTATGGCGCCGGGTTCAGGGTGTTGTGGTCGCCACCGCTGGCAAGGGGGCCGCGGATAACCTGGCCGTTAGTGTTTTTCCAGCGGGTGCTGTGCAGCTTGCCCCACTGCCAGGCCTTGTGATCGGCGCCCAGTTGGCTGTCGCCGGTGCTGATGGCGGCGGCGAGGGTGCGGGCCAGGATCGCGGGTTTGTCTTCTTTTTGCTGTGTGCGCGTGTCGTCCCAGAATGGGCTGTCTTCACGCCCCAGCAAATGATCGGCGACGGCCGAGTAGGACAGGCTGGCATTGCTGACGAAGGCGCTCCAGCTGGCGCTGTTTTCAGGGCCGAGTTTGTCGAGGAAGATCTGTTTAGCACTTTCCTGCAGGAACAACTCGTAAATTGCTGCGTCAGCCGAAGTTGGCGCAAGACGGCCATCGAAGGCCAGCAGGCGGTCCAGTGCTTCGCGAGCCTTGGCGCGATCCGTCGCCGGGAGGGCGTCGATGGCCTGCTTGAGCGGCTGGGCCATGCCTGGCGCCTGGAACATGCCCTTGAGCTTGGCGGCGAAAGTGGTGGTCTGGTCGTATTGCATGGCGATCAGGCTGCGGCTGTCATGCTTGCCGGCATTGGCCAGTTGCGCCAGGCGCTCGCTACGTTCCGGTGCGTCCCAGGAGTTGGACAACTGCATGCCGTAGCCACGTGGCGCAGTACGCTGGTTGGCGGTGCCGATCCAGCCTTGGGCCGGGTCCTGGTCGTAGGGGTGCAGCATCGCATCGGCGTAGCCGTCCCAGTCAAAGCGCGTATCCCAGCCCGGCGACGGCAACAGGCCTTCGCCTTCGCGGCGGTTGGGGAAGCGGCCGGTGACCTGCCAGCCAATATTGCTGGCGTCGGCGAAAATCATGTTCAACGCGATGGCGCGGATCTCACGGGTGGCATCCGACGCCTTGCCAGCGTTTTGCGCACGGGACAGGTCGAAGAACGCATCCAGGCTCTTGTCGTCCTTGAGGTTGGCGGTTTGCAAGGCCAGGCCAAGCCCGCTGGTGAGCGCCTGGCTGCTGTTGAGCATTACGCCGTGGCGTGTTTCATACACCACTTCGCGAATCGAGCGCTGACCCTTGATGAAGAAGGTTTCGTTGCGCACGCCAGCCGGTAGCCATTTGCCGTTGTTCTCGTAGTACAACGCGCTGCCCTGGCGCTTGACCTTCTCCAGGAACAGGTCCTGGGTGTCGCCCTTGACCGCGCTCATGCTCCACGCAACCTTGCCGTTGAAGCCGGACAGCAGGGTCGGCAGGCCGGCGATCGAAGCCCCGACGGCCTGGTATTTCGGCGCACGAATCTGCACGTAGCTCCACGGTGACGGCGCTTGCGGCTGGGCGGCGATATCATTGGCCAATAGGCTCTTGCCGCTGCGGCTGCGTTGCGCACCGATGGCCCAGTTGCTTGACGTGGTGATCGCCAGCGCGTTGAGGCTGTTCAATTGCTGGCTGACTGTGTCCAGCGTGGCGAGGCCGGTGATCTGACCCAGATTCACGCCCTTGAGCTTGTCGGCTTCGGCCTGCGGGATCGCTTCGTCCGGCGCACTCGGAGTGAGCCAGGCGAGTTTGTTTATGCCGACTTTTTGCGCCAGCACCAGGGACGAAATTTCTTCCTGCAGGTTGCCTGACTGGCTGAAATTCAGCAGGCAGAACAGCAGCGCCGAATCTTCCGGCTTCCAGTATTCCGGTTTGTAGCCGCTCTGGGCCAGGTCCGCCGGCAGTTTGTCGCGATAGCGGAACAGGTAGGCATTGACGCCCCGGGCATACACCTCAAAGAAACGCTTGAGGCGCGGCGACGAGGCGCTGTACAGCTCGCCGGCGCTTTTCTTGAGGTTGACCGCACGCATGAAACGGTCGACATCCAGCACTTGCGGGCCGGACATTTCCGCCAGGCGACCCTGGGCCAACAGACGCAGGGTGACCATCTGGGTGATGCGATCGCTGGCGTGGACGTAACCGAGGCTGAACAGTGCGTCATGGAAGGTGTTGCTTTCGATCAGCGGCATGCCCTGGGCATTGCGGCGCACCGATACATTTTGTGCCAGGCCTTTGATCGGCTGTACGCCTGCAACGGGGGGAAGGGTGTCCTGGGTGCTCTGGAGCTGGCAACCGGCCAGGCCCAAGGCACTGGCCACTGCCGCGGCAACGCCGAACCGGGGAAGAAAATGTAAGAGGGCTGGCGAGGCCATGGCAAAGCTCCTGCGGGGGGTAGCGTCAGTAAAGGCGCTACGTTAGTGAGCGCGGCGAAACGACGCAAGCAGGAGTTGTGTAATTGCGTAAGCGCTCAAGCTGTGTGCAAATCAATGTGCGAGGGGGCTTGCTCCCGATTGCGGTGAATCAGTCAGCTCATCTGTAGCTGACACTGCGCAATCGGGAGCAAGCCCCCTCCCACATTTTGGTCTTCAGCGTGGCTTATGCGCCATGGCACTTCTTGAATTTCTTCGCGCTGCCGCACGGGCAAGGATCGTTACGACCCACATCCTTCAAGGCATTGCGCACGGGCTCCTGGTGAGCGTGGCCGCAGTTGGGGCCGTGGACATGGCCGTGGTCGTGATCATGGTGCTCATGATCGTGGTTGCAGTCAGGACCATGGACATGGGGTTGCTGAGTCATCGATGTTGCTCCGGAATAAAATCGCCGGGGATTATCTCGCCATTGTGCGCGACCTGCACGTCATTACCGATGAATAATCCGGTTTTCAGTTCGCCTTCCAGACGATAAGGCACGGGCTGGTCGGGATTTTTCAGCATCTGTACCACGTCACGCACCTGCGGCCAGAGGTTGGTGCGTACCGAAACCCGGAAGAACTTATGACTGCGCGGCGGTACGGTCAGCCATTCGTTGGACTCGCCCTCGGTCAGCAGCAGGTTGCCCAGGCTGATCTTATAGACCAGGCCACGCACCGTCAGGTCGGCGTCGTCGCGGTTGTCTACGCGAAAGTACAGCTTGAACTTCTGCTCCAGCAGCTTGGCCCGCACCACTTCGACCTTGACCAGGGACACGTGGGGCGGAGGCGAATCGTCTTCGAACCACGACGCGCAGCCGGTGAGGCCCAGGGTCAACGCCAGCATCAAGCTGTACATCCGAAGCATGGCGTTATCCCTTTCGAGTGATTAGAGGTAGCTGGAGCAACACTTCTTGAATTTCTGCCCACTGCCACACAAACATACATCATTACGTCCGATCGTCACGTCCACCGTCGGATCGATGAAGTACCAGCGCCCATCATTCTGTACGAAAGATGATTGCTCTCGGTGGCTGTGTTCGCCGCTGCTGTCATGCCAGCGCGCGGTAAAGGTGACGAAGGCGTGTTCCGGCTGGCCGCCGAACACTTCTGAGCTTTCCACCTCAAGGCCCAACCAGGTGCTCTGGGCACTCCAGGCGGCGATGGCGTCGCGGTCCAGCCCGGCCTGTTGCGCGGGCAGGGTAGTGGCCACCAGGTAATCGACCAGGCCCAGCACATAGGCGCTGTAGCGCGAGCGCATCAACGCGCTCGCGCAGGGTGCCGGGTGGCCGGCGTGATAGTGGCCGCAGCAGGCATCCAGCAGATTGCCGCTGCCGCACGGGCAAATGGATGTACTCATCGGGTTACCACCAATACTTTCCGAAGTTTTCCGGGTTGGCCCAGAAGCGGGCGTTGAGCCAGTCCGGCACCTGTTTATAGGCAAGCAGATCATAGGTAAACAGCGTCAGGACCTGCTCATCGCGCTGGAAGTACTCGCCGGCTTGCAAGGCCAGGGAGAAGAAATCGGTTTCCTTCCAGGCGCAGGCGCCCAGGTCGACCAGCACGGCAATGCGGCTGGCATTGAGGTTGCGAATGCCGCCGAGCAAGGTCAGACCCTGCGCTTTTGACAGGTGCTCCAGGCAGTCGACTACCAACGCCAGGTCAAAACGCTGCGCCGCCAGTTCCGGCGGTAACGGCCCTGGCGCTGCCCGGAAAACCTGGGTGTCAGGGTGGGCCTGCTCAAAGGCATCCAGCGCCGGGAATTGGCTGGCGCCCACTAGCAGCAAGCGCTTTGGCCCTTGAAGATCAAGCAAGGCAGCCAAGGCTTGCTGGGGCGTACGGGAAGAAATTCCAGCGGTCATTGCAAATCCTCACATCAAGACCGTAGAGACTAGCGCGGCTGAGCGCGTGGGCCTAGCGCGCGGCGGTCGATACCTACCTGGCAGTAACCGTCTCATCGGAAGTTTTTTGATCCTTCACTGGCAAATCGCCTGTAGAAGTCGTTACTGTGCATCCAAAGAAAAATTTGAAAACACTCAGGAGCCCCATGATGCGTAAGGTTTTTCTGCTGGCCCTGTTGGTCAGCCCCGTTGCCCTGGCCCAGAGCGTCAGTGTCGAAACCAACTCGTTGATGCGCCTGCCCAGCAGCACCAGCGTGCTGCAACTGGAGCGCCTGGAGGTGGCGGACTACGGCACTTTGCTGATTCCGTCCACTATCAGCCAGGTCACGGTGGAGGAGCTGCACCTGGGGCGCGACGCACGCATCGCCATTGTCCCCGGCAATACTGCGCTGCAAATGCAAGTGCGCCAGGCGCAACTGGAGCACGGTAGCCAGATCACTTCACGCGGGGCCCCTGGCACACATGAAAAACCGGCCAAGGCTGGGCGTGACCTGATCTTGCGGATCAACGACCTTAGCGCTGAAGAATTGTCTGTGGATGCCCGCGGCGGGGCCGGTGCCCAAGGGTATGCGGGGCTCGATGGTGCCAACGGCGAGGACCCGGGATGTACGTGGGGTTCGGCTGGGCGCGGGGCCAACGGTGATAACGGCGGCGACGGCCTGCCGGGCGCTTCGGGGGCGAGTGTAAGGCTGGAGTTGCCGCAAGACTTTCCTGGCGACAAAATCAAGGTCTGGGTTGATGGTGGCGCCGGCGGTTTGGCCGGTATAGCGGGCAAACCCGGGAAGGGTGGGCAGTCGAAGGGGTGCCTGGTGTACCGTGCTGACGGCGGCGACAAAGGCCGGTCCGGGTTGGAAGGGCAGCCGGGGCCGGCTGGGCCTGCGGGGTCTGTGACCATTCAGCGGCTCTGAGTCGCCTGGTCTGACGCTATCGGGGGCAAGTCCAATCGTCGCACCGCCCCTCCCACATTTTGGAATGCATTCCAAAGTGTGGGAGGGGGCTTGCCCCCGATGGTGGCCTCAGGGCCGCCTCAGAACATCGGTCGAGCCGAAGCAATTGCCACCACTACCAACCCCACGATCAAATTAATTCCCACCAACCTGCGAATCTGCCCCAGCGCAGCCGCGCCCGCTGGCCAATCTTCGGCCGCTACTGCCTTGCGCAGCTCCGGGAATTTCAACGCCTGGATGCGGATAAACAGCGCCGTCATCACCAGATACAAACCCATCATCACTTGCACATAGCGCGGTGCAGTCTCAAATCCGTTGAAGCGCAGGTGCAAAAGGCCTATGCCGCTGATCGGCAAAACCAGCACTGTCACCCACACCCATACGAAAAAACGTTGAAACACATTCGCCCACAGCTTGAGCCGGGCGGGGCCCTCAAGGGCCGCCATGGCGGCGGGGCGCAGGATCATCCAGGCGAAAAACATACCGCCGACCCAGATCAGGGCAGCCAGTACATGCAGGGTGTAAGCGAAGCTAAACGCGGTCATTGTGGTACTCCGTTCTGCGCGGGATTAATTAGCGGGGTATGAT
>Ga0160464_100784_pt1 | contig 17665 bp, 20 predicted proteins | sample HID1971I_E11MG_FD_108275 | JGI IMG/M metagenome (GOLD analysis project Ga0160464, IMG submission 108275) | Enriched millipede-associated microbial communities from UW Madison campus, WI, USA - HID1971I_E11 MG | ecosystem: Host-associated > Arthropoda: Insects > Digestive system > Unclassified ... | reverse complement strand
GAGCTCGCACGTGCGCCGGAAATCGACGCCGCCTCGAACACCGTGGAGCCTCCCGCGGTCGTGGAACCGCCGGCGGTGATCCGTCCGCGAACTCACCCGATCACTCTGCCGACGGTCGATGTCGCCGAGCTCGGTGTCGCCGATCGTCTCGGACTCTCCGACGAAGACGACGAGGAAGTGGGCCCGACCTCATGAGAATCGGACTCATCCTGACCGAGGCCCTGGGTGGGCTGCGGCGGAACATCTCGATGGTGATCTCCGTCGTGCTCGTCACCTTCGTCTCCTTGACATTCGTAGGCGCCGCGATCCTCATGCAGGGGCAGATCGGCGTCATGCGCGGCTACTGGGCCGAGCGCGCCCAGGTGGCGGTGTACATGTGCTCCGCGGTGTCGGAATCCGAGACGTGTCTCGACGGCGCGGCGAGCGAGGAGCAGGTCGCCGCCGTCCGCGCACAACTCGAGGGCGACGCGCTCAAGCCGCTCATCAGCTCGATGACGTTCGACACCAAGGAAGAGACGTACGCCAAGCTCGTCGATCAGCTCGGCGCGGACCAGGCGAGCGTGCTCACGCCCGACCAGGCCTTCGAGGTGTTCTTCGTCACCATGAAGGACCCGGGTCAGTCTCAGGTGCTCGCCGAGGCCTTCAGCGGACAAGCCGGCGTCGAGCAGGTCAAGGACCAGCTGCAGTACCTGGAGCCGCTGTTCTCCGCGTTGACCGTGGCGACCTACATCGCGGTGGGAATCGCCGTGCTCATGCTCATCGCGGCCACTCTGCTGATCGGCACGACCATCCGGCTGTCGGCGTATGCGAGGCGCAAGGAGATCGGCATCATGCGCCTGGTCGGAGCGTCCAACCGCTTCATCCAGACGCCGTTCGTCCTGGAGGGCGTCTTCGCCGCCTTCCTCGGCTCGGCTCTGGCCAGCGCTGCGGTCGTCGCCGGTGTGCACTTCGGAGTGAACGGCTACCTGCGCGGGAGGGTTCCGTTCATCACGACCTGGGTGACGATGCAGGACGCGGCCCTGGTGGTCCCCGTCCTGATCGGCATCGGCGTGATCCTCGCCGCGCTCTCCGCCGGGTTTGCGATCCGACGCTGGCTGCGTACCTGATAGCCTGAAAGGCTGCTCGGTCGGAACGATCGATCGGGCTCATCACGGCAACAGGAGAGCATCATGCCCAGGGAACGCGGAGAGAAGGTCGTCGCGACCAATCGTCGCGCACGTCACGACTACACGATCGAGAAGTCGTACGAAGCGGGGATGGTGCTCACCGGCACCGAGGTCAAGTCGCTGCGCCAGGGTCGAGCCAACCTCAGTGACGGCTACGCGTTCGTCAAGGGCAACGAGGTGTTCCTCGACTCGGTGCACATCCCCGAGTACTCGCAGGGGCACTGGACGAACCACTCGGCCAAGCGCATCCGCAAGCTGCTGCTGCACCGCGAGGAGATCGCGAAGATCGCACACGCGGTCTCGGCCGGGGGATACACCCTGATCCCGCTGAAGCTCTACTTCTCCGACGGTCGCGCCAAGGTCGAGATCGCCCTGGCGAAGGGCAAGCGCGAATACGACAAGCGGCAGACCCTGCGCGAGCGTCAGGATACTCGCGAGGCCGATCGCGCCATGAGGCTGCGCAACCGCGTGGGGGAGTAGCCTCCGCCCGCCACGAGGCGACCCCTCGCGACGCCGCCCCTCGCGACGCGGCCCCTCACAGGCGCGGTTCGAAGCCGAAGACACGGCCGAGGAAGGTCAGCTCGCGCTCGAGGGCGTCGACGATGGTGTCCCCGCTTCGGAAACCGTGTCCCTCGGCGGGATACAGCACGTACTCGTGGTCGATGCCACGTGCCGCGAGTGCGTCGCGGATCGCCTCGGACTGCGACGGAGGGACGACTCGGTCCTCCCCGCCCTGCAGGAGCAGCACGGGGACCGCGATGCGGTCGGTGTGCGTGAGCGGCGAACGCTCGATGTACAGCTGCTCGTACTCGGGGAGCGGGCCGACCAGACCGTCGATGTACGACGCCTCGAAGTCGTGGGTCTCTGCTGCCAGCATGCGCAGGTCGGCCACCCCGTAGCGGCTGATCCCTGCCGCGAAGGTGCCCCCGCGGACCAGCGCCGACAGCACCGTCCACCCGCCGGCCGATCCGCCGCGGATCGCGATGCGGTCGGGGTCGGCGAGTCCGGCGTCCGCGAGGCCCCGGGCTGCGGCGATCACATCGTCGACGTCGACCACGCCCCACTGTCCGTCGAGACGTTCGCGGTACTCGCGGCCGTAGCCGGTGGATCCGCCGTAGTTCACGTCGAGCACGCCGATTCCCCGGCTCGTGTAGAACGCGATCGCCGCTGATGCCGCGCCGGTCACGTGTGCCGTCGGTCCACCGTGCACCAGCACGATGTAGGGCGGGAGCTCGTCGTCGGACACCGTCGTCTCCGGGTTGGCGGGTGGATAGGCGAACGCGTGCACCGCGCCATGGGGACCGTCGATCTTGATCGGCATCGCGGCGGGCATCCACAGCGGGTCGACCGGATCGCCGCCGCGCACCGCGACGACCTCTCCCGACCCGACGTCGACGCACCACAGGCCGGCCGCCGCGCGTGAGCCGTTCCCGGAGACGAGCACGCGGGTGCCGTCGACGGCGTCGATGCTCACGTGGCCATCACCCGGGAGGTCGATCACGCTCACACCGCCGTCGGCGTCGATCACGACGACCTCGTCGCGTCCGTTGGTGCGGACGGCGACGATACGGCCGTCTTCGAGCGGCTGATACCAGCGGTTCCCGAGCACCCAGAGCCCGTAGCCCGTGTCGGCCTCGGAAGGGGCGTGTGGCCGCGCCGGGCCGGCGGCGACCACCCCGTCGAGGGCGACGAGGTGCAGGGCCCACCGACCTTCGGGGTCGTCGGCGAAGACCAGTTCCGTGTCACTGAGCCACTCCGGTTGCAGAGCCGCCCGGGAGGGAATCGTGTGCGGCGTCCCGCCGTCGACGCGGACGACCTGCACCCGCGCGCCCTCCCACGGCATCCGTCCCCGGTCCCAGGCGACCCATGAGACACGCGTCCCGTCGGGGGAGAGGGCGGGATGGGCGAAGAACCCGTCCCCTTGGACGACCACCTTGATCGCGGAGGCGTCCTCGGCGGCGGACCCGTCGAGCGGGATCTCGACGATCGCGCGGAGATGCGGCGTGGTCGAGAGGTCTTCGCGCACGGCCAGCAGTCGACCGTTCTGCACACGCAGACCTCCATGGGAGGGACCCGGCGCAGTGAGGGCGGTCAGGTCGCCTCCGCGGGTCAGACGACGGACCCGCTGGTCTCCTGCGTCGACGAAGTACAGGGTGCCGCGGTCATCGGCCGTCCAGGACCCTCCGCCGTACTCGTGCACGCGCGAGCGCGCATTCCAGGGGGCGGGGAGGATCTCGGCACCGGAGGAGCTCCGTACCGTCACCCGACCCTTCTCGGCCGGCACCGACTCGCCCCACCAGATCTCGGTGCCGACGAAGCGGGCACCGTCGATGCGCGGAGAGGAAGCGGCGACAGAGGCCGCGGAGAAGGGTGAGGGCCAGGAACCGTAGGGCGACGACATGCTTCGAGCCTATGGGCCCAGGTGCCGCGTGCGCATACATCGAAGGCCCTCCCGGTATCCCGGGAGGGCCTTCGTCGTGTTGTCGAGCGTCAGACCGCGCGGAGCACGGCCACGATCTTGCCGAGGATCACGGACTCATCGCCGAGGATGGGCTCGAACGCGGAGTTGCGGGGAAGCAGCCAGGTGTGGCCGTCGCGTCGGCGCAGCACCTTCACCGTGGCCTCGCCGTCGAGCATCGCGGCGACGATCTCGCCGTTCTCCGCGCTGTTCTGGGAGCGCACGACGACCCAGTCGCCGTCGCAGATCGCGGCGTCGATCATCGACTCGCCGGAGACTTTGAGCATGAACAGATCACCCTTGCCCACCAGCTGGCGGGGGAGCGGGAAGATCTCCTCGACCTGCTGATCGGCGGTGATGGGCACGCCGGCCGCGATGCGTCCGACGAGAGGGACGAGCGCGGCGTCGCCGACGGGAGTCGCCACGTCTGCGGGGTTCTCGGTGCTGGCGCCGGGCAGGTCGATGAGCACTTCCATCGCCCTCGTCTTCCCGGGGTCGCGACGCAGGTAGCCGCTGAGTTCGAGCTGCCCGAGCTGGTGGGTGACGCTGGAGAGGGACTTGAGGCCTACCGCGTCGCCGATCTCGCGCATGCTCGGCGGGTAGCCGTGGTGCGCGATCGAGTTCTGGATGACCTCGAGGATCGCCATCTGCTTCGGGCTGAGGCTCTTCCGGCGACGCGTGCGCGGTGCCTCCGACTCGGGTGCGGAGTTCTCGCTCATGGTGCTCCTTAGGTGCGTGTTCCGACGTCCCTCTTCGAATGTCGGAGGCCCGTGGTGGGGTGTCCTTATCGAAACCGTATCCGAGAATCGGGCCGATCTGGAAGATCTGTTCGAGCGTGTCGGCCTATTTCCGGGTGTGGTTTCGAAGAATACTTGACAGATGTTCGAACTCGAAGATATCTTCGGTACGTAGCTTCGCATTCACGGCTCCCGGCCGAGACGGGAATGCGAACGCTACGCCAACTTCCCCGGCAGCCTCACCGCTCCGGGACAGGCTAAGGAGCACCACATGAGCAGCATCGGCTTCAGCACCGCAGTAGTCATCCCGGCGTCGCCCCGTCCTTCGACGCGACTCCGACTGACGACGCGTGGTCGCGCCGTGCTGCTCGCCTTCGCTTCCGTGCCCCTCGCGATCGGCATCGCCTTCGCCGCTCTCAGCGGCGGCAGTGCGATCGCCTCGGGCGCAGACACGGCCGCCGTCAGTGTCGAGACCGTGACGGTCATGCCCGGAGACACCCTTTGGTCGATCGCCACCGGTGTCGCCCCCGAAGCCGATCCTCGCGACGTCATCGGGGAGATCAGCCGCATGAACCTGCTGCGCGGCGGTGAGCTCCAGGTCGGCCAGACGCTGGCCATCCCGGCTCAGTATGTGAACTGATCCGGATGTGAACTGATCCGGCCGCGAACTGATCCGGCCGTGGCGTCACCGCAGCAACTTTGCGTCATCGAGTCGGGGTGCCGCTTAACATGGGAAGGGTGACCCTCTCCCTCAACGATCTTCCGCTACGTGACGATCTTCGCGGACTGACGCCGTACGGCGCTCCGCAGGCGCCGCTTCCCATCGCGCTCAACGTGAACGAGAACACGCATCCGATCCCCGATGCGGTGGCGAGTGACATCCTCGACGATATCGCCGTCGCGATCCGTGACGTCAATCGGTATCCCGACCGAGAGTTCACCACCCTCCGCGAGTCTTTCGCCGAGTACCTGGGGCACGGGCTCACGCCCGAGCAGATCTGGGCCGGTAACGGGTCCAACGAGGTGCTCCAGCACATCCTCCAGGCGTTCGGCGGGCCAGGGCGTACCGCGTTCGGATTCGCGCCGACGTACTCGATGTACCCGCTGATCGCGCAGGGGACCGGGGCGCGCTGGGTCGCCGGCACCCGTCAGCCTGACTACACGATCACTCCTGAGGAGGCAGCCGAGCAGGTGCGGGCGGCCGATCCTGACGTGGTGATCCTCTGCTCTCCCAATAACCCGACCGGCACCCCGCTCGGACTCGACGTGATCGACGCCGTGTACGACGCGGCCAGGGGTATCGTGATCGTCGACGAGGCATATCAGGAGTTCGCGCCGCGCGACGCGGTCTCCGCCCTGACGCTGCTCGAAGGACGACCGCGGCTCGCCGTGTCGCGCACGATGAGCAAGGCCTTCGCCTTCGCCGGGGCGCGCGTCGGCTATCTCGCGGCCGACCCGGCGTTCATCGACGCGCTGCGACTGGTGCGGCTGCCCTATCACCTGAGCGCCCTCACCCAGGCGGCGGCCGTCGCAGCGCTGCGCAACGCAGACGTGATGCTCGGGATGGTCGAGGAGATCGTCGAACAGCGCGACCGCATCACGGCGACACTCGAAGCGCTCGGGTACCACCCCCATGAGTCGTGGTCGAACTTCGTGCTGTTCGGCGGCGTCTCAGACCCGAAGTCCACCTGGCAGCAGCTGTATGACCGCGGCGTGCTGGTGCGCGACGTCGGAATCCCCGGACACCTGAGGGTGAGTGCGGGGACCGAGGCCGAGACCACCGCATTCCTCGATGCCCTGGCCTCGATAGGATCGGCTTCATGAGCACCCCCGCACTGACCCCGCGCACCGCGAGCCGTGTACGTAGCACGTCGGAGTCCACCGTCGAGCTCGAGCTGAACCTCGACGGCACGGGGGCGAGCCGCATCGACACGTCGGTGCCGTTCTTCGACCACATGCTCACCGCCTTCGCGAAGCACTCCCTGACGGACCTGACCGTGCGGGCATCCGGCGACACCCAGATCGACGCGCACCACACCGTCGAAGACGTCTCGATCGTGCTCGGCCAGGCGATTCTCGAGGCTCTCGGCGACAAGTCCGGGATCTCCCGCTACGGCGATGCGCTCGTTCCCCTCGACGAGGCTCTCGCGCAGGCCGTCGTCGACATCTCCGGTCGTCCCTACCTCGTGCACACGGGGGAGCCGGCAGGTTTCGAGCACCACCTCATCGGTGGGCACTTCACCGGCTCGTTGGTGCGTCACTCGTTCGAAGCCATCACCTTCAACGCGGCTCTGACCGTGCACGTGCGCGTGCTCGGCGGACGTGACCCGCACCACATCGCCGAGGCGGAGTACAAGGCGTTCGCCCGTGCGTTCCGTCAGGCTAAGGCGCTGGACCCGCTCGTCGACGGCATCCCCTCCACCAAGGGTGCGCTGTGAGCGCAGCACCCCGGGTGGCGGTATTCGACTACGAGTCGGGCAACGTCCACTCTGCGGTCAAGGCGCTCGTCGCCGCCGGTGCCGATGCCGTTCTCACGCGGGACCGCAAGGAGGCTCTCGAGGCCGACGGTCTCGTCGTGCCCGGTGTCGGCGCGTTCCAGGCCGTCCGTGACGCTCTGCGCGCGCACGGAGGAGACGAGATCATCGACCGCCGACTGGCCGGGGGTCGCCCGGTTCTCGGCATCTGCGTCGGGATGCAGGTGCTGTTCGAACACGGCGTCGAGCGCGGACACGACACCGAGGGCCTGGGGGAATGGCCGGGCGCCGTCACCGAGCTCAACGCCCCTGTCCTCCCGCACATGGGCTGGAACACGGTCGAGCCGGGTGCCGACAGCGTGCTCTTCCGAGGCATCGAGCAGGAGCGCTTCTATTTCGTGCACTCCTACGCGGCGCAGTCGTGGGAGCTCGACGTCATCCCGCCGTTCCCCGAACCGGTTCTCACCTGGACGACCTACGGCGATCCCTTCCTCGCCGCCGTCGAGAACGGGCCGCTCTCGGCGACGCAGTTCCACCCGGAGAAGTCCGGCGAAGCAGGCATCCAGCTGCTGCGCAACTGGGTCGAGAGCCTCTGAAGACGCCGGCAGGCGTCATCCGTTTTGTTCCCCGCCGTCCGGCGGACTACCCTCGGTTCTCGTGCCCGCACCGGGCCGAAGAGCTTCCCGATCCAAGGAACCCATGAACGACTTCGCGCAGTCCCCCTCGCTCACGCTCCTTCCCGCGGTCGATGTCGCCGGGGGCAAGGCCGTCCGCCTGACTCAGGGCGAGGCCGGAACCGAGACCAGCTACGGCGACCCGTTGGACGCCGCAGGGGAGTGGGTGGCCCAGGGGGCGAAATGGATCCACCTCGTCGACCTGGATGCTGCATTCGGTCGTGGCAGCAACGCTCCGATCCTGCGCAAGGTCATCAAGCAGTTCAAGGGCGTGAGCGTCGAGCTCTCCGGCGGCATCCGCGACGACGCGACGTTGGAGGCTGCTCTGGAGAGCGGCGCCACCCGGATCAATCTGGGCACGGCTGCACTCGAGAACCCGGAGTGGGCCGCTGACGTGATCGGACGTTATGGCGAGGCGATCGCCGTCGGCCTCGATGTGCGCGGCACGACTCTCGCCGCCCGTGGATGGACCAAGGAGGGCGGTGACCTCTGGGAGGTGCTCGAGCGCCTCGAGGACGCAGGTTGCAGCCGCTACGTCGTCACCGACGTCACGAAGGACGGAACTCTTCGCGGCCCGAACATCGAACTGCTTCGCGAGGTGACCTCGCGCACCCCGAAGCCGGTCGTCGCGTCGGGTGGGATCTCGAGCCTGGACGACATCGCCGCGCTCCGCGACCTCGTGCCCCTGGGCGTCGAGGGAGCGATCGTCGGCAAGGCACTCTACGCCGGCGCGTTCACGCTGGCTGAGGCACTGGATGTCGCAGGAGACTGACGTGCACGCCTGCGGGCCCGAGTCGCACAACCACGGCGATTCGGCCGGTGTCCCGTGGGAGGGCCGCAGCTTCGAGTCGAACCCGCACGCGGGGGACGACGGTTCCGCCGATCCCGCTCTGCTCGCCGCGCTGCTGCGCTTCCGATCCGGGGAGGGCAGCCAGGCCGAGGTCGTCGACGCCTTCCGCGCCGCGCGCGTCCTGATCCCCCTCATCGCCGAGAAGGGCGAGGAGGGAATCGCGCCGAGCGGTCTCGCGGTCGACAAGACCCAGGAGCTGTCCATCGTGACGGTCGCGGCTCCGGACGGTCGTCGCGTGCAACCGGTGTTCTCGTCCGTCCAGGCCATGCAGAGGTGGGACCCCACCGCTCGACCGATTCCCGTCGAGGCTCTTCGGGCGGCACTGGCGGCGTCGGCTGATGACACCGATCTCATCGTGCTCGACCCGACGTCCGACACCGAGTTCGTGATCCGTCGTCCCGCCGTCTGGGCGATCGCTCAGGAGCAGCGCTGGGAACCGAGCTTCCTGTCGCCCGAGGTCTTCGCCGCCCTTCAGGAGAGCGTGGCCCACGAGCTCGCCGTCATCGACGTGGCGGTCGCCTCAGGCGACCCCGATGCGCGTCTGCGCGGCCCCGAGCTGATCGTCGTCCTCGAACTCGTCGACGGGCTCGAACGCGAGGTGCTGGACGCCGTGCTCTCACGTCTCGCTCAGCGCTGGGCATCCGACGACCGCATCGCTGTGCTCGCGGATTCGCTCACGGTGAAGCTCCGCCGCAGCGCCTGATCGCCTTCGCTACGATCGGGGCATGTCCCGCGGTCTGATGCGAGTTCTCGCCGTTGTCGCCGTTCTCGGCGGCGCCGCGACCGGCATCACGGGCTGCTATACCGCGTGCCCGGCGATCGGCTACATCAACGGGGTGGTCGTCGACGTGAGCGCATTCCCTGACGTCACAGCCATCCAGTTCTGCGTGGGCGCGGGGTGCTCACCGGCGCCGGGGGAGAACGAGACGTCGTCGACCAACCTGTTCGCCGCGGTCCGTCAGGAAGACGGGACGTGGAGCCTCATGTTCGACATGTCCACCCCGGAAGACGTCGACATCCGCGTCTTCGACGCGCAGGGAACTCTCATCCACGAGTCCGAGCAGTCGATCTCGTGGACGCATTCGAATGAGCCGTGCGGCGGTCCCTCCACCGCCGACCCTCTGATCCTGCAACCCTGATCCCCATACCTCATGCTCCGTCGTCGACGGGGTGCGAAGGGCGCCGCGGTTCCCGCCGGCGCGAGCATCGGGAGGGGCCCGCGAAGCGGGAGGGTCCCCGCTCTGCGAGCGAAGGCGGGAACCGCGGCACCCGCCACAAGCGAACTAGTTGACCGGACCGGTCCACTTCTCGCCAGGCCCCTTGCCGATCGGGTCGGGGATCGTGGAGGCCTCGCGGAAGGCGAGCTGCAGCGACCGGAGGCCGTCGCGCAGCGAGCGGGCATGCATGTCGCTGATCTCCGGGGCGCCCGCGGTGATGAGGCCGGCCAGCGCGTTGATGAGCTTGCGTGCCTCGTCGAGGTCGATCTGCGCCGCGGCGTCCGGATCGTCGGCGAGGCCGAGCTTGACGGCCGCGGCGCTCATGAGGTGCACGGCGGCGGTGGTGATCACCTCGACAGCAGGTACATCGGCGATGTCTCGAGTGGCCGACGACGCGGCCTCCTCCTGACGTGCCCAGCGCTCTTCGCGCTCGCGTGCAGCCTCGTCCGATGCCTGGTTCGTCACTTCGCCTTGCTTTCTGTTAGACTTTGGCGGGCTCCGGAGCGTCATGCTCCGGGTCGAAAGAGGATTCACTTCCCACCCGCGCTTGCCGTTCAAGGCTACCGGGTCTTGCACTCCACCGGCTCCGTTCGCAAGACGGACCCGGCAGACAGGGTGCGGAGCCGGCGTCTGAATGCCGGTGGGCGGGGACGATTCCGATTTCGCCCGTGATGCAGACAGCATCGCGGTGGCCGAATCACATCGTCTAAGGAGTTCCGCATCAGCGATCCCCGTACCAATGAGCGCATCCGCGTCCCCGAGGTCCGCCTCGTCGGCCCCGCGGGTGAGCAGATCGGCGTCGTCCGCATCGAGGCCGCGCTGCGCCTCGCGCAGGAAGCCGATCTCGACCTCGTCGAGGTCGCCCCCAACTCGAAGCCGCCCGTCGTCAAGATCATGGACTACGGCAAGTTCAAGTACGAGGCCGCCCAGAAGGAAAAGGAAGCTCGCCGCAACCAGGCGAACACGATCCTCAAGGAAGTCCGTTTCCGTCTGAAGATCGAGGCCCACGACTACACGACCAAGCTCAAGCGCGCCGAGGGCTTCCTCAAGGCCGGCGACAAGGTCAAGGCCATGATCCTGTTCCGCGGTCGTGAGCAGTCCCGTCCCGAGCAGGGTGTGCGTCTGCTGCGCAAGTTCGCCGAAGACGTGGCCGAGCTCGGAACGGTCGAGTCGAACCCGACCATCGACGGTCGCAACATGGTCATGATCGTGGCTCCGCTCAAGAGCAAGTCCGAGGCCAAGCAGGAGCAGAACGCGGTTCGCGACGCGCAGCGCGCGGCGAACAAGCAGGCTTCCCGCGACGCCAAGAGCGACACCGACGCACCGGCCGCAGCTCCGGCGGAGTGACTCCCGCCCCCAGAACTCCCGCACCGCGGGTTGACACCGTCGCCTGAGAAGGCGCCATACGAAGGAAGAGAAGATGCCGAAGCAGAAGACCCACTCGGGTGCTAAGAAGCGCTTCAAGATCACCGGAAGCGGAAAGCTGAAGAAGCAGCAGGCCGGGATGCGCCACAACCTCGAGCACAAGTCGAGCCGTCGTACCCGTCGTCTGAACCAGGACCAGGTGCTGTCGAAGGCTGACACCAAGGTCGCGAAGAAGCTTCTCGGTCGCTGACGCGCGCCGAACGCACGAATAGGAACACAGGAAAATGGCAAGAGTCAAGCGGGCAGTAAACGCCCACAAGAAGCGTCGGGTCATCCTCGAGCGCGCAAAGGGTTACCGCGGTCAGCGTTCGCGCCTCTACCGCAAGGCCAAAGAGCAGGTCATCCACTCGCTGGTCTACTCGTACCGTGACCGTCGCAAGCGCAAGGGCGATTTCCGTCGCCTCTGGATCCAGCGCATCAACGCGGCTGCACGCCAGAACGGCATGACCTACAACCGCTTCATCCAGGGCCTCGGCCTCGCGGGTGTCACGGTCGACCGTCGTATGCTCGCCGACCTCGCGGTCAACGACGCAGCGACGTTCACCACGCTGATCGAGACGGCCAAGAAGGCTCTGCCTTCCGACGTCAACGCGCCGAAGTCGGCTGCGTAAGTCTCAGACGCCTCAGAGGGCGCTCTCCTTCGGGAGGGCGCCCTCTTGCGTCGTCCGCGGCGTGCCGACGCGGTCCGTCAGCGCCGAATGGCGCGAGCGGGAGCGCTGCGCCTCGTAGACTGTGATCGTGCTGGAGAACCCCCGGTCCCCCCGAGTCCGTGCTGTCGCGAAGCTGACGAAACGCAGCGCGCGCACCGAGACAGGCCTGTTCCTCCTCGAAGGACCGCAGGCCGTCCGAGAGGCGCTCACCTACCTGCCCGAGTCGATCGTCGAGCTCTTCGCGACGCCGAACGGATGGGAGAAGCATCCCGACATCCGGTCGAAGGCGACGGATGCCGATGTCGATGTCGAGTTCGTCACCGAGTACGTCCTGAACGCGATGGCCGACACCGTCACACCGCAGGGTCTCGTCGCCGTGGTGCGGCAGTCGCCGACGTCTGTGCGCGACATCTTCGCCGCGAAGCCGCGCCTGGTCGCGATCTGCCAGGAGGTGCGTGACCCGGGCAACCTCGGCACGATCATCCGGGCAGCGGATGCCGCAGGGGCCGATGCCGTCGTGCTGACCGGCCGCACCGTCGACCCGTACAACCCCAAGGTCGTCCGCGCCACGACCGGCTCGCTCTTCCACCTGCCGGTGGCGATCGCCGGCGAGCTCTCGGATGTCGTCGATCGCGCACACGCCGCAGGACTCAGCATCCTCGCCGCCGACGTCAAGGGCGACGACCTGCTCGCGGCTCGTGCCGAGGGACTGCTCGCCGAGCCGACCGCGTGGCTGTTCGGCAACGAGGCCCGTGGGCTCGAGGACGACGCGCTCGACCTCGCCGACCGGGTGCTCAAGCTGCCGATCTTCGGGCGAGCCGAGTCCCTGAACCTCGCCACCGCGGCGAGCGTGTGCCTGTACGAGAGCGCGTTCTCGCAGCGCGCCGCCACGGGCTGACCTGCTGGGTGAGGGACGGAGTCGATGAGGATTCTTCTCGTGGAGGACGACGAACGCGTCGCCGCCGCTCTCGATGCCTTCCTCGTCCGCTCCGGATACGCCACGGTGCGGGCCGCCGACGGCGCACAGGCGCTGGATCTGCTGGGTGCCGACACCGAGGTGGTGCTGCTCGACCTCGGACTGCCCGACGTCGACGGGATCGACCTCTGCCGACGCATCCGCGGTCGCTCCGATGTCCCGATCGTCGTGGTGACGGCGCGCAATCAGGTCACCGAGCGCATCAAGGGGCTTCGCGCTGGTGCCGATGACTTCGTCGTGAAGCCCTACGACGTGCATGAGCTGCTGGCCAGGATCGAGGCGGTGACGCGACGGTCCCGGCCGGTGCGCGCTGCGTCCGAGAGCCAGGTATCGGTGCTCGACGGCGAGGTGCGGATCGATCTCGTCGCACGGCAGCTGCTGGTCGAGGGCGCGGCGATCGACCTCACTCGCAAGGAATTCGACATCGTCGCCGTGCTCGCCCGCTATCCCGGGGTCGCGGTGCCGAAGGAGCGGCTGATCCGCGAGGTCTGGAACACCGACTGGCGCGGCTTCGGGCATTCGCTCGAGGTGCACGTGGGAGCGATCAGACGCAAGACCGGCGACCGCACGCTCATCGAGACCGTTCGGGGAGTCGGCTACCGGCTCGCGGGTGCCTGATCCATGCGCACCCGGCTCGTCATCGTCTTCCTGGTGCCGGTGATCGCGATCCTGCTCTCCCTGGCGGGTGCGACGGGGTGGAGCGCAGCGCGCAGCATCCAGCAGGCGCTGTACACGGAGCAGCTGGGCGACCTCGGCTACTTCGTCAGCAGCGCGCGGCAGGCGCTGCGCTCGGGGAGTGAGACGGTCATCGAGGGGGAGGCGCAGCGATTCCAGGAGGTCTACGGGATCGATGTCACCGTGTTCGACCTCTCCGGTGGTGTCTGGGCGAGCAGCGATCCCGACCGGGAGGTCCTCCCGGACGAAGACGCCGAGCGGGTGCAGCTCGCGCTGTCGGGCAGGCGGGCAGAGGCTCCGGATCCGCCCTTCCCCTGGATCATCTCGGATGCCGCCTCTGTCGAGCCCGTGTTCGACGACGGCGATGTGATCGGCGCCGTGATGATCACCGCCGACGTCGCGGCGCCTCGGGCGGAGATCTTCCGGCAGCTGCTGGTGCTGTCTGCCGTCGCCGTGGTGTCGATCGCGCTCGGCGTGCTGCTCGTGGTGCAGCTCGCGCGATGGGTGCTGTCGCCGGTGCGTCGCCTGGACGACGCGATGATCGCGATCGAGCGCGGTGAGATGCATGCGCGCGTCGCGGAGGATACCGGCCCACCCGAGCTGCGCCGCATGACCAGGGTGTTCAACGGCATGGCTGAGGAGATCGAGCGGGTGCTCACCCGCCAGCAGGAGTTCGCGATGAACGCCTCGCATGAGCTGCGGAATCCCCTGAACGCGCTGCTGCTCCGCGTCGAGCACCTCGCCACCGGTCTCGGCCCCGAGTGGCAGGGCGACGTCGAGGAGACCCGCGAGGAGGGACGGCGGATGGCGCGCATCCTCGAGACGCTGCTCGGGCTCGCGCGCCGAGATCGCGCCGATTCGATGTTCTCGGCCGTCGACCTCTCGGCGCTCGCCGCCGACCGCGTCGACGCCTGGCGCGACGTGGCCGCGCAGCGGGGGATCGGGTTCGAGGCGCCGGCGGAGGGCGCCGTGATGAGCGTGACCGATCGGACCATCGTGGAGAGTGCGCTCGACGCCGTGATCGACAACGCGGTGAAGTTCTCGCCGGGCGGCTCGATGATCGATGTCGGTGCGCGACGGGACGGCGAGGCCGGCGTGATCGAGGTGCGCGATCATGGGCCAGGGCTCCCGCCCGACCAGGTCGACTCGGCCACCGGCCGGTTCTGGCGCAGCGCTGACAGTGGGGAGGTCCCGGGGACCGGGCTCGGGCTTGCCATCGCGACCGACCTGCTGACATCGATCGGCGGCGAGCTCTCGGTCTCGTCGCCCGACGACGGCGGTCTGCTGATCGCGCTGCGCCTGCCGGACGGAGCATCCGGATGAGCCGGCTGCGCAGACCCGTTCTCGCTGTCATCATCGGCATCGCGATGGTGCTCGGTCTGAGCGCGTGCTCGTCGAGGGCCGGCGAGTGGACGGATCAGACCTATGCGATCGCCGGCGGTGGGACGACCGGTGTGTACTACGACTACGGCAGTCACCTCGCCGAAGAACTCTTTGACGCGCTCGGTGTCGACGTGGTCGGGGAAGAGACGAACGGCTCGGTCGACAACCTCCTGCGCGTCGCGGAGGGCGATGCCCTGCTCGGCTTCGCGCAGGGGGATGCGGCGGCGGATGCAGTCGCCGGCGTCGGCGCCTTCGACGAGCCGCTCCCGGTGCGAGCCGTGGCGCGGCTCTACGACGAGTACGTGCACGTGGTGGTGCGGGCTGACTCGGAGGTCGAGAGCATTCCGGAGCTCGACGGCAGAACCGTGTCGCTCGGCGCTGAGAACTCCGGCGTCACCGTCATCGCTGGGCGCGTGCTCGATGCCGTCGGCATGGACCGCTCCGCCGTGCTCGATGCGCAGCTCGACCTGCGAGACTCCATCGCCGCGATGGAGCGTGGAGAGATCGACGGATTCTTCTGGGTGGGCGGCCTGCCGACGCCGGGTCTCCGGGAACTGGCGGAGCAGCTCCCGGTGCGGCTGCTGCCGATCGAGCTGGAGTGGGTGAACACCGTCAACGCCCGATATTCGGATGCGTATCGTCCGGCGGACTTCCCGGCCGGCATCTACGGGCTCTCCGAATCGACGCCGACGATGGCGGTGCCCAACTACCTCCTCGCCGCGGCGTCCACGCCCGATGCGGTGGTGCGCGATGTGCTCGAGGTACTGTTCGACGCCCGCTCACGGATGGGCAGCGAGGTGCCGGCTGTCGCGCTCCTCAACCGCCGGCAGGCGATTTTCACCGCCCCGGTGGAGCTGCATCCAGGCGCCGTCGACTACTACCGCGACAGTCGGCGCTGAGGCACCGCACGGTCCCTCAAGAAATCCTCAAGAATTCTCCGTCGCACTTCGGCCTCTGCCAATGTGATGTCGATCACGATCGATTCGATGGAGAATCCGGATGCCTTCGAGCTGGTGCCGCACTGACAGGCGAGGACGCTCTCCGTACCCCGATGACGTCGTGATCACCCCTGGAGGGGTGCTTGGATAGACGTCGTCGCGGGGGCGGCGATGTCGTGCGAGGCGTCCCCACGGCTCGGCGGGGGCCGGCCGTGGGGTGCCGGCGCTATGTCGCGCCCACCGCACGGCACGGGCATTACGAACGTGTAAATCTCGCACAGATCGTGCACCATGACGCTGACCGCGTGGCTAGTTTGGAGAAATGATGACCTCAGGTACTGAACTCGTCGTGGTCGAGAACGTCCAGAAGCACTACGGCGACTTCCAGGCGCTGACCGACATCGACCTCACCGTCAACGCTGGTGAGGTCGTGGTCGTGATCGGTCCGTCCGGCTCCGGCAAGTCGACCCTGTGCCGCACGATCAACAGGCTCGAGACGATCACGAGCGGCAGCATCCGCATCGACGGCAAGGAGCTCCCGGCCGAGGGCAAGGGACTCGCGAATCTGCGAGCCGACGTCGGCATGGTGTTCCAGTCGTTCAACCTGTTCGCGCATCTCACGATCCTCGAGAACGTCACGCTCGGCCCCATCAAGGTCCGCGGGCTCAAGAAGGCCGCCGCCGAGAAGGAGGCGATGCAGCTCCTCGAGCGCGTCGGCATCGCGCAGCAGGCATCCAAGCTCCCGGCGCAACTCTCCGGCGGGCAGCAGCAGCGTGTGGCGATCGCCCGGGCGCTCGCGATGCACCCCAAGGTGATGCTGTTCGACGAGCCGACCAGCGCGCTCGACCCCGAGATGATCAACGAGGTGCTCGACGTCATGGTCGACCTCGCGCACGAGGGGATGACGATGATCGTCGTCACCCACGAGATGGGCTTCGCTCGCAAGGCCGCCGACCGGGTGGTCTTCATGGCCGACGGACGGATCGTGGAGGAGGCGACTCCCGAGGAGTTCTTCACGAACCCGAAGAGCGACCGCGCGAAGGACTTCCTCTCGAAGCTCCTCACGCACTGACGCTCGGTACCACGCACTTCAGCACCCACGCACTTCACAGACCCTGCACACACAGCACACGAAGGAGACGCACATGCGACGCACACGGACACTGGCAGGCATCGGGATCGCAGCGGTGGCGCTGCTCGCGCTGACCGCCTGCAACAGCGGCAGCCCGTCCAGCCCCGGAGCAGGCACCGGCGGCGAGGAAGAAGGGGGAGACAGCACCTGGTTCGAGGTCGCGACCGACGTCGACCTCGAGGGCAGCCCCACATTCGACGCGATCAAGGAGCGCGACAAGGTCATCGTCGGTGTCAAGGAGGACCAGCCGGGTCTCGGCTACCTCGACGTGACGACGAATGAGCGCACCGGTTTCGACGTCGACATCGCGCGCTGGATCGCCGCGTCGCTCGGCTACGACGAGGACAAGATCGAGTTCAAGGCGATCGCGTCAGCGAACCGCGAGCAGGCGATCGTCAACGGCGACATCGACTACTACGTCGGCACCTACTCGATCACCGACAAGCGCAAGGAGCAGATCGCCTTCGCAGGTCCGTACTTCATCACGGGCCAGGGCCTGCTGGTGGCCGCGGACAACGAGGACATCAAGAGCGAGGCCGACCTGACGGCCGACACCACGGTGTGCTCGGCGACGGGCTCCACCCCGATCCAGAACATCCGCGACAACTACCCGGACGTCCCGACCAAGGAGTTCGACCTGTACTCCGCATGCGTCGAGGCACTGCTCTCCGGCGAGGTCCAGGCCGTGACCACCGACCAGGCGATCCTGATCGGCTACGCGGCGCAGGACCCAGACAACCTGAAGGTCGTCGGCGAGCCGTTCACCGAGGAGCGCTACGGCGTGGGCCTCGCCAAGGATGACGCGGCGCTGCAGGAGTTCATCAACACGATGTTCACCGACGGTGGCGACATCTGGCAGGCGATCTTCGACAAGAACCTCGGTTCCTCCGGCATCGAAGTCAGCCAGCCG
>Ga0160464_100781_pt1 | contig 17729 bp, 15 predicted proteins | sample HID1971I_E11MG_FD_108275 | JGI IMG/M metagenome (GOLD analysis project Ga0160464, IMG submission 108275) | Enriched millipede-associated microbial communities from UW Madison campus, WI, USA - HID1971I_E11 MG | ecosystem: Host-associated > Arthropoda: Insects > Digestive system > Unclassified ... | reverse complement strand
ACGTCGATGCTCACCGGCGGGATCTCCGAGGAGACGCCGACGATGATCGGGTCGTGGTCGCTGGAACGGTAGGGCGTTCCCGACTCGGTGGCGCCGTACGCGTAGCCGCGGTCGCTCCACTCCGGCGAGTTGATTCCCCACACACCTGCACCGGTGATCGACGAGGCGAGCGACGGCGACGCGATCACGTGGTCGAGCGAGCCGAGCTCGCCGTCGAACGTGTACGTGTACTGCCCGGAGGCCTTGTCGGCGACCAGATCGCTCCACCCGTTCGAGGTGAACACGTCGATCGGGTCTTCCTTGCCGTAGGCGTTGAAGTCGCCGATCAGCAGCATGTCGCCGCTGCCGGTGGTTTCCTCGAGCTGTTCGGTGAAGGCGAGGATCGCGTTCGCCTGCTTCACGCGGTCGGCGTTGAAGAAGCCCTGGCCGTCGGCCGGTTCGGCTCCTGCACCCTCGGGCGGCGACTTCGACTTCAGGTGGTTCGCGACGACCGTCACGACGCGGCCGTCGATGTCGAACGCCTGCGCGATCGGCTCGCGGGCGTTGCCCCATACGGTCTCGTCGGTGACGGTGACGCTGTCGCCGACCCGCTTGACCGCATCCTTCTTGTAGATGATCGCGTTGGTGATGAAGTCGGTCGTCGCCGCGTTGTTCAGAGCGGCGGGCGTGGGCACGTACCCCCACACGTCGCTGCCGGCGTCGGCGTTGAGCCCGGCGACGAGGTCCTTGAGGGCCGTGTCGATGGGCTTGCCCAGCTTCACCGAGTTCTCGATCTCCATGAGTGAGACGATGTCGGCGTCCAGACCGTTGATCGCCGCGACGATCTTGGACTTCTGGATCGCGAACTGCGCGGCGTTCGCCGCACCTCGGGCGTTGGAGTTCTCGCTCTTCAGCGTCGTGAAGTAGTTGTAGACGTTGAAGGACGCGACCTGGACGTCGCCGCCCACCTCCGGCGCGGATTCGGTGCGCGGGTTCGTCGCCTCGAAACCGACCTTGAGGTCGGCCGACGAGGAGTCGTCGATCGGCACGACCGGCTGCAGACGCCAGTCGTTGAAGCCCCACTGCAGCACGTAGCCGTTGTCGCCGAAGTCGACGGTGTCGCCGTTGCGGACCACCGTGTCCTTGGTGAAGTAGGGCTGCTCGCCGGGGTGCCCGCTGTTGGACACCTGGATGGACCAGCCGTCGTCGAGCAGGATGCGGTTGGCGCGGTTGGCCGCGGCGATCGCTGCAGCGGCGTCGCCCGGACGGGTGGTCTCTGTGCTCTTCACGGCGAGCGCGTCACCGGCGTTGAGCCAGAGCGCGCCGAAGTTGAACAGCTGGTGGCTCGAGGCGAGACGGTAGTCCCCCTCCGGAGCAATGTACATGTTCTCGTACTGCTCACGGTCGGCACCCTGCACCGTGGCGGGCAGCGGCGTGACGGCGGGCACTCCGACGCCGGCGGTGAGGACCTCGACGTCGGCGGCCGCGGCCGGATTGATCTGCGTCTGTCCGAAGTACTCGCTCACGGAGCCCGTCACCGAGACGAGGTCACCGATCGCGAGCGTCGGGGTCAGGGCGTTCAGGAAGACGAACACGCCGTCGGAGGCACCGGGCGTCGCATCCGTCGCTCCACCGGAGCCCTGGGTCTGGATGACGATGCCCTTGTAGCCGCCGGTGCGGTAGTCGGCCGTGACGACGCCCTCGACCTGCACGGTCTGGCCGTTCAGCGGGGAGACGTCGGTCGTGCCCTGGACCTCGGCGATGGTGGCCTTCGTCGGATCGGTGCCAGGACCTGTGCCCGGGTCGGTGTCGCCGGAGTTCTGCGGCGTGATCGTGGGCGAGAGCGTGAAGTCGGCGCTGTTGACGTCGGTGTCGACGCCGCCGGTGCGGTTGAGCGACTTGACGTCGGTGTTGCCCGTGGGCGGGGTAGCCGCCGTGCCCTCGAAGGTGTTGGAGGTGCCGTAGCCGAGCAGGTCGACGACGCCGTCGACGCCCACGACCGAGCCAGGAGTGAGGCTCACGGCGGCGGTGCCCTCGACGAGTGCGAGCGTGCCGTTGGTGCCACTCGGGGTCAGGGTGCTGACGGCATCCGGTGCGGGCAGCTCGGCGCCGTTCGCCCCATTGCTGTTGCCCTGCACCAGGTAGTAGCCGCCGGCGGGGATCACACCGGTGAGCGGAGCCACGCCGTTGAAGGCGGCAGAGCCGGTTGCCGACCGGTACTGCAGCGACATGCCGTCGAGGGTGACAGGGGCGGACGTGGGGTTGTACAGCTCGACGAACTTGTTCTTGAACGCCGCTCCCGCGCTGCCGCCGGAGAGATACGCCTCGTTGATCACCACCCCCGTACCCGTGGTGTCGGCGGTGGCGGGAACGGCGGCCAGCGAGCCGAGGCTCAGCGCGGCGACGCAGGTCACGGCGAGAGCGCCGATGCGCCCCCGACTTCTACGGTGCGAGACGGGAGCCACGCGGCCCTCGTCGTCTGGAGCGGACATCATCGGTGCTGTCTCCTCGGTCGGGTGCGACACTTCTCAGGACTGTCACGGCACACAGGGGAAACTCCCAGCGTGCTCACATGGTTGCGAGCATACGGAGCGGTCCCGACATCCTCAACGGAGTTTTCCGATTCGTCATCCAGCGCTCACCGGATGGCCCGAGCGACCCCTGACGAAGGTCTCTAACCGGATCGGCCAGCGCACAATTGCGCAGGCCCGAGCGCGCGGATGCGCGGGCGCTCAGACGACGGGGTCGGCCCCCGCCGCATCCTCGAACTCCTCGACTTCGCGCTCCCAGGCGTCCTTGGCCAAGCGGTACCAGAGGTAGAACGCGAAGCCGGCGAAGATCGCCCACTCGACGGCGTAGAAGACGTTGAGCCAGTTGACCGGCGACATCTCATCGGGCGCCGGCGAGGAGATGTCGACCAGCCCTGCCGTCGCGGTGGTGGAGGCGAGGTACGGACGGTAGACGTCGAGCTCCTCGACGTCGTGCCAGCGACTCAGGAGCGCGGCAGGCGACATCCGATCCAGTCGCTGCGGATCGGAGTGCGGCGGCACCCGAGGACCCTCATCCGAGATGATGCGCCCGGTGACGGCGACCTCGGAGCCGTCGGCCCCGGCCTCGAGCTCCTTCACCGCCGCGTCTGCGGACTCCCTGTCCGGTGCCCAGCCGATCGCCACGGCGATGGAGACGCGCTCATCGACGCGCAGCTGCCCGGTGACCCAGTACCCTTCGACGTCATCGTTGAAGCGGCTCGACACGACGATGAAGTCCTCGGGGACCCAGGCGCCGGAGGTCTCGACGCGCTGCCCCACGAGCGGCTCGGGAAGGTACGCTCCCGGCTCGAGCACGTCGGTGAGCTGCTGCACCTCCTCGGTGGCACCGGGGGCGGGCGGATCGGTCTCGATCGCGCGCTCCAGCTGCCACTGACCGAGCCAGGCGAACACGCCCGCCACGAGGAGGCAGAGCAGAAGCATCCCGATCCAGCGTCCCCGGAGCATGACCTCGCGGAGGGTCGGGGGGAACAGGGCAGGAGTGGTCACGGTGACGCGCAGGACCCTCAGGCCTCGTACGGTGCGAGCACGACCTCGACCCGCTGGAACTCCTTGAGGTCGGAGTACCCGGTGGTCGCCATCGACTTGCGCAGCGCGCCGATGAGGTTCGCGGTGCCGTCTGCCACGGGCGCCGGGCCGTAGAGGATCTCCTCGAGCGTGCCGATGCCGCCGACCTCCACACGGTGGCCGCGCGGCAGCTTCGGGTGATGCGCCTCGGGGCCCCAGTGGAAGCCGCGACCCGGCGCGTCGGTGGCGCGGGCGAGCGCGACGCCGAGCATGACCGCGTCGGCACCCATCGCGAGAGCTTTGACGATGTCGCCGGAGGTGCCGACGCCACCATCGGCGATCACGTGCACGTAGCGTCCGCCGGACTCGTCGAGGTAGTCGCGGCGCGCGGCGGCGACGTCGGAGACCGCGGTCGCCATCGGCGCGTGGATGCCCAGGGTTGCACGGGTCGTCGACGCCGCTCCCCCGCCGAAGCCGACGAGCACGCCGGCGGCGCCCGTGCGCATCAGGTGGAGGGCCGCGGTGTACGTCGCCGCACCGCCCACGATGACGGGCACGTCGAGGTCGTAGATGAACTTCTTGAGGTTGAGGGGTTCGGCCACACTCGACACGTGCTCTGCCGACACCGTGGTGCCGCGGATCACGAACAGGTCCACACCCGCGGCGGCGACCGTGTCGTAGTACTCCTGGGTGCGCTGTGGGGTCAGGGAGCCTGCGACGGTGACCCCGGCCTCGCGGATCTCGGCGAGACGGCTGGTGATGAGTTCGGGCTTGATGGGCTCGGAGTACAGCTCCTGCATCCGCACCGTGGCCTTGGCGTCGTCGAGACCGGCGATCTCCGCCAGCAGCGGCTCGGGGTTCTCATAGCGCGTCCAGAGACCTTCGAGGTCGAGCACTCCGAGTCCGCCGAGCTGGCCGAGCATGATCGCCGTCTGCGGGCTCACGACCGAGTCCATCGGTGCGCCGAGCACCGGGATCTCGAAGCCGAAGGCATCGATCGTCCAGGCGGTCGACACGTCCTCCGGGTTGCGCGTGCGCCGCGAAGGCACCACCGCGATGTCATCGAACGTGTACGCGCGGCGTGCACGCTTTCCTCGGCCGAGCTCGATCTCCATGGTCACCCCACCAGCCTACCCGGCGGCCGGAGCGGCCCGTGCTGGGAGACTGGATCCGAGACCGGGAGGCAGCATGAGGGCAGAGGACGTGGACGTCGTCGTCGTGGGCGGCGGCGTCATGGGGTTGGCCACGGCCTGGGAACTCGTGCGTCGAGGCCTCCGCCCCGTGGTGGTGGAACGATTCGCCCGCGGCCACCATGAAGGCGCGTCGCACGGCGCGACCCGCAACTTCAACAACGCCTACGACGAGGAGCACTACCTCGATCTGCTGGTACGCGCCCGCCACGGGTGGGATGCGCTCGGTGACGTCGACGGCGGACCTCTCCTGCGCCTGCACGGGCTCGTCACCCACGGCGGCCTCGACATCGCCGCCGTGCATACGGGCCTCGACAGCCGCGGCATCCCGAATGCCGTCCTCTCCCCCTCCGAGGCGGGTGCCCGATGGCCGGGGATGCGCTTCGACGGCGACGTGCTGTGGTCTTCCGACGCCGGGGTCGTCCGAGCAACTGAGACACTGCGGGAGCTGGAGCGACGGATCGTCGTCGGCGGCGGAGAGGTGCGCTGGAGCACGCCGGTCGCGCGCATCGACGAGGACCAGGACGGTGTCGAGATCAACCTCACCGACGGCGGCCGGCTGCGGGCCGAGACGGTCGCCGTGACAGCCGGCGCCTGGACGCGGACGCTCCTCCGGCGCCTCGAGCTGCCGCGCCTCACCGTGACCGAAGAGACACCGGCGCACTTCCGGCCGTCGACGGATGCGCCGTGGCCGTCGTTCAACCACTACGTCGACCCTGCGGCCTACCCCGCGACCGTGTACGGCATGCCCACGCCCGGCGAAGGCGTGAAGGTCGGCTTCCACCGCGTCGGCGACGAGGTAGACCCCGATGCCCGCCCGCACCTGCCGACGCATCAGCGCGCGCTCTCGGACTACGTGCGGGAGTGGATGCCGGGCCTCGACCCGACGTCGGCGGCACCGATCAGCTGCACCTACACCTCGACCGACGACGGGACCTTCGTGCTCGATCGCCGCGGTCGGATCGTGGTGGGTGCCGGGTTCTCCGGCCACGGTTTCAAGTTCGCGCCGGGCGTCGGCGGGGTCCTCGCCGACCTCGCGATCGACCCCGCCGCGCGCGCCGCCGCGCCCTTCCGGTTGCCCTGAACGGCGCCGGTCGTCAGCGGGTGCGCGCCACCCGCTTCTCGTCCCACACCGGCTCGTCCGACTCGTAGACCTCGCCGTCCGAACCGAACACCAGGAACCGGTCGAACGAGCGGGCGAACCAGCGGTCGTGCGTGACCGCCAGCACCGTGCCCGCGAACCGCGCGAGCGCCTGCTCGAGCGCCTCGGCCGATTCCAGGTCGAGGTTGTCCGTCGGCTCGTCCAGCAGCAGCAGCGTCGCACCGGAGAGCTCCAGCAGCAGCACCTGGAACCGCGCCTGCTGTCCGCCCGAGAGCGAGTCGAACGTCTGCTGGGCCTGGCGCACGAGGCCGTAGCGATCGAGCGCCGAGCTCGCGGCATCACGCGGCATCCCGGCACGACGGTCGTCTCCGCGGTGCAGGATCTCCAGCAGCGTGCGTCCGACGAACTCCGGATGCGCGTGCGTCTGCGCGAACAGGCCGGGCACCACCCGTGCACCGAGCGCGGCCGTGCCGGTGTGCTCCACCGGGCTCAGCTGCTCCCCGGTCGAGGTGACGTGACCGAGCGTGGAGTCGGGGTCGCTGCCGCCGCGCGCGAGCAGCCTCAGGAAGTGCGACTTGCCCGATCCGTTCGAGCCGAGCACCGCCACCCGGTCGCCGTACCAGACCTCGGCGTCGAACGGGCGCATGAGCCCGGTCAGCTCCAGGCGCTGCGCGACCACGGCGCGCTTGCCGGTACGTGCGCCCCGCAGACGCATGTCGAAGTCCTGCGAGGGCGGACGCTCCTCGGGCGGTCCGACCTCCTCGAACTTGCGCAGACGGGTCTGCGCCGCCTGATACCGCGAGGCGAAGCCGTCGTTCGCCGAGGCCTTCACCTTGAGGTTCGCCACCAGGGTACGCAGCTTCTCGTGTTGTTCGTCCCAGCGCCGGCGCAACTCGTCGAGCCGGTCCATCCGGTCGGTTCTCGCCTGTTGGTAGGTGCCGAACCCGCCGCCGTGCACCCAGGCGGTGGCGCCGGCGCCCCCGGGCTCGAGCGTGACGAGCCGATCAGCAGCGCGTGCGAGCAGCTCGCGGTCGTGCGACACCAGCAGCACGGTCTTCGGTGTCTGACGCAGCTGCTCCTCGAGCCACCGCTTGGTGGGCACGTCGAGGTAGTTGTCCGGCTCGTCGAGCAGCAGCACCTCGTCGGGGCCGCGCAGGAGAGCCTCGAGCGCCAGCCGCTTCTGCTCACCACCGGAGAGGGTCGTGAGCTCGCGATACCTGGCGCGCTCGTACGGCACGCCGAGCGCCGCGACCGTGCACTGGTCCCAGACGGTCTCGTGCTCGTAGCCGCCCGCATCCGCGTACTCGGCGATCGCCGACGCGTACGCCATCTGCGTGTCGTGCTCATCGCGTTCGATCAGCGCGTTCTCGGCCGCTTCGAGGGCCTCGGCCGCCGTGCGGATGCGCGCCGGGGCGACACGCACCAGCAGCTGATGCACGGTCTCGCCCGCCTCTCCGTGACCGACGAACTGGTCCATCACTCCGAGCCCGCCGTCGATCGTCACGACGCCGTCATCGGCCGCCTGATCGCCGCGGATGATCCGGAGCAGGGTGGTCTTGCCCGCTCCATTCGGACCGATCAGCGCACTGGTGGAGCCGGCGCCGACTCTGAACGTCGCCTCATCGAGAAGCGGTCTGCCGTCTGGGAGCGTCAGGGAGACGCTGGATACATCGATATAGCCCACGGTGCGTGGCCGTCCTTCCGCCCGCGCATGCCGAGCCGACCAGGCTATCAGTCCGGAGCGACCACGCTCCGGACTGCGCTCAGACGAGAGCGCTCGACGTCGGCACGGGAGCGGCGAACAGATCGAGCACGGGGCAGTGCGCGTCGACGACCGCGCGCAGGTTCTCGTACTGCTCAGCCGTGTCAGGGCCCGTGATGTCGACGGATACCCGCACGTCGTGGAATCCGGCGCGCCCCGACTCGTCGATGCCGAAGAGCTTGCGCACATCGAGGTCGCCCTCCGCCGTGATCTCGATCTCGTCGATCGTGAGTCCGAGAGCCTGCGCGTAGAGCCGGTAGACGACCACCTGGCAGGAGACGAGGGCGCCCAGGGCGTACTCGACCGGGCTGGCTGCGACGTCGTCACCAGCCAGCGCCCCCGGCTCGTCGACGAGGAAGCGGTGCTTTCCCGCGCGGATCTCGGTCGCGACCGATCCGATGCCGCGTCCGCTCACCCGATACGTGAGCTGGGCGTTCGCGTCGTCCGTCGCGATCCTCTCGTTCCACGCGGCGCCGGCGTCAGTGAGTCGCTGCGCGCGCTCGACAGGGGTGACATCGGCGATGCCGGCGAGCTGGTCCTGGAGAAGAGTCATGGCCCGACGGTAGCGAGGCGTGAGGTCGCGCTGCCGGCGGCCCGTCATCCGACTTCACACCCGGACACAGAGCGTCACGGTGCCGAGACCTCCGCCTGGTTTCAGCGCCGCAGCTGCTCGATGCGCTCGGACTCGCCCCAGGCGCTGAGAGACGAGTTCCACCCTCAGGCGATAGCTGAGCAGCAGACCGGATGCGATTGCCCCATCAGCTCCGGATGCGCGCACCGTCTGCGCGACCTCCGGCGTTCCACGAGGAGGGATTCGAGAGCATCCTTTCCGTCGAGCTGCGACCTGACCAGAGCCTTTGCCTGCTCCCGGGTCACCAGGATCACGCACTGCGCATCGCGATGAGGGATTCAGTCGGCGCGGCTCAGGCTCATCAGCACTTCGGTGCGGGGTGCCGCCGGCAGAAGGAAGCGGAACTCGGTGCCCACGCCCTCCTGGCTCGTCACATCCATCGTCCCGCCGTGCGCGAGGACGATGGCACGGGTGATCGTCAGACCGAGCCCCACCCCCGGAACCGCGTTGCGCGTCGCCGTCGACGCACGGAAGAAGCGGGTGAACAACATCCCCTGCTCGTCTTCGGGGATGCCGACCCCGGTATCGGCGATGGAGAACTCGACGCCGCCGTCGACCGCGCGCACCCGCGCGGTCACCGTGCCCCCTCGCGGGGTGAACTTGATGGCGTTGGAGAGCAGATTGTCGATGGCCTGCCCCACCCTGCCCGCGTCGATGAAGACGGGAACAGCTCCCGGCTCGACCTCTGCCACGAGCTCGATCCCCTCGCGCTGCGCATGGGGGCCGGCCGACGCCACGGCCGAGCGCACGAGCTCTGCCACATCGGCTTCCTCGCGCTCGAGCGGGAACCGCCCGGACTCGACCTGCGCGGTGAAGAGCAGATCGCCGACGAGATTGAGCAGACGCTGGGCATTGCGCTCGATGATGCCGACGAACTCCTGCTGGTCATCGGTGAGAGGCTGCCCCGGATCGTTCTGGAGCAGATCCAGGAAGCCGATGATCGCGCTGAGCGGCGTACGGAGCTCGTGCGAGATCATGCCGACGAACTCGTCCTTCATGCGGGCGACCTCGACGGCCCTTGTCTCGTCGGTGAGGACGAACAGATAGCCCTGCTGCGCACCGGCACCGTCCTTGTGCGGGCTGACGGTCACGCGAGCCGGGACCGTGGTGCCTCCCGCCGTGATCACCTCGACGTCGCCGTCGACCGTGGCCCCGGCGTCGGCCTGGGCGAACAGTGCTTTGATCCCGGGAGCAAGATCGGCGTATCCCGGGGGCAGTCCGCCCGCCGGATCCGGCGGCTCCGCATTGTCCGCGGCCAGCATCGAGAGCACGGCGGTCGAGAAGAAACGGTCGATGCGCACGTCGCGCAGCGCTTCGTCGACCGGTAGGCCGAGAAGGCGTACAGCCCCGGGGTTCCAGGCCGTGACGGTGCCGCCCCGATCCGTGGCGATCACCGCCTGCGCCGTGATCGACGACCACAGGCTCTCGAACGAGTCGAGCAACTCACGGTACTGACGCTCCTTGTCGCGCAGCTGCACGATCATCGCGACGTTCTCCGACAACGCCCTGGTGCGCTCGGCGACGAGTTCCTCCGCCTGCTCGACGCGCATACGCTGCTGCCGCGAAAGCTGGTTGATGACCGCGGCCACCGCCGAGAACACCAGCGGCCCCACCACGCCGCGCAACCACTCGACGGAGGTGTCGGGCGGGTCGGTGAAGTACGGCATCAGCAAGGCGATCGAGGTCAATCCGCCCACCACGAACACCCAGCGGATGCCGGGAGCCGCCGCCAGCCAGACCACGGGCAAGAGCACGAGCGACGAGAACAGCGAGGTGGCACCGCCGGTGCCGGTACGGAACAGGCCGAGGCCGACGATGTCGACGATGGGGATCAGCAGCACGGCCCAGCCGTCGTGCACACCGCGTGCGGTGAACACGGCAGCGACCACCGTGGCGGCGAGGACGACGACGATTCCTGCCACTGCGGGCGCGAGATTCGTGATCGGAAGGTCAGGGACCCACCAGGTCAGGATCGCCGCGACGACGGTCGCGATGACCGTGGGCGCCTGCTTGAGCAGCGGGCTCGGGTTGTCGAAGACCTGGTACCAGCGGTTCTCCGCGCGGTCGAGCGGCGTCGCCCTCACCGCCGCACTCTCCCGACGATGGCATGCAGGTCGGAACCCGTGATCGGCTTCGGCAGGGCCGCATCGGCCGGCGGATAGTCGGCGGCGTCGAGCACCGAGCTGATCACGAGGAAGCAGTCCGGAAAGCGCTCCTGGACGAGTCGCGCGCACTCCTGACCCGAGATCCCGGGAAGGATCAGGTCGAGCACCGCTAGGACGGGATCGATCTCGGGGAACGCCGCGATCGCCGATTCCGCGTCGCGAGCGATGAACACGTCGAATCCCTCACGATCGAGATAGCGGCGCAGCAGCGCTGCCTGATCGGGAGCGTCCTCGACGACGAGGGCCAGCGGCCTCCCGGTCATCGAAGGAGCAGCTCTCGCACGACGACGATGACGACGACGACCGCGAGGGCCAGAAGCGCCTGCGGGATCAGCCGTCGCTCACGTCGGGCGTCCGCGGCGATCTCCTCGACTTCGGCATCGTGCGACGGGGGTGTGGTCATGAGTCGACACGTCCGATCTTCTCGGTCTTGATCCAGGAGGCATCGGCTCGACGCCACTCTTTGATGTAGGAGTCCACGGTGATGGCGCACAGCAGGGAGCCGTAGCCGCAGATGTAGAGCAGCAGACCGGCGAAGAACCGTCCGCCGGGAAGGGGCTCGACGGCGCGTGCCAGCCAGATGCCGAGCATCGAGATCGGTCCCCACAGGTAGAAGACCACGGCCCAGATGAAGCCGGACTGATCCGTCAGCCCGAGGCCGAAGGTGGCCAGGAGCGATTCGAAGGCCCAGGGGAACAGCGCGATCGCCATCAGGATCAGGGCGCCGAGCCCCGGGAACATGATCGCCTCGCGCCAGGAATGCCGGCCGGTCCGTGGGTCGAGCTGCACCGAGTACAGCATCGAGAAGAGGTAGATGCAGGCCGCGGCGATCCACATGAAGCGGAAGACGAACTCGGCGATGTCGCTGTGCAGGAGGAGCAGCGCGAGCATGCCCGCCGCCGCCAGGAGCATGAACGCCGGAAGCAACAGGATCGTGAACCAGGCGAGCCCGAACCCGAAGCTGCCCAGGTTGTGGTCGCGGCTCGGCCGGAACCACAGCTTGCGGTAGATCGATGTCAGCTGCACGTTGCCCCGCGCCCAGCGCAGGCGCTGCTTCCACAGACTGTCGATCGTGCGCGGTTCCTCGGCCAGCACCACGGCATGCGGCTCGAAGACCATCCGACGCCCCTTGAGCTGCCCCTCGAAGGTCGTCATGGTGTCTTCGGCGAGGGTCCCCGTGGGGATCCGCCCGCCGATGGCCTCGAGGTTCGCCCGCGAGTGCAGTTGGGCACCACCGGCGAGGCAGGCGATCGCGCCGCCGACGTTCTGCACCCGACGGGCGGAGAGCTGACCGATGACGTACTCGATCGCGATGAACCGCGTGAGGTAGTTGCGGTCGCGGCTGCCCTCGGCGATATACGCCGTCACGGCGCCGACCTTCTCGTCGGCGAGGTGCCGGGTGAGCTTGCGCAGCGAGTCACGCGCGAAGATCACGTCCGCGTCCATGATGAGAACCGCTTCGGTCCAGGAGTCGGCGAGGACCACGTCGAGGCCGTGGTTGAGGGTGTGCGCCTTGCCTTCGCCACCCTTCTCGCGCCGCAGATGCACGACCCGGCCGGGGTGGGACTGCGCCTTCGCGGTCACGATCGCCGGGGTGTCGTCGGTGGAGGCGTCGTCGACGACGAACACCCGCAGACGCTCGGCCGGATACTCCAGCTGCAGCAGCCGCTCGATGGCGGGGCCGATCACCGCGCCCTCGTTCCAGGCCGGGATGATGACGGCGACGTTCGGGTGATAGGGCGCCGCTTTGCCGTAGTGGTTGCGGAACGCATGCAGCGGCAGCATGAGGAACTGCAGGCCGGTGTTGATCACCGGCAGAGTGCCGACCAGGACGCACAGCAGGAGAACGATGACCAGCACGGTCTCCAGCACGGAGAGGTCCGTCATCAGGATGCCTCCACCGCGTCGAGCAGCGCGACGACCCGGGTGTAGCGCCCGACCTCCGACGCCTCGTGGCTGTCGGTGGAGGCGACGATCTCCCCACCGGCGTGACGGAGCGCGACCAGGGCTTCGACTCCGGGACAGCCCCACTTCTCGTTCACCTCGACGAGGGTGTCGGTGTCGGCGGCGGTGCGTGCCCAGGCATCCGTCCGCTGTGCACCCAGGTCGGCTTCGGACAGACCGATCTTCGGGAGGATCGAGAAGCAGTGCGCGAGCTGGTTCCCCGGATACCGGCGCATCGTGGCGATGAGCGCATCGACGAACTGATCGAGCACGTCGTCGGTCGCCCAGCCCGCGGCGATCCGCTCCCGCACCGTGGAAGGACCGAGAGGGCCGTCCGCACCGGGGAACTGATGGTCGGCGATGAGGATGCGATCGATCCCACCCGGCAGCGTCGGGATGTCGAGCGTTCCCGTCGTATCGAGCACCTTCGCCTCCACGCCGGTGAGCACCGTGAGCCCGTCCGGCACCTGGAGCGCCCGCACGGCGGCGAGGTACTCCGGAACCCAGGTCGTGCTCTGACGCACGTGATCGACCAGACGCAGCGTGGTCAGACCCGCCGTCGCTGCCGCTGCGACGTTCTGCGTGAGCGTCGAGACGGCATCGTCCGAGAACGTCGAGTGGACGTGGTGGTCGCCCCGAAGCAGCGCGTGGCTCACAGTTCCTCCTGATGCCCCGCATGGTCGGAGACCAGCACGTCTTCGATCTCGACGATCACATCCTCGAGGAAGCGCACCGAGGCGATCTCACGGAAGGGGATCTGAACCGGAAGCTCGCGCCCCAGGAACAGATCGGCCACGAGCGACGGGATGTCGACGCCGGCCGCGATCGTCAGGGGCAGGGCGCCCGGGAAGCGCGGATTGACTTCGAGCAGCACGGCCCGCCCTGTGCGGTCGCGACGCAGCTGCACGTTCGCGACGCCGACCAGTCCGATCGCCCGCGCGATCGATGCCGCCGTCTCCTCGAGCTCCGGGTCGCGGAGGGTGCGTCCGGCGATCGCCACACCGGAATCGACCCTGGCGCGGGTGCGGGGCACAGCGGCGACGACGTTGCCCGCCGCGTCGGCGATCACGTCGACCGAGTACTCCTCCCCCGGGAGGAAGTCCTGCACGATGAGCCCCTCGTCGGTCGGCAGCGCCTCGAGCGCTGCACGATCGGGGACGAGCCGCACGCCGCGGCTCCCCGCTCCCTGACGCGGCTTGGCGAAGACCGGGAACTCCCAGTCGACGGCCTCGGCGTCACGTCCGGCGAGGACCGTGCGCGGGGTGTGCCCGGTCGGCGCGCACCGCTCTGCGAGGGCGAGCTTGTCGAGCGCGGTGTTCAGGGTGTCTGCCGACGGCGCGGCCAGGACGGCGGGGGCCAGCTCGTCGCGTCGACCCGCGAGGGCGATGAGTTCGACGTCGACGGTCGAGATCACCAGGTCGAGGTCGTCTTCCTCCACCATGCGGGCGATCGCCGGTACGAAGTCGTCGTCCCTCCCGGGCGGCACCAGACGGCGCTGCGCCGGTGGAACCAGGTAGATACCGCTCGCCCAGCCGTCCATATCGGCGGCGAAGACGGTCAGATCGGAGCGACGGAGCAGCGACCTGATCACGGCCACGCCTGCCGGGCCTCCGGCACCGGTCACCAGCACCCGCTTCGTCATCAGCTCTCCCGTCGTGTGAGTTCGTGGGCGCCGATGAACTCGGCGGTCTCGCGCACCACTTCCAGAGGTTCGACCGCGGTACCCCCGCCGAACCTCGACCAATACCGGGCGGTCGCGGTGACGAACTCGGGTGCCAGGTAGTCGCGGCTCGCCGTCTGGGATCCGAAGCGCTCGAGCAGCCGCAGCTTCTCGTCGAGGTACTGGTCGATGCGCACGAACCTCGTGGGGCGGAAGTCGATCGTGGAGGACGGGCTCTGATAACAGGCGACCGTGCCCACGCGCCGCGTCGCCACGATGGTCGCCTCGCTCACGGCCCTGTGGTCTTGATGGCGGTCATGGCTCGAGTGGGTGTAGACGATCGTGGGCTGGATCTCCTGCACGACCTCTTCGATGATGCGGACCGTGGAGCCGCCTCCGGAGATCTCCGTGTCGACGAGATCCTTCAGGAAGAGGCGAGCGCCGAGCATGTCAGCCGCGGCCAACGACTCGTTCTGCCGACTGTCGGCGTCTCCCCCTCTGGCCCCGCGGGAGAGCGTGAGGATGGTGATCTCGTCCTGAGCCCTGGCGTGCGCCGCGAGCAGCCCGCCGACGCCGATCTCGACATCATCGGGATGTGCGCCGATCGCGAGCACCCGCTCGGGCTTGCGCGCCTCTTCACGGCGACGGCGCCCCTCTTCGACCAGACGGGTGACCGCCTCCACGAGCTTGCCGTTGTCGAGCGGCTTGGTCAGGAACTCATCCGCTTGCGCCCGCAGGGCCGACACCGCGTACTCGACCGAGACGTGGGCGGTCATCACCACGACGGGGACCGAGGGAACCGTCCTCCGCAGCTCGGCGAGCAGCTCGAGCCCGTTGAGCCCGGGCATCTCGATGTCTGTCACGACGACATCCGGGCGCACAGCGGCGACGCGCTCGACCGCCATCTGCCCGTCGGAGGCGACACCGACGATGCACCCGGCCCGCCGTTCGAGCACGGTCTTCACGAGCAGGGCGACATCAGGATCGTCATCGACGACGAGCACACGAGGAGAATCCTCTGGCATGGGTACAGCTCTCCTTGGGGAGGTTCCCTGACCGAGGGGGATCGGTCTCATGATCTCTGCGCCCGTCAACACCGAGACCGCAGGGAAAGTCGAGCGGGGTATGTCGATTGTGGCATACGGTGCCGACCTCGCGACGGCGCGTCTCCTAGGCTCCCGCGCGCGCGGCGCGTTTCTCCTCCTGGAAGACCCGGATCGCCTCGTAGCGCTCTGCGGATCGTGCCCGTCGCTTCGCCGCCTCGTCCTCGCGATTCTTCGGCGGCGCCGCGGTGACGAGTTCGCCCAACAGACGGCCGACGACCTGCGCGATCTCTCCGACCGCGCTGTCGAAGGCGGCCTGGTTGGCTCGCGACGGCGCCGTGGTTCCGGAGATCTTGCGCACGAACTGCAGCGCTGCATCGTGGCACTCCTCATCGGTCGCGGCGGGCTCGAGGTTGTTCAACGGGACGATGTTCCGGCACATACGGGCACGCTACGCCGCCCCGCGGACAGACGGAAGGGGGCCAGGGTGGGGATGGTGCGGCTGTGGGGCGGTCGCTACGCTCGGGGCTACCGGGGCCGCCTCTGCGTCCCCTCCCACACCCGTCGACAGGACAGAGAAATGACGATCCCCCCGTTCCCCGAACCGCCTGCCCCCGATTCTTCGAACCCTGTGACGCCACCGCCCGCCGCCCCCGCCGCACCTCCGGCCGGCACCTCCGATGCACCTCCGGCCTGGGATGCCACTCCCGGTGCGGCACCCGCCGCCGGCTACCCGGCTCCCGCAGCACCCGCGTATCCGCAACCCGAGCCGACCCCGCCGGGACGCGTCCTGTCGATCGTCGGACTCGTCCTCGCTTTCCTGGCCGCACCGATCGGCCTCATCCTGAGCATCGTCGCCGCCGTGAAGCTCGGCAAGGCCGGGCAGCCGAAGGGACTCGCGATCGCCGGCATCATCGTCGGCGCGATCCTGACGATCGTCGGCATCATCGGGATCATCCTGTTCGCGACCGTCATCGCCGGAGTAGTCGGAATGTGCGCCGAACTCGGCAGTGGCGTCTGGGAGGTCAACGGCGTCACCTACACCTGCGGCTGACCCGCATTCGACGAGAAAGCGAGAGGGACCGGATGCGAGTCGCATCCGGTCCCTCTCGTCGTCTGTGACGACTACTTCTTGTAGTTCGGGGCCTCGACCACGATCTGCACGTCGTGCGGGTGCGACTCCTTGAGCCCCGCCGAGGTGATGCGCACGAACTTGCCGCGCGTCTTGAGCTCTTCGATGGTGCGGGCGCCGACGTAGAACATCGACTGACGCAGCCCGCCGACCAGCTGATAGGCCACGGCGGCGAGCGGTCCGCGGTAGGGAACCTGCCCCTCGATGCCCTCGGGGATCAGCTTGTCGTCGCTGGGGACGTCGGCCTGGAAGTAGCGGTCCTTGGAGTACGAGGTCTGCTTGCCGCGGGTCTGCATCGCGCCCAGCGACCCCATGCCGCGGTACTGCTTGAACTGCTTGCCCGACTGGAAGACGATCTCGCCCGGAGATTCGTCGGTTCCGGCCAGGAGCGAGCCGAGCATCACGGCATCGGCACCGGCGACGAGCGCCTTGGCGATGTCGCCCGAGTACTGCAGACCGCCGTCGGCGATCACGGGAACCCCTGCGGGGCGGGCGGCGAGGGAGGCCTCGTAGACCGCCGTCACCTGGGGCACGCCCACGCCCGCGACGACGCGCGTGGTGCAGATGGAGCCGGGACCGACGCCGACCTTGACCGCGTCGACTCCGGCATCGATCAGAGCCTGAGCGCCTTCGCGGGTCGCGACGTTGCCGCCGATGACGTCGATGTGCTCGAACGACGCGTCGGCCTTCAGGCGGCGGACGAGATCGATGACGCCCTGCGACTGGCCGTTGGCGGTGTCGACCACGAGAACGTCGACCCCGGCATCGCGCAGCGCCTCGGCGCGCTCCCACGCGTCGCCGAAGAAGCCGATCGCGGCACCGACGCGCAGTCGACCCTGGTCGTCCTTGGTGGCGAGCGGATACTTCTCGCTCTTGTCGAAGTCCTTGATGGTGATGAGACCGGCGAGCTTGCCGTCACTGTCGATGAGCGGCAGCTTCTCGACACGGTGCTTCGCGAACAGCGCGATGACCTCGCCCGCCGCGACACCCACGGGAGCGGTGACGAGGTTCTCCCGCGTCATGACGTCCTTGACGAAGGTGCTCTGGCGCTCGAAGCCCGAGACGAACCGCATGTCGCGGTTCGTGATGATGCCGACGAGCTTGCCCTCGTCGTCGACGACGGGAAGACCGGAGATGCGGTACTTCGCGCAGAGGTTGTCGACCTCTTCGACGGTCGCGTCCTGCGTCGTCGTGATGGGGTCGGTGATCATGCCCGACTCGCTGCGCTTCACGCGGTCGACGTGCGCGGCCTGGTCGGCGATGGAGAGGTTGCGGTGCAGGATGCCGATGCCGCCCTCACGCGCCATCGCGATCGCCATGCGCGACTCGGTGACCGTGTCCATCGCGCTCGACAGGAGCGGGGTGGCGACCGAGATGCGGCGTGTGATGCGCGAGGACGTGTCGGCCTCACTGGGGATCACGTCGGTGTGCCCCGGCAGGAGCAGCACGTCATCGTACGTCAGTCCGACGAAGCCGAAGGGATCGTGCTGTTCCATGGATTCTCCTTCTGCGCGAGTCGCGCATGTCCGAGTGCGAGGGGGTGGTCGACGTCGGCCGGTGCGGGGTT
>Ga0160464_100768_pt1 | contig 18037 bp, 11 predicted proteins | sample HID1971I_E11MG_FD_108275 | JGI IMG/M metagenome (GOLD analysis project Ga0160464, IMG submission 108275) | Enriched millipede-associated microbial communities from UW Madison campus, WI, USA - HID1971I_E11 MG | ecosystem: Host-associated > Arthropoda: Insects > Digestive system > Unclassified ... | reverse complement strand
TGCGGAAGTGGCTCAGCGGTAGAGCATCGCCTTGCCAAGGCGAGGGTCGCGGGTTCGATTCCCGTCTTCCGCTCCATAATTTGTGCCCTTAGCTCAGCTGGATAGAGCATTTGACTACGAATCAAAAGGTCGGGAGTTCGAATCTCTCAGGGCACGCCATTTAGTATAACGGGATGTAGCTCAGCTTGGTAGAGCACCTGGTTTGGGACCAGGGGGTCGCATGTTCGAATCGTGTCATCCCGACCAGTTTTTCTTGCGCGTGCAGTTCAATGGCAGAGCTTCAGCCTTCCAAGCCGATAGCGTGGGTTCGATTCTCGTCCCCCGTTCCATGAATTAGCCCGAAGACCCTTGCAAAGGGTTATTTTTTTTGTTTGATTGCGGCTGGAGATACCGACATCGACAGATGATAAGATGTTGATGCGCTGCTAATTAAGGCTTGCATTCGGGCAGACGTATCGGTATAATAATCTTCGTTGTTGTTTTGGCGATTTATGCGGAAGTGGCTCAGCGGTAGAGCATCGCCTTGCCAAGGCGAGGGTCGCGGGTTCGATTCCCGTCTTCCGCTCCATAGCTTGTGCCCTTAGCTCAGCTGGATAGAGCATTTGACTACGAATCAAAAGGTCGGGAGTTCGAATCTCTCAGGGCACGCCATTGTATATCATTATAATCGACTCCTCGCCTTCACGGGCAGAGGGGTTTTGTTGTTATAAGGGTTTGATTTCCTGCCGTCAAATGTGACGGAAACTTGACGCAGCACTTCAATACAGCACCGAAATGTAGTATGATGAAAAAAGTGTATTTATTCGAGCCACACTTTACGTAAACCGGCGTTTAGAGCAATGCTACAGAAGATGGTTGCACCGTGGCATGAGTCCGGCCGGAAACGGCAGCGCGCGGCGCGATCTGGAGGAGGAACAGTATGTCGGAACAGACTGCAACGAGCCCGACAGCGAATAAGGCGAGCACGAACCATTTGCTTCGCCGGGACGTTCGCTTCTTGGGGAACATTTTGGGAGAAGTGCTCGTCCATCAAGGCGGTAAGGAACTGCTGGAAATCGTAGAGAAAATTCGCGAAATGAGCAAGTCGCTTCGCGCGGAATATTCGCCGGAGCTGTACGAAGAGTTTAAGTCGACGATCGCGGGCCTGGGCCCGGACATTCGTCACCAAGTCATTCGTGCCTTCGCGCTCTACTTTCAGCTTGTTAATATTGCCGAGCAGAATCACCGGATTCGCCGCAAGCGCGACTATGAGCGTTCGGCCGGCGAGGGCGTGCAGCCGGGCTCGATCGAGAGCGCGGTACAGGTGCTTAAGGAACGCAATATCGCGATCGAAGATGTGAAAGAAATGCTGGGCAGCATTTCGCTGGAGCTTGTTATGACGGCGCATCCGACGGAGGCGACGCGTCGTGCGGTATTGGATATTCATAAACGGATCGCATGCGATGTCACGGAGCTCGACAATCCGATGCTGACGTATCGCGAGCGCGAGAAGCTTCGCGAGAAGCTGCTGAACGAAGTGTTCACGCTGTGGCAAACGGACGAGCTGCGCGGGCGCAAGCCGACGGTCATCGACGAGGTGCGCAACGGCTTGTTCTTCTTTGACGAGACGCTCTTCGAAGCGCTGCCGAACGTATACGAGGAACTGGAACGCTGCCTGACCAAATACTATCCGGACGAGAAGTGGCATGTGCCTTCCTATCTCCGGTTCGGCTCTTGGATTGGCGGCGACCGCGACGGCAACCCGTCGGTTAAAGCAAAGGTAACGTGGGAGACGCTGACGCTGCACCGGGCGCTGGCGCTGGACAAGTACAGCGAGGTGCTTCACGATCTGGTGGACCTGCTGAGCTTTAGCACGAACATCGTGGAGATTACGTCCGAGCTGGCAGAGTCGATCCGCTCCGACCGCGATCGTATCGAGCTGAAGTGCGTGGGCAAGTGGCGCAACGAGCAGGAGCCTTATCGGATTAAGGTCGGCTACATTTTGCAGAAGCTGGCCAATACGCGCGAAAGCGCCGCTAACCGCTACAACGGCCCGCAAGAGCTGATCGACGATTTGAAAATTATCGACCGCAGTCTGCGTCACCACTACGCGGATTACGCGGCGGATACCCATATTGCGAAGCTGATTCGTCAGGTGGAGCTGTTCGGCTTCCATATGTCGACGCTTGATATTCGCCAGCACAGTCAAGAGCATGAGAATGCGATGACGGAAGTGCTGCGCAAAATGCATATCGTTGAAGATTATGCGGCGCTCTCCGAGGATGAGAAGGTCGAGCTGCTGACGAAGCTGCTGAACGATCCTCGTCCGCTGACGAGCGGTCATCTGGAATATTCCGAGTCGACGCAAGAATGTCTTGACGTCTACGAGACGGTATACCGCGCGCAGAAGGAATTCGGCGCGAACTGCATTTCGAGCTACCTCATCAGTATGACGGAAGCGGCCAGCGACATGCTGGAAGTAATGGTGTTCGCGAAGGAAGTCGGCCTGTTCCGCAAGGAAACCGACGGTACGGTCCGCTGCACGCTGCAATCGGTGCCGCTGTTCGAGACGATTGACGACCTGCATGCAGCCCCTGGCATTATGAAGCGCCTGTTTGATCTGCCGATCTACCGTGAAGCGGTTGCGGCTATGAACGATGTGCACGAGATTATGCTCGGCTATTCGGACAGCAACAAGGACGGCGGCGTCGTAACGGCGAACTGGGAGCTGCGCGTTGCGTTGAACGACATTACGGCGGCTGCGAAGCAGTACGGCGTGAAGCTGAAGTTTTTCCACGGCCGCGGCGGCGCGCTCGGTCGCGGCGGAATGCCGCTCAACCGCAGCATACTCGCCCAACCGCCTCATACAATCGGCGGCGGCATTAAGATTACGGAGCAGGGCGAAGTGCTGTCCTCCCGTTACGGGCTGCACGATATTGCTTACCGCAGCCTGGAGCAGGCGACGTGGGCGCTCATTACGGCCGCTCGTCTGGCGAAATATCCGGATCAAATGCCGAAGGTCGAGCCGGATTGGGACGAAATCGCCCGCGGCATTTCCGAGACGGCGCTGCATAAATATCAGGATCTGATCTTCCGCGATCCGGACTTTATGACGTTCTTCAAGGAATCGACACCGCTTGCGGAAGTCGGAGAGCTGAACATCGGCTCGCGTCCGTCAAAACGCAAGAACAGCGATCGCTTCGAGGACCTGCGCGCGATTCCTTGGGTGTTCGCATGGACGCAGAGCCGTTACCTGCTTCCGGCATGGTACGCGGCAGGTTATGCGCTGGAGCAGTACGTGCAAGGCGATAGCGGCCGTATGCAGAAGCTGCGCGACATGTATACGGGCTTCCCGTTCTTCCGCACGCTGATCGACAACCTGCAGATGGCGCTTGCCAAAGCGGATCTGCTGATCGCGCGCGAATATGCGGGTATGATTAAGGATGGAACGATCCGCGATCGCATTTTCGGACAAATCGAGGAAGAGTATGCGCGTTCGCTGCGGCTCATTCTGGAGATTACGGGACAGACGGAAATTCTCGACAACGTCCCGGTCATTCAGGAATCGATTCGTCTGCGCAACCCGTACGTCGATCCGCTCAGCTATCTGCAGGTGCAGTTGCTGTCGGAGCTCCGCTCGATTCCGGACGATGCGGGCGACGCCGAGCTGCTGCGCGAAGTGCTGCTGACGATCAACGGCATTGCGGCCGGCCTGCGAAATACGGGCTGATACCGCGTTAAGGCAAGATGAATAATTCGGCGGCGGCTGCGCCGTCGATATAATAATCGAAAGGCTGGGTGATTAAGCGGCGGCAGGCTGCTTCACCCGGCCTTTTGTACATATTAATGCGAGGGTATGAAATGAAGACGCAGAGCTATGGTTTATCTGTTTTATTCGTTCTGTTGGGCGCCTCCAGCTACGGCTTTCTGTCTTCGCTTGTGAAGCGGACATATGCGGCAGGCTTTACATTCGAGGAAATTACGGTGCATCAAGTCGGAATGGGCGCCCTGCTGCTGTGGCTGATCGTCTTGTTCAGAAGAAGCGCAAGACGCAACCCGTTCACCGGTCCGTGGCTGAAGCTGGCCTCGATCGGTCTGTTCGGAATGGCGCTGACGACGATATCTTATAATCTGGCGCTGGAGCGGATCGATGCGTCGCTTTCGATTGTCTTGCTTTTTCAGTTTACGTGGATTACGATTCTGATAGACAGCATTTGGAACCGTCGAATGCCCGGATTATGGAGCTGGATATCGATTGCGATCGTGCTGGCCGGCACGGTGCTTGCCGTGGGGCTGACGGGCTCGGGAATCGATCGCATCGATCCGATTGGAGCGATGTGGGGGTTGTTGTCGGCGGTATCCTACAGTCTGTTCTTATGGCTGACCGGACGCGTCAAGTACGACGGCGATCCGGCGCTGCAATCGGCAATCGTTGCGACGGCCGCTTTCGCGCTAATCGCCCCCTTGTACGGGTGGCATGCCGGGGCCGGAGAGGACGAGCTGACGATTGCGGGAATCGGACTTGTGCTCGGCCTGCTGGGACAAGTGATTCCGACCTTGCTGTTCACGATCGGCATACCGGCCATCGGGAGCAGTCTGGCCTCGATGCTAGGGGCGGCGGAGCTTCCGGTCGCCGTAGTTGCCGCCTGGCTCATTGGCGGCGAGAGGATCGGCATCGGGCAGGCGCTTGGGATCGTGCTTATTTTATGCGGAATCGTATTGGCTGAGCGGCGCGCCGGCGGAGAACCGCGGAAGACGCCACGTCTGGAGGAATAACATTGAAATCTGTGGAAGCGAGGCTGGCCAAGCTGGCGCTTAAGGGCAATCAGCAAGCGTTCGCCGACATTGTGGATATGTATCAAGACAAGCTGTATCATATGGCCTACCGGATGCTGTACAACCGCCAGGAGGCGGAAGATGTCGTGCAGGATACGTTTCTGCGCGTATACCGGAATCTGGACCGGTACGACGATTCGATGAAGTTCTCGACATGGATCTATCGGATCGCCACCAACCTCTGTATCGATCGGCTTAGAAGAAGAAGAGCAACCTATTCGCTCGACGCGGAATCGTCCGAGCATGAAGGGCTTGACGGCTATTCGATGCTGCCCAGCGACAACCGTACGCCGGAGAGCGAGACGCTGCTGTCGGAGACGCAGCGGATCATTCGCCAGGCCATCGAGACGCTGCCGGTCAAGTATAAGTCGGTTATGGTGCTTCGTTATTTGCAGGACATGTCGCTTCAAGAGATTAGCGATGTGCTCGATATGCCCGTTACGACGATCAAGACGCGGGTACACCGGGGCAGGGAGTTTCTTCGGAAGCGGCTGGAACACAAATTGTAACCAAATGAACGGAACGCCGTATAGGTAATGAAACGTAGATGGCGGTCGCGCGTATGTTGATAGTAACAACCTGATGTTTAAGCATGAAGGGGAAAGGAATGGCTGCTATGAATTGCAACGTCGCCATCATATGGATGCACGATTATTTGGACGGCGAACTGCCGCAGCAAGATATGCTGGAGCTGAAGGCTCATATGCTGGCCTGTCCGGAATGCCGGGCAAGATTCGACCAATTGGAACGAACGGAATCGCTTGTCGCGTCATCGCTTCATGCGCAGGCTTACGAGCCGGGACAATCCGAGCAGCTTCGCCAGCGCGTTATGTCCGTGCTGCCGAAGGAACGGAAGCAACTGTCGTGGTTCAGATGGGTCAGGAACCATCCTGCGGTATCGGTGGCGGCGGTATTTTTCTTCGTTATGCTGTCGAGCTTCCTCTCGATGTGGCATCAGGATGGGGAATTGATTGTGAAGGGCAAGGACCTCCAGCAGGTTATTATACAAGGCGATAAAGTAATCGTGCCCGTGGGCGCCCAAGTGAACGGCGATCTGACGATCGAGAACGGGACGGCGGAGGTGCAAGGGGACGTGAACGGCAACGTGACCGTCATCGACGGCAAGCTGCAGCTTGCTTCGACCGCGCATATCGCAGGCTCCAGCCGAACGATCGACCGAGCGCTCGATTGGTTCTGGTACAAGGTGACGGAGACGGTAACCGATATGACGAAATGAGCATAAGTGCCTTCCGTTTTGAAGGGAGGCACTTTTTTTTGTATTCTAAGAAGGATTTACATTGCGCTTTCTAGAAAATAATAAAGTTGACTATGGCATCGTCATCGGTTGCGGTACGCGGAACGTATCGTATTCAGTTCGTTTGACAAGGGACCGATATATAGAAATAGGGCTGTCTCACGGTACAATTGTGCCGTTATTACGTGTCAAATGGCTGCCGAATGGGTAATTGTCGCTTGGGGGCTTGTAAATCCATGAACTATTTTAATGATTTGAGCTGGCAAAACGGAATTAAAGATGTTATCGACATCATCATCGTCAGTTACATTATATATAAGCTAATCCTGCTCGTTCGCGGAACGCGGGCGGTTCAGTTGCTTAAAGGGATATTCGTGCTTGTGGGCACTTGGGCGCTGAGCACGTGGCTCAATCTCGGCACGTTGAAGTGGCTGATGAACCAGATGTTTACGTTCGGCGTCGTCAGCGTGCTTATTATTTTTCAGCCGGAGCTGCGCCGTGCGTTGGAGCAATTGGGCCGAGGGAAGCTGTTCGCGCGGTCGAACGGTCTGGAGCGGGATCAGATCAACGAGCGGATTTCCGCTATTATTAAAGCCGTCAACCATATGGCGAAGCGGAAAATCGGCGCCTTGATCGTGTTCGAGCGGAGCACCGGCGTCAACGAGTTTATCGAGTCGGGCATTGCGATGGAGTCGCGTATCAGCTCGGAGCTGATTATTAATATTTTTACGCCGAATACGCCTCTTCACGACGGGGCCGTCATCATTCGGGGCAACCAGATTATGGCCGCTGCTTGCTATTTGCCGTTGTCGGAGAATCCGTTCATCAGCAAGGAGCTGGGCACGAGGCACAGAGCCGCGATCGGGGTCGGAGAAGTATGCGATGCGGTATCGGTCGTCGTGTCGGAGGAAACCGGGCAAGTGTCGCTCTGTATGAACGGCATGATTGTTAGGGACATCAAGGAAGAGTCGTTGATCTCGAAGCTGTTCGAGGAACTGCTCCCGCCGAATGCGCAAGGGGAGAAAGTGAAAACCTCGTTCTGGCGCCGCAAGGGGGAACAACGGAATGGATAAATGGCTTGTGCATCCGACTGCGCTCAAAATATTATCCGTCGTCGTGGCGTTGCTGCTCTGGGCTGTCGTGCATTTCGACCCGGAGACGAATCCGAATGCGAAAATGACGACTACGATTACGCATGTCATCGATACGGTGCAGATTAAGACAATCGGGCTGGACGAGAAGACGCGCGCCTTGCGCTCCATCGAGCCGGGTGCGGTCAAGCTCGTCGTCAGCGGCTCCAGAACACGGCTGGCGGCGGCTGCGCCGGACGATTATGTCGTATCGGCCAATCTGTCGGCCGTGCCGAACGGCAGAAGCGAGGTTACGTTATCGGTCGAGCTTCCGAGGGGCGTCGAATTGATCGAGATGACGCCGAACCGGGCGACCGTGCAGATCGAGCCGATGCAGACGAAGGAATTTCAGGTTCAGGTTATTACGGAAGGCCAGCCGGCGAACGGCTATAAGATTGGAGAGCCGATCGTCAAGCCGAACAACCGCGTGCACGTCACGATGCCGGAGGACGAGCTTGGGCTGATCGGCGCGGTTGCGGTTAACGTGAACGTGGCGAACGAGGAAGAGACGGTCAGCGAGAAGCGGGCTCGCGTTGTCGTCTACGACAATGACGGCAACGAGCTAAAAAATGCGGTCGTCAGCCCGAGCGTCGTCGAGGTCGAGGTGCCGATCACGAAGCCGTATAAGCAGCTTCCGCTGCAAATCGGCTATTCCGGCAAGCTGCCGGAGGGCTTAAGCATTGCGAAGCTGACGTTATCGACGGAACAGGTGACGGTGTACGGGCCGCAGAACGTGCTGGACAAGCTGGAGTTCTACGACGGCGTTCATGTCGACCTGTCCAAAGTAACCGGGTCGGGCACCTATACGTATGATATTACTCCGATTGAAGGCATCGCCACGGTAGACCCGGCGAAAGTATCGGTCTCGGTCGAGATCCAGCCGACGGAAAGCCGCGTCATCCCGCAAGTGCCGATCGTGCTGAACGGTCTGGCGGAAGGGATGAAGGCGGCGCTCGTCATTCCGGAATCGGGGCGAATGGATATTACCGTCCAAGGCGCTCCGACGCTGCTCGATGCGTTAGGGACGGACGATATTCAGGCGGTAGCCCGTCTGGAGTCGCTCGGCGTCGGCCATCATGAAATCGTATTAAATATTCATGTTCCGAATTACATCAGCGTCGATCCGATTCCTTATAAGGTGACGGTCGACATTACGGATAGCAAAACGGAAGCGGAGGTGCCGGCCTCCGGCGCAGGCAATACCGGGGCGACGGAGGCGGGAGGCGGCAACGCACAGGGAGAAGGAGACGGCGCCTCCGGCAACGGCGGTACGGAACCGGGTGCAGGAGCCGGAGCGGGCTCCGAGGCTCATGCCAATCCGGATGCCGGAGCGGGTGACGTGCCGGTAGCCGGCAGCGATCATTCGGAGCCGCCGGCGGCAGGCGAATAAGCGTTAGCCTTGGAGAAGTTAGCGTTGGCGAACGTATTAACAGACATAGAAGGGGATCAGGACAGTTATGGGGAAATATTTTGGAACAGACGGCGTACGCGGGGTAGCGAATCGTGAGCTTACGCCGGAGCTGGCCTATAAAATCGGGCGCTGCGGCGGCTATGTGCTGGCAGGTCAGGCAGACAAACCAAAGGTCGTCATCGGTCTCGATACGCGGATTTCCGGACCAATGCTGGAAGCTGCGCTTATCGCGGGACTTCTGTCGATCGGCGCGAGCGTCATTCGGCTGGGCGTTGTTTCGACGCCGGCAGTGGCCTATTTGACGCGGGAGTTGAAAGCGGATGCGGGCGTCATGATTTCCGCTTCGCACAATCCGGTGGCGGATAACGGCATTAAGTTTTTTGGCGGAGACGGCTTCAAGCTGTCCGACGAGACGGAGCTTGAGATCGAGCGTCTGATGGACGCCGAGCTTGACGAGCTGCCGCGTCCGGAGGGCGGGGACATCGGGACGGTTACGTCCGACGATACGGCGAAATATCGTTATTTGGAATATTTGAAAACGACGATCGGGGCTTCGTTCGAAGGCTTGAAGGTCGTGCTCGACTGCGCTCACGGCTCCGCTTACGAGCTGGCGCCGCGCGTATTCCGCGAGCTGGGCGCGGAAGTCATCACGGTCGGCGCGGAGCCGGACGGCCGTAACATTAACGAAGGCGTCGGATCGACGCATCCGGAATATGTGCGCGAGCAAGTGTTGAAGCATGGCGCGCAGCTTGGCTTGTCGTTCGACGGCGACGCGGACCGTCTCATTGCTATCGATGAGACGGGCGATGAAGTGGACGGCGATTATATTTTGTGCATTTGCGGCGATGCCATGCGCCGCGAAGGACGTCTGAGCGGCGATACGGTCGTAACGACTGTAATGGCCAATATCGGCTTTTTCAAAGCGACGGATAAGCTGGGTCTCAAGACGGCACAGACGGCGGTCGGCGACCGTTACGTGATGGAAGAGATGCGCCGCGGCGGCTTCAATCTGGGCGGCGAGCAGTCGGGCCACGTTATTTTTCTCGATTACAATACGACGGGCGACGGCATCCTGACGGCGATGCAGCTTGTGGATACGCTCGTGAAATCGGGCAAGAAGCTGAGCGAGCTTAAAGGGCTGATGCGCAAATATCCGCAGGTGCTCGTCAACGTTCGCGTTGCGGACAAAACGATGTACAAGGACAACGCGGCGATTGCCGCAGCCGTCAGCGCAGTCGAAGCGGAGCTGGGAGACAACGGCCGCGTCCTCGTCCGTCCGTCCGGCACGGAATCGCTTATCCGCGTCATGGCGGAGGGTCCCGAGAAGGACCTCGTCGAGGCATACGTACAGCGTATCGCCGACGTCGTGAAGGCGGAGCTGGGGTAGGTAAGTCGCCGGTAGAATCAACGAATTATAGGGTGAGCAGACGCGGAGGCGTTTGTTCACCCTTTATTTTTGAAGAGACTATATACGGGGAGTGTGCGAATAGGTACGATGTGGCGTAAAATCGATTGGATGTGGTATGTCACGAAGGTTTTGGGCCGGCTGAGACAGATACCTATATCAACACAGCAGTATGTTAGAGCGGGAGTTATGAAGGAGAGGGGCAGGTTGAAAAGGGATATTTAAGGGTAAGGAATATGTATCGTATTAATTGCTCAGACGCTGTCCGCAGGGCCGGAGAAGGTCAGGGTCAGCAAGTGGAGCGTGTCCTGGAGGGACGAAAGCGTGGGTAGGTCCTTGGTTGGGGCGGGTAGAAATAATTATTGTTGCGAAATCCATGAAAACTGAATATGATAGACTGTATGATTCCGGAATTGAAAGCGAGGGCAGAGGTTTTCATAAGCATTATAAGCGCCAGAGCTTGCGAATGGAAGGCTGCTGCAACGACCATTCCCACGGAGGGGAAGGGCAGCCGTGCAAGCTGACGAGGTGGAGGCGTTCGAATTTTTCGGCGGGGACCTCCCGGTACCATTCATACCGTAAGCCGTTACTCAAAACGATGCGGGCAACCGGTCGGCCAAATGGACGGCGGAATGAGAGCAAATGCAAGATCCAGTCGATTCGGCATGAAGCCGGGCGGATGAAGGAGCATCCGGTTCGGCTTTAGCGATAGACGGAGCAGCTTTATTTTGGTGAAAAGAGCAAGCCAAGAAAGCCCTAGGGTCCACGATGCGGCTGCGTATCGGTGCGGGCAGAAGGGTAACAACAACTGCATACCGTATGCCGCGCAGCGGGCATTCGTGGATTCGAGGTCAAAATCGAATTTTACGGAGGTCTATATAATTATGTGTGGTATTGTGGGATATATCGGTAATCGCGATTCGCAGGAGATTTTGATCGAAGGTTTGAAAAAGCTGGAGTACCGCGGATATGACTCGGCCGGTATCGCCGTATTCACGACGAACGGACTGGAAGTTCGCAAAGCGAAAGGCCGTCTTGCAGTGCTGGAAGGCCAATTGCAGGATGAGCCGCTCGCAGGCTCCGTCGGCATCGGGCATACGCGCTGGGCGACGCACGGCAAACCTTCGGATGTGAATTCGCATCCCCATACGGACAACTCGGCGAAGTTTTCGGTCGTGCATAACGGCATTGTCGAAAACTACTTGGACTTGAAAGACGAACTGATCGCGAAAGGGCATAACTTCTTGTCGGAGACGGATACGGAAGTTATTGCGCACCTTGTCGCGGACGAATATGACGGCGATATCGTAAAAGCGGTACAACGTGCCGTGAAGCGGATGCGCGGCGCTTTTGCGCTCGGCGTTCTGACGGAATACGAGCCGGAGAAGCTGGTTGCGGTACGTTTTGCGAGCCCGCTCGTCATTGGGGTCGGAGAAGGCGAGAATTTTATCGGCTCCGATATTCCGGCGATTCTGGAGTATACGCGGAACGTGTATATTCTGAACGACGGCGAGATGGCGGTTCTGACGCGCGGCGGTGTCGAACTGATGACGACGGAAGGCGAATTTATTTCCAAGGAAATATTTCATGTCGATTGGGACCTCGTCACGGCGGAGAAAGCCGGATTCGATCATTTTATGCTGAAAGAGATTTACGAGCAGCCGAAGGCATACCGCGACACGATGCGCGGACGCGTGTCGGAAGACGGCAACTCGGTGTCGTTGACCGAAATCGGTATGACGGCGGAGCAAGTGAAAGGCATCCGCAAGGTGCATATCGTCGCTTGCGGTACGGCTTATCATGCGGGCTTGGTCGGCAAAACGGTTATCGAGCGTCTGGCGCGCATTCCGGTCGAGACGGACGTTGCATCGGAATACCGTTACCGTTCCCCGATCATTACGCCGGATACGCTCGTCATCGTCGTCAGCCAATCGGGCGAAACGGCGGATACGCTGGCTGCGCTGCGCGAGGCGAGACGCAACGGCGCTCGCGTATTGGCAATTACGAATGTCGTCGGCAGCTCGGTTGCACGCGAAGCGGACGACGTACTCATTACGTGGGCGGGTCCGGAGATTGCGGTAGCGTCGACCAAAGCATACACGTCGCAATTGGTCGCGTTCTACCTGTTCGGCATCTACTTGGCGCAAACGCTCGGTACGGTCGAGCAACCCGCGATTAGCGAAATTCTTGCCGCTATGCAGCAACTGCCGGAGCAAGTCGAAGCGGTTCTGGAGCAGGCAGCGGTGCTGAAGCAAGTGGCGGAGTCGGTTGCCGTTCATAAAAACCTGTTCTTCATCGGCCGCGGCGTCGACTATGCCGTCGCGCAAGAGGGCTCGCTGAAGCTGAAAGAAATTTCGTACATCCACTCGGAGGCTTATGCCGCAGGCGAGTTGAAGCACGGCACGCTGGCGCTGATTGAGGACGGCATTCCGGTCATCGCGCTCGTGACGCAGGAGGAGCTGTACGAGAAAACGCTTAGCAACATTAAAGAAGTAAAAGCGCGCGGCGCGCACGTGCTTGCTATTGCGAACGCAGGAAGCGAAGCGGAAGTCGGCAAATCGGTCGACGAGCTGTTCGCCATTCCGAAGACGCTGCCGCTGCTGTCGCCGGCCGTATCGGTTATCCCGCTGCAATTGATCTCGTACTACGCGTCGCTTGCCGTAGGCAATGACGTGGATAAGCCGAGGAATTTGGCGAAGAGCGTGACGGTGGAGTAGGGGAATAAGTTGGTTTCCGAATTCTCTTTTTAGATTAAAATATAGTATTAGACTTACATGGTGTTTTTGCAAAATTACCTACACGAGAATCAAAATATCATGAGAAGCTTATACCTTGTAATTATGAGAAATAATTACAAGGTATTTTTTTTATATTTTTTTGGCTGATTCCTTTGGATCTTATTGAAAAGGTCAGACATATACAAAAGAATAATAATAAACTAAATTAGAAGGAAGTTTCAATTTAAATCGGACGTTTCTCAAGGGACCTTAATTGATATTGAACGCACATATAGAACTGAAGAAACATAAATATCCGAATACGGATTAAAAATCCGAAAAGTATAATTATCGTCAGAAAAGAATAAAGTATTAGACTAGAAAAAAAGTTGTAGATTGAGAAGCTTTGGCCTGTGTAACAGAGAGCATTATTATACCGTAGTCATTCAGTCTAATACTCATTTTTCTTTGGTGTAGGGATATTAACGCGAGTCTAACACTTGTTATTCGAAGACTGGTTTTTGGATGGAGTAAGAAATAGCATAAAATCAAGCATTCCAGTTTACACCTTTATTTTTCTTTACATCACAACTGGAAAGTTGCTGATTCTTTATAATTGATGAGGGAGGGTGGAGTAACACAACTTTTTGACAATTGCACGTAACAGGGATTTCAAAATTGATCTGGCGGATTGAACAGTTGGCACGCCAGAGGAGATAGGATGGAATAAAGTGATGGTAATTAATTATTTTGGAATTCTATTGATATAGTAAATTTGAATTTAATATTGAATCGGAAGCATGGCAGACTAAAACCTTTAACGGATTAGGTCTGAGTTTTTTTGCGTTTCCGAAACAAAATGGAGGATGAAGAACATGAAATGTTGCACGTTTTGTTCTAATGAATCAAAGACGTTGTTCAATCACATGACCACTTACTCACGTGAAAACTGGATAATGTCTATAATAGTCTTATGGAAAAACATTTGGTAGGGGTGAGATAGGAGTGACGTTAAAAGATAGAATCGTAAACCTCTTGAACGAAAAAGCTGGAATGACGGATCGAGAAATTACAATTGTAATACTAGGTGTAAACGAGCCTTAGCAAGCGGTTAACCAGACATGCAGGACTCTGGTAAGCAGAGGGGTTAAGTGTTCAAGACAAAACCAGATAATCTGAGTAAATTTTCACGGAATCTTTACAACGATGTTCAATTTAGTAAACACTAACTCGAAGAGCAGAGGACAGGATGAAGGGTACAGAAAGAGACAGAAATTTTGAAGAGATAGAGATAATTGATATAAGATCGGAGGAAGATCTTCGTCAAACCTGGGATGAATTTAACACCACTACGCTACTCATACGAGTTTTTCAGTTCCGCTTTAGGAAAGTATCCATGCCGAACATGCGAAGCGACATTTGATAGACTAATTAATGTACAGTGGTTAGATGGATCCAACGGCGTTAAACCTAGTATGGGGTTTGATGATATTGAAGCTTATATCAGCAATTTGCTGGAAGATGAAAGAAAAATAATTATGTTCTAACTAATCCTTATTTGGTGAAAATGAAACGTTCAATGTAGTATAACTGAAGTTCAAATTTCTCTGCAGAGGTGATTGTAATGGGAAAGAAAAAGAATGTACGGGATGAATGGCAAGATGTTATTAACGAGCTAGAGTATTCTGCTGATAATAAGTGGGAGGGGCAACTTATATATGAGTTAAGTCCTTCGGGACTAGAGTCCGTCCAAACCGAGATAGATTTAATGATAATCGAAGCTGAATACGAATTATATGAATTAGAGCAATCAGTAAGGCGGTGGCAAAGTAAAGTCGAGCAAAGAAAGCTACATATTCTAGTTACACGTGAACTAGGCATGGAAAATCTCTCTCTAATGAGATACTTAAATGAGGAAGACGATGATAGAAGATATTCTCCCTTTTTTGCTCCAAAGAAGCATTGGAACTCAGCAAAAAAAGGTATTGTGGAAATACCGACTTTATATGAAAGTATAGATTTTGGACGATCACACCTTGAAAACTGTATAAATTGGAGTAAATCTTTAATTAAAGAGGTCTTATTATACAAAAGTATGGAGACTGATTCTGAGTCCGAAAAAGCTTTAGTTGGGGCAATACAAAATGATGTGCTCCCAATTCTTACGGCAAAGTTAGAAGAGCTAGAAAAACACTTTAAAAGTGTACAAAGAGTATAGACAACGATGCAAGAGTGATTGTTGCGACATCAATACTTGCACAAGGATTAAACCTTCCAGCATATCTTGCTATACCTGCGGTGATAAATGTACTAGTGAGAGCCAAGCACGCGAGGACCTGGAGGCTCATGAACTTTTGAACGCGGCAGCTAGGGCTGGTAGGGTGGGACATCTTACAAATGGAGTTGTAATATTAATTCCAGAACCCATTGTTAAGTTCAAATCTGATGCTCCTCCTACTGAGGAATTGAAGCAGAAGTTGTTGTTAGTTCTACCAGAGGACGATCGGTGTGTGGTTATCAATGATCCGTTAAAAGTAAAACAAGAGGCATATGTGCAAAAGTTCGAAAATTTGTGGAATGCGGCAAAGGAATTATTGGAGCAAAAACCGGATCCGCTGGAAATTAAGATCGCATCTCAAAGTGGCATATCCTTAGACCCCTTACAACGCCTACGACTCAGATTAATAAATAATTCGGAAAACTGCAAACCACAATAAGCAAGTGGATGGATTGGACTATAGAGTGGATGATTGATGATGAAAATTCTCGGGAACAGTTGCTTCAAGATGTACGTAGATCTGCACTTACTGCTGCTGGACATCCTTTGGAAGCATCACAAAATGAGGCTGTGTTATCTACGCTGCTATCTGGAATACAAGGACGGATCAGCGGCAAGCCTATCAACGAGATGGAGCAACTAATTTAACCCTAATAAAATACAAGGGCGATTTTTAAGAAATCCAATAACAGAAAATGGCCTTGTCGCAATGATGCGAACAAAGGCCATTTTCGTATCTCATAATTACATCTTAATAGTTAACCACTAACATTGGCGTACACTATTCCACTTAATTCTCCAGTGGAAAGCTTTTTCGGTGTCATTCCATAAACATACCCATTAAATAAATTTAAAGTATTAACACCATCAGTCCACCAAGTTGTTCCTGACCCCGAAGAATATATATAATAAGGAGCAAACATCACGGTGGCAGTTTTTCCTGCTGCCATTGTAAAAGAATAGGTAGTGGTTGTGGTTGCACTACTAATCCAGGCTGCACCTACCAGAGCTTTTATCTTGCTTTTAAGGGTATAATCAATACTAGCTGTAAATTGTTCTGTTTTAGTTTGACTGAAACTTACAGATAGTGTGCAACTTGTTAATCCCGAAGAACATCCTAGTGGATTTGATACTGCTTCTACAGTTCCAAGATAATTTTGTGAACGATTGGTTTCATAATAATCAGACCACAAGTAGGAAGCGGCGAGCGGTGCGATAAGATTATCTGATGTTTTAAGATTACTGGTTTGTTGAATTTCATTGTTCACTGCTTTATTTTCATTGATTCCCTGATTAATCTTTTTGCTTACATCTCTGATCTTTTAAATTCCTCAAATGTGATTTCTTTATATCCATCTTCGGTGATTTGATAGATATTGCTAATTGTCTGACCGGTTTCAGCATCATAATATCGCTTATCAGCATTGAGCACAATTTGGTTTCTTGATTTTCCTAAAGGTTGTTCTTGATTGTCCTTAGCAGAAACGCTTGCCTCGCCTACTCCAATAGAAACAACGAGAGTTAGTACAAATAAGGTTTTAAATAACTTTCTTGGCAAAAAAATAATTTCACTACCTGTAAATGTTTTTATAACAAAAATAGTATAGAATAACCTCTCTTTGATAGGAACATGTTTACATTTTTTATAACTTATGGTATTATTATGCGATAAAATAAGGAGGGGAAATAATGAATCGAAGAGGCGCGGGAGTGGGATTCATTGGCTTGGCAGTTTTTCTTTTTGTTTCAAAGAATCTTATTGCAGCAATATTTGGAAGCGAAATGAACTCCTACACTGATGTGTCATTTAAAGCGCTCTTAAGTATCATGGATAGTAAACTAGATAGCTATGCAATTTTTTTTGCTATCCTAGGAATACTATATATTATCTGGAGTGAAATTGAAGAGGAGGTTAGTAAAAAAAAATCTAAACGCTAAATTAGGCTAGTCTATAGGACATTTTGTAAGCTCTACGCTCTTCTGGATGGGTAAAGAACAGACTAGAATTGCTTCATGGATATACTCGATGCTGAGAGATTCCTAGCTCATTCGGTAGAAAGGGAAAGCGAGTCTAGGGACTGCGTGCTGCAAGGGCAGGCGAGCGGGGGTTATTAGTGGTCATGTAGACCATAGCAATCGGATTTCCCACATTTCGGTACCCTCGAGCCCGTCGCTTTGCCACTTGAACAAGACCGTCAAGCCCCTCAAGAAGTCTTTTCACTATGAAATCAAAGAAAGCCTTCCTCATGCTGTTTTATTGTCTTGGCAAACTCAATTATTGGCTGCAATTGTGAGCACACGTTCTGCCCAGTTCATTTATTCAAATTAACGTCAGCGGTTAGATGTGGATTTATAATGTCACTGGACAAATGTAAAAAGAAAATAAAGCATTAGACTGATGCGGAATTGCCATACTGCTAGTGGAGGCTCTTCTACTGTCTACAAAATTGACATCGAGAATAATACCATGACTCAAAACGGGCTACCTTCGGGTAGCCCTGTTGTCGTCAGCTCCGCAAGGTCAAGAGTATTTTCCCCTCTGATGAGGCCTCCTCAAGACGCTCTGTCTTGCTACGATTAAATGGACCGGCCGAGTCAGTCCATAACAACACCAACAAAAGCAAGCCACATTAAAACACCCGGCGTCATATCCCGCCGGGTGTTTGGTTGAACCTCGATTCAAAAGCAGAAACCAATCGAACCGATCTTATTGGATTTCCAAATAGTCGATGTAAGCGTCCCATGTTCCGTTATCGGACGTGCACACGAGTTGGATTTCTTGGTTGCCGGTTCCGTGGCTGACATTGTTTATCGTGTAAACCGCAGGAGAGCTTCCGCCGAAGTAGAAGGTGCCCTTCGTCACGCCGCCGATTTTGAGGTCGACTCTGGCCATGTTGGAGTTGTTCGAGGCGCCGCGCAGCGAGAAGCTATGCGTGCCGGTGGTGAAGTTTTGCGTATATTTCACCAAATCGTTGTTAGCGTACAAAGCGACTCCGTTGAACGGCGAGTTGATGTTGCCCGTGTAC
>Ga0160464_100767_pt1 | contig 18066 bp, 15 predicted proteins | sample HID1971I_E11MG_FD_108275 | JGI IMG/M metagenome (GOLD analysis project Ga0160464, IMG submission 108275) | Enriched millipede-associated microbial communities from UW Madison campus, WI, USA - HID1971I_E11 MG | ecosystem: Host-associated > Arthropoda: Insects > Digestive system > Unclassified ... | reverse complement strand
GTGCTTGTTTAGCTCATTTAAAACAGTTAAACTGACAGTTTCGCTCGTTGTTCAGTTTTCAAAGAACAATTCATTCGTTTTTCTCTCGCCGGCGTTGTTTCTCTCGGCCGGAATTAGAATATACCATGTATAATACGGATTGCGCAACCCCTTTTTTCATTATTTTTAAAAATAATTAGTGCCACCCTATTCGATTTGCAACAAAACGATATTCGACACGTCCATTGAGTTGGAGGTGTTTACCGTGCGTAAATTCATACTGATCGTCATGTTGGCTTTGACCGGCTGCCAGTCTGCGGAGCGGCAGGCATCGCCGCCTTCTTCTACGACTACCGCTCCGCCGGCTGAAGCAAAAGCGGACAACGACCGATTTTCCGTTCACATTGCCGTTCCTCGGCAGGTCCAGATCAACGAGCCTTTCAAGATCGATGTTGAATTAATGAACAAGACGGATCGGGAATTCAACATCATGACCGGAAAGCCGGTATTTTATTACGTTATACGCGACAGCTCCGGCCGGACGATCAACGCGATTACAAGAAACGATATTGGGGTTGTGCGGCCCATGACCAAGAATGAAGCCCTCTCCGAGCAGCAACAGTACCGGTTCCGATCGCCCGGCATTTACGAAATTACAGCCGTCGCTCGTTTTACAGTGCAAGACGGCGGCAGCGGCAACGATTATATGATGGAAACGGACGCCAAGCAGATTCGGGTCGTAGAGCCATCCTCCGGCGTCGGCGATTCATCGCAGACGGAATGATCGGATAACGGCATTCATCGTCTCCTCCGAGACGTCTTTCGTGCTGAAATAAAACCCGAACGAGCGCTCAAGCGGCTTAACGGCGAAATAATATCTCGTATCGTCGTATTGCCAATCCGGTTCCAAGGCCGCAGCGGGCTTCGTCCATATTAATCGAATTCGATACGTTTGCAGTTCCGGCTCTCGGATCGGCACCGCGTCGGGCAGCTCCTCGAAGCCGATCTGCTCCGTATGATTGCCGCTCCAATGCTCCAATTGCCCTCGCTCGAAGTAATCCAATACTTCCGTGCTTCCTACGATAAGCCGGTCGTCCACGAATTCAAGCTCCCTGCCCATGATCCGGTACGACCAGTCATTCGGGATATAGATCGAGTAGCAAGGCATTTCGATTCGTTGAAAATCTTCGTACGCCTTATCCTCAACCGGCTCCTGCGAATACGCAAGCGGCGGGCAGCCGGTCTCCTCCCCGCGATCGACGACCGCAGTCTCCGAAAGCCGAGCGTTGAGCTCCTCCATTTCTTGCTTAAGCTCGACAATCGTCCGGTCACGATCGTCCAATGAAGACTTCATCGATTGAAGCTCTTGATCTTCGGCGCGTTGGCCGTCCGATACGTCTTCCGACGAAGCGCATCCCGACAGTATTCCCATCCATATGACGACAAATAATGCAATTCGTTTCATGTTTTGCTCCCCTGCATTGGCGTATAGTCAATATTTTTTTAAAAAACAGGATGTCATATATTGTAATACTAAACCAAAATTGATACTATGTCACAATCACAACGTTATTACTTACATAAAGGGGTGTTGCCATGAATAAATTTGCTGCTTATATCCAAATATCGTTCAAGCAGTCCTTTCAATACAAATGGACGTTTGCGATGACGCTGGCTACGCAGCCGATTCTGTTGTTCATTAATATGGCGTTGTTCCGAAGCATTTACGACTATAACGGGGTAGACACGCTCAAGGGCTATTCCTTCGAGCAAATGATTTGGTATTTCACCTCGTACATGCTGGTGCTAAGCTTCGTGTGGAACAACACAGCCAACCAGATCGCGCGCAAAATCATTACCGGCGACCTGTCTATGGACCTGCTTCGGCCGGTATCTCTGTTTCAAAATTTGATGGCGCGGAGCATCGCTTCCCGCTTGATCGCCATCATGATGGATTTTATACCCGGCCTTATTCTGTACAGCATCATCATTCCTCCCGAATTTTTGACAGTGCAATCGCTGCTGACGTTCGCGGTCGTCGTCATACCCGCTTTTCTACTAAACTACTTATTTAATTATTTGCTGGGCATTACGGCGATTCTGATTCAAAACAACGCTTCGCTTCTGTCGGTCGTCAACCTGCTCGCAGCCTTCACGGGCGGCGCGTTCATTCCGCTCGAATTTTTCCCTTCGTCCGTGAACCGGATATTCGACTTTCTGCCGTTCAAGTACATCATTTATTGGCCGATTCAGTTTCTGCTGAACAAGCAGCCGGATACGGATTGGATGGTCGGCAAGGTGCTGCTTGTCCAGCTCGGCTGGATTGCGGGCTTATATGTCGTCTATCGCATCGTGTGGAGGAAGCTGTTATCCAAATTCGGAGATGCAGGAGGTTAAACCGTGAGAACTGTCGCCAGGCTTCTTCGCTTATTTTATTACCAAAGCAAGCTCAAAATTTCGCGCGCGATGATGTACCGCTTCGATTTCCTGATCGGCATGACGGTCGCGCTCTGCTTCAGCAGCATCGGGCCGGTTTTGCAATATTTGATTTTTACGCAGACAAAAGGGTTCCCCGGCTGGAACCTGAAGCAAATTATTTTGTTCCAGGGCGTGCTCTTGTTCGTTCTCGGCATTCGCAGAATATTGTTCGGCGATCTGCATTATTTCGTGACGGAGCTTATTCAGAAAGGCGATCTGGACCGGCTGCTCATCAAGCCCTCTCCGGCGATCGGCATTATTCTGGCCAGCGGCTTCAATCTGAACGGCATCGGCACGCTTCTCGCGGGTTCGGTCATTATGGGCTACTCGATTCATGCGCTTGATCTGACGATTACGGCCGGCGCCATCGGTCTGTTCGCCTTGTCCATCCTGTTCGGCATCGTCCTCTTCCTTGCGCTCGAAATCATGTTCACCTGCGCGGTCATCGTGCTCGTCAATATCGGCCGATTGGACGATATCGTGCAGTCGATTACCGGGTTCGGAGAATATCCGCTCAGCATCTTTACCGCTGCGTTAAAGATTGCGCTCGTCACGTTCATTCCGTTCGCCGTCTGGGTGAACTATCCGGCGGAAGCGCTTCTGAACCGCTGGGACAACGGGCAAGCGGCCGTCAGCTTCTTGGTCTGTATGCTGCTGCTTGGAATTAGCCTGTCGTTCTGGAAGCTATGCCTAAGAAGATATACAAGTGCGGGGGGATAACTATGAAGCCGCTTGAACCGGTCATCGAAGTCAGCCATTTAAGCAAAACGTTCCGGGTGGCGCAGCGGGACAAATCGAGCCTGCTGTCGTCGCTGTCATCGTTAATTCATCGGCAATACGTACAGATCGAAGCGCTGCGGGATATTAATCTGCATATTCGTAAAGGCGAAGTTCGCGCGCTGATCGGTCCGAACGGCGCAGGCAAATCGAGTACGATCAAAGCGCTGACCGGTATTCTGTATCCGACCGCCGGCAGCGTTCGCGTACTAGGCGTCGATCCTTGGACGAACCGCAGCCGGCTCGCCTCGGAGCTTGGAGTGCTGTTCGGCCAGAAGACGCAGCTATGGTGGGATTTGCCCGCGCTGGACACCTTCTATCTTCATAAACAAATGTACAGCATTCCGAATCGGACGTATCAAGCGAATCTCGATTATTTCATCGATGTTCTCTCTCTTCATCAAGTCGTTAAAAAGCCCGTTCGTCAACTGTCGCTCGGCGAGCGGATGAAATGCGAATTTATATGCGCTTTGCTGCATGAGCCGCAGCTTGTCTTTCTGGACGAGCCGACGATCGGTCTGGACATCTTCTCGAAGGAAGCGATTCGCGCATTCGTGAAGAAGGTGAACCGGGAGAAGGGCACGACGTTCATCATTACAACGCATGACTTAAGCGATATCGAGGACTTGTGCAACAATGTCACGATCATTAATCACGGCGGCATCGTCTTCAACGATTCGATCGAGTCGCTCGGCACTTATTTTTCTTCGCGCAAAATCGTCGACATCAAATTCCAGAAGCCGATTGACGAGCACGAGCTACGCGGCTACAACGTCATGAGCTTCAGCGGAATGGCAGCCAGCATCGAGGTCGATGTCGAACGAAGCCCGCTTCAGATCGAGCTGCAAAAGCTGCTTGGCATCGGATTGATTCAAGACATCAATATTAATAATCCGAGCATTGAGTCGGTTATCAAAGATATTTACTCCAAGCCGCGGGAGCAGAGCCTTGGTACATTTTGACAGATGCAACTAACAGCCTCCGCCACTCGTCTAACCTTACATATTCACTATACAACCAGAAAAAAGGTGGCGAATGTCTTGACCCGTATCCCAAGGTTAAGCAAACCCGTGTTAACGTTGCTCATCGCCCTGTCCCTTACAATCGCCGGCTGCCAGAGCAGCTCTGCCCATACCGGCCAACCGCAGAAAGCCGAAGCGGAAGCGCCGGTCGACGCAGGGGTTTCCGCGACCCCCGCTTCTACTTCGACTTCGACAAAACCGACAACGCCCGCCCCGACCGTCTCGATCGGCCATGTAACCGCGCTTCGTCTGGCTGACGTGCACACGGGATGGATTGCCGGAGACGGCCAGATCGCCCGTACCGACGACGGCGGCGCTCATTGGAAGCAGCAGTATGCAGGCTCGGCGGCTGTGCTGCAACTGTTCGCGCTTAGCAGCGACAAAGTATGGGCAACGCTCGACAACGGCTCCGGCAAAAGCGCGAAGCTGATCCGATCGACGGATGGCGGCAGCCATTGGACCGCAGTCGGAACGGTGCCGAATCAATCGTTTCTTCATTTTACGAACGATAAGACCGCCTTCAGCGGCAGCGCCGTCACGAAGGACGGCGGCGTTACGTGGACGGAGACGAAGAAGCCCGCGAGCCTCGTCGGCGACGTATATTACCACGATGCAGCCAACGGATGGGCAGTTCAAGGCGGCAAAGGCAAGTTTACTTTCCTTCACACCTCGGACGGCGGACGCAACTGGCGCGTAGTAATGACGCGCACATCGGAGGTCGACCCGGTCGGCAGCGTTATTCGTTCAACCGGGGCGAACGATGCATGGATCGAACTAATCGGCGATTCGGGCATGACGCAGACGTCTTACTCGCTGTTCCACACGACTGACGGCGGCAAGAGCTGGCTTCCCGCTATCGTGAAGAATGGCGCGGGCTCCGGTCCCGCTCCGGGATTTACAATGGAAGATTCCGGCCATTATCCGTCCGGCAGCGGAACGGGGCCCGGCGCGCTCTATGTCGTGAATCCGCAGACGGCTTTCATGGGCGGACAATGCATGGCCTGCGACAACCCGAATACGGTAGCGGAGACGACGAACGGCGGCAAGAGCTGGTCGGTGCGCAAAGACGAGCTTGCCGGATACGGCTCGCAGTATATCGCCGCCACAGACGCGAGCCACGTATGGCTCGTCGCGACGGATCACGAGCAGCCGTCCGTGCTGTACACCTCCGCAGACGGAGGACGCAGTTGGCGCAAGGCGTTTGCGTTCGATGCTCTATAAGAACCCGTTCTATCGATTCGCATCGTCTTGTACTCTCTGTACCGGTATAAACGGCGATAGCCAAGCTCCTTGGAATTTCGTTTCCGCAGCCCATGCGAATAACCAAAAACCTCCAGCCTCGTTGCGAAGGCTGGAGGTTTTTTCGTTAAGAGGCCGCGATTCGATCAAGCAAGGCATGAAGCATTCGGAACGATTCCACGCTTCGCTCATATTCCGCCCGGATGCGTTCGACGCTTTGAATATACGGCGCATCGATCAATTCGACGGCCCAGCGCCCCATCATCCGCTCGATGCAAGCCGGCGTCGCCTCCAAGTGAAATTGCAGTCCGACCACGCGGTCTCCCAAGGAGAACGCTTGATGGCTGCATGCCTCGGAACGAGCGAGCCATCGTGCGCCGGGAGGCAGCTCGAACGTATCGCCATGCCATTGGAACGTGATGAACTCGTCCGGCATCCACGATATCCAAGGATGGGCGTCCGCCGTTCGCTGCACGCGGTGCCAGCCGATTTCCTTGACCGCATGCCGATAAACCTTGCCGCCGAGAAGCTCGGCCAGCATTTGCGCGCCAAGGCAGATGCCCAATATTTTCTTCTCTTGCCGGATGGCCTGCCGAATGAACGCTTTCTCTTCCGCCAGCCAACTATATTGCTCCTCTTCGTACACGCTCATGGGACCGCCGAGCACGATTAGCGCATCGATATCCGCAAGCCAGGCCGGGTCCGTCCCTTCCGAAGGGTCCGTCACGCGAAGCTGATGTCCGCCGCGCTCGGCCCACTGTTCGAATACCGTTATATCGTCGAAATCAAAATGTCTAAACGCCAATACCTTCAACTTATACCCGCCCCCTCGATCATGTGTGGTCGTCAAGCGCCGCCGCCGATAGCTCCATTGTACATCGCGATTCGGCATACTTCAGCACCGATTTCCCCACCTATCCGGATTCGGAACAAAATGTTGCGACCGCTATCGTTCGATAGCCGACTTTGCCGCGCTTAACATGCCGGATTCAAGCCAGCGTCCGCTCCGCAAGCGTCGCCAGCAGCCTCGATTCGATCCACCCACCGCCTGCTTCTTATAGGCATGAATGAAGACGAGCTCCCCTGCCTGCCAGCTCGACCGGAACGATCTCGACGGAATGACCGCGCAGGTGGCTCTGCCAGTCCTGAAATTCTCTTTTTGCAAACACTTCATAGACCGTATTCGGCTGCCAGCCAGACCATTCGGATTATCGGTTCAGCCGACTCGTACATACGAAAGGACCGCGTTTCGGCAAGCGCTTGCATAAATCCGCTCGTTGCCGCAATCGGATAACGAGTGCTGCGGCAGCAATCGGGGCTGTATGCATAGATGCATTTTGAACGGTACGCGGATGATGACAATGGAACAATAATGATGTGGTAAATCAAGGAGGTATTCCGGTAATCTGTATGAGCATCAATGGAGCTTGCAGAGCTGTCATTCGGGGGAGAGCGTAAAATCGGCGGAGTATAATTCAGTTCGATAGCAGCATCATTATTTAGCTATATGCGCACATACAAGCGTCGTCATTGCTCCCGATGCAGTAACACATCTCGACGAAGCAAAGGCGTTATGTCCGAGCAAACGGATCGTCTTATAGCGAAAGGCCATTCGACCTGCGGCACATTCGTCACGGAACATAAAGCCGGTCGACGGCAAAACGCTTTAACCCTCTCGATCATCGAAAGCCTGCCGAGTGGCAGGCTTTCTCCGCTTTCTTCGGTTCGAACGCAATGCCGGTCAGGCATTGGGGCTTACGACGATTCATGCTTGCCGTCGAAGCTATGCTGCACGTTGTCCACAATTTGTCCGACCGCATCGCTAACCATATCGGTCGGTCCCGAGTCCTCGTGATCCTTCGGCGTGTTAATACCGGCAACCGTATTCGACGTTTTATTGTACATCTCGCTGTATTGCTCGTTGCGACGTCGATCTCTTCTGCTCATCTGGCGTCCCACCTTTGGTTGTCGAATCAAGGTTAGTCTGCCCCATTATGGATCGTTTAAGCCGATCGATACGTCGCTCCTTGCTTTCAGGCAAAAGAAAAAGCGTCTTGGCCCAAGACGCTCTTTCGGTTCGATCATTTAGCGCTCGATTCGCCGCAATCAAGGCGCCGAAGCTACGACGAATGCCTCCCATCCGCTGACGCTCGTGCGGTTCGCAATCAGCATATTCAAATTCAAGTCCGCGCTGACATACTTATTGTTGGCGATCGATTGGTACGAGACGGTGCCGTCCGCATTCGTCGATTTTTTAAATTTCTCCCACGCTGCGATTCCTTGCGCTTGCGCAATCAATCTGCCGTTGTTGTTCAGGTCCGCACTGACATATTTGTTATTCGCCAGCGACAGGAACGAGACGGTGCCGTCCGCATTCGTCACGACAATAAACTTCTCCCATGTGCCGACTGTCGCGCGGTTCGCGACGAGAGGCGCAGCGCCGTTGTTCTCCGCGGTCACATAGTTGTTGTTCGCTCTAGCCTGCAGGCTGGACGGAGCGTTCAGCTTCGCGTACGCTTTCACGATATTGATGAGCGCCGTATTCGGCTGGAAATAGTTCGTCGAAAATTTGGTCAGCTTCGATTGAATTGTTGCGGTGCTGTCGTTATTGATATCCGGATATGGATTGGAGTTGTTCTGATATAAGCCCCAGTTGCCGCCGTTCGTCACTTTGTAGCTCCAGTTCGTCCACGATACGTCGAACGCGCTTAAGCCGGACAACCATTTTTCCCACAGATCGTTGAACGTAAATAACGTAATTTCGCCGGAATAGACAGGAACGTTCCAATTGTCCTGATGCCACTTCAGATCGTTAAACCAGTTGTTCATGCTGTTGTTCTGTGACACCCGTACCGCCCCACCGCGCGCTGGGAGCTGCGCGCGGTGCAGAAGTATCTCCACCAACTGCATTAAGTGCCCCACAAGACGCGTATCTCCACCAGCACACGCCTCCCGCCTACGTAAGCGTCCCTGACCATTCCTTATTTGCACGCCTGACATCTGATTGCAACCCATGTGCTTACGCAAGGGCCTGAGGCAGACACTTATCTTGCTCTACGGACAGCCCATCTCGCATTAAGTGTCTCTACAGGACGCGTATCTCCACCAGCTAGCATTAAGTGCCCCACAAGACGCTTATCTCCACCAGCTAGCATTAAGTACCCCACAGGACGCGCATCTCCACCAGCTAGCATTAAGTACCCCACAGGACGCTTATCTCCACCAGCACACGCTTTCCGCCTACGTAAGCGTCCCTGACCATTCCTTATTTGCACGCCTGACATCTAATTGCAATCCATGTGCTTACACAAGGGCCTTGGGCAGACACTTATCTTGCTCTACGGACAGCCCATCTCTCATTAAGTGTCTCTACAGGACGCGTATCTCCAGCCGCTAGCATTAAGTGCCCCACAGGACGCGTATCTCCATCAGCACGCGCTTTCCGCCTACGTAAGCGTCCCTGACCATTCCTTAATTCGCACGACTGACGTCTAATTGCAACCCATTCGTTTACGCAAGGGCCTGAGGCAGACACTTATCTTGCTCTACGGACAGCCCATCTCTCATTAAGTGTCTCTACAGGACGCGTATCTCCACCAGCTAGCATTAAGTGCCCCACAGGACGCTTATCTCCACCAGCTAGCATTAAGTACCCCACAAGACGCTTATCTCCACCAGCACGCGCTTTCCGCCTACGTAAGCGTCCCTGACCATTCCTTAATTCGCACGACTGACGTCTAATTGCAACCCATTCGTTTACGCAAGGGCCTTGGGCAGACACTTATCTTGCTCTACGGACAGCCCATTTCTCATTAAGTGTCTCTACAGGACGCGTATCTCCAGCCGCTAGCATTTAAGTATCCCCACAGGACGCCTATCTCCACCAGCACGCGCTTTCCGCCTACGTAGATAGACGCCTTTAGTCGTATGTGCTTGGTCGCATCACGGACTAATCGATTTAATGATTTTCGCCGGATTTCCGCCAACGACGACGTTGTCCGGCACGTTCTTGGTTACGACTGCACCGGAGCCAACGACGACATTGTTGCCGATCGTGACGCCCGGATTGATGACGGCGCGTCCGCCGATCCATACATTATGCCCGATCGTCACGGGGATGCCGTATTCGGCGCCCGATATTCTTTCCTGCGCATTCAAGGGATGCGTTGCCGTATAAATATGAACGCCCGGCGCCATAAAACAATTGTCCCCAATTCGAATCTCGCATACATCCAACATTACGCAATCAAAGTTCGTATAAAAATTGTCGCCGACATGAATGTTATAGCCGTAATCGCATCGGAAAGTCGGCTCCACATAAATGTGCTCGCCCGTCGAGCCGAGCAACTGCGTCAGCAGCTCCTTCCGCGTCTTGTCGTCGGTCTCCAGCGTTTCATTATAAAGGCGGGTCAATCGGCGAGCGTTCAATCGTTCCTGCACCAGCACAGCGTCGCTCGCTATATAAAGCTCGCCGTTTATCATTTTTTGTTTCTCGGTTTTATTGAAGGACATCGGTAACTTCCTCTCTAATCAAATGGATAAGCTGCTGCGCCGCTTTGCTTAAATAATGCCGCCTCAGCCAAATGACGGCGGAACGGGAAATATCCTGCGGACCGTCAATGGCATAGACGCGAAGCCGATCGTCCGGGTTGCGCTTCAACGAAGTGTTCGGCAGAATCGAGGCGCCAAAGCCCGAAGCGACCAGCTCCAGCAGCATTCCGATATCGGAGCATTCTCCGACGATAGCCGGCGACAGCCCGCGCTTATGGAATTGCTCCAGAATGAACTGGTACATCCCGAGCCCTTCCGTGCTTGGAAGCACTAACGGGTGCTTGGCGATCGTCTCGAAGGTAACTGACTCTTGCATGTGAGGGAGAGCGGCCGGAGTCTCATCGTTTCTCGTTACAAAATAAAGCGGCTCTTCTCCAAGCACAATATAATCGAAGTCGTCAAACGCGATTGGAAGCCGGACGATGGCCAGATCCAACAATTTATTGCGGATAAGCTGAGTCAGCGTATTCGTCTCGTTCTGTTGAATCTTGAACGTCACATTCGGATACAGCGCCCGAAAAGCGCTGAGCACGCGCGGCAGCCGTTCGTCCGACAGCGTATTGACGCCTATGGATAGCTTCCCTCGCAGCCCCAGTCCCGATTCCTTGACTTCCGCCTTCGCTTCATCCATTAGCCGCGTAATGGTAAGCGCATGCTCGTACAGCAGCTTGCCCGGCTCCGTCAATTCAAGATGCCGCCCCCGCCCGCTTCGGTTGAACAGTGAGACGCCAAGCTCCGTCTCCATCAGCTTTAACTGCTGGCTAAGCGGCGGCTGCGACATATGGAGCCGGTTCGCCGCCGACGTGACCTGCAGCTCTTCAGCAAGCGCTATAAAATAATGCAACTGCTTAATATCCATGCCGAGCGCTCTCCCATTCGATAATCATATACATAAGCAATATTATTAATATTTTTCATATAGTTATCCCCATGATACCATAATCGAAGCGTTCGAACGATTCGGAAACGAATTCTCTGAATGCGGACATCTTGGAGGAAAGCTGGGTACATCATGGTGGAATGGGTACGATCAAGAAGCTCCATTAGCGTGCTGTTAGCCGGCATACAATGGTTGTTTTTTATTTTTACGAATACGGTGATGGTTCCGCTGTCGATCGGCCATGTGCTCGGTCTTGGACCGGAAGATATCGCGGCGTCGATGCAGCGCTCTTTTATTCTGACCGGGCTGCTATGCATCGTTCAATTGATATGGGGACATCGCTACTCGCTTATGGACGGTCCGGCCGGCGTATGGTGGGGGCTTGTCCTCAGCATATGCGCTTCCGCTCCCGCAATGAATATGGAGCTGTCGACTGTCGCCGCGAGCTTGACCAGCGGGTTTATCTTGTCCAGCGCGCTCGTCATCGTATTGGCCTTGTGCGGTTTTCTGAACATTTTGCGGCGTATTTTTACTCCGATTGTGATGAGCGTCTATATGCTGCTGCTGACGTTCCAACTGGAGAATACGTTCTTCAAAGGGATGATTGGCTACAATCAGGAGGGCCGGTGGAATTTGCAGCTTGCCGCCTTATCGCTGTTCGTCATCGCCGTTGTCGCTATCGTGCATATTCGCGGGCGAGGAAAGCTGGGGCAGTATTCGCTGCTGAGCGGAATCGTCGTCGGCTGGATCGCTTATGCGCTGTTGTTCGGCCACGAGAGCAGTGTGACAGCAGCCGGCGCCGGCTTTCAATCGATATGGCAATGGATGCCGTGGGGATCGCCCGGCTTGGAACCGGGCATTATTACGGTCGGATTGCTAGCCGGACTTGTCAACATGACGAACACGTTAACGAGTCTGGCCGCAGCGGGCAGATTGTATCAGCGGGAAGCGAGCGAGAAGCAGCATATCCGTTCGCTTCTGGCGACTAATCTTTTCTCCATACTCGCGGCTTGCGTCGGTCTCATTCCGTTCGGGACGTTCGCTTCTTCGATCGGCTTTCTTGAGAATACGAAGGTGCTGCGGCGGGCGGCTCTGTTCGCCGGGTCCATCATGCTGATGATCGTCGGCATCGTCCCTCTGTTAAGCGGCTGGCTGGCGCAGCTTCCGATGTCGGTCGGCAGTGCCGTCTTGTTCGCCGCTTATTTGCAAATGTTCGGTACGGCGCTGCGCTCCTTCCAGGGAACGACGTTCAACGCGAAGACGATTTACCGGCTCGCGCTGCCCGTCCTGACGGGAATCAGCATTATGAACGTGCCGGCATCCGCCTTCGCCGATTTCCCGCCGCTGCTGACGCCGATCGTGTCGAACGGCTTGGTGATCGGCGTCGTGGTCGTCATCCTGCTGGAATCGTTCGTACGATGGGATAAATACGATGCTTCGCCAAGCGCGGGAGCGGTTAGCGTAAAGCCCATCCCTGCCGCAAGCGACGCGCCGATGCAAGCGCGGCAATCGGGGTAGCCGTCCCGATGTAGGCACAACCAAGCCCCGCCTTAATGAATAAGGCAGGGCTTTTTATTTCTTTTACCTTACAATCCTTTTCCCCTTCGCCTCATGGAGCCAAGCCGGAAATTCATTCAAAAGCTTGTCATACAGTTCCTCGTCCGATACGCGTTCAATCCGATCCCAATGAATAAAATTCGCATTGTCGACGATACGTCCCTTCATCGTATCGAGTCGTTTCAACACTTCGAAGCTGGAGTCGCCAATGCCGACAAATTGCCAGAAAATCGGCAGCACCGCCGATCTCGTAATGACCTTCTGAATCGATTTCAACACGCCTCCGTCATTAATAAAAATAACGAAAGCCGGGAGCGACGAGTCCTCTTCCACCGTATATTTGCGAATAACATCCTCCATGACGGGAGGCTCGTTGTTGCGGCCGAACTTATGAATGAACGGATTGTCCAATATTTGCTTCTTCACGTAATGCTCCAGCTCTGTTTCATTGACCGACGGCATTCTGCTGAACTCGTTGTCGTACACCCATACGTCCAGCGTGGAGTTGTCGTCGAATTGGCAGGCAATCGCGAGCAGCCGTTCCACGACGTCCTGTACGATCCCGCTCCTGTACTGCGTCTGCATCGAGCCGGAAATATCAAGCACGACGCCAACGCGAGCGACAACGTTCGCTAATTTCTTCTTCTGCAATGTGATCGCTACCGCTTGTTTGCGCAAATCGATCTGAGAGCCGACAGGCTCCTGCGCGATCGGCACGGACGAATACGCCGTCAGCTCCTCCGATTGCCGTCCCTCTTCCAGCTTGGCGCTTGCAACCTCCGAAGCTTCCGAGGTCTCCTCTTCCAGTTCCAGCCCATAGTGAGCGACCAGCGCTTCAAGCCCGCCATAAAATCCGCTGCCGATCGCATTAAATTTCCACTCGCCCTGATAGCGATACAATTCGCCTACTATGATGGCAGTTTCTTGCGACACATCGGAGCCGCAATCGTAGCTGCCAAGCTCGGTTCCCGTATCTTCATCCTGCAATTTTACGAATAAGGACGTCACGTCATTCATCGTATGGCCGCGCTTGGCGCTCTCGTAGATCGACACGGTTATCGCCAGCTTATCGATCCGGTCCGGCAATCGGTCCAGCGAGACGCGGAGCGCTCCCGTTCGGCCGCTGCCGTCTTGCGTATATTGAACCGCTCCGTCGGTCGAATGCGGATTTCCATAAAAAATAAGGTCCTCATCCCGCTCGCACCGATTGTTCGCAGACAGCAGAAAAACCGACGCATCGACGCTGACGTCGGGACGACCGAGCTCCCATCCGAAGCTTAGTACGAGACGATGAAGCGACCTGCCTTTCGTCATGTCGATTTTTTGTCCTTTGCTTAGCCGCATCTCTGTCGTTCCCCTTTGATCGATATATATTGAAGAAATTTTTGCTCCTCATATTCGTTTCATATATTCAAAGTTTCCCCGATACGGAGAGTCATCACGATGCGGCAACCGCACTCTGCAAAATGAATCAGACATCGATCAAGTCGCCAACATCTCTTGATGTCTGCCCTCGATACGACAAAAGGTGCCTGCCATACAGTCAGGCAGGCGCCTTGCGGCACAGCATCGAACGGACTTGCTCGACTGCTGTATTCGTGAACCTCTATAAGGAATCGTTCAGCGCAGATTGGCGAATCCGCTCCGCTACGGCTTGCGGTTGCTGGTGAATAAAAAAATGGCCGCCTTCAAATCGATGAACGGTACAAGCGCCGGTCGTAACGCTCGACCAAGCGGACGCCTCTTTCGGGGTCATATCCTCATGCCCGTACATCACGACAATCGGGCAGTTGACCGGCCCTCGTTCGGAGTCGAATCGATAAGTTTCCACAATACGAAAATCGGCTCGAAGAATCGGAATCATTAACCGGGCGAGCTCCTCGTGCTGAAATACTTCGCTCGGCGTGCCGTCGTATTCCATGACCGCTTGAACGAACTCTTCTTCGGGCAAGTCATATACTTTCCGACGCGAATGCTCAAGGTTCGGGGCTTTCCTGCCGGATACGAACAGTCGGATTGGCGGCGTTCCATGCATCTCGTTCATTCTCCGGGCCGCTTCAAAAGCGATCAGGCTCCCCATGCTATGTCCCCATAGGGCATAGGACCCGCTAAAATCCGCCAAGGCTCGATCCATTGTATCCGCAACATCTTGCGCGGCGGCCTCTACCCCCTCATAGAAAGGCTCTCCGATTCTTGCGCCTCGTCCTGCCAGCTCGATTGGTATGAATTCGATATCGGTACAATTCAAGTATTGCGACCAACGCCGATACATGCTTGCCATTGCGCCTGCATGCGGAATACAAAACAGCTTCAACTTAGGCATCATGCTTCCGTAACCCTACCTTTCATCATTCCTATTGATCTTTAGGCTATCATTCCTGCTTTATTCCATTGTAACCTGCCGCCCGAGACCGTGCAGCTTTTTGAACGCATCGGGGGTCATGCCCGTCCTTCTTCTAAATACCGAACAAAAATAACTGGCGTTCTCGAAGCCGACCAGCTTGGCGATCTCATACATCTTTCGGTCCGGATCGCGAAACATGAGCTGCTTGCTCCGGTTAACGCGCTGCTGGTTCACGTATTCGATCGGCCGCATACGCAGCGTTTGCTGAAAAACTCGGCACAAATATTGCGGCGACACGTCGATAATGCCGGCCAAATCGTTTAAGGACAACGGATCGTGCAGCCGATGTTCAATATAGTACAGCACCGGCTTAAGCCGATCTATGTCCATATCGGCATGGAACGGTGAGACGAGCAGATGCTTCAGATCGATTAGCAGCCCGTATAGCTGCTTGGATCGTTCCCTATTCGCCGTTTGTTCGTCCTCCGCAGCCAGTTCGAGCATGCGTTCAAGCGCATACAGCAGCCGATTGTCGCCTAACCGGCCCGTGCCGGATTCGACGATTCCGGCGTGTTTCAGCATCTGTCCGGCTTCGCGGCCATTGAACGATACCCAGGCGACTTGCCATTGGCGGCTTAGAGGCGTATAAGCATGCGGGATATCCGGGTATAAGAAGAACACCTCGCCAGGACCGACGATACAGCTTTTTCCATCTACCGTCAATTCCCCTTTGCCATCGAGCACCTGATGCATCTGGTAATCGGGAAACCCGCCGGGTCGCACCGTCTCTGTCTGATGCTCCCACAAGCCAACCGTCGTGACATAGAGCGGAAGCTTGGCGGTCTCATGCGTCGAACAAAAGATATAATTGCTCCTCAAAGCAATCGCCTCGGTTTCATATTGTAATAGAACTGTATCATATTGTTTTATTTTATTAATATACTCCCAAATCTATAATATGAATATATTAATAATAAACGATGAAGAGAGATGATAAACAATGCGTTCCAAGTGGGTCTATCAGCCTCCTGCGAACGGCTATCCGGAGTGGAACAACAACCCGGAACTCTTCCAACTCAATCGTATCGATGCGCATGCCTCGATGACGTCTTATTCGTCTGCCGACGAAGCGCTGCGCGGAGATCGGGCCGAGGCCGCCTCTTATTGTTCGCTCAATGGAACTTGGAAATTTTCGTTCGCGCCGGTTCCCGAGAAGCGAATTGCGCATTTCTATCCATGCGGCTACGATGCAAGCGATTGGGCAGACATTCAGGTGCCTTCCCATTGGCAATTCCAAGGCTACGACTATCCGCAGTATACGAACGTGCGATATCCGTGGGCGGAGTCCGAGCCTGATCTGAAGCCGCCGTTCGCCCCGACGAAATACAATCCGGTCGGCTCCTATATTCGAACGTTCACCGTTCCGGCCGAGTGGAACGGACAGCCGGTATACCTCAGCTTTCAAGGCGTCGAATCGGCCTTCTACGTATGGCTGAACGGCGAGTTCGTCGGCTACAGCGAGGACACGTTCACGCCTGCGGAATTTGATATTACGCCGTACTTGACCGATGGCGACAATAAGCTCTCGGTCGAGGTTTACCGCTGGTGCGACGCAAGCTGGCTGGAGGATCAAGACTTCTGGCGTCTTAGCGGCATCTTCCGCGATGTCTATCTGTATACGAAGCCGAAGCTTTTTATTGCCGATTTCTTCGTTCGCGCGGAGTTGGACGAGCAGTACCGGGACGCTCGGCTGGAGGTGGATATCAAGCTGGAGAACTATTATAACGAGCCGCAAGAAGGCATCTGTGTCGAAGCCCGGCTATACGACAGCGGCGGGATGAAGGTCTGGGAGAAGCCGATCGTCGCCGCGGCCGATTTCGCAGGGGAGGGCGTGCAGTCGCTCCGGCTATCGGAACATGCTGTCGATCCGCTGAAATGGAGCGCCGAAAAGCCGCATTTGTACACGCTCGTCTTATCTCTGTCGGACGCTTCGGGCGCTCTGCTAGAGTCGGTTAGCTGCAAGGTCGGATTCCGCAAGTTCGAGCTGAAAGACGGCTTAATGCTTATCAACGGCCAGCGCATCGTGTTCAAAGGCGTCAATCGCCACGAGTTTAGCTGCGATACCGGCCGCGCCTTGTCCAAGGCCGAGATGATTCAAGACATTAAGCTGATGAAAAGCCATAATATTAACGCCGTTCGGACATCCCATTACCCGAACCAATCGGTCTGGTACGAGCTTTGCGACGAATACGGTTTGTACGTCATTGACGAGACGAATCTCGAAACGCATGGTTCATGGAGCTATGGGCAGCAGGACTTGCCTGCTCACACCGTTCCCGCCAGCCATCCGGAATGGCGCGCCAACGTGCTCGACCGCTGCAACTCGATGTTCCAGCGCGATAAAAACCATCCTTCCATCGTGATCTGGTCGCTTGGGAACGAATCTTTCGGTGGCGACAATTTTATTGCGATGCACGACTTTTTGAAGGAAGCCGACCCTACCCGATTGGTTCATTACGAAGGCATTTTCCATTACCGGGCGTCCGAGGCCGCTTCCGATATCGAGTCGACGATGTACGTCAAGCCGCGCGACGTCGAGCGTTATGCGAACAGCAACCCGACGAAGCCGTACATTTTGTGCGAATATTCCCATGCAATGGGCAACTCTTGCGGCGGTTTGCACAAGTACACGGAGCTGTTCGACAAATATGCTATCCTGCAAGGCGGCTTCATTTGGGATTGGGTCGATCAGGCGATTCGGACGAGAACGGCGGACGGGATCGAATATTTCGCTTATGGCGGCGACTTCGGCGATTCCCCGAACGACGGCAATTTCAGCGGCAACGGATTAGTGTTCGCCGATCGGACCGTAACGCCTAAACTGTACGAAGTGAAAAAATGTTATCAGAATATCGATATTGCCGCCGCTAATCTGGACGGCAGGCTTATCCGCCTAACCAACAAGCATCTATTCGTCGATCTTGACGGCTACGACCTGCGATGGAGCGTGCAGCTCGAAGGCGAGACGATGCAGGAAGGGATTACGCGCGTGTCGCTGGCACCGGGCGAATCGACGGAGGTGACGATTCCTTATGAGTCTCCACGGCCCGGACAAGAGGCGGTGCTGAACGTCGCCTTCGTTCTTCGCTCCGCAACAGCCTGGGCTGAAGCAGGACACGAAATCGCCTGGGAGCAAATCATGCTGTCGCCGCGAGTACCCCTGAACGACGCCGCTCCGG
>Ga0160464_100764_pt1 | contig 18115 bp, 15 predicted proteins | sample HID1971I_E11MG_FD_108275 | JGI IMG/M metagenome (GOLD analysis project Ga0160464, IMG submission 108275) | Enriched millipede-associated microbial communities from UW Madison campus, WI, USA - HID1971I_E11 MG | ecosystem: Host-associated > Arthropoda: Insects > Digestive system > Unclassified ... | reverse complement strand
TGCGCAGCCACAGATTGGTGCGGCAAATATCGGCCGGACCGCCGCTGAAGTTGACCCGGCCATTCTCGGTGCGGGTGTCCGCGTAGCCCAGATCCTGGAGCTCGCGAGCGACGATGGCTTCGAGTCCCATCGGGCACGTCGCGATGAGTTGCAAGTTTGTCATATCCTTATACCTCTTCCGATTCGAGATTCAGCGCGTGACGGAGCCGCTCGGCATTGTGCTCCGCCGCGCAAAAACATACAATCAAGTATAGGACAAAGCGAGACAGGTTACAAATGGAAAAGGGGGCTATACGGTGAAAGAAATAGCAGAGCAATATGCGAACGGGGTCTACCCGCCTGATCCGGATCTGACCCGGGCGCAGGAGGGCATCCGGGAAGCGGGCATGCCCGAAATATCGATCGCGCCGGGCTATGGCAGGCTATTAACGATGCTCGTGCGGATGTCGGGGGCCAGAGACGTCCTCGAAATCGGCGCGCTCGGCGGAATCAGCGGTATCTGTCTGGCTAGAGGTCTGTCGACCGAGGGCAAGCTGACGTCGCTGGAGCTCAAGGCGGAGTATGCCCAGGTCGCGCATCGCCACATGGCAGCAGCGGGGCTGGGGGAGCGGGTGGAGTACCGGCTGGGCGACGCCGCGGCAAGTCTGGCGGAGTTGGAGGCGGAGGGACGTCGGTTCGACTTCTTCTTCATCGACGCCGACAAGGAGGGGTATCCCGTCTATCTGGACTATGCGATCCGACTCGCCCGGCCGGGAGCGGTGATCGCCGGCGACAATACGCTGCTGCGCGGCCGCGTCGCCGATCCGGCGAAGAACGGGCCTTCGGTCCTGGCGATGCGCGCCTTTAACGAGCGGATGGCGACCGACGAGCGATTGATCAGCACGATCTTGCCTGCTTATGACGGCTTGACGCTGGCGATGGTGAAGTAAGCAGCGGCGCAAACGCCAGCGCCGTAGATACGTCGCCGCTTTAACGCTTGCCACGGCGCTTATTTCCATTGTTTTACGCTATTTGCAATTCTTACGCTCGCCACGGCGCTTATTTTCGAAAAATCGCCCGTTTTAGCGTTTTTTGGCCGAAATAAGCTCCCCCGCGAGCGTTAGGTTGCGAGAGAGCTGTTTTTCGTCCCAATAAGGCCGAGGGCGAGCGTTAAAATCGCGGACGGGGTCCTCTTATTATATGCGTCGTCTGCGGAAGCGGGCCGCGAACCTGAGTCCGGCCGCCAGTACGGCGAGGCTGACCCCGGATGATAGCAGGAATTCGTTGCTGTAGCCTGTCCTGTTGTTCGCGGCAGAGCCTTGCGGGCCACCTCCCCAAGCACCGGGACCGCCACCCCTGCCGGGCTCGAACCCTTCGGGGAACTGCATGCCCTCCGGCGGTTGCATCCCCTCGGGGAACTGCATCCCCTCCGGCGGCTGCATCCCTTCGGGGAACTGCATGCCCTCTGGCGGCTGCATCCCTTCAGGGGGCTGCATGCCCTCCATACCCATGCCTGGCGCTCCGCCGCCGAAGCCTTGGCTCGTATCGGCCTCCACGACGAGATCGCCCGACAATTGGGCAAGGATAGATTCGGAGCGCTTGACCGCAAAGGCGGCCAGACTGTTGTCTCCCGATACGCCTTGTAGGAATTGTTCGGTCGTGAAAAACTTGGTCGGGTCGGCTTCCACATACGGAAGAATGAGCGCCGAGATGTTCGATGTCTTCGTCGTGAACCATTCTTCCGTGAAGTACGTGGTCGCAATTTCTTCCAGATACCTGTAATACTTCTCCTTGTATTCATCGACCGCCAACAGCGAGGCCAGCAGCGGGCGGCTCTCAAGCGTCGCGCCCGATACCGGCGTTTCGATGCTGAAGTTAATATTGCTCTCATTCATGAAGTTGGCGCTAGAGTCCATCATACCGCCCATGTCCATGCCCATGCCGCCTCGGAAGCCGCGCTCTTGCCTGGTCGCGTCATCGCCGCCTGCATCCGGAGCTGCAGCTTGCATGTTCCGCTGAGGTCGGCCTTGGGCTGCCCCGGCTTGCTGGCGTGGCGCGGCGATGTCGTCGCCCGCAGCGCCTTCTACGCCCGTGGCAGCTCTCTCTCCATTAGCGCCTCCTACGTCCGCGGCAGCTCCCTCGCCCGGGGCGCCGCCCTGGCCAGGCTGGCCCATGCCTCCGCGCATGCCGCCGCCAAAGCTGAAGCCGCCGAACGACATGTTATAATCCCACGGGAGGATGGAGAAGACGCCGTCTTCCTCATACAGATAGTAATTGTGCTTCATAGAGCCTTGGTAGCTGTCCAGATTGACCAGCGCCGTATTAACCGCAAAATATCGGATCGCCTCGTCGACATCGAGCACGGATTCCAGATCGCCGCCGTTATTGATGACATCCAGCAACCGAATTGTCGATTGACCATTGGAGATGTTCTTGTTCGTCTTCAGAATCAGCCCCGGGTAATCATCGATGTCGTCGCTGATCCATACCAGATCGCTGCCGGTGCCTTCCGGCTTGTAGAGGTCGCCGGTTCCGGCATCGAAGTGTCTGGCCAGATACGTCTCCTCGATCGCTTCCACACCGACGTACAGTCCCCATTCCTGACCGTTGATCGATACATACATATAGGAGTAGCCCGGCGTTGGCACACCCATGGCTTCCATGATTTCGTATGACAACACCTCCCTCATCAAGGAGGCATCGCTAAAATTGTTGTTTAGATTAAGCTTCTTCAGACCGTTCAGACTTTGATCCGTGTAATAGTCGAAGTCCACTTTGAAGCTATAGCGATTCGTTTCCTCGCTCTGCGCTATCGAGCGAAGCGAGGAATTGCCTTTGGTGCGAACTGCGACTCCTTTGACAGTGACGCCGTTCACGGTGACATCGGCTAGTTTGTTCTCCTCGGCCAGCGGGTTGTCCAGCATCGACTGTAGGTCTTCATCCGACATCGTAATATCGACCCGGGTGACGCGATTCTGATCAAAGACGGTATCGACATAGCCCTCGCCCGCGCTTCGTGCCGGTACGACCACTCGAGGCAGCAACAGCATCGATACGAGCAACAGAGCAAGCAACAAGAGGATGGTTCCTATGATCGTACGCGAGCTTACCATCGAGTTATCCCTCCTTTCAAGCATCGGATCATCAAGCTGTGAAGTTGCCGTCGTAGCTGAGCATAACCGCGGATTTGACGCCGTCCATCTTCATAATCGTATCGACAAAGCCGGCCTCCTTATCCTTGACCCGGACTTCGTACGTAATCTCATAGTCCTCGCCAGGCATGACCGACTTGGACTTCATGGCGTGCTTGCGGGTATGCTGGGTCAGGATATGCTCTAGCGAGCTCTCGAGCTTGCCTTCCGTGTAGCGGATGATCAGCAGATACGGATTCTCGACGGTAATCCGGTTGACGAAGACGAGCATGACGATGCCAATCAGGATCGAGCCGATGATGACGAGCGGGATGAAGCCGGCGCCGCACAGGATGCCGCTGACGATGGACCAGAACACATAGACCAGATCCATCGGATCCTTGATCGGCGTCCGGAAGCGGACGATCGAGAGCGCGCCTACCATGCCGAGCGAGAGCAACACGTTGGAGGAGATGCCCATGATGATGAGGGCGGTCGCCATCGAGATGATGATGAGCGAGATGTTGAAGGTATGGGAGTAGATGACGCCGGTGAAGCTTTTTTTATAGATAAAGTAGATGAACAAGCCTACGGCGAACGCGACCAACAAACCGACAATGGAATCGATAAGCGAGAAGCTGCTTGTTTTCTCCAAAAAGTTGGACTTGAAAATATCATTGAATGTAATCGTTTCCATGAATGTACGCCTCCAGATTCACATTAGAATGCTTCGTTAACTATACATGCGACTTAGCTGATATTTGGAGTACGCCTCGGTGCGGCGGTTGCCGATCTGCAGCAATTTTTTGATAATATCGGGCATGTATTCATCATATTTGATCTCCAGTACGACGAGGTCCGGCTCGAGCGCAGGCGCCATCGGCACATTCGGGTTCAACAGATCGTGGTTGCGATTGCTTGTACGTATGTTGCTGTCGAAGGTGACCCTCACATTGCCATGCGGATAGGTGAATACTTCGCGTTCGTAATCTACGATGGTGAGCGGCTTGAGCTGATAGCGCTGCATCTGCAGATGCAGCTCTCGGATGAGCGGGCGTTCATCCTCCGACATCCAGGCGATGTCGCCTTGCCGCATACGCTCGTATTCCTCCGCTTCGACGCGGCATTTCTCTTTGAACGTTTGATTGTTGCGCTTGCTCTTTTTCTCCAGATGCAGGAGATTGCTGTTATGGTCGTACAGCCGAACCCGGTATTTATCTCTCGCGTACAGCCCTTCTTTTTTCTGGATCAGCGCTTTGTTTTCCAAGTTGTCAAAGTAGACGCTGCGTACCAGATACGTGCCGCCCGGACCCGCATGGGGGTCGCTTCGCATGACATGCCGCAATCCGCTGCGGAGCAGGTGGCAGTCGAGCCGGGTAATAGCGTGCTTCAGCTCGCGCCGGCCCTTCGGATACGGGTTGCGATCCTTGATCATTCCTGGTCCTCCATTTCAAGTGTAAGATAGGGGCGATGGATTAAATTATAGTCTTGCACCTTAAAGAAACCTTAACAATGGCGGATCGGTCGTCTGAGTGAAGACAAATGAAAAAAGGCTGTCCCGGCGTCATTGCAGATGACGGGGACAGCCTTTGTGAGCGATTAGCGCAAGGGCAGGCGGAGGCGGAACACGATACCATTGGTCTCCTGGGGAACGGCTTCAATCGTGCCATGGTGCGCATCGACGATCCAGCGCGCAATGGAGAGACCAAGCCCGGAGCCGCCTTGCTCGGCAGAACGGCTCCTCGCCTTGTCCTCGCGATAGAATCGATCGAACACTGATTGCAGATTTTCGGGACGGATGCCGATGCCGGTATCGCTCACCTCGATCAGCAGGCGATGCTCGTCGCGACGGGCGAGTACGCCGATGCTGTCGCCCTCGGAAGTATATTTGAGCGCGTTGTCCAGCAGGATCACCATAAGCTGATGCAAGCGGCCCGGGTCGGCCTCGATGACAAGTCCCGGCTCAAGCGACGTCCACAGCCGTTTGTCCTGACTTTCGGCAATTTCGGCGTAAGGCTCGCAGATTTCCTTGAGGAAGGGTTCAAGCTGCAATTTCTTTTTCTCCAGTATCGTCTCGGCGGAATCAGCCCTCGCCAGCGTCAGCAGGTCGGTCGTCAGCTTGGAGAGCCGCCGGGTCTCGGAGAGGCTGACGGCGATCGGCTCGAACTTGTCGACGATCCGCTCCTGCGGCGAGGTGAGGAGCAGCTCCAGCTTGTTCTGGATGATCGTCAGCGGCGTCCGCAGCTCATGCGAGGCATTCTCGACGAATTCGGTCTGCTTGTTCCAGGAGCGCTGGATCGGCCGCATCGTGCGGCTGGACAGCAGCAGACTCGTGACGATCGAGAGCAGGATGAACAGCGCCGTGCAGAGGGTGAGGATGCGCTGGAAGCTGGCGACCGCCGCCTCCTCGGCATCGACATTGATCAGCAGTTGCGTCGCATAGACGCCATCCGTCGCTTCGGGATCGACGTAGATCAGCGTCCGATAGCGGTAGCTGTCCTGGATCGTAATCGTACGGATCTCGTCTACGGCTTGAGGATTGTAGGCCAGATCGCTGAAGTACGTCTGATAAAGGAGGGAGCCGAGCTGATCCTGGTTAATGATCTGACCGTCCTTGTCCCACTGCAGCACCGTCACTCTCGGACTGGGCGGCATCGAGCCGTCTCCCCTGCGGAACGGCCAGCCGCCTGGCCCCTCGCCCCCGCCCTGCGGGCCGCTGCCGTCTCCGCCCTGCGGGCCGTTGCCGCGCATGCTGCCCGTGCCGGGGACGAAGCCCCCGAAGTCTGCCGCGCGATCCGTGAAGCTCCGCAGCTCCTGGTCGGTCTGCGTATACATGCTGCGCTGCACCTGACTGAGGATGATAACGGCGAACAGGGCGAAGATGAGCGTGAACGTTATAAAGTTAAGGATCGTGAATTGCCGCCTTTGCTTGCGGAATACGGCGTTTTTGTCCATTCTAGGCCTCCTGGTCGCTGAGCATGTAGCCTAAGCCGCGGAATGTGCGGATGTAGCGGTCGTATCCGGAGGGCTTCAGATGCTTGCGGAGATGGCTCGCATAGACCTCCACCACGGTCGTCGAGGTCTCGGATTCGAACCCCCAGATGCGGTCGAAGATCTGATCCTTGGTCAAGATCGTGTTTTTGTTATGGACGAGATACTCGAGCAGCTCGAATTGCTTGCCGTTCAGATGCAGCACCTCGCCGTTGATGGTCGCCGTCTTGTGCTGCAGATTCAGCTTCATCTCCTTGAATCCGAGCGTCTGATCCCTGAATTCACCCGTTGCCCGGCGCAGGATGGCCTCGAGCCGCAGCAGCAGCTCCTCGCGGTGGAACGGCTTCACCAGATAGTCGTCGGCTCCCTCGCGGAAGCCCTTCAGCTTGTCGTCGATGCCGTCCTTGGCGGTCAGCATCAGCACCGGCGTGCGTACGCCGCGGCTGCGCAGCTCCCGCAGCACCTCGTAGCCATTGCGGTGGGGGAGCATGATGTCGAGGATGATGGCGTCGTAGATATTTTGCTCGGCCTGGTACAGTCCTTCATCGCCGTCGTAGGCTTGCGCCGTCTCGTAAGAGGGGCGCAGCGTATCGCAGATCGTCTCGGAGAGCTGCGGGTCGTCTTCGATAATGAGTAGCTTCATGCTCGTTCATCCTTTCGTTGGGGGGTGAGCGGACCTTCGTTTCGTCTTGGGCGCAGCAGCGTGCCCCGCACCCAGAACACGGCTGCCAGCAGCAGGACGGCAGCGACGAGGAAGACGCCCTCGATGCCGATGAAGCCGGAGACGGCGCCGCCGAACACCGGCCCGATCATATTGCCAAGACTGAGCGTGCTCGTGTTGAAGCTGAAGGCGCGGCTCTCCATGCCCTCCGGCGTATGCTGGCGGATGAGCGCATTGACAGCGGGGATCAGTCCGCCGAGGAATACGCCAAGCGCGAAGCGAACCGCCACCAGTTGCCAAACTGAGCCGACGAACGCTTGCGGCACGAACAGGATCGCCGATCCGAGCAGCGCCACGGCGAGGATGCGCTCGCCGCCGATCCTGTCGCTCAGCCGGCCGAGGATCGGCGAGGAGATCAGATTGGACAGGCCGGTGACGGAGCCGACGAAGCCTGCCCAAAAGGCGAGATTGGCCGTCGTGCCGTGCAGCTCCTGCACATAGAGCGGCATGAGCGGCATCGGCGACAGCATGGCGAACTGGATCAGAAAGGTGACGCCGTAGAGCGCCATCAGCGGCCGCACATGGCTAAGCTCGCGGAAGCCTTGGAGCACCGAGGCTTGCGGATGCGAGGCTGCTTCCTTGCGGTCGAATGTCTCGCGGACCAGGAACAGCGCCAGCAGCGTCGCGATGAAGAGCATCGCGCCCGTTATGTAGAAGATCGGACGGAAGCCGAAGGCGTCGGCCATGACGCCGCCGATGAACGGTCCGAGGATCGTCCCGGCTACGGCGCCGGATTGCAGCGTCCCCATAGCCAGTCCCATATGCTGCTTGGGCGTGTTCGTCGAGACGAGCGCGACGGCAGCGGGATTGAAGCCGGAGATCGTGCCGTTCAGCATCCGCAGCAGCAGCAGCTGCCAGGGACTGGCGGCGAAGCCCATCAGGGTCATGACGATCGCCATGCCGAAGCCGGAGCGCAGCAGCATCACCTTGCGGCCATAACGGTCGGCCAGCTTGCCCCATAGCGGCTGGAACAGGAACGATGTGACGAAGTTGCCGGCGAAGATAACTCCGGACCAGACGGCGATCTCGTGCGGATCGCTCAGTCCGAGATCTTGCTGGAGATACAGTGCGAGAAACGGGATAATCATGGTCATGCCGGCCAGCACGAAAAATTGGCCAAACCATAATACCCCAAGGTTGATTTTCCAACGTTCCATAGGAAACGTACGCCTCCCTGCTAACATAAGTCGACGATGCGATGCGGCGGTCAAAGCGAAGAGGGCTGCATCCGTTCATTGCATGCTATCATTATACTACGTGTTGCGCCAGCGTACGAATGACCCGCAGACGCGAAAAGACCCCGCCAGCAGCGAGGTCTGTCGATAGGCTAACACCGACGCTCCCCACTGCCGTGAGGAGCTAGTGCAGCGCGCGGTGATCGGTGACGCCGTCCGCGGGACGACGGTTGTCGTGCAAGAGCGGCAGGAGCTGCTGCTCGTTGGCGTACAGGTGGCCGTCCTCGATCTTTAGATCGAACTCGCCGCCGCCAAAGGTCGGGACGATCTCGATCCGGTCGGGCTTCATCTCGGGACGCAAAAACGAAATGTTGCCGATAATGACGCTGTCGCCGAGCTCATACAGAATGTTGTTCCTCCGGGCGATGTCCTCCAGCGTGCTCCAATGCAAATGCGGGTGGTTCATGTGCGATCGCTCCTCTCCTTACAAGTTATGTATACTATTACCCAATTCCTAGCGATTAAACAGCCGACTGTGACGGTTGGCAGCGACAGAGCGGGGCATTGTCAAACTATTGTCATACTAGATCGATTAATGACGGTTGTTAGCCCAGAACAAAAAGGGCATAATGGAATCTGAAGGGAATACGTGAGAAATGGGGAAAGTCGATGAGCTACAACGACCGTTTCATCCGGGCTTGCCGGGGGGAGAGCGTCGATCGCGTGCCGGTATGGTATATGCGTCAGGCGGGTCGCTATGACCCGGATTATCGCAAGATCAAGGAGAAGTTCTCGCTGTTGGAGATTTGCAAGCAGCCCGAGCTGGCAGCCGAAGTAACGATGATGCCGATCCGCAAGCTTGGCGTGGATGCGGCGATTCTTTATTCCGATATTATGAATCCGGTCGCATCGATCGGCATTGATTTTGATATTGTACAAAACGTCGGCCCGGTTATCCATAATCCGATCCGCGAAGCGGCGGATGTCGAGCGGCTGCGGCCGATCGATGTCGAGGGCGATCTGTCGCATGTGCTGGAGACGATCCGGATCCTCGATCGCGAGCTTCAGGTGCCGCTGATCACCTTTGCCGGAGCGCCGTTTACGATCGCCAGCTATCTGATCGAGGGGCGGCCCTCGCGCAATTATCTGCTGACCAAGCAGATGATGTACAATGAGCCGGATGTCTGGTTCAAGCTGATGGACAAGCTCGGCGACATGGTGATCGCTTATCTGCGCGCGCATATCGCCTCCGGCGGCAAGGCGTTCCAGCTATTCGACAGCTGGGTGGGCTCGCTGGCTCCGCATGACTTCGAGCGTTATGTGCTGCCGACGATCGAGCGCATCTTCCGCGAGCTGTCCGACCTGGACGTGCCGAAGATCTACTTCCCGGGCGTCAGCTCGGCGGAGCTGCTGCCGTCCTTGCAGCGATTGCAGGCGGACATGATCGGCGTCGACTGGCGCGTCTCGATCCGCGAGGGACGCCGTCGGCTGGGCGGGCGATTCGCCATCCAGGGCAATCTCGACCCCGTCCTGCTGACCGCGCCCGAGTCGGTGCTCGAGGAGCAGGCTCGTCGGATCATCGATCAGGGACTGGAAGCGCCGGGCTATGTGTTCAATCTCGGGCATGGACTGTTCCCCGAGGCGTCGCTGGACAAGCTGAAGTACCTGACGGAGGTTGTGCACGCTTACTCTGCCGAGCAGATCGGACAGAGACATAGAGAGGAGAGCCGCCATGTCTGAATCGCGCATCGGCGTGCTGGTGATGTCCTACGGCACACCGGCCAGTCTGGATGAGATCGAGAGCTATTATACCCATATCCGTCGCGGCAACCCGCCTACGCCAGAGATGCTGGCCGATCTGACGGGTCGCTACGAGGCGATCGTCGGCGGCGTCTTCCCGCTGCGGGAGAATACCGACGCCCAGGTCGCCGGTCTGCAGGCTGCGCTCGAGCGTATCGAGCCGGGCCGCTACATCTGCTATCAGGGGCTAAAGCATGCGCAGCCTTATATCGAGGACGGCGTCGCCCGGATGGCGGCGGACGGCATCCGCGAGGCGGTCGGCATCGTGCTGGCGCCGCATTACTCGACGATGAGCGTCGGCAGCTACATCAAGCGCGCCCGCGAGTCGGCCGAGCAGCAGGGCATCCGTATGCGTTTCGTGGAGGAGTACCACCTGCATCCGAAGCTGATCAGCGCGCTCACGGATCGCATCCGGGCCGGGCTGGCCAAGTTCGGCGACGAGACGCCGGTCGGCGACATCAAGGTGCTGTTCAGCGCGCATAGCCTGCCGGAGCGCATCCTGGAGATGGGCGATCCGTATCCGCAGCAGCTGCTCGCGACCTCGGCGGCGATCGCCGAGGCCGCAGGCGTGACGAACTGGCAGTTCACCTGGCAGAGCGCGGGGCGCACCCGCGAGCCTTGGCTTGGTCCGGATATTCTGGATACGCTGCAGGAGGTTCGCACAGCTGGCGCCGAGCGGGTGCTGATCGCGCCGATCGGCTTTGTGTCCGATCATCTGGAGGTGCTGTACGACATCGACATCGAGGCCAAGGACGTCGCGGCCAAGCTGGGGATGCAGCTGGAGCGGATCGAGATGCTCAATACGGACCCCCTATATATGGAGACGCTGGCGGAGTCGGTGCTGGCGGCTGAAGAGAGAGGTTGAAGACCTATGCGGAGCAATGAACGTATCGATCGAATTGTCATTATTGGCGGAGGGATCAGCGGTCTGAGCTCCGCTTTTTATGTCCTGCGCCAAGCCGAGGAGCAGGGACGGCAGGTCGAGGTGACGCTGGTGGAGGCCGGAGAGCGGCTGGGCGGCCTCATTCATACGCTGCGCAAGGACGATTTCGTCATCGAGCAAGGGCCGGACTCGTTCCTCGCGCGCAAGCAGCCTATCATCGACCTGACCCGCGAGCTGGGTCTGGAGGATGAGCTGGCGACGCAGGGCGCTCGTCAGAGCTTCATCGTCCACGAGGGAAGGCTGCACCCGATGCCGCAGGGGCTCGTGCTCGGCATCCCGACCGATATCGACGCCTTCCTGGCGACGGAGCTGGTGAGCGAGGCGGGCAAGCAGCGGGCGCTCGAGGATCTCGAGCTGCCAGCCCGGCCGCCGGTCGAGTCGGGCGACGACGATGAGTCGATCGGCGGCTTCCTCGACCGCCGCTTGGGCGCGGAGGTGACGGAGCGGCTGGCAGAGCCGCTGCTGGCCGGGATCTATGCCGGCGAGCTGCGCCAGCTCAGTATGCAGGCGACGTTCCCGCAGTTCCGCCAGGTCGAGCTGCAGCACGGCAGCCTCATCCGCGGGATGCAGGCGAGCCGTCAGACGCCGCCTGCGAGCGATACGGCCAAGCCGTCTCCGGCGATCCAGACGAGCGTCTTCCTGTCGTACAAGCGCGGCCTGAGCACGCTGATCGAGGGACTGGATGCGGCGCTGCAGGGGATCGACCGTAGGCTCGGATCGGCGGCTTGCGCGATCGAGTCGCAGTCCGGCTCAGCTGCGGATGCGGCGCGGTATGTCGTGCGTCTGGCTAACGGAGATACGGTGGACGCCGATGCGATCGTGCTGACGCTGCCAACGTATGCGAGCGCGGATCTGCTGGAGCCGCTGGTCGATGCGAGCGAGCTCCGGGAGATGCGTTATGCCTCGGTCGCCAATATCGTGCTAGGCTTCGACAAGGCAGCGTTCGGGCGCGAGCTCGAGGGCTCCGGCTTCGTCGTGCCGCGCGATGGGGGCTATACGATTACCGCTTGTACCTGGACCTCGGCCAAGTGGACTCACACCGCGCCGCAGGACAAGGTGCTGATCCGCTGTTATGTCGGACATGCCGGAGAGGACGCGATCGTCGATGCCTCGGACGAGACGATCACGGCTCGGGTGCGCGAGGACCTGCGGGCGTTGATGGGCATCGAGACGGAGCCGGAGTTCGTGGAGCTTACCCGCCTCAGCCGTTCGATGCCGCAATATCCGGTTGGTCATGTGCAGCGGATGGCCAGGCTGCGCAGTCGATTGGCCGAGCGTCTGCCTGGGGTATGGGCGACGGGAATGGCATTCGACGGCGTCGGCATCCCGGACTGCGTCCGCCAGGGCAAGGAAGCGGCGACGGCAGTACTGGCGGAGCTGGCTGCGGTTCGCGTGTGAGCGTGACTGCTGCGAAGATTTCGGAGACCTTTGGGTCTCCTTTTTGTTTTTGTCGGATGAGGTTGCAGCCTTCTTGGCCCTTAGAGCCATAGGAACCGTCTGATGATCCTGTTATAATAGGGCTATATGCGCAAGCTTGCATCATCAAGCGTAGCGACCAAAGGAGCCGCACTCATGTCACTATCCCGTTCCGATCAATATCGAAAACAAATGAACCGCAAGCGGCGGCGAATACGCCGTCTCCTGACGCTGAACGGCTTGTTGCTGGGGCTTGTGCTGTTGCTTGCCGCCTTCATCTGGTTCAACCGCGAGACGGTGCTGCCTGGCACGACGAAGCCGCCAGTCGCCAGCGAGTCTGCAGACTCGGGAGCGACGGCAGGTCAACAGGATGGGGCTGCCACAGACGACGCTGAAGCGGGCTTGCCATCCACAGAGCCGGAGGACGTCGAAGCGAGCGGGCAGCCGCCGCAGCCGGAGGAGCAGGAGCCGATAGACTCTGGGGAGCCTCCAGTCACTGACGAGCCCGAGCCTTCCGCGCCGGACCCGCAGGACTCGCCGACGACGTCGGAGCCGGAGGCTGTTGTGGAGCAAGGGGCGGCGGATGACGAGGTGACGCTCTCCTTCGTCGGCGATATCCTGCTGGCGGCATCGGTAGAGAAGCTGATGCGAGAGCATGGCTGGGATTATCCGTACGCAGATGCGCTCAGCTATCTGTCCGACGCCGATCTGACGGCAGGCAATCTGGAAAATCCGATCACGCGCAGGGGGACCCCGGCCGAGGATAAGCAATATGTGTTCAAGGGCGCGCCCGAGTCGCTGCCTGCGCTCCGCGACGCTGGCTTCGATATCGTCGGTCTGGCCAACAACCATACGCTCGATATGGGAGTGGTCGGCCTGATGGATACGATGGAGCATCTCGATGCGGCGGGCATCCCGCATGTCGGAGCGGGCAACGACGACGTGGAGGCGTTCGCGCCGGTCATCCTGGAGGCTCGCGGCGTCAAGGTCGCCTACCTGAGCCTGAGCCGGGTCTTGCCGGTGGCGGCGTGGAAGGCGGATAGCGACCGCGAGGGGGTCGCCGAGACCTACGATCCGGCGCGCGCGGTCCGGGCTATCAAGGCGGCCAGCGAGCAAGCCGACCTGGTCATCGTCATGGTCCACTGGGGCAAGGAGCGGGTCGATCGTCCGCTCGACTATCAGCGACAGCTGGCGAGAGATTATGTCGATGCGGGGGCGGATCTGGTCATCGGCTCTCACCCGCATGTGCTGCAAGGGTTCGAGCAATATAATGGCAAGTGGATCGCCTACAGTCTGGGCAACTTTATCTTCAACATGACTGCGACGCCTGCCACGGCGGATACCGGCGTGCTGGATGCGCGCTGCACGCGCAGCGGGGATTGCAAGCTGAAGCTGCATCCGATGCGTCAGGTCAAGTCGCAGCCAAAGCCGCTCGTCGGCGAGGAGGCAGCGGCGCTGCTGCAACGGATCTCCTCGATCAGCTATGGGGCAGCCATCGACGGCGAAGGCAACATCATCGCCAAGCAATAAGCATGCGCGACGCAGGTCGCTGGCCAATCCAGTTGGGCAACCCAGTTAGGAGAGTGAGGAATACATGAACAATTGGTGCGTAGCGCATCGCGGGGCGTCCGGAGAGGCCCCCGAGAATACGATGGGCGCGTTTAGACAAGCGATGGCTTATGATACGGTGCAATGGATCGAGCTGGATGTCCAGCTGTCCCGGGACGGCATAGCGGTCGTCATCCACGACGACAAGCTGCAACGGACAGCGGGCGTCAAAGGCTTCGTTGGCGAGAAGACGGCTGAGGAGCTGCAGCGGCTGGACGCCGGCCGCTGGTTCGGCAAGTCTTTTGCGGGGGAGCGGATCCCGTTGCTGGAGGAGGTGCTGGAGGCGACGAGCGGCCGCTGTAGGCTCAACGTCGAGCTTAAGACTTATGGGGGCCGCTATCCGGGCATCGAGCAGACGGTCGTCGAGCTGCTGCATGCCAGAGCGCTGCAGCATGACGCCGTCATCACATCGTTTGACGGCGAGTCGCTGCGGCGCGTGCGCGCGATCAGTCCGGACATCCGGACGGGACTCATCATCGACGCTGCGCCTCCATCGCTGCTCGACGAGCTGCAGCGGCTCGATTGCGGCTTCCTGTCGATCGGCTATCGGCATCTCAACGCGCAGCGGATGGAGGCCATCAAGGGCGCAGGCATCGAGACGATGGCATGGACGGTCAACGATCCGGCGGCTATGCGCAAGCTGGCGGCGATCGATCCGGACATTATGATCTGCACCAACTACCCGGACCGCTGGGAGCAAGTATTCGCAGCTGGAATCTAGCGCTTGCCGTATCCGTCGCAGTCGGTGTCAGGTTGCGCATCGCTGTCAGACGATCAGATATCGCTGTATAGCTCGCGAACCGAGAGGAGCGCGGGCAGCTGGCGCATGAAGGCGTCAACTACGGCAGGATCGAAGTGACGGCCGCTCTCTTGCCGCAGCAGCTCGAGGATGCGCGCCAGCTCCCAGGCGGCTTTGTATACCCGCGCGCTGCCCAGCGCGTCGAATACATCCGCCACGGCAGTGATGCGGGCGAACAGGTCGATCGCCTCTCCTTTGAGCCCTCTCGGATAGCCGGAGCCGTCCCAGCGCTCGTGATGCTCGTGAGCGATATTGGCGGCATGACGCAGCAAGCGCCGACCGGATTTGTTCAAGAGCTGGTAGCCGATCACGGTATGCTCCTTCATGCGCTCGAACTCCTCGTCGGTCAGCTTGCCCGGCTTTTGCAGGATGCTGTCGGGGATCGCGACCTTGCCGATATCGTGCATCGGCGATGCCATCTTGAGCAGCTCGGCCTGATCCTGCGACAAGCCGAGACCAAGCGCCAGCAGATACGAGTATTCCGCGACACGCTTCACATGATTGCCGGTCTCTTTGGACCGGCTTTCGCCGATCTCGCCCATTGTAAACAGGATTTCGCGTTGGGTGGCGACGATTTCTTCGTGGAGGATGACGGACTCTAGCGATTTGCCGGCATAGGAGGCAGCCAGAGTCAGGAATTCCAGATCGCGGCGTGTGAAGACAGCGCCGGGCGTCTGCTTGTTGATCGCCTGGTAGGCGCCGAGGATGCTGCCGTCGTTGCCTACGAAGGGGACGGTGATGACGGTGCGCGTGACGTAGCTGGTCTTGTGGTCGTTCGCCGCATTATGGCGATAATCGGAGGCGGCGTCCTCGATCAGCAGCGGCTCGCCATGCGCGATCGAATAGCCGACGAAGCCGGAGCCGAGCGGCACCCGGATCTCCTCGGCGCCGTGGGCAATTGTTGTGAATAGCTCCTGGCGCTTGTGATCGATCAGCCAGACTGTGCATCGGTCGGCCTGGATCATCTGACGCCCCATATCCGCCATCAGCCCGAGGACGCGTTGAAGATTGCGTTCGTCGGCGATCTGAGCTGTATAGTCGAAGATGATGCGGAGCATTTGCTCGGGAGACAGCTCGTCCGGCAGCTCGGAATTGGAAGGCAGAGAAGGGGCAGATTTGCGCAAATGCGGACTCTCCTTTGAACACGAATGGGTCGAATATCGCTCTATTCGACATGGCAAAAGTCGAATCCTGCCGAAAATCTTGATCCACAGCAAAAAATGGCATTCGTAAAAATTGAACTTGTGTAACGGGGGCATTGGAGTATGGAATGGTGGCTCATGCTGACGGATGATTGGCCGGTTCGTCTGGCGCTTGGGGGGCTGGGCAGCTTATGTATCGTCTGGGCTGCCTATCGCCGGCGCTCGTTGTCCGGATCGGGCGCCTGGTCGGCGGCCGTGATGGGCACGGCTTATGTGACGCTGGGAGGGCCGGTCTGGTTCGGCTGCCTGATCGCTTTTTTCGTCACCTCGACGTTCTGGTCGAGCTGGAAGCGGCGACATCGCGCCAAACGGCAGGCAGAGACGCGGTATGCCAAGGGAGGCCGCCGCGACGCGGGACAGGTGTGGGCCAATGGCGGTCTCGGGCTGGCGCTCTGCCTCGGTCATGCGTTATGGCCTGACCCGCTGTGGTTATTTGCGTTTGCCGGTACGATGGCCGCCGCCAACGCCGACACCTGGGCGACAGAGGTCGGCGCGCTCAGCCGCTCGGCGCCGCGCGCCTTGATCGGCTGGCGACCGGTGACGCCAGGCACGAGCGGCGGCGTCACGGCGCTCGGCAGCTTCGCCGCCCTGAGCGGAGCAGCGGTGATCGGCGCGACTGCTGCGGTGCTGGCGGTCCTGGGGCCGCTCGCGCAGTCGGTTGGAGCGCCGGCGCTTGACTGGACGACTGCGGCGTTACTATTCGCGATCGCGACAGCAGCCGGCTTCATCGGCTCGTTTGCCGATTCCTGGCTGGGAGCGGTCTGTCAGGCGATGTATCGCTGCCCTAGCTGCGGCATGGAGATCGAGCGCCAGACTCACTGCGACGTTCCGGCCGAGCGGGTCCGAGGCTGGCGATGGATGACCAACGATGCGGTCAATCTGCTCGCGACGGCATTCGCGGGTGGCGTTGCAGCAGGTATCGCCTTGCTATGGTTGTAGCGTACGTTGGGCGCTGAGCGCATCGCCTTGACAAACCTTATACAACAGCTCTATACTAGCGATGACTAACCAGTCAGTCATATCTTTGGCGACAGGTTGCCGCTAGTATTTTTATTATGTGTACAGTTAACTTGGGGAGGAACCAACATGTCGTTTTTGACCAGATTCAGTTTGAAAAATGCCGTCGCCGTGCTCATCATCGCGGCGCTGCTGATCGGTGGCGGCGTCTACAGCTTCCTGACGCTGAAGTCCGACCTGCTGCCGGATATCGAGTTCCCTCAGCTAACGGTTACGGCCATCTATCCCGGCGCTTCGGCCGAGGATGTGAATCGCAACGTCACAACGGTGCTGGAGGAGCAGCTCAAGGGCGTCGAAGGGCTCGACACGCTGACCAGCCAATCGTTGGAGAGCGTGGCCAGGCTGCAGCTGTCCTTCCCGATCGGGACCGACATGGATGCGGCGACGCAGGCAGTCAACGACGGAATATCGGCGGCCTCGCTGCCAGCCGAGGTCCAGACGCCAAGCGTGAGCCGATTTTCGTTCAGCTCAGTGCCGGTCGTCAATCTGGCGCTGTTCGCCAAGGATGGCGAGGATGCCGAGCAATGGGTGCGAGAGGTGCTCAAGCCCGAGCTCGAGCAGCTGAGCGGCGTCAACTCAGCCGCCTTGTCGGCGGTAGGCAAGCAGTATCTCCAGATTACAGTCGACAAGACGCGTGCTGTGCAGGCCGGCATTACGCTTCAGGCAATCCAGGAAAATATCGACGGCGCGTTTTTCTCCTTCCCGGCCGGAGCGCTGACCGATGAAGCCGTCGTCGTGCCGATCCATATCGAGCAGAAGCTGGAGACGCAGCGCGAGCTCGAGACGCTGACGATTACCTCCCCGGTGACAGGCGAGCCTGTGGCGCTCGGCGATATCGCCGAGATCGCACCGTTCGAGACGCGCAGCGAGCTCGCGCGCTACAATCTGACGGAGAGCATGGCGCTGCTCATCAACAAAAAACAAAATGCCAATACGGTCGAGGTAGCGGACAGCGTCGTCGCGGTACTGGACAAGTACAAGGACAGGGTCTCCTATGTAATGATCTTCGACCAAGCCGATGCGATCAAAAGCTCGATCAAGGAGCTGGTGTCCAAGGGCTTGTTCGGCGCTTTGTTCGCCGCGCTTGTCGTGCTGATCTTCCTGCGCAATATTCGCGCGACCTTCATCGCGGTCCTGTCGATCCCGCTGTCGCTGCTGATCGCCGCGATCTTCATCAAATGGTGGGATCTGACGCTGAACGTCATGAGTCTGGCCGGCATGACCGTCGCAGTCGGGCGGGTTGTCGACGACAGCATCATCGTCATCGAGAACATCTATCGCAAGATGAAGCTTAATCCGCAAGCCGATCGGACCGAGCTGACCAAGCAGGGGA
>Ga0160464_100762_pt1 | contig 18225 bp, 12 predicted proteins | sample HID1971I_E11MG_FD_108275 | JGI IMG/M metagenome (GOLD analysis project Ga0160464, IMG submission 108275) | Enriched millipede-associated microbial communities from UW Madison campus, WI, USA - HID1971I_E11 MG | ecosystem: Host-associated > Arthropoda: Insects > Digestive system > Unclassified ... | reverse complement strand
TTCGCCGCCGAACTTCTGCGTGAGAACCGTCGTGATCGCTGCCGTCAGCGTGGTCTTGCCGTGGTCAACGTGACCGATCGTGCCCACGTTCACGTGCGGCTTGGTCCGCTCGAATTTACCTTTTGCCATGATTACCTTCTTTCAAAGTTTGGTTATCGGTTAAAGCTTGTGGCTTGCGCCGAATTACTTGCGGGTATTACTTACCCTTGGCGTTGATGATCGCTTCGGCGACGTTACGCGGAGCTTCGGAGTAGTGCTTGAACTCCATCGTGTACGTGGCGCGGCCTTGCGTCAGCGAACGCAGCGACGTCGAGTAGCCGAACATTTCCGACAGCGGCACTTCGGCGCGAACGATCTTGCCGCCGCCAATCATGTCTTCCATGCCCTGGACAATACCGCGACGGCCCGACAGGTCGCCCATCACGTTGCCCATGTAGTCTTCCGGCGTTTCGACTTCCACAGCCATCATCGGTTCGAGGATGACCGGGCTTGCCTTGCGCATTGCTTCCTTGAAGGCCATCGAACCGGCCATGCGGAACGCGTTTTCGTTCGAGTCGACGTCGTGGTACGAACCGAACGTCAGGTGAACCTTCACGTCGACCACCGGGAAACCAGCCAGCACGCCCGACTTCAGCGTTTCCTGGATACCCTTGTCCACTGCCGGGATGTATTCGCGCGGAATCACGCCGCCCTTGATCTCGTCCAGGAACTCGTAGCCCTTGCCCTGCTCGTTCGGCTCGAGCGTGATGACCGCGTGACCGTACTGGCCGCGACCACCCGACTGCTTGACGAACTTGCCGTCGACGTCTTCCGCCTTGCTGCGGATCGTCTCGCGGTAAGCAACCTGCGGCTTGCCGACAGTCGCTTCCACGCCGAATTCGCGACGCATACGGTCAACCAGAATTTCCAGGTGGAGCTCGCCCATGCCCGAAATGATGGTTTGGCCCGATTCTTCGTCCGTTTGCACGCGGAACGACGGATCTTCCTGCGCCAGACGGTTCAGCGCCAGCCCCATCTTTTCCTGGTCAGGCTTCGTCTTCGGCTCGACTGCCTGCGAAATCACCGGCTCCGGGAAAATCATGCGTTCGAGCACGATCGGGTGTTGCGGATCGCACAGCGTGTCGCCGGTGGTTGCTTCTTTCAGACCGACTGCCGCCGCGATATCGCCCGCGCGCACTTCCTTGATTTCTTCGCGCTGGTTGGCGTGCATCTGCAGAATACGGCCGAGGCGTTCCTTCTTGTCCTTGGTCGCGTTCAGCACGGTGTCACCCGAATTCACAACGCCCGAGTACACGCGGAAGAAGATCAGCTGACCGACGAACGGGTCCGTCATGATCTTGAACGCCAGCGACGAGAACTTCTCGTCGTCGGCTGCACGACGCTCGCCCTTCTCACCGCTTTCGAGTTCGCCCGTAACCGGCGGAATGTCGATCGGCGACGGCAGGAAGTCGATCACGGCGTCGAGCATGCGCTGCACGCCCTTGTTCTTGAACGCAGTGCCGCACAGCATCGGCTGAATTTCGCACGCGATGGTCCGGTCGCGGATCGCCTTGACGATTTCCGCTTCGGTCAGCTCTTCGCCGCCGAGGTACTTTTCCATCAGCTCTTCGGTCGCTTCGGCAGCCGACTCGATCATCTTCTCGCGCCACTCGTTGCACGTGTCGACGAGTTCAGCCGGGATATCGACGTAGTCGAACTTGGTGCCTTGCGACGCTTCGTCCCAAATGATCGCCTTCATCTTGATCAGGTCGACCACGCCCGTGAACGTGTCTTCAGCGCCGATCGGCACCACGACGGGAACCGGGTTCGCCTTCAGACGCGTCTTCAACTGGTCGTAGACCTTGAAGAAGTTCGCGCCGGTACGGTCCATCTTGTTGACGAACGCGAGACGGGGAACCTTGTACTTGTTAGCCTGACGCCACACGGTTTCCGACTGCGGCTGCACGCCGCCCACTGCACAGTAGACCATGCACGCGCCGTCGAGAACGCGCATCGAGCGTTCCACTTCGATCGTGAAGTCGACGTGTCCCGGGGTGTCGATGATGTTGATGCGGTGCTCGGGATAGTTGCCGCCCATGCCCTTCCAGAAGGCCGTGGTAGCAGCCGACGTGATGGTGATGCCGCGCTCCTGCTCCTGCTCCATCCAGTCCATCGTTGCCGCGCCGTCGTGAACTTCACCGATCTTGTGGTTCACGCCCGTGTAAAACAGAATGCGCTCGGTCGTCGTCGTTTTGCCGGCGTCGATGTGAGCGCTGATACCGATATTGCGGTAGCGCTCGATAGGTGTCTTGCGAGCCACTTTGGATCCTTTTTCGGTCGACGCGCCAGCGAGTGCGAGCGCGCCCTAACACAAACGGGCGAGGCGCCTGGAGTAGCGCACCCGCCCTGATTTTTCCGTTTGCTCTACGAGCGGGAGCTTAGAAACGGAAGTGCGAGAATGCCTTGTTGGCCTCTGCCATGCGGTGAACTTCGTCGCGCTTCTTCATCGCGCCGCCGCGGCCTTCAGCCGCTTCGGAGAGTTCACCTGCCAGACGCAGGGCCATCGACTTTTCGCTGCGCTTCTTCGCGGCTTCACGCAACCAACGCATCGCCAATGCCATACGACGCGAGGGACGCACTTCGACCGGAACCTGATAGTTGGCACCACCAACGCGACGGCTCTTCACTTCGACCACCGGCTTCACGTTGTTGAGCGCAACCGTGAACACTTCCAGCGGGTCCTTGCCACCCTTGGTCTGGATCTGTTCAAAAGCGCCGTACACGATACGCTCGGCAACCGACTTCTTGCCGGAGAGCATCAGCACGTTCATGAACTTGGCTACATCTACGTTACCGAACTTCGGATCCGGCAACACTTCCCGCTTGGGGACTTCGCGACGACGCGGCATGATTCTTCCTTTACTTTTTCAGTTGGAGTTGGCCTTCAACTCCGCGGCCACCAACAAACCCGATCCATCTATTCGACTAAACCAGCTTGGCCGGGTGACCACTTACTCGACAGCACCGGCACTTCCGGCACCATCGCCTAAACCGCCTTGCGGCGACCTGACTCTTACTTTTGACCGAGACTTACTTACCGGCCTTCGCGCGCTTTGCACCGTACTTCGAGCGAGCTTGCTTACGGTCCTTGACGCCCTGGGTGTCCAGCGAGCCGCGAACCATGTGGTAACGCACACCCGGCAAGTCCTTCACACGGCCGCCGCGGATCAGCACAACCGAGTGCTCTTGCAGGTTGTGGCCTTCACCGCCGATGTACGAAATGACTTCGAAGCCGTTCGTCAGACGAACCTTTGCAACTTTACGAAGTGCCGAGTTCGGCTTCTTCGGCGTCGTGGTGTACACGCGAGTGCACACGCCACGACGCTGAGGGCAGTCCTGCAGGGCCGGCGACTTGCTCTTCGTCGTTTCCGACGCGCGGCCTTTGCGAACCAGTTGATTGATGGTTGGCATTGTTTAATCCTAAAAATGAACAGAATCCGCGCAATTCTTTCGGGCAAAGCGAAGACAATTGCGCGTTTGACGATCTCGCCGATGAATTCCGCTTTTTGCACCCGGCGCTAAGCCGGTTCCGAAGGCGGACCAAGAACGAGAACCAAGCATGATATTCCGAAAATCGCAATCGGGTCAATACGTTGCGACAATTTCGAGGGCTTTTCGCATGCGTGGCATCAATCGGAACCGACGACGGCGAGCAATTCGTCACCGAAGCGTTCCAGTTTGCGCACGCCGATGCCAGGAATGTGGCGCAGATCGTCGATCGTATCGGGATCGCTGCGGACGATCTCGGCGAGCGTGGCGTCATGGAAAATGACGTAGGCCGGCACACCGTCGCTCTTCGCGGTCTCCGCGCGCCAACTGCGCAGTCGCTCCCAACGGGCCTTTTCGCGCGCTGACATGCCGGCGGTCGGATCCGCGCGCTCGCCGGTTCGACTGGAAGACTGACGTGCTCGAGTCGGCTTTACGTATTTGCGCAACGTGACGTGCTCTTCGCCCTTCAGGACAGGCTTGCTGGCGTCGGTCAGCACGAGCGCGCCAAAACCGTCGTGATCGACGGCGAGATAGCCGAACGCCACGAGTTGCCGGAACACCGCGCGCCACTCGGGTTCGGAAAGCGCGGCGCCGACACCGAAGGTTGAAATCTTCTCGTGTCCGCGCTGCAGGACTTTCTCGCTGCGGGTGCCGCGCAGGATATCGATGAGATGGCCCGCGCCAAAACGAAATCCGCTCGCCTTCTGCGCGCGATACACGCACGACAGCGCCATTTGCGCCTCGCGTGTGGCATCGAAGGACGCGGGCGGCTCGAGACACGTATCGCAGTTGCCGCACGGCTTGCTGCTCTCACCAAAGTACGCAAGCAGACGCACGCGACGACACGACGCCACCTCGCACAGACCCAGCAGCGCATCGAGTTTGCCGGTCTGCACGCGCTTGTGTGCGTCGTCGGCTTCGGATTCGTCGATCATCTTGCGCTGCTGCACGACGTCGCCCAGTCCGTACGCCATCCACGCGTTCGCCGGTAGACCGTCGCGGCCGGCGCGCCCCGTTTCCTGGTAATAGCCCTCGACGCTCTTCGGCAAATCCAGATGCGCGACAAAGCGCACGTCCGGCTTGTCGATGCCCATGCCGAACGCGATCGTCGCGCACATGACGACGCCCTCCTCGCGCTGAAACATCTCCTGATGCTTTTGGCGCGTCTCGAACTCCATGCCGGCGTGGTACGGCAGCGCGCGAATGCCCTGGCCCTTCATCCACTCCGCGGTTTCTTCGACCTTGCGCCGCGACAGACAGTACACCACGCCCGCATCGGTCGTGCCGTCCTTGTTCGTGTGCTCGGCCCGGATGAAATCGAGCAGCTGCGAGCGCGCGTTGTCCTTCTCGACGATGCGATACCGAATGTTCGGCCGGTCGAAACTGGAAACGAAGATGCGCGCATCGTCCAGCGCGAGCCGATGGACGATTTCATCGCGCGTGATCGCGTCGGCAGTAGCGGTGAGCGCGATGCGCGGGACATCCGGAAACCGCTCGTGCAGCACCGAAAGCTGAATGTACTCGGGGCGGAAATCGTGCCCCCATTGCGACACACAGTGCGCTTCATCGATGGCGAAAAGTCCGACGCGCGCGCGTTCGAGCAGTTCGAGAAAGCGCGGCGTCATCAGTCGTTCGGGCGCGACGTAAAGGAGATCGATGTCGCCATCGCGCAGCGCGCGCTCGGTGGCCGCGGCCCCGGCGCCCGACAAGGTCGAATTCAGATATGCGGCGCGCACGCCGACTTCCTTGAGGGCCGCGACCTGATCCTGCATCAGCGCGATCAGTGGGGACACCACGATGCCCGCGCCGAGCCCGGCCTCGCTGCGCACGAGGGACGGTATCTGATAGCACAGCGACTTGCCGCCGCCCGTTGGCATGAGAACGAGCGAATCGCCGCCGTTCGCGACATGCTCGACGATCTCCGCCTGTTGTCCGCGAAATGCGGGATAGCCGAAGATTTCGTTGAGTATTTCGAGTGGGCGGGACATGGAAGACGGGTGCGTACTGCGATGAGAGATAACGAATTCTACCAACGCATCCACGCGCGCCGACGCGCAAGAATGCGCGTTAGCCAAATGACGGAGGCAACGAGGCGGAATCGACAGACGAAAAAAAACCGCTCAGCCGAAGCTGAGCGGTTCGTGGCTACGACGAGCGAATGACGCTTACTCGTTGGTATGCGGCTGCTGCTGCTCCGCCGCCGGGGTTTCCGGCGTACCAAAGTCGAATGCCTCTTCGGCCGCGATCTGGTCGAAACGCTCGCGATCCGACGATTCCTTCGCCTTGCGTGCCTTGTGGAACGCGAGACCCGTACCGGCCGGAATCAGACGGCCGACGATCACGTTTTCCTTCAGGCCACGCAGATCGTCGCGCTTGCCCATGATCGCCGCTTCGGTCAGCACGCGGGTCGTTTCCTGGAACGACGCCGCCGAGATGAACGAATCGGTCGACAGCGATGCCTTCGTGATACCGAGCAGCACGTTGTCGTACGACGCCGGACGCTTGTCTTCCGCGATCATCTTGTCGTTTTCGTCCAGCATGTCCGAACGCTCGACCTGCTCGCCCGGGATGAAGCGCGTATCGCCGTTGTCGACGATCTGCACACGACGCAGCATCTGACGCACGATCACTTCAATGTGCTTGTCGTTGATCTTCACGCCCTGCAGACGGTACACGTCCTGCACTTCGTCCACGATGTAGCGCGACAGCGCCTCGATACCCTGCAGACGCAGGATGTCGTGCGGATCGGCAGGGCCGTCGACGATCATTTCGCCCTTGTTGACGACCTGACCATCGTGCACCAGCACCTGCTTTTCCTTCGCGATCAGGAACTCGTGCTGATTGCCTTCGAGATCCGTGATGACGAGACGCTGCTTGCCCTTCGTGTCCTTACCGAACGACGTCGTGCCCGTGACTTCCGCCAGAATACCGGCGTCCTTCGGCGAGCGCGCTTCGAACAGTTCGGCCACGCGCGGCAGACCACCGGTAATGTCACGCGTCTTCTGCGCTTCAACCGGGATACGTGCCAGCACTTCACCAACCTGCACTTGCTGACCATCCTTCACGGTGATCAGTGCGCCGACCTGGAAGCCGATCTGCACCGAATGCTCGGTGTTCGGGATCTTCACTTCCTCGCCGTTCGCGTCGAGCAGTTTCACCTGCGGACGCACGCTCTTCGAAGCTTGCGAGCCGCGACGCTTCACGTCGATCACGACCAGGGTCGAAAGACCGGTCACGTCGTCGATCTGCTTCGCAACCGTCACGCCTTCCTCGACGTTTTCGAACTTCACCGTACCGCCCCACTCGGTGATGATCGGACGCGTCAGCGGATCCCATTGCGCCAGTTGCGCACCGGCCTTGATCTGCGCGCCGTCGAGTTGCAGCAGCGTCGCGCCGTACGGCACCTTGTGACGCTCACGCTCGCGACCGAAGTCGTCCGCGATGATCGCCTCGCCCGAACGCGAGATGACGACCTGCTCGCCCTTCGCGTTGGTGACGTAACGCATCGTTGCCGTGAAGCGCACCGTGCCGTTGCTCTTCGCTTCGACCGTCGAAGCAACCGCCGCACGCGATGCCGCACCACCGATGTGGAACGTACGCATCGTCAACTGCGTGCCCGGCTCGCCGATCGACTGAGCAGCGATCACGCCGACTGCCTCACCGACGTTCACGCGCGAACCGCGGCCGAGGTCACGGCCGTAGCACGCGGCGCACAGGCCATAGCGCGTTTCGCAGGTCAACGGCGTGCGCACGCGCACTTCGTCGATGCCGAGGCGTTCGATTTCCTCGACCGCGTCTTCGTCGAGCAGATCGCCCGACGCGTACAGCGTTTCCTGCGTTTCCGGATTGACGACGTCCGCCACCGCGACGCGACCGAGAATACGGTCACGCAGCGCTTCGACGACTTCACCGCCTTCCACCAACGCCTTCATCGCCACGCCGTTCGACGTGCCGCAATCGTCCTCGACGACAACCAGATCCTGCGTCACGTCGACGAGACGACGCGTCAGGTAACCCGAGTTCGCGGTCTTCAGTGCCGTATCCGCCAGACCTTTACGAGCGCCGTGGGTCGAGATGAAGTACTGCAACACGTTCAGGCCTTCGCGGAAGTTCGCGGTAATCGGCGTCTCGATAATCGAGCCGTCCGGCTTCGCCATCAGGCCGCGCATACCGGCCAGCTGACGAATCTGCACCGCAGAACCACGAGCGCCCGAGTCGGCCATCATGTAGATGGAGTTGAACGACTCCTGCTTCGTTTCGTTGCCGTCACGGTCGGTGACGGGTTCCGTCGCGAGCTGCTCCATCATCGCCTTGCCGACGCTTTCCGACGTCGCCGACCAGATGTCGACCACGTTGTTGTAGCGTTCCTGCGCGGTGACGAGACCCGACATGTACTGACGGTCGTACTCCTTCACCTTCTTCGCGGCGTCGCCGACGATCGTCTCTTTCTGCGGCGGCACGAGCATGTCGTCCACGCAAATCGAGATGCCGGCGCGCGTTGCGAGGCGGAAGCCCATCTGCATCAGCTGGTCGGCGAAAATCACCGTCTCGCGCAAACCGCACTTGCGGAACGCCGTGTTGATCAGGCGCGAGATTTCCTTCTTCTTCAGCGGCTTGTTCAGCACCGTGAACGGCAGTCCCGGCGGCAGAATCTCCGACAGGATCGAACGGCCGACGGTCGTCGCATACAGCGAGATCTTCGGCACGAACGCCGGCGCGCCTTCGCTCGTGTCCTCGTTCGCCACCATTTCGGTGATACGCACGTTGACGCGCGAAGCCAGCTCGACTTCCTTGTTCTCGTACGCGCGGATCACTTCCGACACGCCCGTGAACGTCATACCTTCGCCCTTGCCGTTGATCGCTTCACGCGACGCGTAGTAAAGGCCCAGCACGATATCCTGCGACGGCACGATCGACGGATCGCCGTTCGCCGGAAACAGGACGTTGTTCGACGCCAGCATCAGCGTGCGCGCTTCCATCTGCGCTTCGAGCGAAAGCGGCACGTGAACGGCCATCTGGTCACCGTCGAAGTCGGCGTTGAAAGCCGCGCAAACGAGCGGGTGGAGCTGAATCGCCTTGCCTTCGATCAGCACCGGCTCGAAAGCCTGAATGCCGAGTCGGTGAAGCGTAGGCGCACGGTTCAACATCACCGGATGCTCGCGAATCACCTCTTCGAGGATGTCCCACACCACCGCCGTCTGGTTCTCGACTTCCTTCTTCGCGGCCTTGATGGTCGTCGCGACGCCCATCACTTCCAGCTTGTTGAAGATGAAAGGCTTGAACAGTTCGAGCGCCATCAGCTTCGGCAGACCGCACTGATGCAGCTTGAGCGTCGGACCGACCACGATCACCGAACGGCCCGAGTAGTCGACACGCTTACCGAGCAGGTTCTGACGGAAACGGCCGCCCTTACCCTTGATCATGTCGGCGAGCGACTTCAGCGGACGCTTGTTCGCGCCGGTCATCGCCTTGCCGCGACGGCCATTGTCGAGCAGCGAATCGACGGCTTCCTGCAGCATCCGCTTTTCGTTGCGGACGATGATTTCAGGCGCCTTCAGTTCGAGCAGACGCTTCAACCGGTTGTTACGGTTGATCACGCGGCGATACAGGTCGTTCAGATCCGACGTCGCGAAACGGCCACCATCCAGCGGCACCAGCGGACGCAGTTCCGGCGGCAGCACCGGCAGCACTTCGAGCACCATCCAGTCCGGCTTGATGCCAGAACGCTGGAATGCCTCGAGCACTTTCAGGCGCTTCGCGTACTTCTTGATCTTCGCTTCCGAACCCGTGTTCTTGAGTTCGGTGCGCAGCATCTCGACCTGTTCGTCGATGTTGATCGCGCGCAGCAACTCGCGCACGCCTTCCGCGCCCATCTCGGCACGGAATTCGTCACCGTACTCTTCGACCTTGTTGTAGTAATCCTCTTCGGTCATGATCTGCCGCGCTTTCAGCGGCGTCATGCCCGGATCGATGACCACGTACGCTTCGAAGTACAGCACGCGCTCGATGTCGCGCAGCGTCATGTCGAGCACCATGCCCAGACGCGACGGCAGCGACTTCAGGAACCAGATGTGCGCGACCGGCGAGGCCAGTTCGATGTGGCCCATCCGTTCGCGACGCACCTTGGCCAGCGTCACTTCGACGCCGCACTTCTCGCAGATCACGCCACGGTGCTTCAGGCGCTTGTACTTGCCGCAAAGGCATTCGTAGTCCTTGATCGGACCAAAAATCTTCGCGCAGAACAGACCATCCCGCTCCGGCTTGAACGTGCGGTAGTTGATGGTCTCAGGCTTCTTCACTTCACCGAACGACCAAGAACGAATCTTGTCGGGCGACGCGAGGCCGATCTTGATCGCATCAAAAACTTCTTCTTGTTGGACTTGCTTGAATAGATCGAGCAGAGCTTTCATTGCTTTCTCTCCGTAGTCCGATTAGTTGCGGTCCAGATCGATATCAATACCGAGCGAGCGGATTTCCTTCACCAACACGTTGAAGGATTCCGGCATGCCCGCGTCGATCACGTGATCGCCCTTGACCAGGTTCTCATAAACCTTGGTCCGGCCCGTCACGTCGTCCGACTTGACCGTCAGCATTTCCTGCAGCACATACGATGCGCCATACGCCTCGAGCGCCCACACTTCCATCTCACCGAAGCGCTGGCCACCGAACTGCGCTTTACCACCCAGCGGCTGCTGCGTGACGAGCGAGTACGGACCGGTCGAACGCGCGTGCATCTTGTCGTCGACCAAGTGGTGCAGCTTCAGGTAGTGCATGTAGCCGACCGTGACCTTCCGCTCGAACGGCTCGCCGGTGCGACCATCGTGCAGCTGAACCTGATTCTTCGACGAGTTCATGCCGAGGTTCGTGGCGATGTCGTCCGGATACGCCAGATCGAGCGCACGCCCCATTTCCTCTTCGGTCGCGCCATCGAACACCGGCGTTGCGAACGGCACGCCTTCGCGCAGGTTCTTCGCGAGTTCGAAGATTTCGTCATCGGAGAAGCTTTCCAGCTCTTCCTTGCGGCCCGACTCGTTGTAGATCTTCGTCAGGAACTGGCGCAGTTCCTCGATCTTCGTCTGACGCGCCAGCATTTCGCCGATACGCCAGCCAAGACCCTTCGCGGCCCAGCCCAGATGCACTTCGAGAATCTGACCCACGTTCATCCGCGACGGCACGCCGAGCGGATTCAGCACGACGTCGGCCGGACGGCCATCGGCCATGTACGGCATGTCTTCGATCGGCACGATCTTCGACACGACACCCTTGTTACCGTGACGGCCCGCCATCTTGTCGCCAGGTTGCAGACGACGCTTCACGGCGAGATACACCTTGACCATCTTCAGCACGCCCGGCGGCAGTTCGTCGCCTTGCGTGAGCTTCTTGCGCTTCTCTTCGAATGCGAGGTCGAACTGGTGACGCTTCTGCTCGATCGAATCCTTGATCGCTTCCAGCTGCGCAGCTGCTTCTTCGTCCGCGAGGCGGATGTCGAACCAGTGGTAGTGGTCGAGATCTTCGAGGTACGGGAGGTCGATCTTCGTGCCCTTCGCGAGCTTCTTCGGACCGCCGTTCGCGACCTTGCCGTTCAGCATGCGTGCGAGACGCTGGAACGCATCGCCTTCCACGATACGAAGCTGGTCGTTCAGGTCGAGGCGATAGCGCTTCAGTTCGTCGTCGATGATCTGTTGCGCGCGCTTGTCACGCGTGATGCCTTCGCGCGTGAACACCTGCACGTCGATGACCGTGCCGCTCATGCCCGACGGCACGCGCAGCGACGTGTCCTTCACGTCCGATGCCTTCTCGCCGAAAATCGCGCGCAGCAGCTTTTCTTCCGGCGTCAGCTGGGTTTCGCCCTTCGGCGTGACCTTGCCGACCAGCACGTCGCCCGCTTCCACTTCCGCGCCGATGTACACGATGCCCGACTCGTCGAGACGGCCAAGCTGCACTTCCGCGAGGTTCGAAATGTCGCGCGTGATTTCTTCCGGTCCGAGCTTCGTGTCGCGAGCAACGACGTTCAACTCTTCGATGTGGATCGACGTGTAGCGATCGTCCGCGACGACCTTCTCCGAGATCAGGATCGAGTCTTCGAAGTTGTAGCCGTTCCACGGCATGAACGCGACCAGCATGTTCTGGCCGAGCGCGAGCTCGCCCAGATCCGTCGAGGCGCCGTCGGCCAGCACGTCGCCGCGCGAAACCTTGTCGCCAACCTTCGCGATCGGACGCTGGTTGATGTTCGTGTTCTGGTTCGAACGCGTGTACTTGATCAGGTTGTAGATGTCCACGCCGACGTCGCCGGCAACGGCTTCATCGTCGTTCACGCGAATCACGATACGGCCCGCGTCGACGTAATCCACCACACCGCCACGCAGCGCCTGCACGGTCGTACCCGAGTCGACCGCGACCGTACGCTCGATGCCCGTACCGACGACCGGCTTCTCCGGACGCAGACACGGCACGGCCTGACGCTGCATGTTCGAGCCCATCAACGCGCGGTTCGCGTCGTCGTGCTCAAGGAACGGAATCAGCGATGCAGCCACCGACACGATCTGCGACGGCGCCACGTCCATGTACTGGATGCGGTCCGGCGTGACCATCAGCGTTTCGCCCGCTTCACGCGACGACACGAGTTCGTCGGTCAGCGTACCGTCGTCGGCCACTGCCGCGTTCGCCTGAGCGATCACGTAACGGCCTTCTTCGATTGCCGACAGATAGTCGATCTGGTCGGTCACCTTGCTGTCCACGACCTTGCGGTACGGCGTTTCGAGGAAGCCGTATTCGTTCAGATGGGCATACAGCGCCAGCGAGTTGATCAGACCGATGTTCGGACCTTCCGGCGTTTCGATCGGGCACACGCGGCCATAGTGCGTCGGATGCACGTCGCGGACTTCGAAGCCCGCGCGCTCGCGCGTCAGACCGCCCGGCCCCAGTGCGGAAACACGACGCTTGTGCGTGATTTCCGACAGCGGGTTGGTCTGGTCCATAAACTGCGAGAGCTGCGACGAACCGAAGAACTCGCGAATCGCCGAAGAAATCGGCTTCGAGTTGATCAGGTCGTGCGGCATCAGGTTTTCGCTTTCGGCCTGGCCGAGGCGTTCCTTCACCGCGCGCTCGACGCGCACGAGACCCGCGCGGAACTGGTTCTCCGCGAGTTCGCCGACGCAACGCACGCGACGATTGCCCAAGTGGTCGATGTCGTCCACTTCGCCCTTGCCGTTACGCAACTCGACGAGGATCTTGATCGTCGCGAGGATGTCGTCGTCCTGCAGCGTCATCGGGCCGACGATTTCGTCACGACCGACACGGCGGTTGAACTTCATACGGCCGACCTTCGACAGGTCGTACGCGTCTTCGCTGTAGAACAGACGGTTGAACAGCGCCTCGACCGCTTCTTCGGTCGGCGGTTCGCCCGGACGCATCATGCGGTAAATCGCGATGCGCGCAGCCATCTTGTCGGCGGTTTCATCGATACGCAGCGTCGACGAGATATACGGTCCCTGGTCCAGGTCGTTCGTGTAGAGCGTCTGGATGTCCTTGACCTTCGCCTCGCGCAGCTTCTCGAGAACCGTTTCCGTGATCTCCTCGTTGGCGTTCGCGATCACTTCGCCCGTTTCCGGGTCGATCACGTTCTTCGCCAGCACGCGGCCGAGCAGGTACTCCTCGGGCACCGAGATGAACTTCGTCTTGGCGTTTTCGAGGTCGCGAATGTGCTTCGCGTTGATCCGCTTGTCCTTCGTGACGATGACATTGCCATCGCGATCCTGGATGTCGAAACGCGCGACTTCACCGCGCAGGCGCTCCGGAACGAATTCCATTTGCGCGCCTTCGCTCATCAGGCCGAAGTTGTCGAACACGAAGAAGTTCGCGAGGATCTGTTCCGGCGTCATGCCGATCGCTTTCAGCAGAATCGTGACCGGCATCTTGCGGCGGCGGTCGACGCGGAAATACAGCACGTCCTTCGGGTCGAATTCGAAGTCGAGCCACGAGCCACGGTAAGGAATGATCCGCGCCGAAAACAGCAGCTTGCCGGAGCTGTGCGTCTTGCCCTTGTCGTGCTCGAAGAACACGCCAGGCGAACGGTGGAGCTGCGACACGATCACGCGCTCGGTTCCGTTGATGACGAACGAGCCCGTCGGCGTCATGAGCGGAATTTCGCCCATGTAGACTTCCTGCTCTTTCACTTCCTTGACGACCGGCTTGCTCGGCGACTCCTTATCGAGCAGAACCAGGCGCACTTTTGCGCGCAACGCCGAGCAGTACGTCAGGCCGCGCTGCTGGCATTCCTTGATGTTGAATGCGGGCGACGACAGCATGTAGCTGACGAACTCGAGCCGCGCGAAGCCGTTGTGCGAAACGATGGGGAAAACAGACGTGAACGCAGCCTGCAAGCCTTCTGACTTGCGCTGCGACGACGACGTGTCTGCTTGCAGAAACGTCTGGAATGATTCAAGCTGGGTCGCCAGCAAAAAGGGAACTTGGTGAACGATGGGGCGCTTCGCGAAACTCTTGCGAATACGCTTCTTCTCGGTGAAGGAATATTGCATACGATCTCCGAATCACGGCGGGCGTTACCGAGGCGGGATACCTCGGTGTCACAGCCCGGTGTTCACCGACTGAGACTCGCGCACATGTCCGGGGAGGACGCGCGAGCCTAGAAGCTTGGTGGTTGGCCGCTACCAACCGCTGGCTGACGGCAGCGGATGCCTGTGTTTCCCGCTACCCGACCAAACTTGCCTTCTGCAGTCGCTTCAGAAGACAAAGCGAACCGCCGGAAATTCATACCGATCCGACCGTTCGCTTTGGCTTCTGTGAGGACTTTTATACCTGCCGGCAGGCATAAAAACTCAGTCCCCACAAAGCACAAAAAGGCCGGCGGTGGAAAACCGCCAGCCTTCGCACGGCGCAATGAAACTTACTTGATTTCAGCCTTCGCGCCTGCTTCTTCCAGCTTCTTCTTCGCTTCTTCAGCAGCAGCCTTCGGCACCGCTTCCTTGACGGGCTTCGGTGCGCCGTCGACCAGGTCCTTCGCTTCCTTCAGGCCGAGACCCGTCAGTTCGCGAACAGCCTTAATCACGGAAACCTTGTTCGCGCCGACTTCGAGCAGGTTCACGGTGAATTCGGTTTGCTCTTCGACAGCAGCAGCTGCGCCGCCACCAGCCGGGCCAGCAACTGCGACAGCAGCAGCCGACACGCCAAACTTCTCTTCGAACGCCTTGACCAGTTCGTTCAGTTCGAGAACCGACATCGAGCCAACGGCTTCCAGGATGTCTTCTTTTGCGATTGCCATTTGAAATACTCCTAAATTGAATTCGGATCGAGCTAGCGATCTAGCTAATACCTAACTGAGCAACTGGTGCCCAAGTGCGTGCGTTATGCAGCTTCGCCTTGTTTCTTCTCGGCGAGCGCGGCCAAAGCGCGCGCGAAGCCGGAAACAGGTGCTTGCATGACGAACAGCAGCTTGGAGAGCAGTTCTTCGCGGCTCGGGATGTTGGCCAGCGCTTGCACGCCTGCCTTGTCCATCACATTGCCTTCGTAGGAACCAGCCTTGATGATCAACTTGTCATTGCTCTTGCCGAAGTCGTTGACGACCTTGGCAGCGGCAATGGCATCTTCGGAGATGCCGTAGATCAGAGGACCAGTCATCTGCTCAGCCAGCGGAGCGAACGGGGTACCTTCGACAGCGCGACGCGCCAGCGTGTTCTTCAACACGCGCAGATACACCTGTTGCTCACGCGCTTTCGCGCGCAGCTTGGTCAGATCGCCAACCGTGATCCCACGATACTCAGCGAGCACCATCGTCTGAGCCTTCGCGACTTGCGCGGCGACTTCAGCGACGACTGCCTGCTTATCTTCTTTGTTCAGTGGCACGGTTAAACCTCCAGATTCGATGCACTCGGGCCACAACCCTCATGCACCACGTTCGACAACGGCGTCCGACTGTTAGGAGTATTTCGATCGATCGGTGATCATTCAGGATGATCGACAACCGACTTCAACCACTGCAAAACTGTTTCGGGTTCGCCATCTGCGTTGGCTTGAATTAAGGTGCTGCCTGCCTGCTGCATCACCACCAACGGTCTTTGACAACCGGTTGCTCGACCCAGAACCGCAATCTTGCAACCGCCCAAAGCCCTTTAACAGCGCGACCTTGCGGCCGCGCCAGAAATTCTTACTGTTGCGCCAACGTGGCTTGATCCACGCGAACGCCCACGCCCATCGTGCTCGACACAGCGATCTTGCGCAGATACACACCCTTGCTCGTCGCCGGCTTCGCCTTTTGCAGCGCTTCGATCAGCGCAGCCAGGTTTTGACGCAGCGATGCCGGCTCGAAAGATGCGCGACCGATCGTGCCGTGGATGATACCGGCCTTGTCGACGCGGAACTGAACCTGACCCGCCTTTGCGTTCTTGACTGCTTGAGCGACGTCCGGGGTAACCGTGCCGACCTTCGGGTTCGGCATGAGGCCACGCGGACCGAGGATCTGACCCAACGTACCGACGACACGCATCGTGTCCGGCGAAGCGATCACGACATCAAAGTTCAGGTTGCCCGCCTTGACTTGCTCGGCCAGGTCTTCCATGCCGACCACGTCTGCGCCAGCCGCACGAGCTTGCTCGGCCTTGTCGCCTTGCGCGAACACTGCCACACGAACCGACTTGCCGGTACCAGCGGGCAAAACCACGGAACCACGAACGACTTGGTCCGACTTCTTCGCGTCGATGCCGAGTTGAACCGCGACGTCGATCGATTCGTCAAACTTCGCGCTCGCGCATTCCTTGACGAGAGCCAGAGCGTCTTCGATCGCGTACAGCTTTTGACGATCAACCTTGCTCGCGAATGCCTGAAGGCGCTTAGAAAGCTTAGCCATTTACACGCCCTCCACAGTGATGCCCATCGAACGCGCGCTGCCGGCGATCGTGCGCACGGCGGCGTCCAGATCAGCTGCCGTAAGATCCGGCATCTTGGTCTTCGCGATTTCTGCCGCTTGAGCGCGGGTGATGTTGCCGACCTTGTCGGTGTGCGGCTTGCTCGAACCCTTTTGCACCGCGGCAGCCTTCTTGATCAGAACGGTAGCCGGCGGCGTCTTCATGATGAAGGTGAAGCTCTTGTCCGCAAATGCCGTAATAACGACCGGCACCGGCAGACCCGGCTCCATACCTTGAGTCTGCGCGTTAAACGCCTTGCAGAACTCCATGATGTTCAGGCCACGCTGGCCCAGTGCCGGACCGACCGGCGGCGACGGATTGGCTTTACCTGCAGGAATCTGCAGTTTGATAAAGCCGATGATTTTCTTTGCCATGTTGAAAACCTCTGCTGGACGCGTGAGCGTCCGATGAGTGATAGCGCGCGTTTGCCGTTGCCGGCTACTGACGCTCCTCAACGGTCATGATGCGGACCGTAAGCGCGAATCGCGCGATGACTCGGAAGCCACGCGCGATGAATTCAATTAGAGCTTTTCGACCTGACCGAACTCGAGTTCGACAGGTGTCGAGCGCCCGAAAATCGTGACGGAGACACGAACTCGAGACTTTTCGTAGTTCACTTCCTCGACGTTGCCATTGAAGTCGGTGAACGGACCTTCCTTCACGCGGACCATCTCGCCCACCTCGAACAGCGTCTTCGGCCGCGGCTTTTCGACGCCTTCCTGCATCTGCGACATGATCTTTTCGACTTCACGCGGCGAGATGGGGCTCGGGCGGTTACGCGCGCCGCCGACGAAACCCGTGACCTTGGCCGTATTCTTGACCAGATGCCATGTTTCGTCCGTCATTTCCATCTCGACCAGGACATAGCCCGGGAAGAAACGACGCTCCGTGACCGACTTGTGACCACCTTTTACCTCAACAACTTCTTCCGTCGGGACAAGAATCTGACCGAATTGATCTTGCATTCCCGCACGGTCGATGCGCTCCTGAAGCGCACGTTGCACGCTCTTCTCCATGCCGGAGTAGGCGTGCACCACATACCAACGCTTTCCACTCGGGGATGCCGGAGTATCGCTCATATCATTTCCAACCCAGAATCGCCGAGAAAATCACCCATTCGATCGACTTATCGCTAAGCCAAAGAAAAATGGCCATGATCAGAACAAACGCGAAGACCATCAGAGTCGTCTGAGTGGCCTCTTTGCGAGTTGGCCAGACAACCTTGCGGACTTCCTTGTACGAGTCCTTGGCGAACGCGATGAACCCTTTGCCCGGCGCAGAGAGAAGACCGACTGCGACACCCGCGATGACACCAACAGCAAGCGCTGCGCCGCGGACGTACCATTCTTGGCCAGAGAGCCAGAAGAACCCAACGAACCCGGCCAAGACCAACAATACGCCCGCCACCAACATTAACTTGTCGCCGGAAGTATTTACAGTTTCGACGGAAGGATTCGCCATAACACCTTAAACAGCGCCACTTGGCGCGAGAAGTTGGCAGGGGCAGAGGGAATCGAACCCCCAACCTTCGGTTTTGGAGACCGACGCTCTGCCAGTTGAGCTATACCCCTAAACCATTTGGGGTCGACGGACTTCGCCGACCCCGAAACCACTAACTATCGAGAAGATTTCTGGCTCTTACTCGATAATCTTTGCCACGACACCGGCGCCGACGGTACGGCCGCCTTCGCGAATGGCGAAGCGCAGACCTTCTTCCATGGCGATCGGAGCGATCAGCTTCACCGTGATCGACACGTTGTCGCCCGGCATCACCATT
>Ga0160464_100760_pt1 | contig 18247 bp, 16 predicted proteins | sample HID1971I_E11MG_FD_108275 | JGI IMG/M metagenome (GOLD analysis project Ga0160464, IMG submission 108275) | Enriched millipede-associated microbial communities from UW Madison campus, WI, USA - HID1971I_E11 MG | ecosystem: Host-associated > Arthropoda: Insects > Digestive system > Unclassified ... | reverse complement strand
GGAGCGTTATACCTGACAGCGACGAGAGGACCACACAATGGCAGATCGCAGCCTGCGCGGCATCCGACTCGGCGCCCAGAGCCTACAGAGCGAAGAGGGCGTCGTTTTCATGGAGCGCCGTGAGACCACCTACACCTGTGACACTTGCGGCCACGTCACGAACCTGATGTTCGCGGCGGATGCAGAGCCGCCCCAGACCTGGGAATGCCGCGCGTGCGGCGCCGAAGCCCGCTTGAACGTCGACGGCCAGGCCGTCACGCTCGAGGTCAGCGACGAGAAGGCCGCTCGCACCCACTGGGACATGCTCCTCGAGCGCCGTACCCGTGCGGAACTCGAGGAACTCCTCGAAGAGCGCCTCGCCTTCATCCGCGCCCGCCGCGGAGCCGGCGAAGATCCGACCCGCGAGAAGATCGGCGCCTAGCGCCGCCTGGCGCGCCACCACCCGACGAGAAGCGCGCCGAGACCGCCCCACAGGAGGATCGCCTGGACCCAGGGGCCAAGGACCACACCAGCCGTGAGGCCGGACCGGAGCTCGACGTCCTCGAGCATCGCTCCGGCCTCATCTGCGTTCAGGCTCGTCACCGTCGATCCGTCTGAGCGGATCACCTGGCTGGTTCCCACGGTGGAGACGTTCACCACGCTCCGGCCTGTCTCGATCGCCCGCATCCGCGCGAAGGCGAGCTGTTGCAGGTTCTCATCCGTGCCTCGGAAGTCCGCGTTGTTCGTCTGGAACACCAGCACTTCGGCGCCGGAATTCAGGCCCTGCCAGATCACGTCGTCGTAGATCACGTCGAAGCAGATGGCGAGACCGACGCGAACGCCGTCGACATCGACGACAGGGGGGTTCGAACCCGGCGTGTATTCCCGCTGGATGAGACCGATCAGATCGGGGGCCAGGGCATTGAAGAAGGCGCGGTCCGGCACGTACTCGCCGAACGGGACCGGGTGGCGCTTGTCATGTAGCTGCGTCGCGGTGCCGTCGGATTCCCACAGCATCGAAGTGTTGAAGTAGCGGTCATCCCGCCCGGTCGCCGCGTTCGCCAGCAACGGGGCGTCGATCCGGTTGGCGATGAGGGTCATTCGCCGTGCCAGGGCATCGATCTGGAACGGGTCACCGTCCAACGCCCCCTCCGGCCAGACCAGGAGATCGACGTCCTCACCATAGAGAGGCGCGGTCGCTTCGGTCTGCGCCTGGATGACCGCGAACGGCTCACGGTCATCGAAGTACCCTGTCGGGCCGTTGCCCTGCACGGCAGCGATCCGCATGGACCCGCTCGACGACGTCGGGAAGAGCGGGGTGAACAGCAGCACCACGACGAGGGCGGCCGGTGCGATCAGGTGGAGCGGTCGGCGCCAGGTGCGCAGCCGCACGACCTCGATGAGCATCGCCACGACCAGTACCATCAGGAAGCTGAGCCCGCTCACGCCGATCCACGAAGAAACGGCCGCGAGAGGGCTCTCCGCCTGGCTCATGCCGAGACGTGCCCAGGGGAAGCCCCCGTAGGGCCAGGAGCCGACGAACAGCTCGCGGCCGACCCACAGGGCGGCGACGACCGTGGGGAGCCCCAGAAGGCGCCCTGCGGTTCCGGGGAAGGCCCGAGGGAGCCAGCGGTAGGCGAGCGCGATCGGGACCAGGGCGAACGCCGTCAGCACCCCCTCGACGACGCTCAGCGCGGCCCAGGGAACCGGCCCGAGGTACCGAGACGTCCAGGAGACGAGAAGTCCGAAGAACAGGATCCCGTAGACCAGCCCGACCAGCAGCGCTCCCCCGAACCGCCGACCGATCAGCGCGAGCAGCAGAAGGGCGGTCGCGGGGAACGCGAGAAGCCAGATCGCGGTCTCCGGATAGGCCAGGTCCATCACCAGGGCGGCCAGGCCGGCAGCGAGCAGCGCAGCCCAGAGCGGGAGGAGAGCGCGCGGTGGCGCAGGTGTAGCGGTCATTCCGTCCATCTCACATCGACGAGTAGGCGACGATGCCGCGACGCACCCCGTCGAGCGCGGTCCTCGCCGTGCGCGCGAGTGCTGCATCCTCCGCCACGATGGAGAGCTGATCGAGCAGATCGATCGTCTGCTTGGCCCACCGCACGAAGTCACCGGCCGCCATGTCGGCGTCGATCAGCACGCGGTCGAGCATCCCGCCCCGCGCCCAGGAATGCATCGCCCCGGCCAGGCCTGCGGCCAGGGGTTCGCTTCCGGGAAGGTGATGGTCCTGCTCCAGGTCGTCGAGCTCAGCCCATAGCGTCGTCGTCTTCTCGTACGCCGCACGGAAGGGTCCTCGGGGAAGCCCCCGCTCGCCCGAGTTCGCCTCGTCGCGGCGAGGCTCGTACACGAGGCAGCACGCCATGGCGGCGAGCGAAGGGGCATCCAAGCCGGCCCAGAGCCCCTGACGCAGAGACTCCGCGACCAGCAGGTCACGTTCGCCGTAGATGCGGCGCATGGTGCGTCCGGCCTCGGTCAGGGAGGTCTCCCCGTCGGCGTCCGTGAGGTAGTCGAGCGTTTCCAGGACCTCGACGACACGGTCGAAGACGCGAGCGACCGTGCCGGTGCGGGTCTCGATCTGGCGACGGATGCGATCGGTCTGACGCTTGAGCTTCCAGTAGCGCTCCGCCCACCGCGCGTGCGCTTCGCGATCGGGGCAGCGATGGCACGGGTGCCGCTGCATCTGGGTGCGCAGCGTCTGGATGCGCTTCATCCGCTTGTCGCGCGATGCTCGCGGTGCATTCGAGTCCTGCCGGTTCTTCTTCTCGAGGTCGCTCAGCTCCCGCCGGATGGCCGCGTATTCGGGGAAGTCTCCGTGTTCACAGGCCATCGCGCTCTTGTAGCCGGCCAGAGACTCCTCCGCTTCGCGCACCTGGCGCGCGAGCCCGACGACGGCACGGTCTGCCTGGAACTGTGCGAATGAGGATTCCAAGATCTGGCGGGCCCGGGGTTTGCCGAACAAGTCGATCAGGTTCACGGCCATGTTGTAGGTAGGCCGGAAGCTGGAGTTCAACGGATAGGTTCTGCGGGAAGCGAGTGCCGCGACAGCCTGGGGATCCATGCCCTCGGTCCACTGCACGACCGCGTGGCCCTCGACGTCGATGCCGCGGCGTCCCGCGCGTCCCGTGAGCTGGGTGTACTCCCCCGACGTGATCGCGACCCGCGCCTCGCCGTTGAACTTCTCCATCTTCTCGAGAACGACGGTGCGCGCCGGCATGTTGATCCCGAGCGCGAGCGTCTCCGTGGCGAAGACGACCTTCACCAGCTTGCGCTGGTAGAGCTCTTCCACGACTTCTTTGAACGCAGGCAGCAGACCTGCGTGATGCGACGCGACACCGCGTTCGAGATTGTCGAGCCACTCCCAGTAGCCGAGCACGCCGAGGTCTTCCTCCTGGAGGGTGCGCGTGCGCTCCTCGACGATCGCACGGATCTCGGCCCGCTCCTCGTTCGAAGTGAGCCGGATGCCCGAGCGGCGCACCTGCTGCACCGCGGCGTCACACCCTACCCGGCTGAAGATGAAGAAGATCGCCGGCAGCAGGTTCGACCGCTCCAGCAGTTGCACGACGTCGGGGCGGTCCATCCGCTCGATCCGACGGGCGTTGGCCGCGCGGACGGGACGTCTACCACCCCGTGGCGGACGCTTCGCCTGTCGGCCGGCGTGCCGATCGCTGCGGTAGGACTGCGCCTGGCGGTTGTTCTCGTATGTCGTGCCTGTCGACGAGCGGATGCGCATCAGTTCTTGGTTCACCTGCGCCGTGGCCAGGCCGGCGCGGTCGTCGAACAGCGGAAGGAGGTCGTCGCGCACGAGCACGTGCTGCTCGAGCGGAACGGGACGGATCTCGGAGACGATCACCTCGGTGTCTCCGCGCACGGTGTCGAGCCAGTCGCCGAACTCCTCCGCATTGGACACGGTCGCGCTCAACGACACCAGCCGTACACGAGCGGGGAGGTGGATGATGACTTCCTCCCACACGGCCCCTCGGAACCGGTCGGCGAGGTAATGGACCTCGTCCATGATCACGTAGCACAGATCCCTCAGCGCCGAGGAGTCGGCGTAGATCATGTTGCGCAGGACCTCGGTGGTCATGACGACGATGCGGGCGTTGCCGTTGATGTTCGTGTCGCCGGTGAGGAGCCCCACCTGGTCGGCGCCGTAGACCTCGACCAGCTCCCTGAACTTCTGGTTGGAGAGAGCCTTCATCGGCGTCGTGTAGAACGCTTTGTCGCTCGGGGTCTGCATGGCGAGGTGGATCGCGAACTCGCCGACGATCGTCTTGCCGGCGCCGGTGGGCGCGGCGACAAGCACACTGCGCCCGCTCTCGAGGGCGTGACATCCCGCCACCTGGAACGGATCGAGCTGGAACTTCTGCAGCGCGGCGAACGCCGTCGACTGTGGATGCTCCACTGCCTCCTGCGCGCGAGCGTATTTCTCTGAGGGCGAGCTCATGCCGGATCCGGCAGGAGCCCTGACGCCTCGTCGCGTTTGCGCTTGCGCCGGTCGAAGATCAGGGAGAGCCCTGCGGCGGCGAAGAAGAGCACGATCAGGATGCCCGCGAGCATCAGCATGCTGACGACGTCGGCTGCCGGTGTCGCAAGCGCGGCGAAGACGGTGGCGATGATGATGGCGACTCGCCACCCCTTGAGGATCGCGCGACCGGACATGACACCGGCGAGGTTGAGCGCCACCAGGAACACCGGGAGCACGAACGAGATGCCGATCACGATCATCAGTTTGAAGATGAAGTCGTAGTACTCCTGCGCGGAGTAGAGGTTTGTCGCGCCGGCGGGGGTGAAGCTCCACATCAGTTCGATGATGTGGGGCATGATCATGACCCCGAGGTAGCAGCCGGCGAAGAACAGCGGAACGGCGGCCACCACGAAACCGATCGTGTACCTGACTTCCTTGCGTGTCAGGCCGGGCATGATGAACGCCCAGATCTGCCACAACCACACGGGTGCCGACAGGAAGATTCCGATGGAGAATGCGATCCGCATGCGCATGTCGAAGGCGGCGGTGACCGTGCCGAAGTTGAGCGCGCTGAAATCGTCCCCGCGCTTGTCGGCGATGATCCGCACCGGCTCGGTGATGAAGCTGATGATCGGGTCGGCGACGAGGAACGCGATGACCATGCCCACCAGCAGAGCGAGCGCAGCGAACATGAGGCGCTTGCGCAATTCGACGAGATGCGCGCCGAGCGACATCCGCCGATCCCGATCCGCCTTCGGCATCACGGTCGGTTCGATGGCTGCCACGGCCGGTCAGGCGCGGGGCGGAGTCTCAGGGTCGATGCCCGAGTCCTTCACCGTGGTCGGCTCGACGGCTGCGGAGTCGGTGCGAGCGGCATCGTCGTCCTTCATCGCCTTCATCTCGCCCTTGAACACGCGGGCCGACTGGCCCATGCTCTTCGCGAGAGCCGGCAGCTTGGCAGCACCGAACAGGAGGAGGATCACGGCGAGCACGATAAGCAGGTGCCAGCCTTGCATTCCAGCGAACATGTCAGGATTCCCGTCGTCGGTGAGCGTTCGATCCAGTCTACAGATCAAACCTCTGCTTCGGGCTGGCGATAGAGGGCGAGTCCCGAGGCCGCCCAGTCCCTGGTCGCGGAGCGGGCGACCCCCGGCTCCAGGACCTCCATCGCTCCGCCGAAGCGGGCGGCGAGTCGCTTGATGCCTCGCGGGTCGGCGAGGTGCAGCTGCGTGGTCACCGAGCCGCCGATCACATCGGCCGCCCCGGTGGGGACGAATCCACTCAGCAGCGGCGCGATGCGTTCGGCCACCCGAACCGTGACCGCGCGCTCGTCGTCGAGCCCGGCGAAGGCCTCGGGAACCTGATCGCCCCCGTGGGTGATCGGGATCTCAGTCAGGGTCGGGGCGCTGACTCGATCCAGGTGGAAAGTGCGCATCGCCTGCCGAAGGTGACACCAGCCCTGCAGGTACCACTGTCCGTTCGTGATGAGGATCTGCATCGGGTCGACCGTGCGGGTCGTCGGGGCGGCATCGGGAGCCTGGTAGGTGAAGGCGATCGCGACGCCCTCATGCAGGCCTCGGGCCACCGCCTCACGAACCTCGTCGACGGCGCTGGGCGCCACGACCACGTCAGCGGGCGCGTCAGCCGCACCGCGGGAGAGCTTCGAGATCAACCCCGCCACCAGACCGGAATCCGAGACGGCGGGAACTGCGGCCACCATCTGCAGACCTGCCAGGAGCGCGGCCGCCTCGCGCGCCGTGAAACGCGGTACACGACGTAGAGCGACGTCGTTCGTGATCTCGATGACGTCCTCGAGATCGAGGAGGTCCCAGTTGATGTCGAACATCTCCTGCGGCTGCTGCCAATAGCCAGCCTCACCGGGAAGACCGATCACGGTGAGCTTCTCCACCATGCCGCGCATCTCGTGCGGAGTGACACCGAACTCCGCCGCTGCCTCTTCGAGCGACACCTGTCCGTGCTCGAGCAGGTACGGAACCAGAGTCAAGTAGAGACGCACGCGATCGGCCGCGAGCAGGGGCTTCGACTTGGTGCTCACTTCGCCTCCTCGACATCTGTGTGGATGTCCACGACGGCGCGGAGCCGAGAGATCACGGCCTCACGCAACGGAGCGGGCTCGACCACTCGCACTTCCGGACCGTACGATGCGAGCTCGTCCGCGAGGATGTGCAGATCGACGAAGGGGACGTTGATCCCCTGCGCAGCGGACGTGGCTCGTCGTCCCAGCCGCAGCGCCGCCTCCGTCCCCGGGGTGATCTCCAGGAGTGCGGAGTTCTCAGACGCCACGAGTGCGAGCCCCGCGAGCGCGCGATCTCCGGCACCGTCGCGCAGTGCGGGATCGAAGCTCTGGGAGCTCACGCGCACGTCGCCCACGATCCGGCTGAGCAGGAAGGTCCGATCCCCCTCCGCGTCGACGTCGACGCCGAACACATGCCACCGGGCCTCGTAGTCGACCAGTGCCAACGGGCGGATGCGACGGCGACGAGGAGCATCCTCTCCGGGCTTCAAGTACTCGAAGGCGACCACCTTGCATCGTTCGATCGCATCCTGAAGCGGTGAGAAAGCCGCGTCGCGCGCGGTGATTCGGGGGGCGAAGCCGATGATCGGCTCGTCGCCGTCGATGCCGAGCGCGCGAATCTTGCGCACCCCCGACTGGGCGTCACCCGAGACCGACTCGGCGCTCCAGACGCTGCCCGCGAGCTGCAGTACTGCCAGCTCGGCCGGCGAGAACTCGATGTCGCTGGGGAGATCGTATTCCGCCTGCGGAATCCGATAGCGGGCTTCGCGGAGATCGTTGGGATCGGCAGCATCGCCGATGGTCTCGATGGGCACGCCGAGTGAGCGCAACTCTTCCTTGTCGCGCTCGAACATCTTCTCGAGCGCGTCGGATCGGGTGCCGGCCTCGGCGCGCTGCCGATAGCCGGAGACGTTGTCGAGGATCTGCTGTTTGGTCAACCCGATCTCCGTGGCCATCAGCGCCACGACGAGATTCGTCAGGCGCTCCTCCGCGGGGATCCGGGCGGCCATCACGGCGTGGGCGCCGTCACTGCGCCCAGGATGTCGACGACGACCGCGGTGGCGGGAGAGTTCTCTGCCGCGGGGAAGATGACCAGGAGCTGGGATCCGACGGTCGCACCGACGAGCTGCTCGGCGGCCACGCTGACGCTGGCGTCCTTACCCCAGGAGCTGGTGGTGACCGTCTTGTCATCCCAGCCGACGCCCATGATGTTGGAGACGACGATGTCGCCCTCCTTCACCTTCGGGCCGTCGCCCTTGATGAGTGTCTGGGTGGTGATCTCGGTCGGCGCCGGGACATCCGGGATGATGATCCCGGGCGTGCCGTCGGGAGCGCGCACCACGGTGGGAAGGCCGCGCGCGTCGTTGAACTGCAGCGCACCGGTAGCCTTCGACGGCATCACGTCGAGCACGTCGATGACGGCCACGATGTTCTCGCCCTTGTCGAGTCCGAACGCCTGCACGTTCTGCTCTCCGAAGTCTTCTGGCGTGAGAACGGCGAGCACGCGGCTGCCCTCGGTCGCGCACTCCAGCACATCCGAGAGCCCGGCGGAGCGCTGCGCCCAGTAGTCGATGCTGTGCACGCGGCTCTCGTCGCCGTTGAACTCGGACTTGTAGAGCTCCTTGCCGCTGTCACCACCGTAGAACGCGATGTCCAGCACCACGGGCTGGAACTCCGACCCGAGGGGGAGGCCATCGCCGACGGTGACGTCGGCGAACGAGGTCTTGTCCGCCTTGACCGGCCCGAAGACGGTGACGTCAGGAACGGATCCGAGGTCGCCGTTCACATCTGCGACGTTCAGGATCTTGTCATTGCCGCCGCGGTCGCAGGCGGCGACACCGTCGGATGCTGTCGCGGTGCAGCCCGTCAGGGCGAGGACGACGAGGCTGAGGGATGCCAGAACGGCGGACGTTTTACGCACGCGCTCCAGTCTATTCCGTTGCGTGCCCGGAATCGCGCGATGCGGCAGCCAGGCGCGCCCCTTCGGCGGCCTTCTCCGCTTCCCGCGCCCGCTTGCGCAGGTTCTTGTCGCTGATCTCGCGGTCACCGACAGCACCGGGTGTCCACGCCTCCACATCCTGATCGCCGTAGCTGCTCTTGGACGCGCGTCGCTTCACGGAAGGCGCGACGGCTCCGGGGGCGAGCCGGCGCGCGGTGAGGAGGAAGCCTGTGTGCGCGACCATCCGGTGATCCGGGCGCACGGCGAGGCCCTCGACGTGCCAACCGCGGACCATCGTCTCGGAAGCATCGGGATCGGTGAAGAGCCCCGTGCCGCGGATGTATTCAGCCACGCGGGAGAGCTGCGTCGCGGTCGCCACGTAGCAGAGCACGACTCCGCCGGGGGTGAGGGCATCGGCCACGGCATCCATGCATTCCCAGGGCGCGAGCATGTCGAGGACGACCCGGTCGACCGACGCCGGGGACACCTCGTTCGGCAGCGCCTCCATGAGATCCCCCACAACCACGTTCCAGGTCTCCGGGTGCTCTCCGAAGAACGTCTCGACATTGCCGCGCGCGACATCGGCGAAGTCCTCGCGACGTTCGAAGGAGATCAACTTCCCCGCCGGGCCCACGGCCCGCAGGAGCGAGAGGGAGAGCGCCCCGGAACCGACGCCGGCCTCGACCACCACCGAGCCGGGGAAGATATCGGCCTGCATCACGATCTGCGCCGCGTCCTTGGGGTACACGATCGCCGCACCGCGCGGCATCGACATCGCGAAGTCCCGAAGCAGCGGACGCAGCGCCAGATAGTCGTGTCCGGAGCTGTTGGCCACGACAGAACCGTCGGGCAACCCGATGAGGTCGCGATGACGGAGGACGCCTTGGTGCGTGTGGAGCTCGCCGTCCTCGCGGAGCGTCACGGTGTGCAGACGCCTCTTCGGGCCGGTGAGCTGAACGCGGTCGCCCACACGGAACGGACCGCTCGGCCGCTGTACGCGGGAATCGGTCATCGGGTGGCTCCTGTCGCGGCGGTGTTGCTGTCGAAGAGGTCGGTGAGGTCGTGGGCGCCCCTGCCGTCGAGCGTGTCCCAGAGTTCATGGGCCCCCAGATGGTCCAGAGGAACGATGTGGGGAACCGCGAGGGTCAGCGCGCCTGAAGCGAGGCCGGCGCGGACACCGGTCGGCGAGTCCTCGATGACGATCACCTCGGCGATGTCGACGTCGAGCAGTGCGGCCGCCTGCAGGTACGGCTCCGGATGAGGCTTGGGGTTGTCGACGTCGTCACCGGCGACGACGATGTCGAAAGCCTCGAAGTCGATCAGGTCGACGACGTTCAGAGCCATTCGACGAAGCGACATCGTCACCAGGCCCGTCGGGATCCCCGCTTCCCGGAGGTCGCGGAGCAGTTCGCGAGCGCCGGGACGGAACGGGACGCCCTGGGTGCGCAGCGATTCCTGCACGACATCGGTCAGGTGCGAGACGATCGCCTCGGCCTCCATCGCGACTCCCGCGTTCTGCAGAATCACGGCACTGTCGATCAGCCCGCTCCCCACGAGCTGCAGCGCATCCTCATGGCTCCAGGAACCGCCGAACGATTCGACCAGCGCTGTCTCGGCCGCCATCCAATACGGTTCGGTGTCGACGAGTGTTCCATCCATGTCCCAAAGGACCGCGCTGGGCTTTCTGCTCACTGAACCCATGCTAGCCGTGGTGCTGCCCGCATCCCGCTTCGGCGGACTAGCCTGGAATGATCACGACCGCGATCTCGAAGGGAGCCCTCGATGGATGTTCTCGGTCCGCGCATCGTCATCGCCGCCTTCGACGGCTGGAACGATGCGGGTGAAGCGGCGAGCAGCGCCATCGAGGCGCTGCGCTCCTCGTCGGAATACGATCTCGTGCATTCCGTCGACCCCGAACTGTACTTCGACTACCAGTACACGCGTCCGTCGACGCGGATGGATGCGGAAGGGCGTCGCCAGCTCACCTGGCCGGAAGCGGGATTGTGGCGTCCCCGCGATCCGGGCCCCGGACCCGAGTTCTGGCTGCTCACCGGCGCCGAACCCGCGCGCACCTGGCAGGCATTCGCCTCCGAGTTCATCGACATCGCACTGCGCGACGACATCACCGGACTCGTCACCCTCGGCGCGATGCTGTCGGACGTGCCCCACACCCGCCCGATCTCGATCTTCGCCTCGAGCCAGAACGAGCAGGTGCGGGAGGCGCACGGCCTGGAGCGCTCGCTGTACGAGGGTCCGGTGGGTATCCTCACCGTCTTCGAGCACTTCGCCGAGAACGCGGGTATCCCCACAGCGAGCCTGTGGGCGAGCGTGCCGCACTACGTCGCCTCCGCGACTCCCTCACCGAAGGTGACGCTCGCACTACTGGACCGCCTCGAAGAGCTCACCGGGGTGGACGTCGATCGCCAGGCGCTGCGCACCGAGGCCGCGGCCTGGGAAGCGTCGATCGATGCCGCCGCATCCGAGGACGAGGACATGGCGGAGTACATCCGTCAGCTCGAGCGCACCCGCGACACGTGGGATTCCCCTGAGGCGTCGGGCGACGCGATCGCCCAGGCGTTCGAGCGGTACCTCCGCCGCCGAGACGACGGTCCGGGCGACCGCAAGCGCTGATCGCCGCTCAGGCAGCGATCACACCGGTTCCGAGCAGGACCAGCAACACCGTGCCGAGAAGGATGCGGTAGATCACGAACGGCAGGAAGCTGCGCTTCGAGATCCAGTTCATGAAGAACGCGATCACGCCCAGCGCCACCACGAAGGCGATTCCGGTCGCGGCGAGGGTATCGCCGAACGAGAAGAACGACGGCTCGTCCCAGCTCTTGAACACCTGGTAGAAGCCGCTTCCGAACACCGCGGGGATCGCGAGCAGGAACGCGTAGCGTGCAGCGGCGGCGCGCTCGTAGCCGAGGAACAGCCCCATCGTGATCGTGCCGCCCGAGCGCGAGACGCCGGGGATCAGGGCCAGCGCCTGCGCGAAACCGAAGGCGATGCCGTGCGGGTAGGTGAGGTCATCGAGCTTTCGGCGCTTCGCACCCACGTAGTCGGCGACGCCGAGAAGGATGCCGAAGACGATCAGCATGACCGCGACGATCCACATCGATCGGAGCACGGTCTCGATCTGGTCCTGGAACAGGAGCCCCAGCACCACGATCGGGATGCTGCCGATGATGATCAACCAGCCCATCCTGGCGTCCGGATCGTTGCGCGGAGCCTTGCCCGCCAACGACCGGAACCACTGCGTCACGATACGTACGATGTCTCGCCAGAAGAACACCACCACGGCAGCCTCGGTGCCGATCTGGGTGATGGCGGTGAAGGCCGCTCCCGGGTCTTCGCCGGACGGGAGAAACGTGCCGAGGATGCGCAGATGAGCGCTGGAGGAGATCGGAAGGAACTCGGTGAGTCCCTGGACCACACCGAGGATCAGTGCTTCGAGCAGGTGCATGGAGAGCTTTCAGGTCAGAGGAGGCACGGAGCGCGCGGCGCTCAGTACGTGCGCAGCAGATCGGTCAGCACCCGCTGGCCGAAGACAAGCGATTCTACGGGTACTCGCTCATCGACTCCGTGAAACATGCCTGTGAAGTCGAGGTCGGCTGGCAGTCTCAAGGGCGCGAAGCCGTAGCCCGTGATGCCCAGGTATGCCAGCGCCTTGTTGTCGGTGCCGGCGCCGAGCAGGTATGGGATGACCGGGACTCCCGGATCATGGCGACCGATGCTGGCGACCATCGCTTCCACAAGTTCGCCTTCGAAGGGCGTCTCCATGCCGATGTCGCGGACGACCGTCTCGATGACGATCCCGTCGCCGACGATCTGCTGGAGCTCGGCCAGCACATCGTCCTCGGTCCCGGGGATCACTCGAACGTCGATGAGCGCCTCCGCACGCTCCGGGATGACATTGTGCTTGTACCCCGCGGTGAGCGCGGTCGGGTTCGTCGTTGTCCGGAACGTGGACCGTAAAAAGGCCTCGGCGGGTCCGGCCGCTGCAGCGAGGGCATCGGGGTCGTCGGCGCTGCGTCCGCTCAAGGCGCTCAAGCCCTCGAGGAGCGCTCTGGTCGTCGAAGTCAGTCGAATGGGCCAGCGTGTGCGTCCGATGGCTGCGACAGCCTCGGCGAGCTTGGTGACGGCGTTGTCGTCATGCAGTCGGCTGCCATGGCCTGCGCGGCCCCTCGCCACGAGCCGGATCCAGATCAGGGCCTTCTCCCCCACCTGCAGCAGGTAGGCGCGTCGGTCGTCGACGGTGATCGAGTAGCCACCGACCTCGCTGATCGCCGTGGTCGCCCCCGCGAACCATTCGGGGCGGTTCTGCACGACGAGGGCCGAGCCCTCGACGCCCCCGTTCTCCTCATCGGCGAAGAACGCCAGCACCAGATCGCGCTCCGGCTGTTCCCCCGCGCGCAGGATCTCGGCGACGGACGTGAGGATCATCGCGTTCATGTTCTTCATGTCCACGGCGCCTCGACCCCACAGCATGCCGTCCTGTACGAGGCCGGCGAAGGGATCGACGCTCCAGTCCTCAGCCATGGCCGGCACGACGTCGAGATGGCCGTGCACGACGAGCGCGGGTTTCTTCCTGTCGCGTCCCGGCACCCGTGCCATCACGTTCGTCCGGCGCGGGATCGGCTCGTAGTACTCGACCTCGAGCCCGAGTTCCTCCAGGTAGGCCCCGACGTACTGCGCGGCCTCGCGCTCGCCCTTCGCGTTGCCGCCGCCGAAGTTGGAGGTGTCGAAGCGGATCAGGTCGCTCGCGATGCGGACGACCTCCGGAAGGGACGGATCAGTCATGGCTCCAGGCTATCGAAACCGCGCGCCACGCCCGGGCGTGCGTCCCGGTTCGAGAGGCCGCTGAGGACGTGGTAATGTCATTCTTCGGTCGGCAACGATCATCCAACACCTGCGCGGGTGGCGGAATGGTAGACGCGCTACGTTGAGGTCGTAGTGCCCGTAAGGGCGTGGGGGTTCAAGTCCCCCTCCGCGCACAGGAAGAAGAAGGCCCTGGATCCACGGATCCGGGGCCTTCTTCGTCGTTTCCAGGCAATGCGGAGATGCGGGTATGACCTCATCCGAGAGGGATGATCTCCTCCCCCGGCCTGTGCGCGGACCTGGGTAGCCTGAGCCGTATGACAGCCCTCGATGCCGATCGTCCGACCATCACTCAGGCTTACCTCTACGGGTTCCCCCTCGTGTTCAACCTCGATCAGGTGACGCGGTATACGACGACGGGAGTGGGCGCCAACCCTGCTGCGCCGTTCAATACGTTCAGCCATGCCCGGACGCTTGCGGGGCCGGAAGACACGTTCGTGACGATCAACAACGACACGCTCTACTCGATGGCCCAGGTCGACCTCAGCGTCGGCCCGGTCGTGCTGCAGGTTCCTGACACCGCGGGACGCTACTACGTCCTCCAGTTCGTCGACGCGTGGACGAACAACTTCGCGTACGTCGGGCATCGTGCGACGGGCACAGGCGCGGGGAGGTTCCTCCTCGTTCCCCCATCCTGGAGTGGAGACACCGGTGATGCGTCGGTCATCCGTTTCCCGACGACAATCGCCTCGATCGTGGGACGCTGGGCAGTGAACGGTGATCACGAACTCGCCGAAGTGCACGCGCTCCAGGACTCCACGACGCTGACGCCGCAGGACCCCGACGCTGTGCCTGTCGGCCTCGCCGTCCCGGATCCTTCCGTCCCCGAGAGCGCGGTCTTCCTGGAGAAGCTCCGCGTCTGGTCGCAGCAGTTTCCCCCGGCACCACGTGATCGGCCGCTGCAGGACTCGCTCGCGTCGACGGGGATCGCCGTCGAAGGTGCCTCGCCCTACGTGTCGATCCCGCTCTCCGACGCCGCGCGCCTGGTCGGCGATATGGCCGCCGCCAAGGACGCCCTCCACACCGTCCTGACCCACGGCTCCAGCCCCGAGGTCGACGGGTGGAAGCTCACCTTCCACGCCTTCGACTACAACCTCGACTACTTCGAGATCGGCGCCCTCGATGATGAGCGTTTCAAGATGTCCGACCCCGAGTTGCGCATCGCCGAACGCGCCGGTGCCGCACTCGGTGGCCTGTGGGGCAACCACCCCTACGAAGCGGCGTACATCATGACCTATGTCGATGACCACGGGGATCAGCTCTCCGGCGCTCGGACCTACACGCTGCGCCTCGCTCCCGAGCCGCCCGTATCCGCGTTCTGGTCGTTGACGATGTACTCCGTCCCGGACTTCTACCTCGTCGAGAACCCGATCGCGCGGTACTCGATCGGCGATCGGACACCAGGCCTGGTGCGCGATGAGGACGGCGCGCTCACGATCACGATCAGCCACGAGCGACCCGTGGACCCGACCGCGGCGGCGAACTGGCTCCCTGCTCCGTCCGGCGAGTTCCGGCCGGTGATGCGGATGTACGAGCCGGACCCTGCCGTGCTCGAGCGCCGTTACACGGTTCCCGCGATCACGCGCTCACAGGAGTGACGCCGCGTACCGATCATGCCGCGCTGACGCCGAAGACGAGGCCGAGGACGTAGGTGATCGCCGCCGCGCCGAAGCCGATGGCGAGCTGGCGGAGAGCGCGGCGCAGGGGCGGTCCGCCGGAGAGGACCCCCACCATCGCTCCGGTGCTCAGCAGAGCGATGCCGACCAGCACCAGCGCGACGAGGACGGCCGGCGTTCCCTGCAGTCCGAAGATCCACGGCAGGACGGGGATGATCGCCCCGGAAGCGAACAGGAGAAAGCTGGAGATCGCCGCGGTCCAGTCGCTGCCGACGATCTCGTGGTCGTCGCCCTTCTGGAGCGTGACCGGCCCCGTCGCGGTCTGGCGGGCACCGGCTTGAGCCGCCGTCACGATGCGTCGGGCACGTGCGAGAGATTCTTCCTGCTCCATGCCTCGAGCGCGGTAGACGAGTGCGAGCTCGTTCTCGTCTATGTCGAGATCGCCGGCTGCGGCGTGGGCGTCTGCGTCCGCCTCCGTTGCCGCGAGCAGTTCGCGCTGGGAACGCACCGACACGAACTCCCCCGCGCCCATCGACAGCGCCCCTGCGAGGAGGCCGGCGATGCCACTGAAGAGCACGAAACCGGAACTCACTCCCGTCGCGCCGATGCCGAGAACGAGCGCGAGGTTGCTGACGAGACCGTCGTTCGCACCGAATACCGCCGCGCGGAAGGAGCCGGAGAGGCGCCTGCGTCCTCGCGCGGCGAGTCCGCGGACGACTTCGTAGTGGACCTTCTCATCGGCCCGCATCGCGGGCGTGGCGTACTGCTCCGAGTCGTAGGGCGATCGCGCCTCGGCGCTCTGCGCAAGAGCGAGCACGAAGATCGACCCGAAACGGCCGGCCATCCAGCCGAGGAGGCGGGAACGCGCTCCCGCACGAGGAAGACGCTTCGGCTCGGCGCCGAGGAGATCGAGCCAGTGCTGCTCATGGCGGCGTTCTGCTTCGGCGAGGCTCAGGAGGATGTCCCGCTCCTCGCCTTCTCTTCTCGAGGCGAGCTTCTGATACACGGCGCCTTCGGCACGCTCCTCGACCAGGTAGCGCGCCCAGCGTCGGCGATCGGCGGGGGTCGGGTCGGCTGCAGCGGGGGCTGTCATGGATCCTCCAGAAGTGACGGTGCCCGGTGCGCGGGCAACCGTTCAACGCTATCCGTGGACTCCCGCGCTCACCCTGCGCAGACGCGGATTGACAGCATTTCGGGGCTCCGAACCACGGTCAGGGCGCGCGCGGACGAGGGACGTGATCGTGTCAGGAACGCACGCGCTTGCGGAGAACCTCGATGCGCGACTGCAGCTGCGTCACCGTGGCCTGCGCGACGGCCGGTCCCCCGCAGATGCGCCGGAGCTCGGCATGCACCGCGCCGTGGGGCTCACCCTTCTGTCGGGCGTACAGGCCGACCAGACTGTTCAGGAGCTGCCGCTGCTCCTTGAGCGTGCGGTGCAGGGGTGGGGGCAACGTGGTCGTGTCGGTGGGCTCCGCAGATGCCTCGCGCGCCTCGCGCAGTCGCGACTGACGCGACTGACGCTGCATGAGCAGCTCGTGGACGTGCTCTGGTTCGAGAAGACCGGGGAATCCGATGAACTCCTCCTCTTCCGGTGTGCCGGGTTCTGCCAGCTGTCCGAACTCCTGACCCTCGAACACGACCCGGTCGAAGTGGGCGACCGACGAGAGCGCCTGATAGCTGAACTCCTGCGTCAGCGCGTCGGAGGTCTCCTCCTCGCGGTTCGCGCTCTCGAGTAGCGAGTCTTCCAGACCGTCGTCTTCCTTCGACTGCCGGTCGAGCGCGTGGTCGCGCTGCTTGTCCATCTCGTTCGCGAGTCCCATGAGCACGGGGACCTGCGGAAGGAACACGCTCGCGGCCTCGCCACGGCGCCGGGCGCGCACGAACCGGCCGATGGCCTGCGCGAAGAACAGCGGAGTCGACGACGATGTCGCATACACACCCACCGCGAGACGCGGAACGTCGACGCCCTCCGACACCATGCGCACGGCCACCATCCACCGGGAGTCGTTCGCGCTGAACTTCTCGATGCGCTCCGAGGCGGTCGCGTCGTCGGAGAGCACCACCGTCGCCTGCTGCCCCGTGATGCTGTGCAGGATCTTGGCGTACGCGCGCGCGACCGTCTGATCTGTCGCCAGCACGAGTCCGCCGGCATCGGGGACATGGTGTCGGATCTCGGTGAGTCGGCGATCCGCGGCTGACAACACGGCCGGCATCCACTCGCCCTCGGGGTCGAGTGCCGTGCGCCAGGCCTGTGATGTCACGTCCTTCGTGTTGTCCTGGCCCAGGTGCGTCTCGAGCTCGTCGCCCGTGGTGGTGCGCCACCGCATCTTGCCGGCGTACATGTGGAACAGGACGGGGCGGACGACGCCGTCGGCCAGCGCGCGTCCGTAGCCGTAGTTGTAGTCGGTGCGCGAGACACGCGCTCCGGATTCGTCGGGGTGGTACTCGACGAATGGGATCGGCGCCGTGTCGCTGCGGAACGGCGTGCCGGAGAGCAGGAGACGCCTCTTCGCAGGCCCGTAGGCGTCGCGGATGGCGTCACCCCAGCTCAGTGCGTCGCCGCCGTGGTGGACCTCGTCGAGGATCACCAGGGTCTTGGCGTCTTCGGTGAGGTGCCGGTGCACCGAGGACTTCGCGGCGACCTGCGCGTAGGTCACGACCGCGCCGTGATAGTGCCGGGCCGGCGCCCAATCGCTGTTGCGGAATCGGGGGTCGAGGCGGATGTGCACGCGCGCGGCAGCGTCTGCCCACTGTGTCTTGAGGTGCTCGGTCGGCGCGACCACGATGATGCGGTTGACCTCGCCCATGCGCATGAGTTCGACGGCGAGCGTGAGTGCGAAGGTGGTCTTTCCTGCGCCCGGCGTGGCGGCGACCAGGAAGTCGCGCTGATCCGCCGCGAAGTACTGTTCGAGGGCCTCCTGCTGCCAGGCGCGCAGCTTGTTCGCGGTTCCCCATGGGGCACGCTGAGGAAAGGACGGAGAGAGCATCGAGTCCACGATAATCGCTGCCGGCGACACTGGATCACTCCCCGCACTTCCCGCGCGCGCCCCTCCCCCGCACGAGCGTCTCCGGGTAGGCTCGGTCACTGCGCGGCGGCCACCGTCGCCCCGCAGAATGTTCGCGAAGGAGAGCTGGATGACCGACCAGGATTCGCCTCGGACCCCCTACATCCCGAACGAGACCGCGCACCCGTGGCGCCGCTTCGTCGCGGTCGGTGATTCGTTCACGGAGGGCATCGGCGACCCTGATCCCGCGCACCCCGGCAGCCACCGCGGCTGGGCCGACCGCGTCGCCGAGGTGCTCGCCGCGCAGGTGGACGACTTCGCCTACGC
>Ga0160464_100759_pt1 | contig 18249 bp, 18 predicted proteins | sample HID1971I_E11MG_FD_108275 | JGI IMG/M metagenome (GOLD analysis project Ga0160464, IMG submission 108275) | Enriched millipede-associated microbial communities from UW Madison campus, WI, USA - HID1971I_E11 MG | ecosystem: Host-associated > Arthropoda: Insects > Digestive system > Unclassified ... | reverse complement strand
TTGTGCGCTCGCATTGACGCTTAGCAGGTCCGCGATCGTCGGCGGCGGTCCGGTGAGACCCGGCAAGGTGCCGATCGCATACTGGATTTTCTCGCCTTCGGCGTTGATGATGTGAGCTAGTCCCAACTCCTCCATCGCGATGGAAGAGAAGATCAGGTTGACCACATCATCTCGGGTGAGCGTGATGTCAGGCGTAATATTCGGTAGATTCGGATTGGACAAGTGATAGCCTCCTTAGTCGTGAACTAAGATAATTTATTCGCTGGAGGCCGATTGGGAACTTGGTTAACACCTATTTTGAGCCGTCATCACATCCATCCTGGGGAAGCATACGCTTGCTCTCGGGCTTTTGGCGTGCTTTTTTTTAGAGTGCATGACGAGAACGCAATTTCATACCTTTTTGGCGGGCATCATTTAAGGGGGTTAATCATAGGATGGGGTAAAGACCGAATGGAAAAGAGGCGGTGACCATCCGTGATTACGATTAGTCTCTGTATGATCGTCAAGAATGAGGAAGAGGTATTGAGGCAATGCCTGAGCAGCGTTGCCCCTGCATGCAATGAGATTGTTATCGTAGATACAGGCTCCACCGACGGGACTAAACAAATCGCCAAGGAGTTCAAGGCGCGCGTGTTTGATTTCGAATGGGTGGATGACTTCGCCAAAGCCCGCCAATATGCCTTCGATCAAGCAACCTCCGACTATATCCTGTGGCTGGACGCCGATGATCAGCTCAGCGAGATCGACATGCGCAAGCTGATCAAGCTGAAGCGCGAGCTGCCTGCCGATGTCGATGCGGTATCGATGCTCTATCATATCTCCTTCGACGCGGCCGGGACGCCGAACTTCACCTATCGGCGCAATCGGCTGGTGAAGCGCGAGCGCGGATTCCGCTGGATCGGGGCGGTGCATGAGTATCTGGAGGTCGGGGGCAACATCCTCGCATCGGATATCGCGGTCCGGCATATGAAGTCTACCAAGCAAAAATTGCTGCCTTCGACAAGAAGGAATCTGGAAATCTATGAAAGACGTAAAGCCAAAGGGGAAGAATTCAATCCGCGCGATCTGTTCTACTATGCCAACGAACTCAAGGATCATGGCGATTTTGGCTCGGCCGTCGTGTATTACGACAAGTTCCTGGAGACGAGGAAAGGGTGGGTGGAGGATGAGATCCGCGCCTGTCTCAACCTTTGCGACTGTCAAAATGCGCTGGGAAAACCGGACCTCGCGTTTGCTTCATTGCTGCGCACGATGAATTATGACGTCCCCAGACCCGAAGCTTCATGTAAAATCGGCGATACGTTCAAGGGCAGGGCCCGCTATCGCGAGGCAGCCTTCTGGTATCGCCTGGCCTTCGAGGTGCAGGTGCAGGATAGCCAAGGGTTCGTGTTGCCTCATTACTCGACCTGGTATCCGCATCTTCAACTCGTCGTCTGCTGCTGGGAGCTGGGCGATCAGCGACAGGCGATCTATCATAATGACAAGGCCGGCGAATATTTGCCGGATTCGCCGCAGGTCAAGCACAATCGCGACTTTTTCGATGTTTTCTTCAAGGATAAGCCATCGCCTACACTCGACCAGCCGAAATAGCCAGGGTCATAAAGCGACGGCTCATCGCCCTGCGCGTGTTGCGCAGGGCTTCTTCGCGTACGCAGGAGCAGGATGATCGGTATCTCTCCAAAAAATAGCGGCTCTTGCTAATGCCAATTCGACCCTTACCGCATATAGTATCCAAACAATTGTATTTAGAGAGGGGGAGGGGGAGTGAAGGTTGTCATCCTGGCAGGAGGCTACGGGACGCGGCTCAGCGAAGAGACCAAGAGCCGTCCCAAGCCGATGGTAGAGATCGGAGGCAAGCCGATCCTGTGGCATCCTATGGACACGCTGCGGGACCGGCAGACGCTGGAAGGGCTATGGCAGCAGGGGCAGGCACAATGGCAGAGCTGGCAGGTGAAGGGCGATGAATAAGGCATTCTGGAAAAACAAAAAGGTTGTCGTTACGGGTCATACCGGGTTCAAGGGGGCATGGCTCAGCCTGTGGCTACACGAGATGGGAGCGCGGGTCGTCGGTTATGCGCTGCCTCCCGAGCATCCCGACGCGTTGTTCCGATTGGCGCAGGTCGACCAGATGGTCCATTCCATCATGGGAGATGTCCGGGACTATAACCGGCTCTACACGGTGATCCGGGACGAGGACCCGGATATCGTATTCCACATGGCCGCGCAGCCGCTCGTCAAGGAGAGCTATCTCCACCCGCGCACCACCTATGACGTCAATCTGATGGGCTCCGTCCATCTACTTGAGGCGATTCGGCTCAGGAGCGGCAGGAAAAATCTCGCCGTCGTCATGGTCACGACAGACAAAACCTATGTCAATCACGACTGGCTGTGGGGCTATCGGGAGGATGACCGGCTCGGCGGCTACGATCCTTACTCCAGCAGCAAAGCTTGTTCGGAGCTGGCAATTTCGAGTTATCGCGACTCGTTTTTCCCGGCCTCACATTATGTCAAGCATGGCGTAGGACTCGCCTCGGCGCGCGCAGGGAACGTCATCGGCGGCGGCGATTGGGCGACCAACCGGCTGGTTCCCGACAGCATCCGGGCTTATCTGAAGCAGGAGACGTTATGGATCCGGCATCCGGAGGCCATCCGCCCGTGGCAGCACGTCCTGGAGCCATTGGCTGGTTATCTGCAATTGGCGGAGAAGCTCTATATCGATGGCGCGGCTTATGCGTCTGCGTGGAACTTCGGGCCGGAGGACCGCGACTGCGCTACAGTGAGGCAGATCATAGAGATGCTGAAAAAACGCGGCATGCACACCTTGATGTATCGGCTCGATCATGCAGAGCAGCCGCACGAGGCGCGCACCTTGAAGCTGGACTGCTCCAAGGCCAAGACAGTCCTCGGCTGGCGTCCCCTCTGGTCGGTATCGGAGGCGATCGACAGCATCATCGCATGGACCAAGGCGTATGAGCATCGACAGGATATCAAGCAGCTCTGCCTGGAGCAGATCCAGTCCTACCAGCACGCGCAGGATCAGCTATGAAAATCCTCGTCACCGGCGCAACAGGTTACCTGGGCAGCCATCTTGTACGCCATCTGATGTATGCCGGCTTCCAACCAATCCTACTAAAACGCAGCACCTCCGATGTGGCCAGGATACGCGATCTGCTCCCCGAGCTGCCTAGCTACGACATCGACCGCTGCTCCCTGGAGCAGCCGTTCCGGGAGCAGGGGCCCGTGTCGACGGTGCTGCATACCGCGACATTATATGGCAGAGGCAGGGAGACGATCTCTGATCTGTGGCGGGCCAATGTTGTATTTCCCGTACAGTTATTGGAAACGGCTGCGCGACACGGTACCGATATCTTTATCAATACCGATACCACCTTGCCCAAGGATGTCAATGGCTATGCGCTGACCAAGCATCAATTCGCAGAGTGGGGCAAGTATTATGCTTCACAGCAGCAGACTCTCGGCTGGCTCAATGTGCGACTGGAGTATATGTACGGTCCCGGCATGCCAGCGCATAATCTGATCACCGGGCTAGTTCGCAAATGTCTGGCGGGTCGCGACGCAATCCCGATGACGACCGGAGAGCAGCGAAGAGATTTTATCTATATCGAAGATGTCGTGACAGCCTACGAGGCGATCCTTCGCTCGCTTGCCAAGACGAAGGATCGGCAGCTCGACTATGATCTGGGCAGCGGCGAGGCGATCGCGATACGAGAGCTCGCCTGTCTCGTCCGAGACTTGACCGGTTCCTCCGTCCCTCTCCAGTTCGGCGCTCTGCCTTCGCGGCCGTACGAGCCTTTGGAGACCAAGGCCGATCTGACGTCGATGGGCAAGCTCAGGTGGAGACCAAGGAAAGGGCTGCGGGATGGTATTCTTGAAGTTATTGCCTATGACGGGGGACAAAAGGACAACGCCATTTTATAGCGTTGTCCTTTTCCGATTACTTCATGTTAAGTTGGGCTATCGCTCGCTTCCTCTGCCAAGATGCGTTTGATCGATTCCACAAATTCCTCGACTCTTTTTTTGGTTGAGTGTCTCTCGTGCACCATACGCATCCCGTTGGACGCGATTTTGGCTCGTTCTTCTTCATGCGTCAGATAGTAGTCGACCACTTCGATGAAGTTGCTCTCGTCGATCGCTGCAAAATGCTCGCCTGGCACAAAACCGAGATCACGAAGCTCTTGTGATTGGGGGGCTACCAGCAAGCTGTTGCAGGCAGGGATCTCAAAGTATTTCATCAGCGGGTATGTGTGCCAGGAATGGCAAGTGACGCATATTTTGGCCTGGTTCAGCTCTTTGGCATAATTGACACCGACTTGCAGGTCGGTTTCGTGAGCGCCATACTGTCGGTAGCCGGGATGAGGAAGGCGTTTGAACCCCGGGCGATCCTTGAAGGCCGCTAGCATCATGGACCTCAGAGGATAGACAATATCATACAGTTCCCCGGGCAGCAAGATATCTACATTTTTGGACAGGCCGTAATCCCGATAAACCTCTGTGTTGGCATGATGCGGACTCCAGATCATACCGGGTACGAAGTCCGGGTACCAATCGATAAACCGGTCTCTATAGTATGTAAATACATGTCGGACACCTGCATCCTTCATCGTCTGGGTGCGTTGCTCTGTAGCAAAATGAAGGTCGTGCAAACATACCGCAAATGGAATTTCTAGGGCATCTAATCCATGAAGAACGGGCGAATGTGCATCATGAAAATCGTGAAAATAAACAAAATCCGGGATGAAGCTAAGCCCATCAATTATTGTGTTGACGTCACCTTCTTGATGGGAGACGGTGAGATCGGTAGCTTTAGCGAGTTCCTGTAAGAAATAAAAGGCAGCCGGGACGGTATAGTGCGTATCATCTCTGGCGATCACCAGCAATTTTAGCTTGTTCAAGCTACCCCTCCTTTTGAGTTTAGAGCTCTTAATTGAACAGCTCCATTTTGAAGGGTTCGACAATCCGTTCGGCGTACTGTTGTTGAGCAGTCGCCATCGTCTCCACCAGAACCTCGCGGAGGGAGGGAATGAGAGACGCTTTTTGAAGCAACTGTTCCTTCAGATCGAAGGCATCCGTAGCTACCACATAGGGAGCCATGTTCACCGAGTGGGCGAAGTCATATACCTTGAACCGATAGCCCAGAGCGATAAAGGGAACGCGAGCCGCCAAGGAGATATAGCTGGCATGGAGCTTGAAATTAATCGTGTACTCGAATTGAGATATCAGATTGACAAAGGCATCCTGATGATGAATATGGGGATCGAAAACAGCCTTTCCACTAGTGGCTAACTTGTGGTACAACCGCTGGGCGGGCTCTCGATCCTGATCCCACATGGTATAAAAGTACAAGGTGTAGCCCTGCGCCTGCAAATCTCGCAACGCTTCGACAAGCGCTTCTTCAACGCTCGCTTCGTTGCTGCCATAGATTCGGTTATAGGCGGTCCCCCAGTTGACTCCAATGATCGGCTCGGCTCGTCGATCAGATGGTGTGTCCTGTTCCATCTGTGGAGGAGACATAAGAAACGCCGGATCGCCGCAAATCTTGATCCCCGGAATGCCGACACTCGCCAGTAACGATTGGGACAGCGGCCCTCGAACACCGCACCAGTAACTTTGCGAGAAGACCTGTCTCACGGGAGCCAGCACATGATCGGGGAGCTGCAATGGATCAGCCTCGTTTGCTAACAGGGATGACAAGACAGACCTTGGGAGCCAGTCCATACCCGATCCCCAGATAACGACCTTCCTATTCGCCTGGACAGCTGCAGCCAGACATTCAAACAAGTAGGGATCGAAGGGATGTTGGTGATCACCGATTAGCGATCCGCCGCCCAGAACGACATAATCATAGTCGGTCATTGAGATCTGCCGCAAATAAGGGGTTTCATTGTTGATCGGCGTCAACTTGAAGTCTTTCCCCGACTGCAACACATGCCGCCTGAAGATGTCGTACATCAATTCATCTCCAAGATTATTGAAGCCGACCCAACCGATATACAAAATAGACTTCAAAAGCTTCGCCTCCTATTTGCATCCATCCGGTTCGTCCTGGATTAACTTCAGCACCTGCTTGAGCTTGGACTCGAGCGCCATCTCTTCCCGGAAGACCGAGTCGAGCATATCGCGGGCGCTTTCGTTGACCGCCAGGATCTCCTTGAGCGTATACCTCGTCCCTGGGGAAGTGGACAGTGTGCCGACTGCATACTGGATCTTCTCGCCCTCGGCGTTGATAATATGCGCGAGCCCCAGCTCCTCCATGGCGATAGATGCGAGCAGCAGGTTGATGGCCTGATCACGGGTCAAGCTGATGGTTGGCGTTATGTTCGGCACATTGGGTGTAGACAAGTGGAGCACCTCCTAAGTTGTTCTCTGCTCCATAATATATGCGTAGGCATCCGTCTATGTTAAAAAAAAATACGTTAATTTCGTGAAGCCCGGTCTAGTCTCCTCGAGCATCCTCATAAATATGGTGTTGGGTTAGGAACTAAACGTATGGGAAGCGAGGGGGCAATCGATGGAAAAGATCTCGCTATGCATGATCGTCCGGGATGAAGAACAACATATCGATCGGTGTCTGGATAGCGTAAGGGGCATCGTCGATGAGATCGTCGTCGTCGACACGGGATCGCGGGATCGGACGGTCGAGATCTGCAAGGCCTATGGCGCGATCGTGCGTCGACTGCACTGGAAGGGCAACTTCGCCGAGGCTCGGAACTATGGACTCGAGGAGGCGAGCTGTCCATGGATCCTCTACCTCGATGCCGACGAGGAGCTGAGCGGAATCGATCGCGAGGAGATCCTCAAGGCCAAGCAGGCCGAGGAGGTGCAGCAAGCCCACCTGCTGTCGCTGCGCGTCGTCAACTACACAGGCGAGTCGCCGGACGAAGACCAGGTCTATGTGATGGAGCAATACCGGATGTTCCGCAACGGTCTGGGCTTGCGATTCAAGAATCGGATCCATGAGACGCTGAATGTGAAGGATGTCCTCGCCTCGCCGATCCGGATCGCCTTGCCCGCGACGATCTACCACTATGGCTACATGGACCATGAGACGCGCCGACGGCAGAAGTTCAAGCGCAATATGCATATCCTCAGTCAGGAGCTTGCCCGGCCGGACCATGATCCGTGGGTCGAGTACCACATCGCCAGCGAATATTACCGGATCGGCAGAGAGGGCGATGCGCTGCGCTATGTCAATCAGTCGATCATCAGCTTCCTGAAAAATAATCACCATCCGCCGTCCTTGATCTACAAGCTCAAATACGAGATGATGCTCAATCCCGAGCATGCCAAGCACGCCTTGTCCTCCATCGACTATGCGATCAGCCTACATAGCGATTATGTCGATCTGCAATATTACAAGGGCGTGCTGCTGTACATGAATGAGAAGTATGCGGAAGGGCTGGAGACGCTGGATCAATGCCTGGCGATGGGAGAGGACAATGCCAGGCATCTGACGCTAAAAGGCACCGGCTCGTACAGAGCCTGGCACTACAAGGGCAAGTGCTACGAGAAGCTGGGCCAACGCACGCGGGCTCGCATCTGCTACGAACGCGCGATCGCCCTGGCGCCGACCTATCAGGAGGCGGCCAAGGATCTGAAACGATTAACGTGGTCTACAAACTCGGAGTAACCCGTATACTACAACAATCAAATTAAATCGTACGATAACAAGTCGGATGGGAAGCATGCTCAGTTGGAGGTGAGGGTCCTTGGCGAGGTCTCCGGATCTGCACACGGATACAGCAATGTCGTCCTTGCTGATCAGGATTGCCATGGAGCGGCTGACGTACGTAGAGAGCATCTACTCGCAGACGGAAGAGATGCGTCGGACGATCCAGGGCTTCAGTGCTGGCGATGCGACGCCGTCGGATGGGGTGACGACGCTGCTTCGGGAGCATGAGAAGCTCAACGGCATGATGAAGGAGCTTATCAACAAAGAAATCTACATCGAGGACATCATGGAGCTGATCGTCGGCCCGCCGGGCCGCGCTGCCGGTGATGTGCGAAGGGAGGGTTAAGCGTGTCTTTGCCTAATGTGCCTGATATCGACCCCAAGATTACGATCCGTCGGGAGGATGCTATAACGTTGCTGCTCACTTCGATCGCTATGGAGGAAATAGGTCTATCCAAGATTATCGAAGCCGAGAGCGAGAAGATCCACCGGGTGGTCAAGGATCATTGCGTCTCCTTTTGCGACGTCCTGGCAATCAATGACAGCGTCGATCGCATCCTCCGCAACGTCATTCGCAATCAGATGCTGCTGCAGCTGAAGCTGGAGGATGTGCTGAAGCTCGAGAGACATACGCAGGATACGTACGATAAACAGTGGGACTATGTCGACGAGGAATAGCAACTATGAGCGGGAGAGGGGGAAAATCGAATGTCCAGAATGAAAGGAGAGGATCCTGTCTACCCCGTCTCTTATGACGAGGCTGTCCTCCAGTTGCTGCGCTCCATCGTGGTGGAGAATGAATCGCTATCCCAACTGATCCGGTCTCAGTCCGAGAAAACGATTGCCTTTACGGGGAGAAAGCTGGATTTCCCCACCAATCCCACCACATCGGAGATTATCGCGTACAATCAGACCTTCATCAGTCTGCTGGACAATGTGCTGATGTCCAAATGGATGGTGATGAAAAAAATGGATGTCCTCCTGCAGCTCAAGCCGCAGGAGACGTCGCTGGACGTAGAAAATGAACTGGACCTGCTGGATGATCGTAGCGATCCGCATCTGGACTATTAGAGGGGGCGGCTCTCGATGAATCTGCTGGTCGATAGCGGCTCGCTGCAGCTCCTCGTACGCGCGTCGCTCAATCTGCTGGAGGCGCTCGGGACGGTATGGGAGCAGAGCGATCCAAGGCAACAAAACTTGCTGGAGCAGCAGATGCTGCGATTGCTCCGCACGCTCGCCGATATGCATCAGCTCCGAAGCCGCATCGACGAGCAAATGCGGCTGGTGCAGGGGCGGAGCCGGACGCCCGTAAGACGTCAGGGTCAGCCGGAGGTATACCGAGGCCCGCTGGGCAGCAGGATGCACGCGGTACGGATCGACCTGCAGCATCGGATGCGACCGAAGTTCGCGGACCAACTGGAGGCGTGTTTCCAGCCGCTCATGGAGCTTTACCGAGAGGAAGAGCCCGCGATCGTCAACCCTGGCAGAGCAGAACCTCAAGCGGCAGCCCACATGGAGGTCGAGGAGGTCGAGTCCGAGGCTGCGGCTCGGCGCGGTCGTCCGACCGACGTCACGCTGCCGGACCCTACGCACTGGCGAGCATCCAAGACCGAGCTTGCACCCGGGCCTGTGCCTGCGCCAGAGTCTGTACCTGTTCCGGAGCCTGAGTCTGAACAAGAGTCTGAACCTGTACTGGAGGCGGAGGCCGAACCGGAGCCTGGAGGCGATATGGTCCAAGAGCCAGCGCCGGAAGCCAGAGCCGTAGCAACGCCCGCAGTACCTGCATCCCCCGAGCCGCCGCCCGTGGCCAGCAAGCCCGACCAGGATAAGCAGGCCAATGCAGGGCCTGTGCTGCTGATCCCCAAGAAGATGGTCAGGATCAAGATCGGCGGGCGATTATACTCGGAGGTGGAACGATGAATAACACGGCTATCGCGCATATCTATGGCTCAAGCTATATCCATACCGGCAAGCATGCCGTCGGCATCTACCTGGATAGGTCCTCGGGCGATGCGATCCTGATCGACTCGGGCGCTGACGAGCAAGCGGCGCGGGAGATCGACGAAGCGCTCGAAGAGGAAGGCTACCGGATCGCAGCCGTGCTGCATACCCATGGGCATCGCAGCAGCTGCGGCGGCGACGCGTACTTGCTGGCTCACGATCCGGATCTGAGGATCTATGCTACGGCGACGTCGGCGGCCCGGGCTCATCCTCCGCAATCGCTGCCTCATCTGAGCGGCGGCGCCCACAGCGCAAGAGCGTCGCAAGCTCCTCTGCGGGTCACCGATATCCTGCCGGAGGGCGACGCCCAGGTGACGGTCGGCGATGTTAATCTGCGCGTGATTGCGCTGCCGGGCCATGCGCCAGGGATGGTCGGATTCCAGACGCCCGACGATGTGTTGTATTGCGGCGACGCCTTGTTCGGCGAACGCGTCCTGCGCCGGCAGAGCTTGCTGCTGTACGCCAGCATCGAGGAGGCGCGGGCGACTTTCCGCAAGCTGAGCCAGATGGCGCCCAAGGCCTATGTTCTCTACCACGGGGGTGTCTTGCGGGAGATATCCGCGCTGATCAATCCCCACCTGGAGCGACTGAATTCGCTGACCAAGCGGTTCGAGGATCTGATCTCCACCCAGCCGATCACCCTCGAGAGGCTTGTGCAGCAGACGATGCAGGAGCATGCGCTGGACGACTCCCTGGAGCATTACGGACTGGCCATGCAGATCGTCCAGTCGCACGTCGCCGAGCTGCTGCGGATGGACCGGATTTCGCTTAAGGTCGAGCAGGGAGCGTTGCACTTTGCCAGTCGCTGAGCGGGTTCATGGCTTGGTCAGGATTTGGACAGCGGGGTGCGTTATACTCATGGAGGACAAAGACATGAAGGGAGACTCTTAACCGTGGCATGCCCTAATGAAGAACTGTTCATCATGACCGAAGCTATGTTTGACATGCTGAAGACGATCTCGACACGCATAAACGAACTGGAGAAGCTGGAGTTTATTGATTGGGGCCGTTTTTTTAAGTGGCATGTGTTAATGGATAACTTCGTCACCGGCTGCGGCATCCCCGAGCCGATCCGGGCGGAGGTCATGGAGGCCTATATCCTGCCTGGACTAGAGGAAGAACTGGAACCGAATGATGTGGTACGCGGCATCATGGACGCTGTCGCGGGTTACCGCAAAGAATACCCACAGGGCACAAACGGCATGGCTTGATCACTCAAGCTATGCCGTTTGTTTTAGAATTAGGCGTCGAGCGGTACATCAAAGGAAACCGTCGTCCCCTCGCCAGGCTTGCTCGCGATGCGCAAGCCCTGGCCATATAGCTGCTTCAGCCGCTGATTCGTATTGCTGAGGCCGATCCCATTGCCTTCCGTGCTCTTGCGAGGCCAAGCCAATACATCCTCGATCTGCGCCTCCGTCATCCCTATGCCATCGTCGATCACGGAGATCGTCACCCGATCGGACTGAGGGATGATCCGTATGCAGAGACGGCCGCCCTTTATGCGGCTCAGCAGTCCGTGTCGCACTGCATTCTCGACCAGCGGCTGGATCGAGAGCGGAGGGATCTGCAGCGGCAAGTCTTCATCGCCCTCCCAGACGACCTCCAGTCGATCGCCGAACCGCTCTTGCTCGATATACAGATAGCTGCGAGACAGCTCGAGCTCATGCTGCAAGGGGACCAGCTCCTTGGTATTCATGAAGTGGTAGCTGGTCTGCAAGTACGTAATCAGGGCATCCGCCAGCCTCTGCATCCGCTGGATATCAAAATCGCCAAGCGCCATAATCGCATTTAAGGAATTCAGGAAAAAATGCGGCTTGATCTGGGCCTGCAGATAAGCGGCCTCGATGCGGAGACGTTCGTCCACGGACCGCTTGAGCTGGATCAGAGAAGCGATCCGGTGGCGCAGCTCGACCACGTCGACAGGCTTGGTCACATAGTCGGTCGCCCCCGACTGGAAGCCGGCATAGATATCGGCAGCGTTGCTGCGAGCTGTCAGCAGAAGGATCGGCAGCTCCGCTGCCGAATATCGCTGTCTGACCGTCTGACTCAAGGCATAACCGGACATCTCGGGCATCATAACATCGGCGATCAACAGATCCCATCGACGCATCTCCAGCTGGGCCAGCGCTTCGCGGGCGGAGGTGACGGTGGTCAAGACTGCGGCTGAGTCCTCCAGCACCTTGCGCAGCACCTTGAGATTGACCGGATCGTCGTCGACGACGAGGATCGCCGTCCCCTCGGCCAACTCGGGCTCGCTCGCTGCGAGCTCTGTGGCAGCAGCGACCTGGATATTCGGCGTCTTGATGAGCAGTGGCTGGGCAGCTGGTTCTCGGCGCTGCCTCTCGCTCCGCTCCTCGGGAGACGGCAGGCTGATGGTGAAGGCAGCTCCCTCGCCCAGTCTCGAGCTGACTGCGATGCTGCCGTCATGCAGTTCGACCAGTTGCTTCACGATGTTCAGTCCAAGGCCAAGTCCCTGACTCCTCTGCGCCTCGGTCTCCCCTTGTGTATAAGGCTCAAAAATCAGCTGCAGTTGATCCTCGCTAATCCCGATGCCCGTATCGGTTATCCGCAGGACTACTTGATTGCCCTCGACACCCGCATAGACCGTAATCGTGCCCCGCTCGGTAAATTTGATCGCGTTGTGCAGCAGGTTGAACAAAATCTGCACCAATCTTCGCTCGTCCGCCCATACCCGGAGCTGCGGGTCGGCGATCTCGGTCGTCAGCCTGATCGGCTTGTCGTCCAGCATAAACCGGAGCATATCGATGACGCCTGACACCGTAGCCGCCACAGACAGCCACTCCTGACGCAAGGCGATGCGGCTCTCCTTGATGAGGGCCAGGTCCTGGAGATCCTCTACCAACTGGGCCATACGCCGCCCGATCGAGACGATCAATTGCAGCGATTGGACATCGTCCGGCGAATCTCGGAGCGTCTCCTTCATCGCCGCTTGTTGCGCGATGCTGATCATGCCGTGGAGCGGCGTCCGCAATTCGTGCGCTGTGCTGGCGAGGAACTGATCCTTTTGGCGGTCCTGGCGCTGCAACTGGATGTTGAGCTCTCGCACCTGGTCCAGCGTGCGGAAGTACTTGCGGAACCAATAGATGGAGAACCCGATGATCGCTGCGATCATATCCAGCGGATAGTACTCCGGCGTGCCGCCGCGCAGCGTGTGGGCAATGCCCCACAGCGCGCTCGAGATACTGCTGGTCGCTGCGATCAGGAGATAGACCGCATCGGTCTGACGGTGCACAGCCATACGGATAAATACCGCTAACGACACAACAATCGGCCCTATATAGAATAGATCGCTCAGTCGGTAATGGATCAAGTGATAGACGCTTTCAATCGGAGCGATCGCGATCCACAACGAAAATCCAGCCAATGCAATCGTATAGCCCACGAAAAGAAGGCTGCGGACGGACGAGCGATCCAGACTTCTCGCGAATAGCAGCAAGAAAAAAGAAAACAAAGTATAAGCGAGCGTCTTAAGCTTCACCATCCATGTAAAATTGACTGGCAGCCAATGCATCAGCAGCCCGTCATGGTCGGTGACGACGATAAGGGCAGTGACCAATGTAAGCAGAGAGAAGATGAGGGTGCCGCGCTGCTGTCTGTTGAAGCCGTACATGATCAACGTATAGACGGAGTGCAGCACGAGCAGCAGGAAGGTGAACTTCTGCAGCTCGGTGGAGATGCCGCGCTGGGTCGTCAAGGTCTCAGCATCGCCCAGGTACAAGGAGCGCAGGATGCCGCCGGTGTAAGGGTCGTCGAAGTTGGCCACCTGTATCAGCAGCTCCAGCCGGGACGAGTCTGGTATAAATTGAATCAGGAATGGCGCGCGCTCTGGCGAATAATCGGCTGCGGAGTCGCCAAGGCGTCCATAGGCGGCCAGCTCCTCACCGTTGATCTCCAGACGTGCAGCGGCCTGCAGCCGCTGCACCCAGAGCGCCAGCTCCTGATCTCCCGGCTCCAGTAGGATCGTCAGACGATAGGTGCCATAGCCGAAGGGATGATTGCCTGGCAGCGCTTGCTTCCAATTGCCCGGTACCTGGACCGTCTGAGCCAACGCTTGGTCCGCCTGGGCCAGATCTTCATACGTGTAATAAACCTCGGGATAGAATAGCCACTCGCCATCCAGCGGCATAAGCCCCTCGCGCCCAGACTCCCCGTCGCGAAGATCGAGCAGGCCCTGCTCGATACGGACAGGCTCTTGCACCACAAAGTAAGTCGACCACAACATCCGTAAACCAATCAACACAATCATTAACAGGAAAAGCGGGATAACGATGCTTCTGAGGATATGCGGCGTGCTTGTTTTGTTCATCATCGGCGTCCTTTTCTAAATTTAGCATCGTACATGCTGGTTTTCTAAAAAAATTATGTAAAAAAAGTTCACAAAACGGGGTTCTTAATATTAAATCATAGATGAAACATGCTACTATTGACAATAGACAAAAGGTAGGACAAACGGTCACAGGAGTGGTAGCCATGAATATCATCTTGGTAGATGACGAGCCTCTCGCACTAAGAAGGCTGAAAAATCTGCTCTCGGAGCATCGTGGATGTCACGTGTTGGCAGTCAGCAGCGATCCGTTAGAAGCGCTGGACATGATCGGGCGGCTGCAGCCGGACCTGGTCTTCCTGGATGTCGAGATGCCAGGTATGAACGGGATCGAAGCGGCCGGGGAGATCCGTCAGCTATCGAAGCGGACGGAGATCATCTTCACCACCGCTCATCGCGACTACGCCCTCGTAGCCTATGGGCTGGAGGTGATGGACTATATCGTCAAGCCCGTCACTCGCGAACGGCTGGACCAGACGATGCGGATGCTCGAGCGCAGACAGCTCGTCACACTCGAGGCGCGAGCGGTCCTGCCGACCATCTATTGTCTGGGCAATCTGCAGATCCAGGCGATGCCTGGCCTGGCGCCTGCACCCATGAACTTCCGCACCGCCAAGATCCGCGAGCTGTTCGCCTTCCTGCTCCACCATCGCGGGACGCCGGTCAAGCGCGACTTGCTGCTGGACATGCTCTGGCCAGAGCTGGATGAGAAGCGGGGTATCGCCAATCTGTATACGAGCATCCATCGCCTCCGTGCCATGCTGGCGGAGCAGGCGGGGGAGGGGAGAGTAGCGATCCATTACCGCCAGTTCGGCTATGAGCTGGATATGCATACCTTGCAGGTCGACACCGAGCTGTGGCAGGAGCGACTGCAGCGCTTGCCCGTACTGACGCCCGCATCCCTGTATGATTATGAGCAAGTGATGAATGCGTATACAGGCTATTATCTTCAGGAGGAGCATTATAGCTGGGCCGAGGTCGAGCGCAATCGGCTGCATGCGCTCTGGCGCAAGCTCGCCGAGAGTCTGGCCGACTATTACGCCGCTCGGGATGCGCACACCGAAGCGATCGCCATCTATCATCGCATGCAGCAGTACGAGCCGGGGCTAGAGAGCGCCGCGCTCTCGCTGATGAAGATCTATCATCGACTGAACAATGCGATCGCGGTCGAGCAGCAATACCAGCGCCTCGTCAAGACGCTGCTGCAGGAGGCCAGCGTGCGTCCGGGCGATGAGGTGAATCGGTGGTACGCCGAGTGGAAGGCGGGGAAGGGGTAGAAGTAAACACGGAAAAAGCAGGATGCCATTGGGATCCTTCGATCGCATAGTCATCCTGCTATCGGTTAGGCTATCTTGACAATTGCAATACTCGCGTATGCAGGGAGTTGACCGGCTTGACTTCCTGTTAGTACAGATATATTGGTATTGCCAGCATTCACAATTGCAATTGTCTGATTGACGGTCAAGTCAAGTAATTCGATAAGTGTCACTGTACCTGGAGCTTGAACAAATTGAAGAGCTCTGGGTAAAACAGTGGAAATGCCTATCAATAATCCTATGATGCCTGACTGTCCGCTAGCTACAGCAACGGAACACGTAATGAGATATCTCCCACTCTCTCTTATTATGAATCTATGCTCAACATCATCCCAATTCATTATTGAAGGAGCTTGCCCGGCTTCATTGAAATTAATTTTATCGTTTGGAGCTAAGGTTAAACCCGTAGCAGAATTGGCATAGCGATTAATCGATGCGCTAGATAAGACGCCCGTCGCGCCAGTAGGTCCGCCAGCCCCGGTGGCTCCGGTAGCACCAGCGGGGCCCGTTGCTCCGGTTACTCCGGTCGCACCATCAAGGCCCGTCGGTCCAGTGGCCCCGGTCGCGCCATCAAGGCCTGTCCCGCCGGCGGCTCCGGTAGCTCCGGTCGCGCCGTCAAGGCCCGTCGCACCAGTGGCTCCAGTCGCGCCGTCAAGGCCTGTCCCGCCGGTGACCCCCGTCGCTCCGGTCGCGCCAGTGAGGCCCGTCGGTCCAGTGGCTCCAGTCGCGCCGTCAAGGCCTGTCCCGCCGGTGACTCCCGTCGCTCCGGTCGCTCCACCGAGGCCCGTCGGTCCAGTGGCCCCGGTCGCGCCGTCAAGGCCTGTCCCGCCGGTGGCTCCAGTAGCTCCGGTCGCGCCATCAAGGCCCGTCGCGCCGGTGGCTCCGGTCGCGCCATCAAGGCCCGTCGCGCCGGTGACCCCCGTTGCTCCGGTCGCTCCACCGAGGCCCGTCGCACCAGTAGAACCGTTCGCGCCAGTGGCTCCGGTAGCGCCAGCTAGCCCCGTCGCTCCCGTCATGCCTGTGATACTCACGCCCGTTGGACCCGTAACTCCACTAGATCCTATGGGGATCCAGCCCCCGGGATACGATGCGCCGCCATCCTGGCTGCTGCGGTAGAAGAGGGAAGGATTGGAGATGTAGAGCTGCTGCACGTAGTTGCCGACGCGGGAGACGTAGATCGTCCAGACGGCGGGATGCTCCACGCCACCGGGACCATCTCCGGGTCCAGTGCCATTCGGATCGGAGGAGCTGTACACTCCGGGCTCGCGGTAGTTGCTCAGATCATCGTCCGGCGGCAATTCATTGTAGATGGGGAAGACGCCGTTATCGGCGTTCAGTACGATATGGCCGTTCTGGCCGTTGACGGTAAGCACGCCACCCGGCTGCCCAGTCGCGCCGGTGGGGCCTGGCGGTCCGACCAAGGTCGGCAGATTGGCCGCCGTCTTGAGCTTGGAGTCGAGCATCATCTCCTGACGGAAGACCGTATCGAGCATGGATTGCGCGCTCTGATTGACTTGCAGGATCTGCGACAGCGTCGCATCGGGGCCGGTGACGCCGGCCAGCGTGCCGAGCGCGTACTGGATCTTCTCGCCCTCGGCATTGATGATGTGGGCTAGTCCCAATTCTTCCATCGCGATGGAGGAGAAGATCAGGTTCACCACATCGTCCCGGGTCAGCGTGACCATGGGACTGATGTTAGGGATATTTGGATAGGACAAGTTCATTCCTCCTTAATTCTAGGATAATATAGTATATTCATCTTTTTGTAATGCGCGTCAGGCACTAACCTATCTTCTACTTTAATTCCGCTTTCGGATTTTTATCGCTCGTTAGCAGCCGTGGACAGCGCCTCGTCAAGACGCTGCAGCAGGAGGCCGGCGTGCGTCCGGGCGATGAGGTGAATCGGTGGTACGCCGAGTGGAAGGCCAGGAAGGGATAAACGGACAAATAGCGCAGGAGGGGATGTCGCCCTCTGCGCTATTGCTGATTATAAAGATGAACCCACGGCACTTACTTTTTCATTTTCTAGGAGACTTTAACGATGGTTATTTGTGCGGCAGCTCGAGCGTTAATTGATGTTAAACCCACATCGTTCCCGTCATTATATAGGGTTATCAAGTTGGTAGCCGCGGTCAAATTGACTAAAACGGTGGCGCCTAGAGAAAGAGTTGCTGGCGCTGCTGCCGCACTAGTATTTGCAGCTCGGCTTCCGGGAACTGTATTAGCACCACCGTTGTTTCTTAACTCAAATGACATAGTGCCTCCTGCAGCACTCGGACCGCCGCTAACATTCCAATTAATGAGATAGGTTCCGGGCAGCAAGCTTATATCCTGATTGTTTGCTTGCAACACAATGTCCGGTGCGCCATTATTGACAATAGTGCTGGAGAAGGTTACAACGTTGTTTGCACCAACTGTTAACGGAGTAGTCCTATTGGCATACATTGCATTGCTGGCAGTACTGGTAGGGCCCGTCGCGCCGGTAGCTCCCGTGACGCCCGTCGCGCCAGTAGCTCCCGTGACGCCCGTCGCGCCGGTAGCTCCCGTGACGCCCGTCGCTCCGGTAGCTCCCGTGACGCCCGTCGCCCCCGTAGTTCCCGTGACGCCCGTCGCGCCGGTAGCTCCCGTGACGCCCGTCGCCCCCGTAGTTCCCGTGACGCCCGTCGCGCCGGTAGCTCCCGTGACGCCCGTCGCGCCGGTAGCTCCCGTGACGCCCGTCGCGCCAGTCGCTCCGGTCGCACCGTCCAGGCCCGTCGCGCCAGTCGCTCCGGTCGCACCGTCCAGGCCCGTCGCTCCGGTAGCTCCCGTGACGCCCGTCGTGCCGGTAGCTCCCGTGACGCCCGTCGCGCCAGTAGCCCCGGTCGCACCGTCCAAGCCCGTCGCACCCGTAGCTCCGG
>Ga0160464_100758_pt1 | contig 18278 bp, 19 predicted proteins | sample HID1971I_E11MG_FD_108275 | JGI IMG/M metagenome (GOLD analysis project Ga0160464, IMG submission 108275) | Enriched millipede-associated microbial communities from UW Madison campus, WI, USA - HID1971I_E11 MG | ecosystem: Host-associated > Arthropoda: Insects > Digestive system > Unclassified ... | reverse complement strand
CGTCACCAGCGCCTGGACCTGGGCCAACTGCACGCCTTGGGAAACGTCATTGACGGTCTCTTTGTCCGGCCAGCGGGTTGCCGCAATGCGCTTTTTCAGATCGGTCAATTGAGCTTCATCGACATGAATTCGATAAGGTCGGATCGATTCGGGATTGGTCGAGGCCGAGCTGGCAACTGACGCATCGGCGGCCGGGCCAGCAGCCCAGGCACCACCGCTGCCGGCTATCAGGGCCAACCCCAAAACGCCCATTCTCACGGAAGAAGCCAGTATATGGCGGCAGGTGAAACCGAAGGTAGGTGCGGGCGTTTTGAATTTCCTATAAGTCATTGGTCGACAACGTCGCGAAACGCGCAGAGATAGCCGCGAGTTAAATGAGTCATCCATTGGAGAAGGTTTGCGCCTTCTCGATGAGTTCATTTAAAGCCCCGCAGGTATCCCGTATGTGTCATCAACCGACTTAAAAGAATCGCTGTGTATCTATCTAAAGCGCAGATACACAACGATACAAACCGACCACACGCTCATCAGAAAGCCAATGCCCCGACTTTCGGGGACGTTGAAAACATAGGTGAACCTGGGAATGTCCAATCCTTAGCTCCCGCGCAACGTCGTGCCTTCATACGCCGTGCGATACACACCAGGCGCTTGCAACAACGGTATGACTTGCACAGTAAACCGATTGAATTGCTGCGGGTGCCTAGGCTGCTTGGGTCAATTTCTTTTCAACCCACTCATATATTTATGCAATTCCACTTATCATCACGCACACCAGTACATTCATTCCACTTCCAGGTGGGTAGAGTTCCAAATACGGTACTCATCTCTACACCCCTTACGCACGCCCAATGGCACAGCAACAGGAGCGGCCCGTGAACAAGTTGGCTGAGATGCATTGCTTCGTGGTAACCGTCGATACCGGTAGTATTTCAGAGGCCGCAAGGCGTCTTGGAACAGCCAAGTCGGTGGTGAGCCAGCGCATCCGGCAGTTGGAAAAACGCCTTGGCATTATTCTTTTCGATCGAGGTCGCCAAGTAAGCCCGACTGAGGCGGGAAAAGTGTTTTATCAGCACTGCGTACGTATCCTTGCGGATGTTGAGCACGCCGAAGAAGCCATTCTTACGTTCACATCTGAATTAAGCGGCAACCTTCGTTTGTCGGCACCGATGGCGTTCAGCAGCCGTTATCTGACGCAGATTCTTTCGTCCTTTGCGCTGCGCTACCCGTCGTTGCGCCTGGATATTGAATATGATGACCGTTATGTGAATTTACAGGAGGAGAACTTTGATGCTGCGATTCGCATTGGTGAATTGCCTGACTCCTCCCTGGTCGCCAGAAGCATTGCTGGAAACCGCCATCTCATCTGTGCAAGTCCTGGGTACATAGCCACTTATGGTGCGCCGCAAACGCCCGAGGAGTTGGCCGAGCACCATGCCCTGCTGTATGTGCATCGTGAGCCTCACGGCATGTGGGCATTGCCGGTAGGTAACTTGACAGAGTCTTTCCGGGTTCGAAGCCGGATGCGCACAAACAATGGATTTCAATTGCTGGAGGGTGCAAAAGCTGGCATGGGGCTGGCGATATTGCCTACCTTCCTTGCCGTGGATGCAATCGTTGCCGGTGAGCTTCAGATCGTGTTGACTTCTCACGAGCCTCGGGGCGGTAACATATCGCTGGTTTATCGTCAGTCGCAGCGCACATCGCCTAAGTTGGAGGCCTTGTCGAACTTTCTGATCGAACAGATTGGCAGCCCTCCTATATGGGAGCAGCAACTGACGGCTTATCTGGAAACCGTCAGTTGAGTGTGCGCAAAGCCCGAGATCTTCGTTTGCTTTGAAGGCCTGGTCATGTCAGCTGTTGAGGTGTTGACTGAACCAGCTGGCAGCGGCTTCACTCGTAACCTTGAAGTTTTCAACGTAGGGAGTGAAGTGCCCTCCTTTGATCATCACAAGCTTCTTTGGCTCCAGCGCTTTTTCATAGGCCGTGAGGCATATGTCCGTGGCGGTCAAGAGATCGTTATCCCCCACAATCATCAGGAACGGCGTTGGGCTGATACGCGAAATAAAATGACCTGGTTCGTTCTCCCGGAACAACTCGGTGCTCCTCAAGGTCACCTCATTCTTCCAGTTCGGCGCAAAAGACGTAGTGTTCATAAAGTACTCATAACTGTCTGCTCCTACCATGGCACAGGCAACGCTCGGGTCATTGGACACAGCCGCAATGGTTGCAGGTTGTGCACCTGCAAAACGGGCCTGCCGGTCATTGTCATAGCGAGCAAGCATGGCAGGCACCAGGTCCGAGCGTAGCCGACGCTTCGCCGACTCATAGCCACTGATCGAGGGAACCTGAGCAACAACGCATTTTACGCGGCGATCGATTGCAGCAACTTCTATGACATGCCCGCCGCTCAGACTTGTTCCCCAGATGCCAATTCGCTGTGGATCAATGCCTGGAAGTGATTGCACAAAAGTAATGGCGTCGCGATAGCCCCGACGTTGCAATACAGGGTCCATCTCCTGGCGCGGCGTGCCTTCACTTTCGCCAAAGTTTGCATGGTCATAGACCAGTACATGAAAACCTTGCGAACAGAACACCTCCGCATATTTATCAAGATATTGTTCCTTGACCGATGTAAAACCATGCGCCATGACAATAGCGGGTGTTGCAGACGAGGTGTTTTCTGGGTCGTAAAGCCAGCCCTTTAATAGAGTACCCTCGGAAATAAAACTAATATTGCTGCGTTTCATAACGTCCTCATCATATTCAAACTGTTGCCTGTGCACTAAAGAGCGCGCGCACAACGGCCTTTAATCGTGGTACATCACGCAAATCACGGTGGTAACCCAGCCAGAGTTCCCGGCCGGGTGGAGGCGCTCCCAGATCGATCACTTTAAGTTCCGGGATTTTCTCACCCACGACCACCGGCAACACTGCGAGCCCCAGCCCTGCCGCGCATAACTGCGCCTGAATGATCCGGTCGTTACTGCGTTGCATGACGGACGCTTCGGGTAGCAATTTCTGTAGCCATGCCACATCCGGAAAATGGTTGAGGTCTGCATTCATCAGAATCAGGTTGACCCCCTCCCCTGTACCGCTGGCGACGCTGTAGTTCTGCGCCGCGTACACCGCATATCGAACGTCCATCAATTTGCGCTGAACGATATCCGGTTGGTCGAACGGGACGTTTCTAAGTGCAACGTCGGCTTCACGTCTGGATAAGTCGAGCATGCGCGGCGAAGTCAGGATTTCCACTCGAATATTCGGATGCTTGCGCGCGAAGCTCACCATCAAGTCAGGCATTACATAACCAGCGAACCACTCTGGACAGGTAATTCTTATAGCGCCCTCAAGGTGCTCATCATGGACTGCCATCTTGCGATTTAGCGCCAAGGCGCTTTGTTCCATGCTTTCTGCCAGCTCGAGAATGGATTCGCCTTCGGCCGTGATCACCAGCCCCTCCCCGGTGCGCTGGAACAGTTTTTGGCCCAGTGCTTCTTCAAGGGCCTGCACACGGCGGCTGACGGTAGGTCGGCTGACCCTCAGTTGCGTTGCTGCATCGGCATAGGTTCCGGCACGCACAACGGCAAGAAAGACCTTAACATCGCCCCACTCCATATAATTGCTCCTTGTCTTTAGTGCCGTTGTGCTCAATCACGCTGCACTCATTTCTGAACGGGATGCCAGAGGTAGTCCTCGCCCTTCTTTTCCACCTTGCCAATACCTGGGAAATCAATATGGGCGTCGGCAACCCAGTATCGGTCAGTGGATGTGGAGGCATCCTCCAAGGCCGCCTTACGGGTACTGATCGCCTGACTTGGGGTGCTGTCATAGATGACGGTGACTTGCGGCTCAGGGAATTGAACCGGTTGCACATGGATTACATCACCCCAGAACAGCAATTGGTCCCCTCCTTCACTGACCTTGAACCCGGTGTGCCCTGGGGTATGCCCGCGCAAATCGATGGCTTCTATGCCCGCCAAAAGCTTGTCGCCCCATTTGAATGTTTTGACACGGCCAGCTTCCTGGTAAGGCTTGAGATAACGTTTGACCGCAGAGAATGCTTCGGGCTTGTCCTCCTTGCCCAACGCAATGGAGGGGTCCGACATCCAGTAGTTCAACTCATTGTCATTGACCTCCACTACCGCGTTCTTGAACGCGCGTTGCTGCCCGTTCAACAACCCTCCAATATGATCGGCATGCAGATGGGTCATCAGTACCACATCGATCTGATCGGCGTTGTAGCCAGCGGCCTTCATGCTTTCCTGCAGGCGGCCGGCGGTGCTTCCGGTCAGTTCGCCACCGCCGGTATCTATCAGGATTTGCTTGTCCCCGGTATCGACCAGATAAACATTGACGGACATGCGCGCATCTTTATTCAGCCCTGCCTGTTCAAGCAGCGTGCTTATGCGGGCGCCGTCGCCCCCCTCGAGGATCTTGACCATATCGGCAGGAAGGTAGCCGTCATAGAGGGCGACCACCTTGAACTTGCCGACATTCATCGAGTAACTGGCCTGGGCGTCGGGCAGCGCAGATGCGAACACACTATTGGAGATAGACAGTGCGAATGCGAACGGCAGTACTGCTGAATACATTGATTTAAATAGGTTCATTGTGTGGTTCCTGAAGTTGGTTGTGTTGCGAAACTGTCCGCTATTGAACCCACTGAGATAAACGTTTTTGTGTGAAAACCGGGCGTACAAAAATGTACGTCAGCCCAGCAGCGGTCGTTCGCCAAATACGAAACGTTGATTCGCTTTTTGCCGGCTTATCAAGCAGTCGAGTTCGGCTCTATCGTTTCCTCAGCACGCATCTGACCTCAGGTTCAACAGGAAGAAAATGCATGAGAGAAACACTCGGTAACCCCTCAAGAAGGACTCTACTGGCAAGCGGTGTTGCAGTCGCCGCAACCCTGGCAGCAGGCAGTGGGCTGACCAGTGCTTACGCTGCCGGTGAGCCTCATACCAAAGACTCGGACGCAAGCTCCCGCGTGGATGTGATCATTGTGGGGGGCGGGTCTGCCGGTGCGGTATTGGCCAGGCGCTTGAGTGAGAACAGCAACCGTCGGGTACTGCTGCTTGAGGCGGGTCACAGTTATGGTCCGCAAAACTATCCGGAAATTGTCGCCAACAGCGACATTGTCGGAGCCAATGCCAACCCTGAGTTCGAATGGGGTTACAAGACTCAGCCAGGTTACGTCGACCACCCTATTGGGGCGCTGCGTGGCAAGGTACTGGGAGGCAGCTCGGCTATTAATGGGGCGGTGGCGATTCGCGCACGTGACACCGACTTCAAACGCTGGAATTTGCCCGGTTGGAGTTACGAAGAACTGCTGCCTTCGTTCAAGAAACTTGAAACCCGCAGCGGCGGCGACACTGCCTTGCATGGGCACGAAGGACCACTGCCAGTACACCAACTCAAGCGCGCAGACGTAACGCCGATGCAGCAGGCGTTCATGGATGCGACGTTGGCCAACGGATTCAAAATCATCAACGATTTCGATGGGGTCGACGCTGACGGCGTGGGGCCCTATCCAATGAACATCGTCAATGGTGTGCGCATCAATACCGGCATGGCGTACCTGAGCGAAGAGGTCCGGGCGCGTAAGAACCTCGTAATCCGCTCAGACAGTCTGGTGGACAAAGTCATTTTCGAAGGCACGCAGGCTATTGGCGTACGGCTGGCCGATGGCGAGACGTTGCACGCCGGCGAAGTGATCCTGTCGGCCGGAACCTATGGCAGTGCGGCCATCCTGCTGCGCTCCGGGGTCGGGCCGAAAGCAGACTTGCAGGCGTTGAAAATCGAGCAAGTGGTGGAGTTGCCCGTTGGCCAGCACCTGATGGATCACCCCTTCTATTACAACGCCTACGCAGCCCGGCCCGAACTGATCGGCCGACAGTCACCTGCCATTGGTGCCAAGTTGTGGACCCACAGCAGCAGCGCCAGCCATGGCGATCTTGATCTGCACATCACCGCAACCCATCTGTTCCCGCACGACCAGAGCCCGACCAAGGTGGGGTTCGTACTCGCTGTAGCCCTCACCCGCCCCTCGTCCCAGGGCACGCTGACCCTGGCCAGCCGTGATCCATTTGTTGCACCGCGCATCGACCTGAATTTCCTCGCAAGGGAAGAAGACCGCCAGCGCCTGCTGGAGGGTATTCGCCTGGCCCGCAAGATCGGTAACACCGCACCGCTGCGGGAGTTGATTCACTCGGAGCTCAACCCCGGCAAAGGCAACGACTCGGATGAAGCCCTGCTGGCCAGCGCCCGGGCTACCCTCGATACCTATCACCATCCCACTTCCTCTGCGCCCATGGGGCGTCCAGGCGATGCGCGTGCGGTGGTAGATCTGGATGCGCGGCCATTTGGCCTGCAAGGGTTGCGAGTAGTCGATGCGTCCATCTTTCCGGATGTGCCCTCGGTCGCCACCAACATCACCGTAATTGCCTTGGCCGAGAAAATAGCTGGCCAGTACGCATGACCCACGAGGCGACACAATGAGCAAATTACCGGTATTGAACTGGATCAATGGCCAATGGCTGGACTCTGGCAATTACAAAGACTCTATTGATCCGGCAACCTACGCATCCATCGGACAATACGCCGAAGGTGGGTTGAATGAGGCCAGCCTTGGTATCGAGGCTGCGCAGCAGGCATTTGGTCATAGCCCGTGGTAAGACGATGTGACGTTGAGAGCCCAAATGCTACTGGAGTTGGCTGATGCGTTCGAGCGAAATGCCGAGGCATTGATCGAACTGCTGGCGCTGGAGAACGGAAAGAGTGAGGTGGACGCGCGACATCTGAAGCGTTTTGGCCTGGAATTGGGAGGCAAGACGCCAATGATGGTGTTCGCGGACGCCGATCTGGATGCTGCGATCCCCGTGCTGGTCAAGGCGCTGACCGTGTTTGCAGGGCAATTTTGTATGACCGGCTCGCGATTGCTGGTTCATTGAAGACTGGAAGGGCAAGTTGGTCTGTGATGATTTTGGTGGCTACAAAGTCAGCTTCGAGCTCGGCGTGACCGAGATCGGCTGTATGGCCCATGCGCGGCGCAAGTTCTTAGCCTACTGAAGATCAGCCCTACTGCTGGGATATGGGGGCCACTCTCTCTCTGTATTCACGAGGCGAACACGTCATAATGCGCTTGAAAGCGTGGCTAAAAGCACTGTCGGAGTCATAGCCCAGCTTTTGTGCTATGGACGAAATGGTCGTGTGGTTTGTTTTCAACAATCTCGTAGCTAATTGCATGCGCCAGCGCAAGACGTACTCTAAAGGGGCGACACCAGATTTTTGCTTGAATCGCAAAGCGAAGGTCGAGCGAGAAACACCCGCGATTTTGGCAAGGCTCTCTACTGACCAAGAACGCGCCGGATCGGCATGAATGGCTTGAATGGTTGCCCCGATACGTGGATCAGATATAGCAAGCAACCAGCTCGGTGCGGTATTTCCTTCTTGGATCAAATAAATTCGTAGAACCTGCACTAGCATGATGTGGCCGAGATGCTGAACCACAATCGAGTTACCAAGAGCCGGATTGGTAAGTTCATGAGCAATACGCTGCAAGGCCCAATTCAGCACGGAAGCTTGATCCGAACCACTTTTGATGACGGCGACGGGAGGCAATCCGTCAAATAGAAGGCGAGCCTCCTCACCGAAGTCAAAACGTCCCCCGATCAGGAAAAACTCATCGGCTGTCCCACAACTGGCGATGCCATTGACGGCATGGCGATAAATCGCATCCGAGTGGATGGCCGGAAATGACAAGTCGCTGCGGAGTGAAAACGCCCGCTTGCGTGGCAGAAGAAAGCAGTCTCCGGCCGTCAATCGGATAGGTTGCTCCACGCCTTGCACCATTAGCCAACAAGTCCCTTCAACGATTGCATTGAACTTGATGCCGTCGGGTGGTGGAAAATCGATGGCCCAATCTCCACCAGCCTTCAGACCTGCAAAAAAGGAGTTATGAGTATTTAGAAGAGAGAGGGTTTCGGAAAGGGGATCCATAAGGTGCGTAGGACGATCTCGACAGATAATTGGACTTTGCTGCATTCACAGTCCCAAGTCTAGTCTAGACAATGGTGTCCATGGGTTTTGCCCCAATTCCATGTCAGATTCACAAGGACACGCCATGACCAGCAAACAGTCTCCCATCCACTCAGGTTACGGAGCGGTAACCACCGCCGCAGAGGTACTTGAAGGGTGCGATCTATCCAACACCACCGCCATTGTCACCGGGGGTCATTCCGGGCTGGGCCTGGAGACGACAAGAGCACTGACGAAGGCGGGCGCGCGTGTCGTTGTCGCAGCGCGTGATGTAGACGATGCTCGCGCAAAAACTAGCGGAATCTCCAATGTAGAAATCGAGCGACTTGATCTTTCCGATCTGACCAGCGTACGCGACTTCGCTCAGCGTTTCTTGGCAAGCGACCGACACGTCGACATCCTGATCGGCAGCGCGGGAATCATGGCTTGCCCGGAAACCCGAGTAGGGGCGGGTTGGGAGTCACAGTTCGCCATCAATCATCTGGGGCACTACGCCCTCGTGAATTTGCTATGGCCTGCACTCAAGGGTCGAGCAAGGGTGGTAGTAGTGTCATCGGCGGGGCATCACCAATCGGGTATCCGCTGGAACGATGTGCAATTTACGCAGGGCTACGACAAGTGGTTGGCATATGGGCAGTCGAAGACGGCCAATGCATTGTTTGCTGTCCACCTTGATCGGCTTGGTCAACACGAGGGTGTACGGGCTTTCTCCCTTCACCCCGGCAAAATTCTCACTCCGCTCCAGCGTCATCTGGCGCAGGATGAAATGATTGCCGCCGGCTGGCTAGACGTCAATGGCCACCTTGCCGATCCGACGTTCAAGACGACGCAGCAAGGTGCGGCAACCCAAGTTTGGGCCGCAACAGCTCCACAGTTGAATGGCATGGGAGGCTTATATTGCGAGGACTGTGAGATCGCTTCTCTGGATGCAAACGAACCACCATCCTTTGCCGGCGTTCGGCCTTATGCCGCCGACCCAGACCAAGCCGAACGCCTTTGGGCACTATCGGCTCAGCTTACAGGGATTGACGCTTTTGAAAGGAAATGAGTGATCGGTACAGAATGTCCATACCTATGTTGCTATCTGTCCGAGGCTGGAGAACTTTTTTGGCTGCGCAGCGTAGAAACTGCCCATCGAGTCGCCGCCGCTGTCGCACACGACGGAAGAACTGGGCAAAGACCCTGGGCGAACAGTTGGGATCCTGAACATCACGCCCCGGCAGCTTGCCGTTGAGGGCGCCATGGAGGCTTGCAAGGACGCAATCAAGGCGATAGGCAAATAGCCGGCCGGAAGGGGCTAGCCGGTCAATTGTGATCGATGAAGCTCTGACGGTGGACGGAAAGGAAGCGTCCCTGACGGAACGCCCCTTCCTCTATGACTCAGCGGCGAAAGAGACGATCTAGAACCAGCAGCGCTACTGCACCAATCGCGATTGCAGCAACTGGTTTTTCTTTAACGAACGTAGATACGCCGTCCAGTACGTCGCCGTAGGTCTGGGTCAACTGACCAGCCGCTTGACGACCAGCGCCTTCTGCTTCCAGCTTAGAATCACCAAACAGCTTCCCGACGACGCTCTGTGTCTTTCCAGCAACCTTTTCTGCAACACCTTCGACTTGTTCACTCTTCATAAATTACCAAACCTTTGCGTGTAATTAGTTAGCTCAGGTTCAACCTGAGCCAGGCGCTAGCTGCACAGTGTTAGGGGGATGGGCGTTAGCATAAGTTCAAAGTTGTTGAGGCTCGTGAGGTGACCGCTGGATTCCTGCTCGAATTCCTCGCGTTTCGTTTGCACTCCAGCCCCGCCGACCACATCAGCCCGCCCTACAAGATCTTGTAGTCGCTAACCCTCCACAAGTCCTCTATAAAAAACCGCACTTCCCCCTCCCCCAAGGAACACCCTGCCATGCACATGGAAGAGCACACGCTGAGCGCAATGGATGACGAGCTTAAACTTATGCTGGGTCGCTTTCGGCATGAACAATTCGTCGAAAAACTAGGGTGGCGATTGCCTATCCCACCGCACCAGGCCGGTTATGAATGGGATCAATACGACAACGAGCACGCCCGCTACCTCCTGGCGTTCAACGAGCATCGTTCAATCGTCGGCTGCGCCCGGTTGATACCCACCACATTCCCCAACCTGCTGGAGGGCGTGTTCAGCCTTGCCTGCGAAGGCACACCACCCAGGCATCCCGCCATTTGGGAAATGACACGCTTCACCACCCGCGAACCGCAACTGGCCATGCCTTTGTTCTGGAAAACCCTCAAGACCGCCAGCCTGGCGGGTGCCGATGCCATCGTCGGAATCGTCAACAGCACGATGGAACGCTATTACAAGATCAACGGGGTCAAGTACGAACGCCTGGGGTCGGTAATCGAGCATCAGGGCGAAAAAATCCTCGCCATCAAACTCTCGGCTCACCGCGAACACCACCGTGGCGCCCGCTTACCTTCAGCCTTCACGTCTGAGGCGTTATTGGAAGAGACTGCTTGATAATAACGGCCGAGTCGTCCTCTTGGGCGACTCGGCGCAGCAGGTGAACCTCAGATATAGCCCAGCGCGACGGCGTAAGACACAGCCTGTACGCGGTTGCTGGCGCCGATTTTGCGTTGGATGTTGCGATGATGGTAGTTCACGGTGTCGGTGCACACGCCCATGATCACGCCAATTTCCTCCGAGGTCTTGCCATCGGCGGTCCAGCGCAACACATCACATTCGCGCTCGCTGAACTCCACATCCTTGTTGAACGCACGTACATCAGTCTCCAGCGCCGAAATCTTCTCCAGGGCCGCCGCCGCAAACGCTTTGGTCACTGGCTTCAATGCTTCGAATTCCTGAAGGCTGATGGCGTTGTCCTTGCGTGCCAGGCTTAACACCCCGACCCTGCCCTGGGTGTTGAACGAAGGTTGGGCCAGGCCATGGCATAGCCTCGAGTCGTTGGCTTCTGACCACAGGTCCGGGCAGTCTCGGAACAACTCATTGCTCCATAAAATGGGGGCCGACGAGATTTTGCTGTGTTTCACCGTGGGGTCGATCAGCGCATAGTTAGCGGCTTGATAGCGTTGTAGCCAGTGCTCGGGATAGTTGCCGTACATATAGGTCTTGGGCCGCATGAACGGCGTCACGCTGCACATGCCATAGGCGAAAAAATCGAATCGCAGTTCACGCAAGGCTCTCAATGCAACAACGGTGAACTCCTCCATGTTCATGGCTTTTGCAAAGATACTGTAAAAATAAGCATCCCATCCCAACAGCTGTCCTAATTCCATTTTGAACACCTATAACACTCCAAGGGAGTCGTGAGACTAAACCAACCTGAACATCTGTCAACTCCCAAAAATCAACAGTCATAGACTGCTTCGCACTAGCGACATGTTTTTTATGTCTAACCCAACTAACTAGCCATAGGCCACTGTTTCTCAGCCGACGAATGAGCCTGCCCCTTCATAATAATGCAACACTCCATCCGACCGATCGCGCCCGCCCTGAGCCACTACAAGATCTGGTAGTTCCAAGCCCGAGAAACGCAGGTGTATAAACAACACCGCACAAAACGATCAATGCGAAACAGTTCAAAAGCATTCAATTTCGTCGCATGCAATTAACTAATTATTTAATTGATGTCCGCAATTTCAATCAACTAAGGAGAACATTGCCCATGCCCGGTTCGCTTTCATCTGGCGGCTTTAATGACCATCTTGAACTACGCCAAAAAAACCGCGCCACTGTTGATCAGTACATGCGTACCAACGGCGAAGACCGCCTGCGCCGGCATGAGCTGTTCACACAAGATGGCAGCGGCGGCTCCTGGAACACTGAAACCGGTGAACCCCTTGTCTTCAAGGGCCACGCGAAGCTGGCCGCGCTCGGCGTATGGCTGCAACAGTGCTTCCCAGACTGGCAATGGCACAACGTCCGGGTGTTTGAAACCGACAACCCCAACCACTTCTGGGTGGAAAGTGACGGTCGCGGCACTACTCGAGTTCCTGGTTATCCGGAAGGTTATTGCGAAAACCACTACATCCACTCCTTCGAGCTGGACAACGGCAAGATCACGCAAAACCGTGAGTTCATGAACCCGTTTGAACAACTTCGCGCCTTGGGCATCCCGGTGCCAAAAATCAAGCGTGAAGGTATCCCCGCCTCATAAGTCCTTTATTCATTGGAGATCGAGCATGCCTGATAGCACAGTGCACCAACCTATCACTGACGATACTGAACTACGTCGCAAGAATCGCGCCACGGTTGAACAATATATGCGCACCAAAGGCCAGGACCGCCTGCGCCGGCACGAATTGTTTACCGAAGACGGTTCAGGCGGCTTATGGACCACCGACACGGGTGCACCGATTGTAATCAGTGGCAAAGCTAAGTTGGCTGAACATGCTGTTTGGTCACTCAAGTGTTTCCCGGATTGGGAATGGTACAACGTCAAGGTATTTGAAACCGATGACCCCAACCATATCTGGGTCGAGTGTGATGGCCACGGCAAAATTCTCTTTCCTGGTTACCCGGAAGGTTATTACGAGAACCACTTCTTGCACTCCTTCGAGCTGCAAGACGGCAAAGTAAAACGCAATCGCGAATTCATGAATGTCTTTCAACAATTGCGCGCCTTGGGTATTCCAGTGCCGCACATCAAGCGTGAAGGCATTCCTGCCTGATCCTTTTGGGAGAGTGATCGCATCATGGAAGACTTACTGAAACGGGTTCTGAAGTGTGAAGCGTTGCAGCAACCTCAATGGAGCGAGCCCTCACAATTGCATGACGCGCAGGCCTATCTCAGGGACAGCGCGTCACTGATTCGCGTTGAAGATATCCTGGTGTTGCGCGCGACCCTGGCCAGGGTCGCGGCTGGCGAAGCGATGATCATCCAGTGCGGCGACTGCGCCGAGGACATGGATGAAAGCGCTGCCGACCATGTGACCCGCAAAGCCGCGCTGCTGGACATATTGGCCGGGACGTTCAGGCTGGTCACCCAGCAACCGGTGGTGCGGGTGGGGCGAATTGCCGGGCAGTTTGCCAAGCCTCGCTCCAACCACAGCGAACGCATCGGCGATGTTGAGTTGCCGGTGTACCGCGGCGATATGGTCAACGGTCGTGAGGCCGTTCCCGGCCATCGCCAGCATGATGCGCAACGCTTGGTACGAGGCTATCGCGCCGCTCAGGACATCATGCAACACCTAGGATGGAAGGAACCGTCCGGCCAGGAGCAGCTCACCGGCTCCCCTGCCTGGACCAGTCACGAGATGCTGGTGCTCGACTATGAACTGCCGCAAGTGCGCCAGGACGAACAGGGCCGGACATTTCTTGGCTCTACCCATTGGCCGTGGATTGGCGAGCGTACCCGTCAGCTGACGGGCGCTCACGTAGCGCTGCTCAGCGAAGTGCTCAACCCGGTGGCCTGCAAGGTCGGCCCGGATATCACCCAGGATCAGTTACTGAGCCTGTGCGAGCGCCTGGACCCCAGGCGCGAGCCCGGCCGGCTGACGCTGATTGCCCGCATGGGCGCCCACAAGGTCGCCGACCGCCTGCCACCGCTGGTTGAAGCGGTGCGCCGTGCTGGCCACAAGATCATCTGGCTCAGCGACCCGATGCACGGCAATACCATCGTCGCGCCCTGTGGCAATAAGACCCGCATGGTGCAGACCATCACCGACGAAATCACCGCCTTCAAACACGCCGTGATCTCGGCCGGTGGCGTGGCCGGCGGTCTGCATCTGGAAACCACTCCCGATGACGTCAGCGAGTGCGCCTCCGATGCCGCCGGCCTGAGCCAGGTTGCCAGCCACTACAAAAGCCTGTGCGATCCGCGCCTGAACCCCTGGCAAGCCATTACTGCGGTGATGGCCTGGAAAGCCTGCCCTCCTCCCTCTTTTGTTTCCCTTTGACTGGAGTTTGTCGCCATGACCGGCATTCCATCGATCGTCCCCTACGCCCTGCCTACCTCCCTCGACCTGCCCGCCAACCTCGCGCAATGGCACATTGACCCCGAACGCGCCGTACTGTTGGTGCATGACATGCAGCGCTACTTCCTGCGGCCGTTGCCGGATGCCTTGCGTGACGAAGTGGTGGGCAATGCCGCACGCATTCGCCAGTGGGCTGCCGACAACGGCGTGCCAGTGGCCTACACCGCCCAGCCGGGCAGCATGAACGAGGCGCAACGCGGGTTGCTCAAGGACTTCTGGGGCCCGGGCATGAAGGCCAGCCCGACCGACCGCGAGGTCGTCGACGCCCTCACCCCCCAGCCCGGTGACTGGCTGCTGACCAAGTGGCGCTACAGCGCGTTCTTCAATTCCGACTTACTGCAACGCCTGCACGCCAGCGGGCGCGATCAGTTGATCCTGTGTGGGGTGTATGCCCATGTCGGGGTGTTGATTTCCAGCGTGGACGCGTACTCCAACGATATCCAACCCTTCCTCGTTGCCGACGCTATTGCCGACTTCAGCAAGGAGCACCACTGGATGGCTATGGAATACGCCGCCAGCCGTTGCGCCATGGTCATCACTACCGACGAGGTGGTGCTATGAGCCAAGCCGCCGCCCGCCTCATGGAACGCATCCTGCAACCGGTGCCCGAACCCTTTGCCCTCTTGTATCGTCCGGAATCCAGCGGCCCCGGGCTGCTGAATGTGCTGATTGGCGAGATGTCGCAGCCGCAGGTCCTGGCAGATATCGACTTGCCCGCCCCCTCGATCGGGGCCCCTCGCCTGGATGTACTGACGCTGATTCCCTACTGCCAGATTGCCGAACGGGGCTTTGCGGCGGTGGACGATCAGTCGCCGCTGCTGGCGATGAAGATTACCGAGCAGCAAACCATCAGCATCGAGCAGATGCTGGCGTTACTGCCCAACGTGCCGATCCAGTTGAATAACGAACGCTTCGATCTCAGCGACGCCAGCTATGCCGAGATCGTCAGCCAAGTGATCGCCAACGAAATCGGCTCCGGGGAAGGCGCCAACTTCGTGATCAAGCGCACCTTCCTGGCGGAGATCAGCGAGTACCAGCCGGCCAGTGCGCTGTCGTTCTTTCGTCATCTGCTGGAACGGGAGAAAGGCGTCTATTGGACATTCATCATTCACACCGGCAGCCGCACCTTCGTCGGTGCGTCTCCCGAGCGCCACATCAGCGTCAAGGATGGGCTCGCGGTGATGAACCCCATCAGCGGCACTTACCGCTACCCTCCTGCCGGCCCCAGCCTGACGGAGGTCATGGACTTCCTGGCCGACCGCAAGGAGGCCGATGAGCTGTACATGGTGGTCGATGAAGAACTGAAAATGATGGCGCGTATTTGTGAAGACGGCGGACACGTCCTCGGTCCATACCTCAAGGAAATGACCCATCTGGCGCACACAGAGTACTTCATCGAAGGCAAGACCCGTCGCGATGTGCGCGAAATCCTGCACGAAACCCTGTTCGCCCCGACGGTCACCGGCAGCCCGCTGGAAAGCGCCTGCCGGGTGATCCGGCGCTATGAGCCGCAAGGCAGGGCGTACTACAGCGGCATGGCTGCGCTGATTGGCAGCGATGGCAAGGGCGGACGCTCCCTGGACTCGGCGATCCTGATTCGCACCGCCGACATCGATAACAGCGGGCAGGTACGGATCAGTGTAGGTTCGACCATTGTGCGGCACTCCGAACCGATGACCGAAGCCGCCGAAAGCCGGGCCAAGGCTGCGGGCCTGATCGCCGCGCTGAAAAACCAGGCTGCCTCGCGCTTCGGCGACCACCTGCAGGTGCGCGCGGCATTGGCCAGCCGCAATGCCTACGTCTCGGATTTCTGGCTGATGAACAGCCAGCAACGGCAACAGACCCAGGCCGACTTCAGTGGCCGCCAGGTGCTGATCGTCGACGCCGAAGACACGTTCACCTCAATGATCGCCAAACAGCTGCGGGCCCTGGGCCTGGTGGTGACGGTGCGCAATTTCAGTGATGAGTACAGTTTCGACGGTTACGACCTGGTGATCATGGGCCCTGGCCCTGGCAACCCGAGCGATGTGCAACTGCCGAAAATCGACCATCTGCACGTGGCCATCCGTTCCCTGCTCAGCCAGCAGCGACCGTTCCTCGCGGTGTGCCTGAGTCATCAGGTATTGAGCCTGTGCCTGGGCCTGGAGCTACAACGCAAGGCCATTCCCAACCAGGGCGTGCAAAAACAGATCGACCTGTTCGGCAACGCCGAACGAGTGGGTTTCTACAACACGTTCGCGGCGCGCAGCTCCAGTGACCGCCTGGACATCGACGGCATCGGCACCGTCGAGATCAGTCGCGACAGCGAGACCGGCGAGGTACATGCCCTGCGTGGGCCGGCGTTTGCCTCCATGCAGTTTCATGCCGAGTCGCTTTTGACCCAGGAAGGCCCGCGCATCATCGCCGACCTGCTGCGACACGCCCTCATCCACACACCTGTCGACAGCAGCGTTTCGGCCGCCGGGAGATAACCATGCACAACTACGTCATTATCGACGCCTTTGCCAGCGTCCCGCTGGAAGGCAATCCGGTCGCGGTGTTCTTTGACGCCGATGATTTACCGCCCGCGCAAATGCAACGCATCGCCCGAGAAATGAACCTCTCGGAGACCACCTTTGTGCTCAAGCCGCGCAACGGTGGAGATGCGCTGATCCGAATTTTCACACCGGTCAACGAACTGCCTTTTGCCGGGCACCCGTTGCTGGGTACGGCCATTGCCCTGGGAGCACATACCGACAACCACCGGCTGTATCTGGAAACCCAGATGGGCACCATCGCCTTTGAACTGGAGCGCCAGAACGGCAGCGTCATCGCCGCCAGCATGGACCAGCCGATCCCGACCTGGACGGCCCTGGGCCGCGACGCCGAACTGCTCAAGGCCTTGGGCATCAGTGATTCGACCTTTCCCATCGAGATCTATCACAACGGCCCGCGCCATGTGTTTGTCGGCCTGCCGAGCATTGAAGCGTTATCGGCCCTGCACCCCGACCACCGTGCACTGTCCAACTTCCATGACATGGCGATCAACTGTTTTGCCGGCGCAGGACGGCGTTGGCGCAGCCGCATGTTCTCACCGGCCTACGGCGTTGTGGAGGATGCGGCCACAGGCTCCGCCGCCGGGCCATTGGCGATTCATCTGGCGCGCCATGGCCAGATTGAGTTTGGCCAGCCAGTCGAGATTTTACAGGGTGTGGAAATCGGCCGCCCCTCACTGATGTTCGCCAAAGCTGAGGGCCGCGCCGAGCAACTGACGCGAGTCGAGGTATCAGGTAATGGCGTCACATTTGGACGGGGGACCATCGTGCTATGAACAGCTCAATACAAGGCAAGCCGCTGTTGGGTAAAGGCATGTCGGAATCCCTCACCGGCACATTGGATGCGCCCTTCCCCGAATATCAGACACTGCCCGCCGACCCCATGAGCGTGCTGCACAATTGGCTGGAGCGTGCGCGCCGCGTGGGCATCCGCGAGCCCAGGGCGCTGGCGCTGGCCACCGCCGACAGCCAGGGCCGGCCCTCCACGCGGATCGTGGTGATCAGCGAGATCAGTGACGCCGGCGTGGTGTTCAGCACCCATGCCGGCAGCCAGAAAGGCCGGGAACTGCTCCACAACCCCTGGGCTTCGGGTGTGCTGTATTGGCGCGAAACCAGTCAGCAAATCATCCTCAATGGCCAGGCCATGCGCTTGCCAGACGCCAAGGCTGATGATGCGTGGCTCAAGCGCCCATATGCCACGCACCCGATGTCATCGGTGTCTCGCCAGAGTGAAGAACTGGAGGACGTGCAGGCCATGCGTAACGCCGCCAGGCAACTGGCGGACGTGCAGGGTCCACTGCCGCGTCCCGAGGGATATTGCGTGTTCGAGTTGCGACTTGAATCGCTGGAGTTCTGGGGAAATGGGCAGGAGCGCTTGCATGAGCGGTTGAGGTATGACCGCAGCGATACAGGCTGGAGGGTGCGGCGTTTGCAGCCCTGAGTAGCATCGGAAATAGCCGGCCTTTCACAAAACCTTCTCCGTGACACATCTCGGTCAAAGGTGGGAGGGCCTTGCACCCGATGAGCATAGGTATCTACACAACTTTGCAGTCGCCAACAGCAACTACGATGCGAAGCGAGCCGCTCTTGATCTTGATCTGCTTTTGATCTCAGGCCCCCCAAATCCCTGTCGGATTACGGGCACACCGAGCCTAAGCGAGGTGCCGAGTGGTGGGGCAAGAGCGTTTGGTTACTTTGCGCTTTTCAAAGTGACCCGCTGTAAAAGCGGAACCAAT
>Ga0160464_100753_pt1 | contig 18444 bp, 14 predicted proteins | sample HID1971I_E11MG_FD_108275 | JGI IMG/M metagenome (GOLD analysis project Ga0160464, IMG submission 108275) | Enriched millipede-associated microbial communities from UW Madison campus, WI, USA - HID1971I_E11 MG | ecosystem: Host-associated > Arthropoda: Insects > Digestive system > Unclassified ... | reverse complement strand
GTCTATTAGCACTGCCCCTCCCCGGGGCGGGGGTCACTTTCTTTGCTGCTGCAAAGAAAGTAACCAAAGAAAGCAGCTTCTCATCGCCCGCGGTCACACGCACGTTGGCCATGCTTGCCAGCCGGAAGTGGCACTCGCCTAAGTGTCGCCCCCACAGGCCCAACCGGGCTTGGCTCGCGCACGGTCTGCCGCCCGAGACGTTTCAGGGCGCTGGTTCAGCACGAAAGAGTTTCGGCACAGCGCTACGCGCTGCCGTTGGGTATGCGAGGGAAACCGTCGAGAAAAGATGGAAGCATCAGCAAAGAAGCGCATGCAAACCCGATGGACCGGTCGGCCGCGAAGCGGGCCGGAGCTATTTGGTGCTGAACCAGTTTTTTGTGTGGTGCGATGAGTCAGACCGTGCGCGGTCCAAGCCCCGCGAGACCTTCGAGGGCACTCGCTACTGCCGGGCCATTAGGCCAATTGTCTGTGCCGCGGCCGGTGTGAAGTGCTTAGGCTGGGGATAGCTGTTTCTTTGGTTACTTTCTTTGCAGCAGCAAAGAAAGTGACCCCCGCCCCGGGGAGGGGCAGAGCAAATAGACCGACATGAAATCAGGATTCCATAGAAGCCCGACCGAACGACCACTAACCCATCACGAAGAGGCTTCACCGGTAGAAAGCAACCAAGTACGAAACGCCGCAAACTCAGGACTAGAAAGATGCGCAGGCGGATAGATGAGGTAGTAAGTAAAAGCCCCAAGATCAAGCACGAAAGAAAAAGGCATAACGAGCGAGCCCGCGCTCAACTGATCCGCAACGAGCACACGTTGCGCCATCGCGATGCCATGCCCTTGCGTCGCCGCGAAGTACGCGAGGATCGAGCTTTCGTAACTAAGCCCGCCGAGCGGATTCACGCCATGAACGCCAGCGGCATCGAGCCACTTCGCCCAGTCTTCGCGGCGCGCGAGCGAATGCAGCAACGGAACGTGGCGAAGAGAACCAGGCGTCGCATCGTTGAGATCGGGATGCGCGCTCAGAAACGAAGGGCTGCACACCGGCACGAGTTCATTCGGCACAAGCCGGTCGAACCCGAGATCGGACGAAGGCGCGTGCGACAGACGAATCGCCGCATCGACGTCCTCGGTGTTGAAGTCGACCGGTTGCAGCGATGTAGTCAGGCTCACTTCGATGTCCGGATGGTCGCGATGGAACGTCGAGAGACGCGGCAGCAGCCAGTTCATCGAGAAGGTCGTGTAAGCGCGAATCTTCAGCGTGCGGCGCTTCCTCGCCTCGGTGAGATTGACGGTCGCGGTGCGCAAGGTGTCGAAGCTGCGGATCACGTCGGCGAGATAGCGCGAGCCCATCGGCGTCAACGTGATCGCACGATGTCCGCGCTCGAAGAGCAGCACGCCGAGCTGATCTTCCAGAAGCTTGATCTGGCGGCTGACGGCGGCGGGCGTGACGTTCAGCTCGTCGGCGGCGAGCTGGATGCTGAGCAGCCGCCCGCAGACTTCGAAGGCGCGCAGCGCATTGAGTGACGGAAGGGTTCGCATCGAACGATGTTAGCAACGCGGGCGCAGACGCGCCAGCCGTGGAAATACGAAAGAAGGAGACGATGATGCTGGAAGATTTGCGGGTACTGGCTTGCGGCGGGCGCGATGCGGTGAAGCTGTGCGCGACGCTGCTCGAACGGGCAGGCGCTTCGGTGGATTTCGAAGCGGCGAATTCGGTGGATTACGACGTGATCGTCGTATCGTCGGATGTCGATCATGCGGCTGACTGGAAAGCATCGCGCATGCATATCGTGTGCGATATCACCGCGACAGGCCCGCAAGACTCGCGCGCCGGCACGCCGTGGACCGACGCGCAAATCCAGGCAATGAGCGGCCTCATGGACACGACAGGTTTCGCGCACGGCGCGCCCGCGCGCATCGGCATTGCGCTGACGGAGATATCGGCTGCGCTCTATGCGGCGGCGGCCATCGCGTCGGCGGTGCGCGTGAAGCGCCTGCGCGGCATCGTGCAGAACATCGATGTCACGCTGATGGGTTGCGCCGCGAGCGCGCTCACGACCTTCCTTCCCGCCGCGTTCGCCGGGCGCAGCGCGGCACGCGTGGGCAATCGTCATCCGGCGTGCGCGCCATGGAACGCATATCGCACGCGAGACGGCTGGATTCTCATCTGCACGAGCACCGAGGAACAATGGCGCAAGCTGCGGCAGGAAGCGCGCGTGCCCGCACTCGACGATGCGCGCTTCACGACACTCGCCGATCGCGTCGGTCATGTCGATGAACTCGACGCGCTCATCGAAACCTGGACGACGACGCTCGCCACGGAAGACTGCACGCGCATTTGCGAGCGCATCGGCGTGGCGGCGGGGCCGATCGTCGGCATCGCGGATCTGCACGACGAGGCGAATTTCCGCATGCGTCATCCGCAGGCCGCGCGCTTGATCGAAGCGAACGGCATCGATGGGCAAACCTATCGGCAGGTCTCGATCTTCGAAACGTCTGCGTTGAGCGACACGCCCGTCGTCGCGAAGCCGGAAATACGCAAGCGCGACGGCGACACCGCGCCGCTCGCGGGCGTCAGGGTGATCGAGATCGGCCAGTACACTACGGCGCCGCTCGTCGGCAAGCATCTCGCGGCGCTCGGCGCCGAGGTCGTGAAAATCGAGCCGCCCGACGGCGAGGTCGCGCGTTCGTGGACGCCGGGGCAGGGCGGCACCAGCTATTTCTTCGCGCTCAACAACACCGACAAGCAGACGATCGCGCTCGATCTCAAGCACGAAGCCGATCGCGCCCATCTGCGCACGCTGCTCGAAGACGCCGACGTGCTCGTCGAAAATCTGCGTCCCGGCGCGCTCGCGAAGCTCGGCTTCACGCGCGAGACGCTCGGCGCGATCAATCCGCGCCTCGTCTATTGTTCGATATCGGGCTTCGGCATCGCGTCGGCGTATCCGTCGCGGCCGGCGTTCGACACCGTCATTCAGGCGATGGGCGGCCTCATGGATCTCACGAAAAGCGATGGCGCGCCGGTGAAAATCGGCGCATCGGCCGCGGACATTCTCGGCGGACAGGCCGCGCTTTTCGCGATCGTCGCGCGGCTCGCAATGCCGTCGGAGGACGCGGGCACCTTCATCGAAATTTCGATGCAGGACGTCGCCGCGTGGTGCGCGTTGTTCGCGGCGGGCAAGGGCGCGTCGCGCGGACAGACGCTCGCCTGCCTCGACGGCCATATCTGGATCGAAGGCGATGTCTCCGACACCGAGCGCGCGCGCTGCATCACGCAGCCGAAAATCGCGGCGGCTCGCAGCATCGCGCAAGCCGTGCCGGTGATGCGCGTGGACGAACTGCTCGACGACAGCGACTTCCTCGCCGATGTCCTCTCCGTCGCCCGCGACGCGAACGGCGCGTTCTGGCCGGTGCTGAAGGTGCCTTATCGACTCGCTAAAACGCCCGCGCGGGTGCGTGCGGTTCCCGGCGCGCCCGAAATCGTCAGACGCGCGCCGCCAGCGCCAGCACGCGCTCCAGTTCCGGAAGATCGACCGGCTTGACGAGATGCGCATCGAAGCCGGCGGCGCGCGTGCGGGCGATGTCTTCGTCGGAACCGAGGCCGGTCATCGCCGCGACGATCACGCGATTGCCATCGTCACGCATACGGCGGATCACGTCGAAGCCCGTCATGCCGGGCATCGACAGATCGAGCAGCACGACCTGCGGGCGATGCGCTTCGAATGAATCGAGCGCGCCCGGTCCGTCGTAGGCGGCGCGCGCGTGATGGCCGAGCATATCCACGAGCAGCGTCATGCTGTCGGCGGAATCGCGGTTGTCATCGACGACGAGCACGTCGAGCTGACGGCTCGCCACGACGGACGGTGTTCCGTCAGCCGGCGCGCCGTTCGCGGGCGGCTCGGCGAGCGGCAGCCAGAGCGAAAACGCGCTGCCTCGTCCCGCGCCGCCGCTCTTCGCCTCGACATGGCCGCCGTGCAGTTCCGCGATCGCGCGCACGAGCGTGAGGCCGATGCCGAGCCCGCCTTCGTCCGGATGCGCGCCCGGCGGATGCTCCTGTACGAAGAGATCGAACACGGTGCCGAGCGCTTCGGAGGAAATGCCGCGGCCTTCGTCGGTCACGCGCACCAGCACCGAGCCGCCGCGCGGGCCGACTTCGAGCGTGATCGTCGAGTTCGGCGGGCTGAACTTCGACGCGTTGTTGAGCAGGTTGTTGAGCGCCTGCACGAGCCGCGTCGGATCGCCGTTGACGAAAAGCCGCTGGCCGTTCGCCTTCACGTCGATGCGTTGCGCGCGCTCGTCGCAGAGCGGCTGGCTCGCCTCGACGCTCAGATGCACGACATCGGCGATATCGACGGTCGCGGTCGTCAGGCGAATCTTGCCCGAGCTGACGCGCCCGGCTTCGAGCAGATCATCGACGAGCCTCGTCAGATGCGCGAGCTGACGATCGACGATCTGACGGCTGCGCGTCACCTCGGCATCGTCGCACGCCTTGAGTTTGAGAATGCTCACCGCGTTGCGGATCGGCGCGAGCGGATTGCGCAGTTCGTGGCCGAGCAGCGCGAGAAACTCGTTCATGCGCCGGCTCGACGCTTCCAGTTCCTCGAGACGCCGCCGCGCGGTCATATCGCGCGTGATCTTGACGAAGCTCTGCTCGCCGCCGTTGCCGCCGGGCAGCGCGCTCAGCATGACGTGCGCCCAGAACTCGGAGCCGTCCTTGCGCACGTGCCAGTCTTCGTGCTCGACGCGGCCGCGTCGGGCGGCGAGCGCGAGGTCGTCGCCGGGACGGTCGCGGCCGTGTTCGTCGGACGTGTAGAAGAGCGCGAAGTGCCGGCCGATCGCTTCGGCCGCCGTGAAGCCGTAGATCGCGCGCGCGCCGTCGTTCCACGAGCGCACGTAGCCGTTCTGGTCGACCATGCAGATCGCATAGTCGCTCACCGAGTCGATGAGCAGGCGCAGGCGCTCGTTCGCCTCGGTCGCGACGTGCCGGTCGGTGACGTCGTGCACGAAGCACGCGAACTGGCGCTGGCCTTCGTACCAGACTTCGCTGATCGTCAGCTCGGCGGCGAACTCGCTGCCGTCGCGGCGCAGCGCGGGCAGCTCGAAACGCCGGTTGATCATGCGCGCCTCGCCCGTCGCGAGATAGCGCGTGAGACCACCGCGATGCGCGTCGCGAAAGCGCTCGGGCATGATATGCGACGCGAGTTCGCGGCCCGCCACTTCTTCGCGCTTCCAGCCGAAGAGCAGCACGGCGGCCTCGTTCCAGTCGACGACCATGCCCGCCTCGTCCATCGACACGAAAGCGACATGCGCGTTGTCGAGCACGGTCTGACGGCGGCGCATGGCGTCGGCGAGCTTTTTCTCGTACTCGATGCGCAGCGACGACTCGACGGAGAGATCCGCCGACACGCTGGCGTTTTCCTTCAAGAGCTTGCGGTTTTCCTGCGCGATGTCCTCGCGCGCGATGGTCTCCGCGATGCACGCGCAAAACGCATCGAGAATGCTGATGTCGGCTTGCCCGAAATGATCGACTTCGCCGGAAATGAGCTTCAGCACCGCGACCGAGCGGCCTTCGTAGACGACGGGCGCGACGACCATCGACACGGCGCCGACCGCCTCGCACGCGGCACGGTCGACGCGATGGTCGGTCGCCGAATTGCGGCAGATGAGCGCCTGCTGGCGCGTGATGCAAAGGCCCGACAGGCTGCCGGCAGTAGGCAGGCGCACGCCGATGTGCGCCGCCGCCGCACCGCTCGCCGCGCGATAGACGAGCGATTCGCCCTCGATCCACTCCACCACGGCGGACCCGACGCCCGCGACTTCTCTCAGCGTGTCGGTGACTTTTTGCAGATAGGCGGGCAGCGGAAGCCGCGCATGGGCGAGGCTCGCAAATGTGGCGAACCATCGCTGGAAATGCGCCAGACGCTCATGTTCCACCTTGATAATATTTTCCGGGCTCGACGCCTCGTGTTGAGTCCGCATAGGTTATTTCCAATCGATGGATCGCGACGATGAATCGCGGAGGCATCGGGGTTTGCAAGACGGATAATCGCGTCAATTGAAGCATAAATATAGCGGCAATCGTTTGCCATTTCGGGGATTTTTGAAGGTGGATTTTGCCGGATGCGCGGACAAGGCCGCCGCCGTTGAGGTTGGCGGCGTGTGCCGTAAATATGCGCTGGTCGTACGGATTAATATCGTGAGTATGAATTTCGCGTGTCGCGCCGGGCTTCGGTAACTTCGGCTTCGTTGTATCGAGCCCGGCATTTTCAATTCGCTTTAACGTCGAGTCATTGCGTGATCCATTCGCGCGCGGCATCGGCGGCAAAATCGCGATATGTGCGCGGCGGTCGGCCGAGCAGCGAAGTCAGGCGTGCGATTTCCTCCGGTGAAGCCACGGCTCCGTCCTGCTGATAGCGCTGCATCATGAGACGCATGTCGTAGGCGAGCCATTCCGGGCCCGCGCCTTTCATGCGCGCTTCGAGGGCGTCGAGATCGTCGCCGCCGTAGCGGATCTCGCGTTGCAGCGCGTCGCGCCAGATTGCCGTGATGCTGTCGGCCGTCAGCGCGTCGGGGCCGGCGAGTTCATAAGTTTCGCGCGGCAAGGGCGCTTCGCTGCGTTCGCGGCGCAGCAGTTCGCGCGCGGCGGCATCGCCGATATCGCGCACATCCACCATCGAAATGCCTTTGGCGCCGATCGGCATGCCATACACGCCGTGATGCAGCAGCGCATCCTTCAGGCGGATGTCGTTCTGCATGAAGTACGCGGGGCGCAGGATCGTCGCGGGCAGATCGCAATCCTCGATCATGCGCTCGACCGTGTGCTTGCTGGTGAAGTGCGGCACGTCCGTGTAGACATCGCCCTTGAACACCGACAGATACACGATGCCCTTCACGCCCGCCTCGCGCGCGATGCTCATCGCCTGCAGCGCCTGAGTCAGCTCGTCGGCGGCGTTGGGCGCGAGCAGAAAGAGTGTGTCGATGTCCTTCATCGCTTCACGCAATGTGCCGATTTCGCTCAGATCGCCTTTGACCGGCGTCACGCCCGCTGCAAAGTTCGCGCGCTCCGGCGAACGCGTCAGTGCGCGCACGTTCGCGCCGCTGTCCTTCAGATGGTCGAGAACCTGTGTGCCGATCACGCCGGTGCTGCCCGTCACGAGAATAGTCATGTCGATCTCCTTGGATACGTTGAGTACAGCACCTACGATAGACGTTCCGCTTTCGAGCCGAAAGACCATGATTCGAGACGCTTCGTCTCGCTGATGGAACGAAAATAATGGACCTCACCGCACTCACCGATTTCAACGCCGTCGCGCTCCACGGCGGTTTCGGACCCGCCGCGCGCAACACGGGCCGCCCGAAAGCCACGCTCTCGCGACGCGTCGCGGAGCTGGAGCAAAGTCTCGACGTGCGGCTCATCGAGCGCGGCTCGCGCATGCTGCGGCTGACCGAGGAAGGCCGCGCGCTGCACGAACGCACGCGCGGCCTGCTCGCCGACATCGACGACGCCGCCGAAGCGATTCGCTCGCGCGCGCCCGTGCCGCGCGGACGCCTTCGCGTGAGTGCGCCGATCGTGTTCGCGCACGTCGTGTTGCCGCGCATCGCGTCGCGTTTCGCGTCGGCGTATCCGCAGGTCGAGCTGGAGATCGTCTCCGAAGATCGTGTCGCGGATCCGGTGCAGGACGGCTACGACCTCGTCATCCGCATCAATCCCGATGCCGACGAGCTTCTCGTGGGACGCCGCATTGCGACCGACCGGCGCGTGCTGGTCGCGGCGCGCGGCTTCACGATCGACGACAACGCATCTTCCTTGCCTGCCGTCGTGCTCGCGCGTGCGGACAGCGTGGCATGGCGGATTCAGGGCGACGACGGCCGCGAGCGCACGATCACGCCCGAACCGGTGCTGCGCCTGTCGTCGTTGCTGATGGCGCGCGAGGCGGTGCTCGAAGGCGCGGGCGCGGCGTTGTTGCCGGGCTTGCTGGTCGAGCCGGAGATCGCCGCGGGACGGCTCGTCGCGCTCGGCCTGGATGCGGGACCGCCCGTCGAAATCTGGGCGCTCTACAGTTCGCGGCGTTTGCTGAGTGCGAAAGTGCGCGCGTTTCTGGACATGCTGCAAAGCGCGGCGTGAGTGGTCATATGTCGATGTGCGCTTCGACGATCTCTCTGACCTTCCCCAACGCTTCCCTCAACGTTCCCGCATCCACCGATCCCAGCGCCAGCCGCAACGCGTGCGGCACCTGCACCGCGGTACAGAACGGCTCGGCCAGCGACACCGAAATGCGCTCTTCCATCAGCGCCGCCGCGATACGGTCCGCGCGTACTTCCTCGGGCATCGGCAGCCACACGAAATACGACGCAGGATGCGCGACGCGCTTCAAACGTCCCAACGCGCTCGCCGCGATGACCTGCCGCGCCGACGCATCCGCACGCTTCTCCGCTTCGAGCCTGTCGACCGTGCCATCTTCGAGCCAGCCGCACGCGATCGCCGTCATCACGCCGGGCGTGTTCCACGTCGTCACTCTGATAGCGCGCTCGATCTTCGGCACCCATTCGAGCGGCGCGACCACATAGCCGACGCGCAAACCCGTCGCCACGTTCTTCGAAAATCCCGAGACGTACACCGTGAGTTCGGGCGCGATCGCGGCAAGCGGCGGCGGAGCGTCGTCGGCGAGAAAGGCGTAGGCGGCATCTTCAATGATGAAGAAGCCATGCCTGCGCGCAAGCGATGCCAGTTGCCTGCGCCGCGTCGCCGTCATCACCCAGCCGAGCGGATTGTGCAGCGTCGGCATCGTGTAGATGGCGCGCACGCGTCGCCGCTTGCATAGCGCATCGAGCGCGTCGGGATCGGGGCCCGCGCCCGACGCCGGCAGCGGCGCGAGTTCGAGCCGATGCGCCTCGGCCAGCAGCTTGAATCCGGGATAGGTAAGGCTATCGACGGCGACCACGTCGCCGGGCTTGAGCAGCGCCATCACGGTCGTGGCGAGACCATGTTGCGCGCCATCGACGAGCATGACGCGATCCCCGTCCACATCGAGCCCACGGCGCGCGAGATGACGCGAGACCGTCGCCCGGTCGCGCGCGCGTCCGCCGTGCGGCTGGTAACGCAACAGCGCTTCGAGATCGCCCGCCGATGACAACTGCCGCAACGCATTGCGCAACAACTCCGCCTGACCGGCCAGCGCGGGATAGTTGAAGTTCAGATCGACCGTATCCGCGGCGATGGCGACCTGATCGATGCCGAGCTCACGCGAGAGCGTCGTCTCCTTCACGAAGGTGCCGCGTCCCGTTTCGCCGCTGACGAGACCCATCGCGTTCAACTCGGCATAGACACGCGTCGCGGTGACGATGCCGAGTCCCTCGCGCGCGGCAAGCTCACGATGCGTCGGCAGGCGTGTGCCTGCTTTCAGACGACCGGACCGAATGTCCTCGACGAATCGGTCGACGATCTGTTTGTAGCGCGGCGGTTTCGGCATGTATTCATGACAATTTTTTGATTGTATTCATTCTGGGCCGTAGCATGGGCACATGCAACCCATGCGCTGAAAGGAGCACAACATGCATATCGCCATTCTCACCTTCGAGGGCTTCAACGAACTGGATTCGCTGATCGCGCTCGGCATTCTCAATCGCGTGAAGAAGCCGGACTGGAAGGTGTCGATCGCGTCGCCATCGGAAGAAGTGCGTTCGATGAACGGCGTCGTGCTGAAGGCGCAAGCCACGCTCGACGATGCCGCGAACGCCGATGCCGTGATCGTCGGCAGTGGCAGGCTGACGCGCCAGGTCGTCGCCGACGCGTCGCTGATGGCGCGCATCAGGCTCGATCCCTCGCGCCAGTTGCTCGGCGCGCAATGCTCCGGCACGCTCATTCTCGCGAAGCTCGGCCTGCTTCGGGACGTGCCCGCCTGCACGGACGTGACGACGAAGCCCTGGGTCGAGGAAGCGGGCGTGCGCACGCTCGATCAACCCTTCGTCGCGAATGGCAACGTTGCGACCGCGGGCGGATGCCTTGCATCCCAGTATCTGGCGGCGTGGGTGATCGCGCGGCTCGAAGGCATCGAGGCGGCGCGCAGTGCGATGCATTACGTCGCGCCTGTCGGCGAAAAAGATATCTACGTCGAGCGCGCGATGAAAAACATCACGCCTTTTATCGACGCCGCCACGCTCGCGTAAAGACGAGAAAATAGTGCACTGCAAAGCCCGTCGCGATGCGCGCGACGGGCGCATTCGTGCTGCACCCGCATAAAGAAAAGCCCTCGCATAAAGCATTAAACGCTTCGGGAAAGTCCTTACAGAAACATCAGACGTCTGATGTATATTTCAGGGACTGCCATCCCAGAGACCCTCATGCGCCTGAGCGTCGAGCGATCGATGAGCGACAAGATTCAGGAGTCGCTTCTCACCATGATCCGCGAGCGCAAGCTCAAGCCCGGCGATCAGATTCCCACTGAAATAGAGCTTTGCGAGCTGCTCGGCGTCGGCCGTTCCAGCCTGCGCGAAGCCGTCGCGCAGATGATCTCGCATGGCTTGTTGTCGCGTCAGCAAGGCAAGGGCACCTTCATCAGACAAATTTCGCTGAAGCTGCACGGCGGGCTCGATGATCTGATGTCGGTGACGGACATGATTCGCAGCGTGGGCGCGGTGCCGTCGACGAGCCGTATTCAGATGGAGACCGTCGCGGCTTCGGAGAGTCTCGCGGAAAAGCTCGCCATCGCGCGCGGCGATCCGTGCGTGAGAATCGAGCGCGTGCGGCGCGCGGACGACGCCATCGCCGCGTATTGCATCGACACGATTCCGAAGCACGTGTTCGATGCCGCCGAGGGCGAGCTTGGCGAGTCGCTCTTCGGCATGTTCGCGCGCACGGGGCGGCGGCTGTCGCATACGCATACGTCGATACAGCCGACCATTCTCACGCCGCGCGACCTGCCGGAACTGGGCGACGGCTTCGGCCTCTTTCTGCTGCTGGACGAAGTGGATTTCGATCAGAGCGGCGAGCCGCTTTGCTATAGCAACGACTACTACAACACGAGCATCTTCAAGTTCGATCTGGTGCGCAAGCGTCGCTGAACATCGGAGGAGACATACCGATGGAGTTTGAAGCTTTCACCGCGCAGGAGCTCGCCGCCTATCTCGGCGACGTGCCCGATGTGCGCGCGCTGCTGGGCGATCCCGACGATCTCGACGTCGTCGAAGTCGGGGACGGCAATCTGAACTACGTGTACTTCGTGACGAATGCGAAGGCGCCCGGGCGCAGCGTCGTCGTCAAGCAGGCGCCGCCGTTTCTGCGGCTCGTCGGCAAGACGTGGCCGCTTTCGTGTCAGCGCATGGAGCACGAAGTCGCTGCGTTGCGGCGCTTCGGCGCACTGTGTCCGCGGCATGTGCCGAAGGTTTATCACGCGGACAGCAAGCGCTTTCTCGTGGTGATGCAGCACCTCGCGTCGCATCGCATCCTGCGGCAAGGTCTGATGGATGGCGCGATGTATCCGCGTCTCGCGGATCATCTTTCGACCTATCTCGCGCACACGCTTTTCTACGGCTCCGATCTCTTTCTCGCGCCCGATATCAAGAAGCACGCGGCGAGCGCGGCGGTCAACTGGGAACTGTGCAAGATCACCGAGGACCTCGTGTTCACGTTTCCGTTCGAGGATCATCCGTCGAACGTCTATAGCCCCGCGTTGCCCAAGGGCGCAATCGAAAGGCTGAGAACGCACGAGCCATTGCGCATCGCGGCGGCCGACATGAAGTGGGCCTTCATGAACCACGCCGAGACCTTGCTGCACGGCGACCTGCATACCGGCTCGATCATGGTCAACGAAGACGAGACCTTCGTGATCGATCCCGAGTTCGCGTTCTATGGACCGATGGGCTTCGATGTCGGTGCGGTGATCGCGAATCTGCTGCTCGCGTTCTTCTCGCGCGACTGGCACGGACGCATCGACGGGCGCGATCCCGTTGCGTATCAGGAATGGCTGCTCGAACAGATGGTGCGCATCTGGAACGGTTTCAGCGCGCAATTCGTCGAGCTATGGCGCGACAACGAGAGCCGCAGCAAGCGGCGTTTCATCGGCGCGGACGCGGAAAGCCGCGCGCTCACGGCGTATCGCGCGCACTTCATGCGGCGTCTCCTGGCCGATACGCTCGGCTTCGCGGGCTGCAAGATGATTCGACGCATCGTCGGCATGGCGAAGGTCGCGGAGATCACGCGCATTCCGGATGCGCAAGTGCGGGCGAATATCGAAGTGCGCTGTCTGCGTTGCGCGGAAGCGCTGCTCGTCGAGCGCGCCACGCTCGGCGATATCGAACAGGTGGCGACGCTCGCGCGCGAGATTCAGCGCGACATCGCGACGATGTGACAGGAGACCTCATGGCTTCGCAGCCCTTGTTCACGACGCTTCCGCCGACGATCGAATGGCGCGACGGCGATCTGCTGCTGCTCGATCAGACGCGTTTGCCGCATGAGATCGTGGTGGAGAACGTCGCCGATGAGAAAGCGGTTTGGCGCGCCATTCGCGAGTTGCGCGTGCGCGGCGCACCGGCGATCGGCGTCGCGGCGGCGTATGGGCTTTGCATCGCGATGCGCGGATCGACCGCGCTGCCCGTCGCGCAGTTTCGCGCGGAGCTGGAACGCCACGCGAACTGGCTCGAAACGGCGCGGCCTACGGCGGTCAACCTGAGCTGGGGCGTGCGGCGCATGCTGCGTCATTCACGCGATGTCGATACGAACGATGCCGCAACGCTCTACGAAGCGCTCGTCGAAGAAGCGAAGCGGATACACGAAGAAGATCGGGCGCTGTGCGAAGGCATCGGCGAGCATGGCATGCCGCTCATTCGCGAAGGATGCGGCGTGCTCACGCACTGCAATGCGGGCGCGCTCGCGACGACCGGCATCGGCACCGCCACTGCGCCGATCTATGCGGCGCATCGCGCGGGCATCGCGTTCAAGGTCTATGCCGATGAAACGCGTCCGCTTCTGCAGGGCGCGCGTCTCACGGCGTTCGAATTGCAGCAGGCGGGCGTCGATGTCACGCTCATCATGGACAGCGCCGCCGCGTCGATCATGTCGCAAGGGCTCGTGGATATGGTCATCGTCGGGACGGACCGCGTCGCCGCGAATGGCGACTTCGCCAACAAGATCGGCACGCTGGGGCTCGCCATCGCCGCGCATCACTACGGTATTCCGTTCTATGTCGCCTGTCCTTCATCGACGCTCGATCTAGAGACGCCGAGCGGTTCGCGCATCGAGATCGAGGAGCGCGATGCCGAAGAAGTCACGCATCTGGCAGGACGACGCATCGCGCCCGATGCAATCAAGGCGCGCAACCCCGCGTTCGATGTCACGCCGCATGCGCTCGTCAGCGGCTTCGTCACGGAGCGCGGCATCGTGCATGCGCCGTTCGAACGCTCGCTCAGAACGCTGTTCGCCGCAGAGGGGAACGCCGCATGATCGCGGCCGATGAAAGCGCGCTGCGCCGCGCGATCGTCGCGACGTCGCTGGAGATGGAGCGGCTCGGCATCAATCAGGGCACGTCGGGCAACGTGAGCGCGCGATATCGCGAAGGCTTGCTGATCACGCCGAGCGGCGTGAGCGCGCGCGAGCTCGACGAGAAGCAGATCGTGTGGCTGCCGCTCGACATCACAGACGATGCCGAGCTTCTGCGCATGGAGCGGCCGTCGTCGGAATGGCGCATTCATCGCGACATCCTGCGTGCACGCGACGATATCAACGCCGTCGTGCATACCCATTCGATCGCGGCGACCGCGCTCGCCATTCATGGACGCGATATTCCCGCGCTGCATTACATGGTCGCGGCGGCGGGCGGCAAGTCGATACGCTGCGCGCCGTATGCGGTCTTCGGCAGCCAGCAGTTGTCCGATCATGCGCTCGCCGCGCTCGACGATCGCCGCGCGTGTCTGCTCGCGCATCACGGCGTGATCGCGCTCGGCGCGGACCTCGCGCGCGCCGTGTGGCTCGCGCATGAAGTGGAAGTGCTGGCGAAGCAGTATCTGCTGGCGTTGCAGATCGGCGCGCCGCCCCTGCTTTCCGATGAACAGATGGATGAAGTGCTGGAGAAGTTCAAGACTTACGGCAGGCGCAACACGGAGGATCGCTGAAACGCGTGGGCGGGAAGCGAAGCCTCATCGAAGCGAAAAATCGCATTGAACAACTCGTACAACGGAGACAGCCATGGCCTGGAGTTCGGCAAGATTCGACAGTTGGGGAACGTTCGGCAAATCGAGCGGCGCCGTATTGCTATGCGCGGCGGCCGCGTTGAGCGGATGCTCGAAGAGCGACAACTCGTCGTCGACGAGCAGCACGAGTTCGGCGGCGAGCGCGAGCGCACCGGCAAGCGCTCCGGCGAGCGCGCCGGCCGCAACTGCCGCGGGCGGCAAGCCCAAGATCGGTTTCTCGATCGCGACCTTGAACAACGCGTTCTTCGTCGGACTGAAGGCGGGCGTCGAGCGCGGCTCGAAGGATCAGGGCTTCGATCTCGTGCAGACCAATGCGAACGGCGATGCGCAACAGCAGGTCAACGATGCGATCAACCTGCTGAGCCAGGGCGTGACCGCGCTCGTGCTCAATCCGATCGATTCGAAGGCGATCATTCCCGCGGTCGAAAAAGCCAACTCGATGAACATTCCGGTCTTCACGCTGGATCGCGGCTCGGATGGCGGCAAGGTCACGTCGTTCGTCGCGTCGGATAACGTCGCGCTCGGGCAGACGGGCGCGAAGTGGATTGCCGAGCAACTGAAGAAGCGCTATGGCGAGGAGAAGGGCAACGTCGTCGATCTGATCGGTCTTGTCGGCACGACGGCTGCGACGGACCGCGAAAAGGGCTTCAGCGAAGAGATCGCGAAGTACCCGAACATCAAGGTGGTCGCGCGTCAGGAAGGCGCGTTCGATCAGGAGAAGTCGCTCAACGCGATGACGAGCATCCTGCAGAAATATCCGCAGATCGATGCGGTCTTCGGCGCGAACGACGACAACACCGTGGGCGCGGAAAAGGCCATCGACAACGCGGGCCGTTACAAGCCGCTCGGCGACAAGGAGCATATTCTCGTGATCGGTGCCGACGGCACCGCGCAGGCGCTCTCCGCGATCCGCGCGGGCAAGCAGGACGCGACGATCTCGCAGAACCCGATCCAGATGGCGGCGAAGTCGCTGCAGTTCATCGCGGACTACAACGCGAAGAAGGACGTGCCCGCGAACTACGCATGGCCGACGATGCTCATCGACAAATCGAACATCGATTCGGATGAGGTGAAGAAGTACGGCCTGTGGTCCGAGGAAGTGAAGCAGTAAGGGCAACCGGCGGCCGCGCGTTCCAGCGACGCGCGGCCCGCATACGGAATGCACACGGAATGCACGACATGAACGTGGAAACCGAAGCGCCGTTGTTGCGCATGCAGGGCATCGTGAAGAGCTTTCCCGGCGTGAAGGCGCTGCGCGGCGTGAGTCTCGACCTGCACGCGGGACATGTGGTGGCGATCGTCGGCGAGAACGGCGCGGGCAAGTCGTCGCTCGTGAAGGTGCTGTCGGGCGCGTATGAACCCGACGAAGGCACGATCGACATCGACGGCATGCCGCTCGCGCGCGGCACCCATGCGGCGATCGATGCGGGCGTGGCCGTCATCTATCAGGAGCTTTCGCTCGTCAACGACATGACGGTCGCGGAGAACCTGTTCCTCGGCCGCATGCCGTCGCGCAACGGCTTCGTGAGAATGCGCGACGCCAACACGATGGCGCGCGAGGCACTGGCGCGCGTCGGCCTCGACAACGTGCCGCCGTGGATGCGGCTCGGCGATCTGCCGTTGAACAAGCGGCAACTCGTCGAAGTGGCGAAGGCGATCGCGCGCGATGCGCGCATTCTCGTGATGGACGAACCGACCGCCGCGCTGCAAAGCCATGACATCGCCAATCTGTACGCGGTGGTGCGGCGGCTGCGCGCGGAAGGCATGGGCATCATCTTCATCTCGCATCATCTGGAAGAGGTGTTCGAGCTGGCGGATTCGGCTGTCGTGATGCGCGATGGCGCGACCGTCGGCGCGCGCCCGATGTCCGAATGGACCGAGGCGGATCTCGTGCAGGCGATGGTCGCGCGCAATCTCGAATCGTTCTATCCGTGGGAGCCGCGCGACTATGGTCCGGTCGTGCTCGAAGTGCGCAATCTCGCGAGCGCGCCGCTCTTGCGCAATGCGAGCTTTTCGGTGCGCGCGGGCGAGATAGTGGGCATTGCGGGCATCGCGGGCGCGGGGCGCACGGAATTGCTGAAGACGATCTTCGGCGCGCTGCCGGTGACGAATGGCGAGCTTCTCGTGAAGGGCAGGAAGATCGCCAATCATTCGCCGACGCAGGGCGTGCGTCACGGGCTCGTTTATACGTCGGAGGATCGCAAGCTCGAAGGGCTCGTGCTGGAAGCGAACATCGAAGAGAACATTGCGTTGTCGAGCCTGAAGGCGCTGGCGAGCGGCGGCTTCGTGAGCCGCGCGAAGAAGCGCAAGCTCGCGCAGGATGCGAGTGCGCGCTTCGGCGTGCGTGCGTCGTCGATGTTGCAGATCACGGGGACGCTTTCGGGCGGCAATCAGCAGAAGGTCATCTTAGGCCGCGCGACCGCGACGAGTCCGGTCGTCATCATGCTCGATGAACCGACGCGCGGTATCGACGTGGGCGCGAAGTCGGAAATCTACGCGCACATGGTGACGATGGCGCGCGCGGGCGCGGCCGTCGTGATGGTGAGTTCGGAGCTGCCGGAGTTGCTCGGCATGTCGGATCGCGTGCTGGTGATGTATCGCGGCAGCATCGTGACCGAGATCGCGCGCGACAAGGCGGATTCGGAAACGGTCATTCAGTGGGCAACGACAGGAGCAGGCGCATGACCTCCACGGCAGCCGATCGTTCGGATACGGAGGCGCTGTCGCGCCGCGTGATCCGTCAATTGAGGAGCGGCATCGGGCCTTTGTTCGCGGCGCTCGTCATCATCTGTATTGCGTTGTCGATCGCATCGCCCGAGTTTCTCACCACGAGCACGCTCACGAACATCATGGTGCAGGTGTCCGTGGTGGGCATTGCGGCGGTGGGCGGCACGTTCGTCATCATCACATCGGGCATCGACCTGTCGGTCGGCTCGCTCGTCGCGTTGAGCGGCATGGTGGCGGCGACCGTGATGGCAGGGTCGAGTCCGGGCGCGGTCGGTTTGGGCGTGGCGGGGCTAGGCGTCGCGCTCGCGGTGGGCGCATTCGCGGGCGCGCTCAACGGGCTCGTGATTTCGTGGCTCAGGCTCGTGCCCTTCATCGTCACGCTGGCTGCGATGGCGATGGCGCGCGGCCTCACGCTCGCCATTTCCGATGGCCGCACGAAGTTCGATTTTCCCAACGCGTTCACGATGTTCGGTGCGAAGACCGTCGCGGGTCTGCCGATGCCGATGATCGTCATGTTGGTCGTGTTCGTCGCCGGGCATGTGTTGTTGCGCAAGACGACGTTCGGGCATCAGGTGTTTGCCGTCGGCGGGAATCAGGAAGCGGCGCGGCTTGCTGGCATTCCTGTTAGGCGTGTGGTGTTTTTTACTTACATGCTTGCGGGCGTTACGGCGGCGATCGCCGGGATCGTGCTCGCCGGGCGGCTGAATTCCGCCTTGCCTTCGGCGGCTAATGGGCTGGAGTTGCAGGTTATCGCGGCTATTGTCATTGGGGGGACTTCGCTGGCGGGGGGGCGTGGGTCGATTGTCGGTACGTTCATTGGCGTGGTGCTTATTGGCGTCATCAACGTCGGTCTTTCGCTGCTCGGCGTGAACCCCTTCTGGACTCAGTTCATTCAAGGTGGTGTCATCTTCGCCGCCGTGTTGCTCGATGCGCTCAGTCAGCGGAGGAAGGTTTGAGCTCTTTCTTCTATGAAATCCTGCTTTCGTGTCGGTCTATTAGCACTGCCCCTCCCCGGGGCGGGGGTCACTTTCTTTGCTGCTGCAAAGAAAGTAACCAAAGAAACAGCTTCTCACCGCCCGCGGTCACACGCACGTTGGCCATGCTTGCCGGCCCGCGGTGGCTCTCGCCTAAGTGTCGCCCTCGAAGGACTTATCGGGCTTGGCTCGCGCACGGTCTGACGAGCTAGACGTTTTAGCGCGCTGGTTCAGCACCAAAGAGCTTCGGCACAGCGCTACGCGCTGCCGTTGGGTATGCGAGGGAAACCGTCGAGAAAAGATGGAAGCATCAGCAAAGAAGCACATGCAAACCCGATTGACCGGTCGGCCGCGAAGCGGGCTGGAGCCATTTGGTGCTGAACCAGTGACGCAAGCGGTGCGATGTGTCAGACCGTGCGCGAGCCAAGCCCGATTGGGCCTGTGAGGGCGACACTTAGGCGAGTGCCACCGCGGGCTGGCAAGCATGGCCAACGTGCGTGTGACCGCGGGCGGTGAGAAGCTGCTTTCTTTGGTTACTTTCTTTGCAGCAGCAAAGAAAGTGACCC
>Ga0160464_100752_pt1 | contig 18447 bp, 18 predicted proteins | sample HID1971I_E11MG_FD_108275 | JGI IMG/M metagenome (GOLD analysis project Ga0160464, IMG submission 108275) | Enriched millipede-associated microbial communities from UW Madison campus, WI, USA - HID1971I_E11 MG | ecosystem: Host-associated > Arthropoda: Insects > Digestive system > Unclassified ... | reverse complement strand
GCCGTCTAACTTGAGTTTGGCACGGCCATCGATGGTGTGACGGGCGCCGGCTTCAACGCGCAGGGTCATGTCATCGAACTGGTGGTTGTAGCCCAGCGCAGCCTTGGCAAACGGCGACTTGTTGGTCAGTTTCATGTCGTAGCCATTGGTGTCCGGCTCATAGCGGGTCCAGGTGTAGCCACCGCCCACGATCACGTCGACAAAGTTGCGCGCATCCAGCGCGGCACGCCAGCCGAGGTCGAGGTCGGCCTGGCCTTCCTTGAGCTTGTTATCGCTCTTTTCGCCGTACTTGGCTTCGATACCGGCCTGGTAGATAAAACCGGACTCGGCAGTGAGCTTGTTGCCGAAGTTATAGAACAGGCCGGCTTCAGGCATGTGGTCTTTGTCGGTTTGGCTACCGCCTTCGAGTTTGAAGTCGTTGTAGCTGCCGAGGATCCCGAAGGTGGAAATCGGGTCGGTGGAAGGTGCAGCGAACACCACGCCAGGCGCAGCCACCAGGGCCAGCAACGAGGTGTTCTTGAGGAATTTTCCGAATAGTTTGGACATCGTTTTACATCTCCATTTTAAGGTGGGCAAAGTATTCAGGAATCGGTTCGAACCTTGGCGTTTGCAAAAAGTTCGAACTGATTTGCACCAAAAAGGAGAAAAAACGGTTCAGCGAAGGCTCTATCTCAATATTCTTCAGGATTCATACAGATAAGGCGCTCCACGGCTTCGCTAAGTTGAGGCTGATCCGGCAGCCGAATGCCGAAGGTGTCGCGCAATAGCCCCAGCAATTCATCGGCAGTCCGAAGCGTGCGCTTTTCACTGGGCCGATCCAGGTAATGGAGCGCATAGTGGGCGTTGGCTAAGGTATGACGTTTACCGGGTGCCAGCAGTGCGGCCTTCAACTGCCCCACAAACGGCGACCCCGGGTGCGTGGAGACGTACCAATTGCCGATTTCGTAGTCGATGTCTGCCTGGACTTGCAGATCGAACACATACAGGCCGCGCCACTCTTCGCCGACCTGGGCCCAGAGCGTGTAGCTGCCCTGATTGAAGGTCAGGCGATAGGGCTCGTGGGCAGTGGCCTGGGGTGCGTCGGTGTCCAGTTGCAACGGGCTGCTGGGTACCATGCCGCCAAAGCCGACGTCGGTGATGTAGCGCACCCCTTCAAGCGTCACCAGGCTCAGGCGGTGGGTGCGCCCGGTGTGGGCGTCCGGTGGCCCGCCAATTACCACGCGACCGGTGATGCCGCGGGCTTCGAAGCCCAGTTCCTGCAGCAGGGCCAGGAACAACTGGTTCAACTCGTAGCAATAACCACCGCGGCCCTGGTGCAGCACCTTGTGCTCGACGCTGGGCAGGTCGATCGGCACCGGCGCGTACATCAGCGTCGACAGATTTTCAAAGGCAAAGGTGCACACATGGCGCAGTTGCAAGTCCTGCAGGGTTTGCAAGGTGGGGGGTGGCGGCGAATCGTAGCCCAGGCGTTTCAAATAGAGATGACTATGAGTGAGTTCAGGCATGGCGCGGTCCTTGGCACGAGGCGGAGCGTCACTATGCCGCGCCCCCGCACACGTTGTCATTTTGAATGAACCTTTTTGAACACTGGCCTATCCATCTATAACAAGACAGGGAGGCAACATGAGTACCGCAAAAATCTACACCATCCACTATCAGCTACACGGTAAACCCAAGTCTTTCGTGGTGCGCGCCGAAGTGATGAACAACGCCGAGGCATGGCATTGGGCGGCCGTTGATGCCGACATTGCACATGTCAGCCGCATCGGCCGCGTGGGTCACGAGCAGGTGAAAAAAACCACCCGGCCCTGGGCGGAAAAGTATGGCATCACCGACGTCAGCTGGACCCCGCCCAAATAAACAAAGCCCCGCACGACGGCGGGGCTCGGTTCACTTTTTCAAGTCGCCCAACGGATCGTAGGGCGGCTTTTTTTTCGCCTCTTCCTTAGCCTTTTTGTCTTTGTCCAACGGCGCGATGGCCGGGCGTATCGGATCGACCTGCGGGTCTGCCACATCCGGCGAGTCCGGGTCAAAGCCCAGCTCATCCTTGCCGCTGGCATGTTCATTGGAGTGGGGGCCATCGGTACGCTTGTTCATCAGGTTCTCCTGTTAAAGCGGGCGAGCTTTGTCGTGGAGGTTTTCCAGGTCTTCTTCGACGCGCTCGACATCATCGTCCGGGCCACGCTCTTTCGGGTCATTGGGGCGCAACGCATCGTTGTCGCGCTCTTCTTCACCGGGCGTGCGGTTCGGGTCGGGTGTACCAGGTGGTGGCTGTTTGTGTTCGGACATGACGGCTTACCTCATGGGGGCTTCACAAATTTAGAGAAACTGCCCGTGGCTATCGTTCAACTTCATTGCTGCAAGCATGAGAAGATGGCAGCCCTTTCTGGAGACCTTCCTCGGATGTTCGAGCTCAAACCCTGCGACCCCGTCACCTACCGTCAACAGACCCGCCGCAGCACGCTGATCGTCGCCGTGCTGTTCCTGGCCCTGGCCATGCTGCTGTCGAGCCTGGCGGTGATGCTGTTCGGCGAGCCCGGAGGCGACAACTTTCGCTTCAATGTCGGCGGCTTATTTGCCGGGGTGTTGATTACTGTCGCGCTGGTGCGTGGCCCGTTCTGGACCCAGCCCTGGCTGGCGCCGGCTGTATACGGTTGGCAGCTCAAACGCAGCCTGATGAGTGTGACCAATGTAATGCACAAGGTCACCGAGAGGGTCCAGGCCAACGACCCGGCGGCCATCAAGTTATTGCGCTTCTATCACTTGGGGCTGACGCAGATGCATGAGCTGGACGCCAACTCCAGCGCCCAGGCGCAACTGGTCGGCGAGATCGAGGCTCATAAGACAAAGATGGAGGCTCTGGGGATCGATACCGACCAAACCCGGCTCGATCCCACATGGCTGCAAAGCCTGAAAAGCGCTTAACGCAACGTCAGTGGGCGACCTTGGCCCGCCAGCAGAACAGCGCGCTCACGATAATTGCTGCGCCAGCCAGGCCAAACACCCAAGGCGCAGCGGCCACCGGCAGCAACAGGCCCGCCAGCAGCGGCCCGAGGCCCGCGCCGATATCGCGCCATACGGCGTTGGACGCCAATGCCGATACGCGCATGGCACCTGGGTTGCGCTCGGCCACCAGCGTGGTCACCAGTGGCAGTTGCAGGGCACGCAGCACCAGCACCGCCGCCGCGCCGACGATCACCCAATGACTGCCGAACGCGGCCAGGGCCAGGGCGCTCAAGAACGAAAACAGCAGTAACATCGACGTGGCCCCGAAGCGCTGGGCCGCACGCCCGCCCAATGGGCTCAACAGCAATTCCGACAGGTAGCGCAGGCCCATCAAGCCACCGGCGATCAGCACCGCATCACCGCCCATGATTTTCTGTGCCTGGAGTGACAGGCCAAAGATAAACAAGCCGTCCAGCGCCACGCCTTCGGTAAACGACCACAGCGCCACACTGTCCGGCCACTTGAAGCGGCGCCCCGGAGTGCTGTGCAAATCATGACCGCTGGTGGGCAAGCCGCGGGCGAGCCACAGCCCCACCAGGCAGCAACCGGCGAGCATCAGAAAGATCGGGCGCGGCCCTGCCCATAACGTCAACAGCCCGCCCAGGGGCAAGGCCAGCATCGGCCCGAAGGCGATCAATGCCCGCGAACGCCCTGCCCTGCGGGCCGCGCCCTCCGGCTCGGAAGTCGCCAGTACTTGGGTCGACAGGTTCAACGCGGCAAAACACAGGCCCCAGACCAACCGCAGGCCCAGCAGCGCAGCGAACCCGGACAGCACCGAATTGCCCAGCGCGCACAGCGCTGCGGCACCGGCGGCGATCATGCAGGTCAGGCGGTCGCCGTTACGCGCATAGAAATTCAGTACATGCCGGTAGCCAAAGATCCGTACCAGGCGGTTGGCGGCCAACAGCACGCCGGCCTGGGCCAGGGTGACGCCGAACGCCTCGGACTCCATTGGCAGCAACAGATAGAGCAACACATCGCTGGGCAGGCAAAACCCCAGGGTCAAGGCGGCGCGGCGCGAGGTGCTATCGGCAGTGCGTTGAGTGAGGCTGGGCATAAAGCTGAAACATTCAGAAATATTCAGACCGCCACACTAGCGTTGCCGCCATGTGTTTTTCAAGGACGCAGGTGCAGAAGCGTTAAAAAACCATACTCAGGTCCAGGCGCCCTTCCCTGACCGGCGGGCACCAGTAGTAACCACCGGTCAGTGGCTTACTGATGCGATACAGACCATCAACAATCCCATCCTCCAACCCGCTCATACGTCGAAGCTGCGCCTCGAACGCATCGAAGGAATGCCCGAAAGCAAGAAACATCAAACCCGCCTGGCCGTTCTCGGCCCAGGGCATGGAACGGCGGACCACGAAGGCCTCCGGGGTGAAACTTTCCTGGGCCGTGCGCTTGGTATGGGCGGACTCGGGAGCGTCATCCAGCTCTTCGTTGTCGCCATGGCGGCGGCCGATGATGTGGTCACGCTCCTGGGCCGGCAATGCGGCGAAACCGTCGAGGTCGTGCTGCCATTGCTGGATCGCGGCGAAGCTGGCGCCGCTATCGGTCAAGGCGGCTGTCACGGCGGCATCGTCATGGGGGTTTTCGGTGCCGTCTTCGTAATCGGTCAGGTCAAAACCGGTCTTGTAGCGGAAGCCTTCGGTCGATTGCACCAGGCGAAAAGCCGGGGCCAGGGCTTTTTCAAGTGTGCGGCTGCGCAGCAGCAACTCGCCGCGATCCACTCCGTGCAACCATACCCACAACGCCTGCTGGGTCGACGGGTTGTGTGCACCGGGGCCGCTGACCACGGGGAATGTACGCAAGCCTTCAATCTCAGCACCCAGGGCCTTTACCAGCGGCTCACCGAAACCGACCACGGCCGCCGCATCCGTCCACTGCACCAGTGCGTCCAGGGCAGCAGGCACGGCTTGCAGGGAATCGAGGGCAAAAAACAGATGGCGGGCCTGCAAAGGCACCGGGGCGGCAAGAATGCCCGGCTGGTACTGACTCATGTGAACTCCTTCTGAAAAGCCGCGCAGTTTACCCGGCGCACGCGACACTGCGAACAAGAATGCGCGTAAGCCTTGCCTTGGAGCTGCCAGTTGGGTGACTCTCTAGTCATGTTTTGCAACTATTCCAGGGGTAGCGACATGACCACCAGCAACCTGCTTGCCCAACTGTTTCCCACGTCCGTTGCCCAGATTCCCGAGCAATTTCGCCTGGCGGCGCCCATTGAGCAGCGTGATTACCTGGTCGATGGCCAACTGCGGGTGTGGGACGGCCCTCTCGCCCGCGTGCAAAGCCCCGTGCAACTGGGCGATGAACGCGTGCATATCGGCAGCACGCCGCTGCTGGATGCCGATACCGCCCTCACCGCCCTGGATGCCGCCGTGCGCGCCTATGACCGTGGCCAGGGTGAATGGCCGACGATGCGCGTGGCAGAGCGCATCCAGCATGTCGAAGCCTTCTTGCGGCGCATGCGCGAACAGCGCGACGCGGTAGTCAAGCTGCTGATGTGGGAAATCGGCAAGAACCTCAAGGACTCGCAGAAAGAATTCGACCGCACCTGCGACTACATCACCGACACCATCAACGCCCTCAAGGAACTCGACCGCCGCAGCAGCCGTTTCGAGCTTGAACAGGACACCCTCGGGCAAATTCGTCGAGTGCCCCTGGGCGTGGCTCTGTGCATGGGGCCTTACAACTACCCGTTGAACGAGACCTTCACCACACTGATCCCGGCGCTGATCATGGGCAACACGGTGGTGTTCAAACCGGCCAAGCTCGGCGTGTTGCTGATCCGCCCATTGCTGGAGGCATTCCGCGACAGCTTCCCGGCCGGGGTGATCAACGTGATCTACGGCAGCGGCCGCGAAACCGTAAGCGCGCTGATGGCCAGCGGCAAGATCGATATCTTTGCGTTTATCGGCACCAACAAGGCCGCCAGCGATTTGAAAAAGCTGCACCCCAAACCGCATCGTTTGCGTGCTGCGCTGGGGCTGGATGCAAAAAACCCGGGGATCGTGCTGCCCGAAGTGGACCTGGACAACGCGGTGAGTGAAGCAGTCACCGGCTCGCTGTCGTTCAACGGCCAGCGTTGCACCGCGCTGAAAATTTTGTTTGTGCACGCGGATGTGGTCGACAGCTTTATCGAGAAGTTCAATGCCAAGCTGGCCACCCTCAAGCCCGGCATGCCTTGGGACGATGGCGTAGCGCTGACACCGCTGCCGGAAGTGGGCAAGGTGGATTACCTCAATGAACTGGTGGCCGATGCGGCCCGGCACGGTGCCAAGGTCGTCAATGCCGAAGGTGGCAGCAGCCGTGGTTCGTTCTTCTACCCGGCGGTGCTGTACCCGGTGAACCCGCAGATGCGCGTGTACCACGAAGAGCAATTCGGCCCGGTGGTGCCGATCGTGCCCTACCGCGACCTGGAAACCGTGATCGACTACGTGCTGGACTCGGATTTTGGCCAGCAGTTGAGTATCTTCGGCACCGACCCCGTCGCCGTCGGGCGCCTGGTGGACACCTTCGCCAACCAGGTCGGCCGCATCAATATCAACGCCCAGTGCCAGCGCGGGCCGGATACCTTCCCGTTCAATGGCCGCAAGAACTCGGCCGAGGGCACGCTGTCGGTACATGACGCCCTGCGCGTGTTCTCGATCCGCACTCTGGTGGCGACCAAGTTCCAGGAGAGCAACAAGGCGTTGGTCAGCGAGATCCTGCGTAACCGTGACTCGAGCTTCCTGACCACTGACTACATTTTCTAAGCACTCCTCGGTTCAACAATGTGAGAGGGTCGGTGCGACGATTCGACTTGCCCCTCCCACAATGGACTGAGTCAGCCCTGACGATTGAGGCTCTTTTAATACCGATGAACCTGCCCTTCTTTGCCCGACGCCTGCTGCGCCCCCTGCTCGACCCGTACCGCCGCTATCGTCACGCCAAGCTGATCCACGCCGTGCGCGTGTCCATCGGCTTGCTGGCGACGATCCTGTTGACCACCGGTCTCAACCTGCCCCACGGCGAATGGGCCTCGGTAACCATGCTGGTGGTGATCGGCGGGTTGCAGCACCACGGCAATATCGGCAAGAAAGCCGTGGAGCGCGCCTACGGTACGCTGATCGGTGCCAGTGTCGGTTTGCTGCTGGTGGTGCAGGAAGCCTACGTCGGCCAGCCATTGCTGACCTACCTGCTGATGTCGGCGATTTGCGGATTCTTTTCCTACCACGCCATCGGCAAAGGCGGGTATACCGCGCTGCTGTCGGCGATTACCGTATTTATCGTCGCGGGGCACGGTGACAATCCGCTGTCGGACGGGCTGTGGCGCACCGTAGACATCCTCATCGGCATCGCCTTGGCCCTGGCGTTTTCCTTCGCCCTGCCGCTGTACGCCGTGTATTCGTGGCGTTACAACCTGGCCAGTGCGCTGCGTGATTGCGCGCAGATCTACAGCCGGATCATCAATGGTCAATCGGTGACCGATGATGAACACCTCAAGTTGCTCAACCGCCTGAATGCAGCAATGTTGCAACTGCGCTCATTGATGCCGTCGGTGTCCAAGGAAGTGCGGATTTCCATGACCGAGTTGGACGCGATCCAGCGCCACCTGCGCATGTGCATCAGCACCCTGGAGATTCTCGGCAATACCCGGCCCGATCCTCGCGATGAGCAGGCGACGGCGCGCATGCAGGTAATGTTGAAGGCTGAGCATCGGCAAATCAGGGTGCAGTTGGTGGGGATGGCGCGGGCGTTGAAGTCGGGGGTGACGGAGCGGTTGGAACGCAACGGCCAGGCCAGCGGTGGTGAGTCCACATTGGATGCACCCGTCTACAGTGCACTGGATGGATATCGGTTATTGACCCTGCAATTGGCCGCGAATGTGGATGCAATGCGTCAACGCTTGGCCAAAAGCGCTGGCCGGTGGAAGATCTGAACGTATGGGGAGTTGATCTGATTACCAGGATCAACACATTCACACTTTCTCTTACATATTTTTCACGATTTGTTCACATCCCAAGACGTAGGGTGAAGCCTCATCCGTTACAAACGTTGTACATCAAGCCCGCCGCCCCAGCGGGCTTTTTTTTGCGTGCTTTTTGGCGCTAAAAAACGGCCAGCTCCTTGTAAGAACGAGCTTGCTCGCTTCTACAAGGAGTTTCGGATTGGCTTCAGCGTGTCGCTTGCTCGCGAATGGCCCGCTGGGTATCCAGCACCTTGGCCAACGCCGTCTCAGCCTCAGCACTCTGCTGTGGCACGCGAATCGCCGCTGACACCAAGGTAATCAACTTGGCCATCACCTCCGCATCCGTCGCCGGGCGGCCCAGGCTCATGGAATTCATCAGCAGGCGCAGTTCGGTACCCGCCATCACCCCGGAAATCGCCTTGAGGGCAAATTGCAGGCGCACGCCCAGTTCATTGCGCGGCAGATCCGGCAAGGCCAGGGCGAAGGCTTCGAAGAAACGCTGGAACACCGGCTGGTAATGCACCTTGAGGTATTCCTGGATAAACGGCGAGGTGTCGCTGTAGACCCGTCCCAGGAAACGGATGAACGAACGCCCTTCCCCACTGGCCGGGTCGCTGCGTTCCAGGCCCATGGCCGGGGCGAACAGCACGCCGAGCAGGGTGTCGCAATCCAGAGGGCCGTCGGATTCGGCTTCGCAGCGGGCGAGCAATTCCAGGCGCTGCTCGTTGAGCGGCTCCAGGCGTTGCATCAGCAGGTTTTTCATCAGGGAGTCCTTGTCCCCGAAGTGATAGTTCACCGCGGCCAGGTTGACCTGGGCACGCTCGGTAATCTGACGTAACAAAACGGCGTCGTAGCCGTACTTGATGAAGAGTGCCTCTGTCGCATCCAGCAATCGAGTCTTGGTAACGTTTGGAGCGCTGAGTTTCTTCGCGGCCATAAGGGTTCCACGGCGGAAATATTGTTTTAAAAAATAATTTGATTTTTTATACCGGGGTGGTCCGTTGAAAGCAAGTAGTGACACTCCGCCATATCACTGAAAGCCTGTATAACCGGGCTGTACAGTCATGCCAAAAGGAATTTAGCCAGCCCGAGACCCTCAGTCGAGAAAACGTTTCATAGGGTAAAACCGCTCTACATCCACGGCTGGCGAAGCGTAAGGAACGCGGTTACTATTCAAACAATATTTTAAAAACAAGAAATAAAACCAGTCCGTGACGCGTACAGACAGCTCCCGAACTTGTTACAAGGATTTTCCGGGAGCACGCCGACACCGTCGAGACTGCAGGCGTAGTCATGATGACAGACACTCCCTCGCACCCAGGCTTGATCTCCCTGCAAGGCATCGGCAAGCGCTATCAGCTGGCCGGGCAGGAATTGAGCATTCTCAATGACGTGTGCCTGTCCATCGCCAGCGGTGACAGCTGCGGCATCCTGGGTGCCTCCGGCTCCGGCAAAAGCACCCTGCTCAATATCCTCGGCCTGTTGGACCTGCCGAATTGCGGCCAGTACCACTTTGCCGGCCACGACATTTTCACTGCCACCCCCGATGAGCTGGCGGCGATCCGCAACCGGCAGATCGGTTTCGTGTTCCAGAGCTTCAACCTGCTGCCGCGCCTCAGCGCCCTGGACAACGTTGCCCTGCCCTTGAGTTATCGCGGTGTGTCGCGGCATGAATCGGTGGAGCAAGCCCAGCGCATGCTCGAGCAAGTAGGCTTGGCCGAGCGCGCCCACCACCGCCCTGCCGACCTTTCCGGAGGCCAGCGCCAGCGCGTCGCCATAGCCCGCGCCCTAGTGGGCCAGCCCTCAGTGATCTTGGCCGACGAACCCACCGGCAACCTCGACAGTACCACCGCCCAGGAGATCATGGACCTGCTGCTGACCCTCAACCGTGAGCAACAGGTCACGCTGATCATCGTCACCCATGACGCGCACATCGCCGAGCGCCTGGAGCGCAAGATCCTGGTGCGCAATGGCGTGGTGCACGAGGCCGATCGCCGATGAGCCTGCGGGTCGAGCAGAGCCTGAGCCACCTGCTGCATGAAGCGTTCATCAGCCTGCGCACCCTGGGTAAGCGTTCGATCCTGGCGTTGCTGGGCATCGTCATCGGCAGTTCCTCGGTGGTGGCGCTGATCAATATCGGCCACAACGCGGCGGTGGACGCGGCGATGATTTTCAAGGACATGGGCACCGATACCCTGATCGCCCAGTTCCCGCCCAAGGGCAGCAGCAATGTGCCGATGCGCACCCGGCTCGACCTCGATAGCGTGCGCCTGGCGGTGCCGGGCATTGCGCATATCGGCGCCCTCAGCCTGTTCAGCGGGCCCGTCGTGTTCCATGGCCGCACCACCAATGCCAACCTGGTCGGCAGCACCCCGGATATCTACGCGGCCATGCGCCTGGTCATGCGCGAGGGGCGTTTCCTGTCAGCCTTCGACGCCAACGAAACCTACGCCGTGATCGGTGACCAACTCGCCCAGGCCCTCGGAGCACCGGGTGACCCACTGAGGCTGGGCGATCGCGTGCGCATCAACGACTATCTGTTCCTGGTTGTCGGCATTCTGCACAACCAGCCCCGGGCCATGCTGATGCCGGTGCAAGCCAACGAATCGCTGTTTATTCCCGCCGAGGGTATGCGCCGCATCTATGCCAGCCCGCAGATCAGCAATGTGATCATCCGTGCGACGCCGGGGCAGGACATGGAACGTATTGCCCGAGACGCTAGCGCTGCGTTGCAACCCCAGCTCACCGAGCATGACGTCGACATCATCGTGCCCCAGCAGATGATCGACGGCATGACGCGCCAAAGCCGCACATTCGCCTATCTGCTGCTGGCCCTCGGCGCGATCTCCCTGGTGGGCGGCGGCGTCGGGGTAATGAACGTGATGCTGATGAACGTCTCGGAGCGCCGCCGCGAGATCGGCATTCGCATGGCCCTGGGCGCGCGCCAGCGAGATATTCGTAACCTGTTCCTGCTCGAAGCCGTCACCCTCACCGCCGTGGGTGCGCTTTGCGGTGCGGTATTGGGCATGACCGCTGCGTGGCTGTATGCCTGGCTGTCGGGCTGGGCATTCGCCCTGGCGGTGGCCGCCCTGCCCCTGGGGGTGGGCAGTACCTTGCTGGTCGGCTTGTTCTTCGGCATCTATCCGGCGGTCTCGGCCTCGCGGTTGCAACCGGTGGAGGCCCTGCGCGATGAGTAAATGGTTGTGGTTGCTGGCGCTGATCAGCCTGCCCGGCGTGGCCGCCGAGGTGGTCGTCAAGCCATCGGCACCCAGCAGCACGCGCAGCGCCTATGACCGCGGCGTGTCGCTCAATGCCCAGGTCACCACCATGACCCTGGGCGACGCCGTGTACCTGGGCCTGCGCAACAACCCGGCGATCCGCAGCGCCTATCTGCAACGGGTGGCGCAGAAGTTCGACTTGCGCGTCGCCGAAGACGTGTTCAACCCCAAGCTCACCCTCAACAGTAATTACCGCACCAGCCGGGGCTCCCAGGACAACGCCCGCAATGCCAGTGTGGCGCCGACCAGCAGCCTGCTCGGCGAATACGGCACGCGCCTGAGCATGGCCTGGACCCAGCAGTTGAATAACGCCAACCGCGCCGGACGCTACCGCAGCGACGGCCTCGACCTGGCGATCATCCAACCGCTGATGCGCGGGGCCGGCTGGGACGCCACCACCGCGCCGCTGCGCCTGTCGCGTCTGGCCGAGCAGGCCAACCGCCTGAACCTCAAGGCCACCGTGGCGCAGACCATCAGCCAGATCATTGCCACCTACCGCGAACTCCTTCGCGCCCAGGAGCAACTGGTGATCGTCCAGGAAGCCCTCAAGCGTTCCAACACCTTGCTGGACGTCAACAAAGCGCTGATCAGCGCCGGGCGCATGGCCGAGTTCGAGATCGTGCAGACCGAAGCCGATATCGCCACCCAGCAATTGGGCGTGGAAGAAGCCCAGAACCAACTGGACACCAACCGCCTGGCCTTGCTGCGCCTGCTAGCCCTGGACCTGTCCACGCCGATTCGCGCCACCGAAGCCCTGGAGGCCAACCCCATGGAAATCGACAAGCGCCAAGCCTTCAACCTGGCGCAGAACCAGCAGCCGGAATACCTCGCCGCCCTGCTGGGCAGCCAGCAGGCCGATCTCAACCTGGTCATCGCCAAGGACTCCGGGCGCTGGCAGGTGGACCTGGTGGCCGGCGCCAACCAGGTGCGTGACGCCTACGACAACGACAACGGCCACACCAATAACCGCACCTGGGACAGCTACGCCGGCGTGCAGGTGCAGATCCCCATTGGCGACATCAGCACACGCCAGGCCGAAGTCCGCGCGCGGGTGAATGTGGAGGATCAGGAAATCCGCATTACCGACGCCCGCCAGGAGCTGGAACGCAACGTCAACAACGTGGTGCGTGACCTCGGCACCCGCTGGCGCCAATATGAAATTTCCAAGCGCGCCGTGGAGTTGTCGCGGCGCAAGATCGAGATCGAGCGGGAAAAACTCAGTGCCGGGCGCTCCACCAACTTCCAGGTACTGAGCTTCGAGACCGATCTGCGCAACGCCGAAAACGCCCAGCTCAATGCGCTGATCGCTTATCTGAACGCCCAGACCCAGCTCGATCTGACCCTGGGCATGACGCTGGAAAGTTGGGAAATCGCCCTCAATGACTACTAATCAAAAACGCTGGCTGGCCGTCGTCTTGATCGTACTGCTGGCAGGCGCGGCAGTCAGCCTGCTCAACCACCGCAGCAGCGTCGAGCAGGCCAGCACCGCCGAGCAATGGCTGGCGGTAAAACCCGACCCGCTGGTGCACCAGATCGGCCTGGTGGGCAAGATCGAGCCCGACAACACCGTCACCCTCACGGCGCCGTTCGACGGCAATGTGCTGGCCAATCTGGTCGAGCAAGGCCAACGTGTCGAAGCCGGCCAGGTGCTGTTGCGCATGGACCCGGCCACCCTTGAAGTGCAACTGCGCGACGCCCTCTCCGCCCAACTCAAGGCCCGGCGCGCGGTACAGGAAATGCAGGACTGGGACAGCAGCCCCGCGGTGAGCCGCGCTCGCCGCAGTTTGCGCACCGCTGAAATGACCGCCGGCAATACCCAGCGCAAACTCACCGAGAGCGAAAACCTGTTCAAGCGCGGGATTATTCCGCGCAACGAACTGGACGATCTCAAGCAGCAAACCCAACAGCAGCAACTCGACCTGGCAGCGGCGCGCAGCGAACTGCAACAGGCCCAGGACCAAGGCAGAGGCGAATACCGACAGATCGCCGAGATGGAGCTGACTAATGCCACGGTGAAGTACCAAGCCCTGCAAAAACTCCTTGAAGGCAAGGAGGTCAAGGCGCCGTTCTCCGGCATCGTGGTGCCCGCACCCGGCAGCACCAGCACCGCCCAAGGAGGCGCCAGCAACAACGCGCCGGTACAGGCGGGGAGCAAGGTCAGCCAGGGTCAGGTGCTGTTCGGGCTGGCCAATATCGAACGGCTGAAAATCGTCGCTAAGGTATCCGAACTGGACATCAACCAGTTGCACCAGGGCCAGGCGGTGGAAGTGATGGGCGATGGCTTCGACGGCGAACGGCTGACCGGCTCGGTCAGCGTGGTCAGTGGCTTGGCCATCGCCAGCGACAACCAGGGCAGCGCGCAGTTTCCGGTGACCCTGTCGATCCCGAAGCTGACACCACAGCAGTTGCAACGGGTGCGTCTGGGCATGAGTGCGCGGCTGACCATCGTCACCTACAACAATGACCAGGCGATCGTGATTCCCAGCCAGGCGATCCAGGCAGATATGACGGTGGAGTACCGACCAGCGATGGACAAACCGGTGGAGCGGGTGAAGGTCACCACCGGGCAATCGACGCCGCAGGGGGTTGAGGTGTTTGGGTTGAAGCCAGGTTTTGTGAAAACCTCAAACTAAACGCAGATCTAAATGTGCGAGCTTGGTTGCCAGTGCCTTGGCCTGGAGCGCCACGTCGGTCACCGCCGTACTCTCCCACCACATGCCCCGCAACGGCGGGCCCATGGCAAACAGTCGCTGGCTGGCCTGGCCCTGGGCATCCAGCACCGCGCCGGCCGCATCCGCCGCAATCCCCAAGGCCAATGGCCCGGGCTGGACCAGCCCGCGCTTGAGCAGCTGTTGTGGCAACGGCCGGGCCACGCGGCGCCAGTCGTATTCGATGCCGCTGGAGTTGATCAGCGCCGCGCCCGAAACCCGGGTGAGCCCTTGCTCGCCACGATGGCGCACCGCAATGGCGACGCCCTCATCCGACGGCACTAAACCCTTGAACGACGCTGCGCGAATCCGCAACCGTCCTTCTTCCTGCAAACGGGCCACCAACTGCGCACTCAACGGTGGCGAGCGGTGGTGATGGCTTTCCCACCATGGCCGCACATGCCGCACGAACTGGCGTTTCTCGCGCTCACTGGCCTGGCTCCATAAACGTGCGATATGCACACGTACGGTGTCCAGCGGCGCCTGCCAATCGATGCCTTGGTCGAGTGCGATGCGGCATTGGCGGCGCACCTCCCGCAGCAATTGCCGCGGGCTACGCAGGCGGTGGTCGGCGGCCAGGAAGTCGTCCCAACCCGGCGGTTGCCGGCGCACATGGGGCAACAGACCGTGGCGCGAAAAAATCTCGATGGGCCCGCGATGCCCGGCCTGTTCCAGGGACACCACGGCGTCGACCATGGTCAACCCGGAGCCGATGATCAGCACCGTTGATTGTGGGCCGAGTTGGGTCATCGCTTGCACGTCCCATGGGTCCAATGCGGCAGCGTTCAGCCCCGTGGACTCGGTCTGTGGCGTGCGCGCAGCCGGGAACATGCCGGTGGCCAATACCGCAAAAGCCCCATGCAGTTGCTCGCCAGTATCGAGGGTGAGCCGCGTCGACGTTGCCTCGACTTGCAGGTCGACCCCTTCGGCACGGATATGCTCGACTGTCGAAGTGGATAGCGCCTTGGCCTCGGCCAGGCGCTGTTGCGCATACAGCCCGAAAATCCCCCGCGGCGGGAACAGTTCGCTGACCGGCACGTGCTGCTGGTCCGACTCCGGCCACCCACCGCCAGCGATGTAGTCGGTGAGCCATTGGGTCAGGTCGTCGGCATTGTCCGGGTCGACGCTCATGCGCGCCGCATTGCCGTTCAAGGTGTGGCCCAGCTCGACCGCGCTATAGGCCTCGCCGCGCCCCAGCTCAGCACGCGGTTCGATCACCAGGATGCGCCGCGTGCCCGCCAGGCGCAGCAGTTGTACGGCCAGCATCGTACCGCTCAGGCCGCCGCCGATGATCAGCACATCGGCGTTGTGGACTTGCATCTCACTTTGTTGCGCCCAGGCCATAGTGACTCCCGCTATCAAAACCCCATGAGTTATACCTGTTACTTTTGACAGTATACGCAGCCCAATTCAACCCATAGCCTATTCATCGTGCCCCTCCTTCCAAAGGAAACATCAAATGAATAAGCCCAATCACTCCAAAGCCAAACTTATTTCGGGAACCTGCACCGCCGTCGTGGAGGGCGATGCCGACTTGAAACGCTTTGAAGGCCCTCCGATTCACTTCTACCTGGATGAAGATCGCAACCGATGGTTCATATCAGCCCTCACCGAGCCCGTGCCGTTTGAATATCACCAACAAATCGAGCTGATTTTACCCAACGAGGGCCATGTCATAGAAAAAACTTATGAGATCGTCAAAGAATGGGGCGCGCAAGGAAAAGCCAATGCTTCATGGGTGAAAAGGACTTCTCATACCTTCCAACCTTATACTGCCTCTGGCGGAAGTGTGAAGGTTACTTTGGATCCCGCCAAGGAGACAGTACACCTCATTTTCAACTTTAAAGCGGAACATGGTACACGAGTCGTCACCCTTACAAAGGGTGATATGAAAGTTAAAGGCACAACGAAACGCCGCATGACCAACGCAACAGGTTCAGTGACCTGCGATATCAGTGATGCCATCAACCGCAACTATCGGTCGATGGAGACTGCGCTCACTACCCAGCCTGCGTCAGGTAGTTTTCCAGCCCATATCAGCGTATGGTCACAAGAGTTTGTCCCAGCGCCTGATCCGAATCCGTTTGACTACCGAGTAGTCTTCAACTTTGCAGAGGCACTTTTACCGGGCACTTATAACTTCAGTCCGGATAACAGACAGGTGCGTGCATTTGTATTCGACCTCAATCGAAACGTCGCCTGGCCAAGCGAAAGCGGTACGATTACGCTGACCTCAATGCCCGACTTTGAAACATTAGAGGGCCAGCTGTCAGGGGTCTACCACTTTACCGGCACAGCAACACTTACAGATGGCACTAAACTACGGATAGAAGTCAAAAATGGGAAACTCAACATCGAAAAATAGACCCACTGTTGTTTCCAGCCCCGTAAGTTTAAGTAGTTAGACTCGTGACGCATAAACCGTCGGCGCTGGTGAGGCCTACGGTTTTAACTGTTCAGAAAGCGATTCAGGGTCTGACTTCATACTTTGCGACAGGGGATTGCACCTCGTAAGCAATTCAAGACTTAGTGGCTGGCGAATGGAGTAACATGCGCTTTCAGGTTTGCCCTGCGGTGAAAACTAACAGATATAAACCATTTGATGGCCCGGTTAGATCACGACATTTCGAACAAATCGCACCGCCACATCACCCTCATTGCGATAGCCGTGGGATTGGCGGCTGGCGAACATATAGAACTCACCAGCCGCGACGATTTTTTCTTGGTCGTCGAGAATCAGGGTCAATACACCTTCATACACGAACAACTGCACACTCCAACCTTCCGGGTCCGGCTCGGGGCTGTAGCGATCCCCCGGCTCCAGGCGCATCTCCCATAATTCCACTTCGCGCCGGGCGGTGGCTTTGGCGAGCAGTACGGCTTTGCTGCCGGGGATCTCACCGGCCCAGGCCAGCTCATTGATACGACTATGGTCGGGCGCATCCGGGGCCTGGATCAAGTCGCTGAACGCCACCCCCAAAGCTTCGGCCACACGGTCGAGGGTAGACAGGCTGACGTTCTTCTCCCCCGCTTCAATCGCCACCAGCATGCGCCGGCTGACCCCGGACTTTTCCGAGAGCGCAGTCTGGCTCAGGTCGGCGGCGTGACGCAGGCGACGGACGTTCTGGCTGACGTGTTGCAGGACCGAGGCCCGTTGTGGATTTTCTTTGTGCACTATATTGCTCAATCGGTGGGTGTGCGCAGTATACTGCCCAGCGTGCGGCGCATTGTGCGGTCCGTGCTTTTTCCTTGCAAGACCGAGCTGCCATGACCGCCCTGAACTCCCCTTCGCGTTTCAACCGTTTCAGCAAGGCCGAATGCATCCTGGTGGTGATCACCATGTTTTGGGGCGGCACCTTTTTGCTGGTGCAGCACGCCATGACCGTCAGCGGGCCGATGTTTTTCGTCGGCCTGCGCTTTGCTGCGGCCGCCATCGTGGTGGGCTGCGTTTCCTTGCGCACTTTGCGCGATCTCACGCTGTTCGAATTGAAAGCCGGGGTGTTTATCGGCGTGGCGATCATGTTTGGCTACGGTTTGCAGACCATTGGCTTGCAGACGATACTGAGCAGCCAGTCGGCGTTTATCACTGCGCTGTATGTGCCCTTCGTGCCGTTACTGCAGTGGCTGGTACTGGGCAGGCGCCCAGGGTTGATGCCAAGCATCGGCATCATGCTGGCGTTTGCCGGGTTGATGCTGCTGACAGGCCCTGCGGGCGCTTCGCTGGATTTCAGCGCCGGGGAAATCGCCACCTTGATCGGCGCGGTGGCGATTGCGGCCGAGATCATTCTGATCAGCGCATTTGCCGGGCAGGTGGACGTGCGCCGTGTGACGGTGGTGCAGCTGGCGACGGCGTCGGTATTGTCGTTCATGCTGGTGGTGCCGATGGGCGAGACGTTGCCGGGCTTTTCGTGGTTGCTGCTGTTCAGCGCGGTGGGCCTGGGCCTGACCAGTGCGGTGATCCAGGTGGCGATGAACTGGGCGCAGCAGAGCGTGTCACCCACCCGGGCCACCTTGATTTATGCCGGCGAGCCGGTGTGGGCCGGGGTGGTCGGGCGCATAGCCGGGGAGCGGTTCCCGCCGATTGCGATGCTGGGGGCAGTGTTGATTGTGGTGGCGGTGATTGTGAGTGAGTTGAAGACGCGGGGGCAGAAGGCCGTTGAATTGGCCGATGAGATGGAACAGGAACGCCAGGGTTGAGGTCCGAACTCCAGCGGCGTCCAACGGATAGCCATCGCGGGCAAGCCCGGCTGCCACATTGAGCGGTGTTGTTGGTTGCAAAGCGGCCACCTGAAACAATGCCAAATGAGAGCCTTCGGCCTATCTTGTAGGATCCTGCCACATCTTGCCGTTTGGTGATCGCGAAAGCGGCACGTATGATGCATCCCAAACTCCCGCAGATTAGAAGCCTATGTCCCTGATAGTTCTACTGCTTCTGCCTTTTATCGGCAGCTGTCTGGCGGCCTTGCTGCCGCACAATGCACGTAACACCGAATCCCTGTTGGTT